>ERZ779746.120-NODE-120-length-49743-cov-22.343584_pt1 | contig 49743 bp, 52 predicted proteins | sample MGYA00511888_ERZ779746 | MGnify/ENA primary metagenome ERZ779746 (study PRJEB29588, sample SAMEA1964695) | human gut metagenome | biome: human gut; feature: human-associated habitat; material: faeces | place: Denmark | collected 2008/2010 ... | reverse complement strand
AATAGGGGAATGCCCGAAGGGAAGGGGTGATGTTTTATTTTAGAGTTCACGCCGTCCACCTCTTGTAGAGGACGAATATCACTCTCAAAAAAAAGCGGTGCGAATCGCACCGCTCTTTGTCATTTTGCGTACTTATCCAACTCGTCTTCGACGTATTGGAATTTTTTGACTTTCGGATTTTTTATCACATTGCCTCGCAACACGACCATTTTGGGCGTGCGCAATGCTTCCAGATTTTCGAGAGGGTTGTTGTCCACAACCATAAAGTCTGCCGATTTTCCCGCTTCTATCGTGCCGGTTTTCTTGTCAATGCATGCGATTTGCGCATTGACTTCGGTTGCGGTGTGAATTGCAAACTCGTTGCTTACGCCGAGATATTTTTGGAAATAGCGGAGTTCTCTCCACATATCGTAGTGCGTTACGAACGGGCAAGCGGTGTCCGTGCCAAGACCGACGGGTATATCGTTTTCAAGACACTTTTTCGCGCAGTCCAGCATGCCCTCAAACACAACTTTTCCGTTGACTTTGTGAAGCGGAGTGCCACCCGATACGGACAAGTCGAACATGCAAAGGGGGATGGTTGGAGAGATTGTAAGCACATGAGCGGAACCGTTTTGTTTGAAGAGTGCGATCTCGTGTTCGCCGATGTTTGCGCCGTGCTCGATCGTGTCAACGCCGCCTTCGAGTGCAACGGTTACGCCGAGAGGACTTTCAACGTGCGCCGCAACCTTGAAACCGAGTTTGTGCGCCTCGTCGCAGCACGCTTTTACGATTTCGGGGGACATACGCAACACGCCGGGTTCGCCTTCTTTTTGGGCGTCCAAAACGCCGCCCGTGATCATAAGTTTGATAAGGTCGGGTTTGGTTTTTGCAATTTCGCGAACATAGCGTCTTCCGTCTTCCGCGTCTTTCGCTTCGTATGCCAAAACACCTGCCATATGCCCGTTTTCGACGGATACCGCCATGTTCGAGGCAATCACCCTCGGCGCTTTCAACTTGCCCTTTTCGCCGTTGTCGCGAATTTTGGAGTCGATGTCGTCAAGGCCGCCGACCGTGCGGATCGTCGTTACGCCCGACATAAGTTCGACCTTGGCATAGTTTGCGCACAGACGGTACACGATTTGCTTTATGATCGCGTGATCCATCAAAAAGCGCACCGTCTTTTTGTTTTGCTTTTTGGTGTCCTTTGGCATGCCCGATCCGGGAAGATGCACGTGAAGATTGATAAGGCCGGGGAGGATGTATTTCCCTCCGAGATCTATGACTTTGAGCCCGTTTGTCGCGCTTTTGTCGTCGGTTATGCTTGCGATTTTGCCGTCCTCAACGACAATGTATTTGCCATTTTGCACGCCGTCGCCCAGTTTGCCGGTTATGATATTTGCATTTGCAATTGCGTATTTTTTCATATAGTAGCTCCGCATATTCATATAGTTTTGGATTTATTAATAATATATATGATATATAATTATACGACGATTTTCCCGCCCGTCAAGCATAGTTGGCATTGAAAAACCGCATATTGTCAACAATAATAGCCATGTCGTGCAAAATTTGTTGCAAAAATAAATTTTATATACTATAATAAACCACGCTGAAACTCGATAAATATTTTCTATAAGGAAGTGTATCGAAGTGGTCATGGCAATACGCACAGCGTGCCGATTATGCCCACTTCGCAATGGCTTTTCAACATCAAAATACGGAAGTGTATCGAAGTGGTCATGGCAATGCGCACGGCGTGCCGATTATGCCCACTCCGCAATGGCTTATCAACATCAAAAATACGGAAGTGTATCGAAGTGGTCATAACGGCCCGCACTCGAAATGCGGTAACGGGGTAACTCGTTCGTGGGTTCGAATCCCACCGCTTCCGCCATTAGGGAATAATACGAACCCTGACGATAAGTTAGAGTTCGTATTATTCTTTTCTAACGAATATTTCGGCATAAAAGTCGATTTGAACGGCAAAAAGAAGAATCAGCCGGGCGTTTAATCGCTCGGCTTTTTCTATGCTCAAAAACAGGTGCTTGCCATGAAAGACCGTATAACAGTTTTTTCAATAGACATAACAATAAAGATACCACTCCGTTTTTTTGCCTTTCGTCTTTGCCGTTGTAGCACAGTTAAAAGCCGAAGTAAACGGGAAAAATTGTCGCTGAAAACTTTAATAATACCAAGAGTCAGACTCGCTATTGAGTTTGGCTCTTTTTTTATTTACGCAACAATTTTGTCCGTTTTCGTTGACTTCGGGGATTGCGACTTTAACTCGCACTTACGTTTGCTTTTCTCGGTGCTACTCCGTCTTTGCCGAAAGGCTAATAAAAAACGGAGGTATATCCCAAATGAAAAAAGTAGTTTACTCAATCAGAAAAGTCAGAAATTCTGACGAAAAGTTATCCGGTCTCGGATTCATCAACGATGAAGGCACGTTGTTTTGTAAATGCATTTCAAAAAACGGCAAACAATACACCCGCGCTTTCGATGACGTTGAACAGCATTGTTTCCCTGTATTCGGAAAAGAAAACGAATACAAAGGTTACGTGACTATGTATTACGAATACGAAGGCAGAGATATCGAGATTGAATACTCGATATGGTACAAAACGGTATAAGGAGGATTTGAAAATGATTAACCTTAACGAAATTGCATTTATCGACACAGATGGGTTCGATTACAACGACGGTGAATGTCTTGTAAGATTTGACACCGTTATGTACTGCCCCGACAAGAAACTTATCACTTTTGCCGTTACGAAACAAGGACGCATAAGCGTTCTGGATTATCAAGTGTTTGAAGACGAACGCGGTCATTACATCGAATACGGTAACACCTATGAAAAAATTTATATCGACGAAACGGAGGCTTGCAAATAATGAACACACCCATCATTGATTTAGAAGAATTGCTCGACGAAGCAAAAGACAGAATTGAAGAAAAACTAATAATCGAAGGAGAACTTAAAAATGAGTAACAATATAAAAATCGTAATAGGCTCTTGGGGCAGTTACAACGAATGCAACGAAAGAGCGTTAGGCTCGAAATGGCTCGACCTTTCGGATTATTCCGACTGGGACGAAATAGTCGAAGAACTTAAAAATGAAGGCTTTGAACTTGACGGTATCGACGAAGAACTGTTTATTCAAGACGTTGAAGGCATCGAAGATCGCTCGGTAAACTGGGATTACGTCAACCCCGAAACGCTGTTTAATACTCTGAAAGAATCCGGCGTATTAGATAACGAATACAAGTATAAAGTCTTTTGTGCGTTCCTCGAAGTCCGCTACTATGACGATTTTGAAGAAAAAGTCAACTCGCACGGCGACCGTTGGGACGATGAAATAAACCTTTGGAGCGGCTACTCGTGGGAAGATTACGGACGTGAAATGCTTGACTGCTGCGGCTATCAGATACCCGACCACATTTTAGACTTTATAGACCTTGAACGCTACGGAAGATACTGTGGCGAAGAAACGCTGTCCGAATACAGCGACGGCTTAATTGAAATTTATTAAACATAAAAGGAGTTATTACTATGAATATTACAATCGAAAACAAAAAACAAAAAGCACTTGAACTTATGAAAACTTTGGACATTTACAAACCGTATATTAAAGGCTTTGAAAAAGACAATCACGTTTGCTTTTTTGAAGGCTTCGGCGGATTTTGGGCTTATCAAGAGCCTGAACTTATGGCAAAAATTAAGGAGTTTGAAGAAAAACACAACTGCCTTGTATATGCCGTTACGCACGAATACTTAGAATTCGGCGAATGTTACGACTTTCTTTTCATATCCGACTATGAGGAAGAATGGGATGAGATGCTGTATAGACAAGGCAGAACATTCTATGCTTACGCTTACGTTTGGAATAAAACCGATGACTTTTGCTCTGAATTCGGAACAATCGGTATCCGCTCGTTCGGCGGTGGAATTAAGCGTATTGCGTGAGGTGGAAATAATGAAATATAAAAAATACTTGCCCGTATTTAAGCGTTGCGGTTGGAATGTGAACGTTTCGGACAATGAAATCGAAATAGAAAACTGGTCGCCCGCGGGAGAAAACATTGTCGAATATCTTGATAAAACCATAGATATTCCGTCTCAAATGCAGAATATAGCAGATAATTTCGATGCAGACGAACACGCCGAAATGTGGATTGAACACCGAGGGAAAAACGGCGTTCCCGGTTCTATAAGGGTACTGTTAAACGACGCTGACGCTATACAGGAAATGTACAACAAACTTGCTCACTCACTAAAATTCGGAGGTAATAACAAATGAATTATAAAGCAATGGCACACATTCATTCGCTTAACGGCGAAATGGCGGAAATAACCGTGCTTGATAAAGTCGGCGATAACGACTACATAGTTGACTACAAGGGTGTGAAATGTCACGCCCTTTTTAACTGGTTTGTTTGCGAATATTACGCCGACGATATTTACGGGAGAATTGAACAATGAGATACATTTTTTATCATTACAACGAATACGGAACGCTCGTTTTTGACTATTACGACGACGAAACGCACGTATCGCAATCGTATGTATTCTACACGCTAAAACAGGCTGTAAGCAAATTCAGACGTGACAACGGCTTGCAGTATAAACGCATCAAAATTTCTAAATTATTTTAAGGAGATAATCGCTATGGCAAACATAAAAGACTTGAAAAAATACATAGGTTATGAGTTTTCGTCAGGTTGTTACACCGGCGACGACTACAAATCGTTTCAGACCAAATATATCAACTACCTTCGTACTATGTGTCAGAACAACCACTGGCAACTTGTAAACGTCGGCAGAAACCATTACTGCTTTTCGGCATTTATAAAGAGCGCGGAAAACAAATGCGTTTACGTGTCAATATCCGACGTCAGATACTTTTCAAACGAATGGTATAACCACATACTTATCCGCACGGCAAAAAACGAACAAGACTATCGAGGCGGTTTTAATAACTATACAACGCTTGACGGACTTGAACTCAGGGCTTGCGAACTGCTTGACGATTTACCGTTTTAAGGAGATACGAATATGAAACTTAATCTTACACCGCAAAACAAGCAAGAAGAATTGATACTCAATTACTTGCAAAATAACGCGAGCGAAACGCTTGCCGACAAGATAAACAACGGCACTCCCTTTGAAAAAGACGGTAAGCCTTTGCTCAACAAAAAGACGCTTGCAGGGTTTATGAAATACGCTTGCGACGAGGCGAGAAATCTTGCCGAAAAAGGCGCTAATTCCGCTTGCATTGACGACGCTACCGTTTACGGTTGGGCAATACATTATTTTGAAGAAGATTCAATCGAAGGCACGCTTTACACCATAGACGGCGTGGAATATAAACCTGCTCCGAAAAAGGTGGTAAATTCAAAGCCTGTAACGCCAAAACCGCAACCGCAAAAGCAACAAAGCCTGCAATTCTCGCTATTCGACAAATTCGACGAAAACGAAGTTAAGGATACCAAAACCGACGCTTTAATCGCCGATACCGACACAAACGACGAAGAATCGTATATGCCGAACGAAGAAGGAATGCAAGAAATTCTCGCCCAAGTTCACGAAGAAGAACAACGCGAAAAAGGCAACGCTATGTATCAAAAATATATGTCGTATCAGACGGAACACAAGACCGCAATCGTAGCGTATCGTTTGGGCGATTTTTACGAGGTTTTCGGCGACAATGCGGTAACTCTCGGCAATGAGTTAAGCCTTACGATTACAAGCCGTGACGTCGGCTTGAAAGACCGTATTCCTATGGTTGGTTTTCCGTATCACGCCGCTGAAAATTACTTCGCAAAGATAGTCAAAAATCACGACTTATATATCATCGAAAACGATGGCGAAAAACAATTCATTGAGCGTATAAAACCTGTAGTTAATCGGCTTATAGATGAAGATACGGGCGAAATATTATCCGAAGAAGAAATGCGTGAATTTGACGGTGATATAGAAGAACCCGACGATTTATTCTTAGGCGAAACAGCCGTCCCGGACGTCGTGCAAAAACTTAAAAACCTGCTCGGCGACGTATTTATCGTGAGGTGACAATATGAAAATCGAAAAGATAAAACCTATTCCGAAATACATACAGAAAAAGATTAAACTTTACGACGATAAATTGAAAACCGCGCCGTTCGGAAGAACTCGCTTTTATGCTTACTTTACTAAAAACGACGGCGAACTTGTCAAAGTTACGGTAGCCGTTCGAGAATATAAAAAGCAATGGTATTGTAAGCCGGTTGTCGTTCACGGCGTCCATTCCGACAGATGTTTCGGCAAAGATATTAAGTTTACTTTTATCGCCGGTTATTCTGTCGGTTGGCACGAACAAGGGCTTTCTAAATATCCCGACTGGTATGAAAGCAACGACTGGGGTTGGTCGTCTGACGATTCGTTTGATCCTTATGCCCCGATAGTCAACCGCGATTATATATTGCAGCATTTTCCCGAATACAAATACAGCGCAGTTGACAGATATACGGGCATTCACGTTTTCAAATACTTACGGCTTTACGAACAGTATCCGCAAATCGAATATCTGACTAAACTCGGATTGCATAATATCGCAATGTCAACGCAGATTTTACAGCTTTGCGGTAAGGACAAAAAGTTCTGCAAATGGCTTGCGAAAAACAGACAAGATATTGTTCTATCCGACTACTATGTTTCTTCTATTATGAAGGCGTATAAAACCGGCAAACCCATATACGAAATCAACAATTTTGCTAAACGTAAGATAAAATTCGATCACGCCGACCAAATGGATAATGTAAAAGCACTTGTAAAAAAGGAAGTCGGCAAGTTTTTGGACTATATCGAAAAGCAAAACACAAACTTTTATTCATATAGAGATTATCTCGACGCTTGCCAATATCTCGGCTTGGATATGGACGAAGAAAAGAACCGATATCCCCACGATTTCAAACGTTGGCACGATATAAGAATTGACGAATATCGCTCCGCAAAAGCGTTGAAAGACGAGCAGGAACGCAAAGAGTTTTACGAAAAATTCGCCGCCGTAGCAAGCAAGTATTTGGGGCTTGAATACGACAGGAAGTCGGTCTATATAGCGATTATCGCACAAAAGCCGTCCGATTTAACGCGCGAAGGCGAGTTACTTCATCATTGCGTGGGACGTATGGGTTACGACCAAAAATTCGCTCGCGAAGAATCGCTTATTTTCTTTATCCGAACAAGAGAGCAACCCGACGTTCCGCTTGTAACGGTTGAATACTCTTTGAAAAACAAAAAGGTGCTGCAATGTTACGGCGACCACGATTCTAAACCCGACGACTGCGTTATGGAGTTCGTAAACAAGAAGTGGCTGCCTTACGCAAACAGAAAACTAAAACAATTAGCGGCGTAACCGCAAAGGAGATTATACAATGACAAATTATTTCAGAATAACCGCATATCACCCCGAACAAAACATATCCGTCATTATGGACTCATACGGCAAATTCGAGAAACTCTGGCAGTTCTCGGCGTATATGGTTCAGAAAGGCTTTAAGGTCTTGGCAGTCGGCAACGACGAAACGTTTTTTGACGGCAATATCGAAAAAGAAACAGAAGTCGAGCCGGAGAAAATCATTCTTCGCGCCTATGCAACCGGAAAGCCGACGATTGAAAACGGCAAAGTCGAAGTAAACGGCAAATTTTATACGCCGAACAACTGAATAAAACGGCTATGAAAGGGAGTTTTAACGCTCCCTTTTTTTATGCCGAATTACACCCTGAAATTGACCGTAAAATCAATCTCAAACTCGCAAGGATTTTGCGACGTTGGCAATTAGGCGTGGCTTGTCTTGATACAAGTCGGCTCGGCTGCGCCTCGCCGAAGACAAGCCACGCCTAAACTTAACCGAACCGACCGAAATAACGGAAAACGGAAGCGTAACGAAAGCGGTGTTCGCCGCTAACCCGCTTGGCGAATCACCGCTATTCTTCGTTTACGGCATTTTCCGTTTTTTGTCCGTATTTTGAGGTGCGGATTTTCGCTTAATTACTTTTGCGCATTTGGCTTATCACTTCTTTGCTCACTTCGCCCATATAGCAGCCTTCGTCCCAACATATAAAATCGTCGAACAACAGAAGTTTTTTATCTTCAAGCCCGATGGGAGCGGCGATATCGTCGTCCATAATGTCGGATATGAAAAACTGCGGTAGTCCGCGAGAGTAAACTAACTTTTCGCCGCTTTTCTCAATATACTTGATAATATACGCCACCGCTTCGCCTATATTTGTTTTATCTTCTATCGGACGAAAATCATTACGTCCGAAATGTAGATTAAAGTATTCGCTTTGCTTGGTTATTTGTCTTTTGCGTTCGGAAAAACTGTAACTTTCTACGTCCGTCATTTTTCCGAGCGCGGCGTCATCGGGTATATAAAATATGCCGTGAAAGTGAAGGCGTCGCTTTTTCGGGCTTCGTTCCCAAACGCCGACGTATTTCCAGCCTTTTCTGTTGCTTAAATGCCCGAGCGTAGTCCGCAACTTCTTTTTAAACGTCGCTTCGGTGTGGATAGCGTCGTTATACGTCAGAGTTACGAAATAGTTAAACGTTTGAAGATTGACTTTTCTTACGAGTCGCACCCGTCTTGCAACGAGATTTTTATATTTACGTTCCATATTCAGCGTAACATAAGTTTCGGTCGCTTCCGCGCTTTTGAAGAACGATCTCATACCCTCGATTATAAAGCGTTTCCTTGCCGTTTTAGGCAGGTTCAGACTGTCGGTATAGAACTTGTCAAAGACTTGCTTTTTCGTCGTCTTAACCGTTTTTACGGGCTTTGGCGGCGACGTATTTTCTTCTGCCGTTTCCTGCGTTTCTTCGGCTAAATCTTCAAGCGTTATCTGCTTTTCTTCAACGGGCGGACTTTCCGCTTTTTCTTCTACGGGGGCTAACGTTTTGCCGTCGTCCGCAACCGTGATGACTTCTTCGATTTTCTTCGGGCGACGTTTATACGGCTTTTCCGTGTGCGGAATAGCGATATAATGACTGCCGTCAAAATAGACTTTCGTTTCTCCGTATGGCATAATATCACACTCCTTCTTCGTCACGGTAAAGACCGTTGATAAAATAACTGTTTTGTGCTTTGAGTTCGTCAACGCTTGCTTTTTCAGTCGCGTATTCGATATAGTCCATAAGTCCGACGTTCGTTTTGCCTGCCAAGTCGTTGAAATAGTCCGAGAAACAATCGGTAGTGAAACGATTACGGTAAATCTTGTAGTTCATAAGGAAATACTTTTTGTTTTCCGCTTTGCCGTCCATCGTGCCGCGTTCTTTTTCAACCTTAACGATAGAATAACCGTATTTGTTGTAAATTCGGGCGTTGCGTTTCCATAGCCAAGCGGTTACGGATTTCAGAATATGCACGAGCAAAGTGTTGTCGCCACGGCGGTAACGAAAATCGTAATACAAGGCTATAAAGCGATTAAACGCTATTTCGGATACCATATCTTCTATCGTATAAAACGGCAGAGCAAGTTTCGTATCCCCGGCGGAAACGATATTTACAATGTCGCAGAGATCCCTTGCGTCCGCACCCCAACTTTCAGGGCGTTGCTCGTCCGTAAACACCTTTATGAACGGAAAATTATCTACCGTAGCGGAGTGTCTGCACATTTTCAGCCACGAATTGAAAAGGTCGTTCTTTTGGTTTGTTTCATCGTTTTTCTTTTTAACTTCCTTTAATTCAAGGTTGTTTCCACGTTCTTTGCCTATTTCGGTTATAGCGACAACGCCAAACTCGAAACTACCTGCTTTCGGGTTGTTTTCCAAAATCTTTTTGCCTAAACGCAATACGTCGAAGTCCAGAATATGGGAGTGTCTGCTTTGCCTTTGCCCGTCGGTGAAGAAGTCCAACGCCCACAGCGGGAAATTGTTTTCCGACAATATCTGATTGTCCGTTCGTATGGAGTAATTCGCCACGATAAGGCTCGTTTCAAGGGCGTATATGAAAAACGCTTGCGCATACGTTTCCAAAACGTCGAACAGTCCGCTCGTTTTAAGTGCGTCGTTGTATGTAAGACCGTATCTTTGACAGTCATATCCGTATAATTGCCACAGAGCATTACCGTGCTTTTCAAATCGGCTACGTTTTAGGCTTACCCATTCTTTGACCGTTGCAAGGTTATATACCGCTTTGTATTCGATACATGAGGCGAGTTCTTTTTCAAAGCATATCCACGGAAAATACGGGAATTCCATATCCGCTTTCTGTAATATCTCGAATGCCTTTTGTCTGAACATTACTTCTTGCGATAGAGCCATATCCGTTATCATTGTCGTTTTGCGTTTTCCCATACTCCCGCAGGTCATCGAAACGATAGGCAGAGCGTTTATAAATCCGCAATTCTTCGCTTCGCATTTGCGTAGTTTGTTAAGTGCGAATTTCTTACGCCAACGCTCAAACAAAACGTAGGCAAGAATGAGCAACGACCACCACGGAAAGAACCTTAAAAGCGGTTGCAAATCTATTGCCAACTTTACGAATTGCGTGTATATCGTGTCCACACGGAACGATACCGCAAAGAAGAAATAATACGCGAAAAATTCTATCACGATACTTGCAAGGTTTAAGTGAAACGCCCACATAATAAGCCACGAAATCCATATCCAGTTATGCTCGCGTAAAAAGTCTATATAACTGCATATAAACCGTTTTGTCGGTTGATACGTTACGGCAGATATTTTCTTGAATACCCGCAAGGGAATCGTATCTACGTTGTGCTTTGTATTGCCTTTTGCATACAGCCGTTTTATAGCGATTATGACCGCTAAAATACACGGCAAAAGTATAACGAAAATCTTTGCCCAAACGCCCGCTTTTCCGCCTGTCGAATTAAGCCACGAAAGGAGGTTTCCTTTGCTTGTAAACAGTCTGAAAAAGGATATGCAATTTGCCTTGAACGTTTCAAAGTCCGCAGGCAAAATCACGTCCCAATTCAGCACCTTTGAACGCTCCGCAACAGATGGAATACCATCAACGGTAAAACCGAATAATACGCAGAAATAATACTTAAAACTGCCGTATAAGTCGATTAAAGCCTCTATTGTGCGACAATAGGCAACTCTGAACACGAACGCTCCAAGCAAAATAAATGCTATCGTAAGGGCTACCGTGAGCGCAATATTAAGTCGTTTTTGCAATCTCATACAGCACCTCCGAAATTGTATTTCCGGGCGGTATTTGCCTCGCCGTATAAACGATATAACTGACCGCCAGAATGGTTATGAATAGCATTAAAACCGCTATGATTCTTTTTAGTGTTTTCATATTGAAATTCTCCTGTTTTTATAGATAAAATTAACGCCGACGAACTCTAAGATCCGCCGGCGTCTTTTCGTTAGATTTTACTTTCCGCTTGTGTTCCACCGGTCGGCAAATTTTTTTCTGACACGCTTCTCGGCACGCCGTCGTTTTGTGGATTTTACAGCCGCCGAAATACCTTTGAACGGCAGCGAAATTATCCATACGATTGCATGCAGAACATACGGCAAAATCGGGGCGAGAAGTATGATTAAAAGTATAAGCATCAAGAGATACAAAATCATCTTTCCGCGCTTGTTCAGACTTATGTCGATGTCCGTTCCGTTGGACGGATCTTTGCTGCCCGATTGCTTGTTGTCTATAACGCCCAAGTTGTAGGTTATGCCGTCCGTTTCAAACTTCAATCGAAGTATGGTAACGTCGCCCACAATGGTGGAAAAAGTGCCATAAGAGCCTTGTCCCGACCAAAGCGTATAGTCCGTTTCGGTAAATCGGAGAACCCACTTTTTGCCTTTAAGTTCGTTAAGAGCGGCGTCGGTAAGTTTGGACGAAATTTTCACGTCGATTACCGCGCCCGAAAAGATTTGTTCGCGGTCTTCGTTCTTTATAAAATCGTCAACCGTCTGAATCCTGTCCCACTTATACGTTCCTGCGAATAAACCACCGCCTGTATGCTCGACCTTATCGGTGTATTTTAGATAAGCGTATTTGTCGGCTTTCTTGCCGAACGTTTCGTTTTCTCCGACAAATGCCGCCCACGATGAAGAATATTCCTGCGTTGTGTAATACACGTCGGCTTCAAGAAGTTTGTCCATAGGCTTATTTGTGTTGAACGCTACGAAATGGCTGTCGCATGCGCCTACATACAGTTTGAACCCGTCGGGAAAGCGAACGAAACCTACAAACTTATCCGTAACGACTATCGTTTCGATATCCACGCAATTCACATACGGCTTGCCGTTTATCTCTCCGAAACAATACTGCTTATTGACCGCATAATTGACTTCGGTGACGGTATTTCCGCCGATTACTTGTTTATCTATGCTCTCGTCGAACGGACGGTAAATTGAACTTATGGCGTAATATCTCACGTTTTCGTCCTTTACCGTAAGCCCCGAAACTTTGTATTTGTAAAACACGCCGTTTGAATTGAGCAATTCGAGTTTGTAATTCAGATACGAAATCGAATCGTTTATAGTGGTCGAAATGTTGATAGACGACGCTTTTAAGTTCTTACTTTTACCGCTCGGCTGATAGACGTAAATGAAAAGTTCTTTATCTATGCTCTCTGCAAGTTGGATTATCTGCAAAGAATAGTCATTCGACTTGGTGGGATAGTTGCTCGGATTGAAAGACGAGTCTTTTTTCAGGTCGTCCAACACGTTTGAATAGGCTTTGCCTTCCTGAGCGTGAGCAATGACGGGTGTCTGCACCGTAGTTATTACAGTGCAGAACACCGTAATGAAAGCGAGCAGAAAAGCAATCCACTTCGTTCTCATTACATTCGTCAAAACTCGATCACCTCCTTGTCCAAGGTAATGCCCGTAACTTTGAGCGTGAGCGAGAAGTTGAGTTTAACCGTCGCTTCGCCGTTATACGATGTTACGACCAGTGTAAACATATCGTTGTAGCCTTTGCTTTCGCAATCGGTTATTTCTTTGCCATAAATCGCACTTAACACTTCGACAATCGTTTCGCCTTTTGGCGTGACGGTAAAGGATTTTTCGCCTTTGACTATCTCAAATCCGTTAGAAATATCCGTTTCTGATTGAAACAATTTGCTTTCGCCGTCAACGGTGTAAGTAAAATCGCTGTTTTCAATCTTGTTAGGCACTATTTTTACGGAATAGCCTTTATTCTCGTCTTTGTTTAACGCGCCGAAAGTGTATTTGACGTCAACGGCGAGCGGCTCTTTAGTCGTTGCGACAAATCCGCCTTGGGAAGTCATAACATCTTTTCCGTTTATCGAAACGTAAAAGGTTTTGAAGTCGCTCGTGAACCCATTTGTAAAGTAGGCAAAAACGCCGATAGTCGCTACAATAACCATCAAAATGAGTATGTAGGATACAATCCTACCCACGTTGCCTTTCTTCATACGTCACCCCCCTAAACGTAAAGGGCTTCGCTGGAAAGAGAAACGCCTTGAACGCCTGATGTCGTGCGAACGCAAACGGTTGCGGTAAGTCCGGTGTTTTGCTCGGTTACGGTAACGAGTACATAAGGTAATTTATTGTCCTTATAACTTGCAAATGACGTCTTTACACTGCCGCCTCGACTGTATGAAGCACCTTGCGTGGACGAATAAACACTTTCCGCAACGACCTTCAATTTGCCGTTTTCGATGTAAAATTTGTTGTAAAACGCATAACTGCTTTCAACCTGCATGAAGGTGTAAATGTGTTGATCAGAGTCCCAAAGGTCGGCAACTCGGATTTCGCTTTCAACCTGCGTAATGCCGGAAGACTCGCCGCTGGAATTGAAAATCTCACGATTAAGAATAAGACTGCCGTAAGATACGCCCGAAACTTTGTAGTTAGGGGTAAAGTCTTTGCCGATCACGCCGAAATCGTTGTCGAGATTTATATCGAAAAGATAGGTTTGACCGCTTTTTACTTCGGCAACGTCTACATTCCACGCAGTATCTTTTTTGACCGTTGCGCCGGTAGCCGAAATGCTGATTGCGTTAGGTTTACCGACGTAAATGACTTTGCATTGCGCAGTAAAACCGCCTTCACGAGTTGTTACGGTTATAACGATTTCGCTTCCGTCAAAAGCCTTTTTGCAAACAACGGTTGCGGTTGAGCTTCCGTCCGATTCAGGCGTAACGGTAACGTAATCGGCTACGTTTTTGTCTTTATTCGCCTCGGCGTCAACCCATGCGACAGACCAATCTACCGCTTTGTTTTCCGCTTCGATAGGCGTTACGGTAGCCGTAAGTTTTATAGAAACGGTATGTCCCGCTTTTGCGGCGAGAGTAGGAGTGGACGACGCCGCAAACATAAGTTTTTTAGGCATTGCATACGTTTCGTCGTTTGCCGAATCGCTTTCGTTTACAAGCAGCGAGCCGTCGTCGAGTTCTATAACCGAGCCTGTATTGCCGACCTTATTCTGATTTGTCGCCAACAAGATAGAAGCAATAACGCCGCCCATAAGCGCGAAAATAAGGACAAAAGCCACAATCCATTTCACGGTGTCTGCTTTTTTATGTTGATTGAATTCTTGATACATTCGTTATACCTCCTTAAAAGTCGATGTTGTCGTAGTTAATGCTTACGGTATTTACGGTAGAAACAACGTAAACATTGATGGTTTTTGAAAGCCCGGACTTGCTCTCGGTTACTTTGATTTGGTAATAAGGAAGATTGCCGTTTGCATCGGTATTATCTTCTTTATACATATCTTTGGTAGAACCGCCATACGAGCCGCCGACAGTCGTTCCGCGCATATTTTCGTAACGGTCTTTTGCTTCGATAACGAGTTTGCCGTTCTCGATTTTTGCGGAAATATAGTCGCCTTTAACGCTGTCAAGATTTACGTCCACAACGTCATTCCAAGTCGTGTAAGAAATAGTCGAATTGAAAGTGCCTTTCTTGAACGAACCGACGCCCGTAACGGTGACGGAGAAGTTGCTGTATTCAGAACCTACGTCGTTGAAAACGTTTGCAAGAGTGATAGACTGCGTATAAGTCTGACCGCGTTTGAGTTGAAGAACTCCGGAAAGGTTACCGCGAGTTTGCGTACCGATACCCGATACGTCAACCGTCATAGTTGCAGGTTTACCGCTGAACGTAACGTTACAAGTGCCTCTGACGCCGCTATCTCTGGAAGTTGCCGAAAGAATAGCCGCGCTGCCTCTGAAAGGCTTGATACAAGTAAGTTTTGCGGTCAATGCGCCGTCCGAAGTGGGAGTAAGCGTGAAATAGTCAGTTATAGGCTTATCTTTCAACGCCGCGTCGTCCGACCATTCGATTTTCCAATCGACTTTTTTGTTTTCAACGTTCGACGGATTAAGACTTGCCGTTACGTCATAAGAAACGCTTGCTGCATTTGCTTGCGTTGCGACGGCATATCTCGGTGCGCTCATAGCTAGGAGAATTGCCCCTTTTGCGTTATCGAAAGCAAGTTCGGACGATTCCGTAATTTTATCTTCCGGTTTTGCCTCGATGGGTTTGTTTCTGATTGCGATTGCAAGCGCTGAAATCACGCCCACAAAAAGCAGTACGATTGCCGTAAACACGGCGATCCATTTGATATTTTCTTTGTTTGTCATTGATTTTTACCTCCGAAATTTTGATTTTTGGGTGTAAAAAACTACGGCTTACCTAAGCAAACCGTAGTTCTCTACAAAGGGAATGCTTATCTCAAAAGCATATTGAGGAAACTCTTGTCCGACGTTCTAGCAGGCTTAATCGGGCATTCGTAAACAGTCCCGTCCGCGTCATAGGAACGCACAGAATAGGTGTTTCCTTTGATGGTTTTACCTTTGACGTCCTTGATTTCAAACGGCGTTATGATAAGTTCCGCTTCCATTTCGCCGTCAAAAACGATATCCAGAACGGTATAACCGCCTTTGTCCGGGGGAATAACGCCTGCTTTGATGTCTCTGCCTCTGACGTTTCCTTTGATGAAATAGTGAAAGTATTCCTTTCCGTTACTCTCGAAAGTTTCTCTTTCGACCTTGCATTTTGCGATGTTTTCCATTGATTTTCAGTCCTCCTGTTTATTTAGATTTTTTACGAGAAATTTCTCTCGCTTCGCTTTTGGATTTACCTTCGGCAAGCGCTTTCTTATACTTGTAAAGCCCTGCGTGATCGCCTTGACACTGCAAATATCCCGAACGGATACCAGCCTCGAAATCGGTCAATTCCTTGCCTTCCTTTTTGCCGTAGGTATGAACCTTTGCTTTTCTGTCCTCGGCATAGCCTTTGGCGCGTTTAGACGGAATAGACCATCTGCGCTCGTTGTATTTGCTTGCGTTGGACGAAGTGTTTGCTGCTTCTTTTTTTGCCACTTTTCGTGTCCTCCTGATAGTTAAAATTTGTTTTCCCGTGTCGCCGATAGAACAGCGTTTGCAGGACTTACGCTTTTTCGGGGATTTTTCCACCCACACAGCCCGCTATTAAGTTGTAAATATGGTAACGAACGCCGTTTTTTCTTTGAAACACTACGTTTCGGGCGATATTTCTTGTCGGTGAGCGGCCGCTCTTACACTTGCAAGCACCGCGCGAAATCATCGGTTTCTATTCTGTTTTGGCGTTCGGTTTACCCGATAGGGGTTAATCTATATACGTTCTTGCGTACATAGTGCTTGGAATACGCTTGCCGTCAATGCGTTTGCGTTCACAAAAGATACATTCATACTCTCGATCGCGCTTTTTGGTGCGGCGGTAAAAAGTATCGTGGCTAAACACAAGGTTATCTTCGACCTCGCTGTATTTAACGCCGACGACCTGTTTTACAATGTAATCGCGTGTGCGATAGACGTTCATTGCGTCTTCCATAAAGTCCGGTACGTAGTTCATTTTTTCAGTCCTCCATAAATTTTAATAATTTCCTGCATTGTGTCTTTGTCCTCTCCGGAGAGGGTAAGAAGAACTTTTTGCAACAGTGCCGTTTGCTTGTCGTTCATACGCGGTCTGTCTAATCTGAAACCGTCTACAACGTGGATACCGCCGCCGTTACCTTGGGTGGTGTAAACCGGATACGCAAGGGAAAGTTGCAACACGTCATATTCGATTGTGCGTTTACTTACGCCGAACTCGAAAGCGAGATTTTCTCTCGTTTCGTGCCTTCGTTGACACAACAATTCAAGAATGGCTTGTCGTCTTTCCGATGCCGTCATATCCGTTTTTCACCTCCTTTTTTCGAACTTCTTGCCTGTAGTCTAAAAGTCAAACTCGCAAGTTTTTTGCGACTTTAAAAAAGTTTTTTCGAAATTTTTTCATTTTTTTGCAAAAAAAAGCCCCGATAGCCAGACTTCTTGTTTAAAGAAATCTATCTATCGGAGCCTCTCGATTAACGGTTTAACTCTCGACTTATCTAAGAATATGACCTGATAAGGATTTACATAAACTCGGCGCTTTTCCAGCCGACAGACCTTACCGTCGTTATTCCGTTATTTAGTTAATAATGATTTGATCGTTTGGCGGATAAAAATCCACTTGTTCATGCCTTCGGCTTTTTAGTTTGCTAACACTGACAGCCCCACATTTTGGACATCGCAGTTTTGCAAGACCGTTCGGCGTTCTGTATCCGTAATGTAACTGACCGCAGTTACGACAATAACACTCAATCGGTTTGGCCCAGTTGTTTTGCATCGTTTTTCTCCCATAGCATCAATATTTTTTGATACACGAAACTAAAACGCCCTGTACATCGCAATTATCTACGATAATATCTTGCATCCGTTTGTTTTCTGGATGAAGAACAATTTTGCCACCTTTGTGATACAAACGTTTCAATGTCGTTTCACCGTTTATAAGCGCAACAACGATTTCGCCGTCTTCCGCAGAGTTTTGTTGTCTTAATACAAGCAAGTCTCCGGGGCTGATACCTGCCTCTATCATGCTGTTTCCTTCGGCGTGTAACATAAAGAGCGTACCTGTTCCGAATATATCCGAGGGGAGTGCATACGTATCCTCATAGTTTTCTTCGGATGGATTCGGTATGCCGCAAGCGATACTGCCTATAAGGGGAGTAAGAACAAAATTGCCTTTTTTAAGTTTCGGCATCGGAATGATTTTCCCGATTTCGTTACGTTTCAAAACGCCTTGATTTTCAAGTTCCATAACATAACGTCTGACCGTAGCGAGCGAACGGAGGTTGAGCGCGTGCATTATCTGACGATAACTCGGCGTTATCCCATATTCCCGCTGATAGGCAATGTTGAACTCTCTCACTCTTTGGAGCGTTTCTTCGTTTAACGTTTTCATTGGTTACCCTTTATGTTTTACGAAACGGTGCGTTTCGTTTTGTGTGACTGTATTCTAACATAAGTAAAATTAAATTTCAAATTTTCACTTCCCGATTTTGGGCAGTGAACAATTTTTTTTCAAAAAGAAAAGCCGAGAGAATTTTCTCTCGGCCTCGTTGTAGTAATGGTTGTATTACTATGTCAAGTCGGATGTAGCTGCGGGTGTTTTTAATGATGCTATAAAAGCGGGGTCAACGCCATTTATGTCAATTAAAACTATCAATTCATCCGCATCTATTGAGGAAATTAATCCTTTTGCCAGAAGGATTTTTACATGCTCTTTTGTTAAACACTTATATTTAACGCAAATATTTTTAAAACGTTCAAACGTAATGACACCGCGTGTCTTACAAGTGTTATAAAAATCCGAAACTGCACGTTCAGAACCACGATGTATACACATATGATTTTGAGGTCCTAAACAAATAAGATTATCAGTTATATCAGGCCCGTTATCCCCATTAAATTCTATAATATGATGAGCTTCAACATAATTCTTCCCATTTTTGCCTTCAAAGGTTGGGATTTTGGTGACCTCGTCCATATAACCTGCTTTGATTTTCGCTAACTCCATTATTAACCTGCTACGTATTCTTTTATTGTTTTTGATTATAGGGTTACGTATATTTCTTAAATTTAATTTTTCAACAAGAAGTCCATCTGACTGTATTGCTTCCGTAATGGTAGCTGTTCGTTTACGTAAAATAATGTCTTGCAATTTGTTTGAATCTTCATTGTCGTCATCAATCCTCATTAAAAGCTTTTCCAAATCGAGCATTTCAATAGGAATATCATCTTTTACTAACGATTTACTATAATCGGTTAATTTAATAACACTATCGGTATAAGAAATCAGTCCAAACGTATCCATCAAAATCAAAAAGGTTTTGAATTTAAAATACGGTTGTTGTGAGGGAGTGTACTGAAAGCGTTCTTTTCTTTGGTTTTTCCATCCCATAGAACCAAAAAAACAATCAATTTGTTGTTCCATGGTTGAAGGTAGTATCTTTCCAATGTTTAATGCTCTAATCAAGATATCCTTTTCATCCTGCATATCATCCACACGGCCAAACAATACCGATATTTCAAAAGATGTGGCATTTCTTTCGATAGAATTAAGGTATTGAATAATGGCCCTTGCGGGTCTATAATTTGCCGTATCGGATATAACAATACCTCTCATCCGACATATGTAGCTGTTGGTTTTGATATTTAGATCTAATATTTTATTGCGGAAAACATCAAACAAATAATTCTCGGGAGTTAGTACAAGTTCATATAACGCATCAATATCGAATTGATTGTGCCGGTTTCCAATATCCTTAAAAATATCGAAAAACGCCAATAATTCAGTATAGTGCCTAAATCGTCTGCCATATGCATTATAAATATCATCGAAATTTTCCGAATGATTTAGATAAGTGTTTTCAAAGAAACTATTTCTATTTTTTTCTGGCAAACGACCGCTTTTATAATTGTTATAAATATGCTCATAAACATCCTTTGCTTGCAATGATTGCTGTAAAACATCTTTGTCTATTAGTAAAATATACTCAGCCAAGCTTTTTAATAGCTTGATAATTTGGGGTATTTCGCTGAATGTCGGACGAGGCATGTTAATTACTTGATTATGAAAATTTTCAAAATTGGTTATTGTGCCTGTGTATTTTGAAAAACTATCCGCAATAATATTGGGCATCTTATACCTCCTTAATAAAATTGATAATATTTTGGTGCATATGGTTGATTTTAAACTTGTATGGATAGCCAAACGGATACAATGGCTTATTATCTTGTAATAAGATTATTGTCCCTACAAAATTGAATCCGATTCGCTCCATAAGACGTACTATATCCGCTTGCACGCATATTTCCTCTTTATCAACGGTAAAATCGCTTATGATTATAGAGCAATATCCTTTGTCTCTTAATTGACCATATGCTTTGCTCATTATTTTTTCAAGCAGTAATAAAAACTCCTCATAAGTATTCTGATTGCCCAAATCGTTCTCTTTATCAGAATAATACTCAACACCTATTCGAGAACCAGAACGATATCCTTTTAGCTTCTTATCTTCTCTGAGGCCCTTTGAGTTATTTTTTAAAATATTGTGATAGGGGGGAGATGTAACAATATAATCAACACTCCCAATTTTAGATGTTTCGATGAGTGAGTCGCCTAGAATATATTTGTAGTCTCTGTCTTCGACCATTCCTTTTTTTATGAAACGTTCCATCGCTAATTCACGATATTCTTCACTTAAATCTATACCAATACACTTTCTACCAAGATTAAAAGAAGAAATAGCAGTGGTCCCTGAGCCCAGAAACGGATCAAACACAGTCATTCCGTGCTTAGTAAAAGTTGATATTAAACGTTCGACATCTTTAATCAAAAAAGGAGCGGGATGAGCAAAAGCGTCTTTATCATCTGCGCACTTCGTTGAATAATAAAATGATTTCGTTGAAATTAGCCATTCTTTGCCAGTTAAATCATTTAATTTATTTCTGGCGTCATATATTCCATTGTTTGTATTTTGACTTTCTATTTTTTTTGCCATACTACACCTTTTTTCGTTGCAAATCTAGATATAAGTTGTTCCAAGACCACACTATCAGGGCTTAACCCATTTGGAAACTTACGATATATAATTTTTAATAGTTCCTCATTTTTTATGCTTGTGCAAGTCGAGAATAAATTTTCAAGGACACTATTAATTCTATTAGTAAGTGTTTTAGCATTGGTAGGGTCATACTCTTTATTCGTTAACCACCAATAGTTTCCCGATAGCGTATCTTTGTTTTCCATCGTACAAAAACGATTGCTTTGTTGCAATGCCCGTACTAAATCATCGTCAAAATTTTTGAACGCAGTCGGGTGGCTAGATAAATTAGCAATTATTCCATTGAAAAGTATTTGATACGGAGTAGGTTCAAATCTTTCGAGAATAATTTTTTCGGCTAATTCACAAATATACTCCTGCAAATCACTTGGCGTGTCCCATTGCAAGAACTTTTTATTGTCTACGCACCTAATGTAAAAATCCGTAGATGAAGTGCCATATTTATCTGCGACATTAGACTCTCCGCTTCGCATATTTTGCTGATGTATAACTTTTTCTACAGCATAACCAGAATCAAGTATTGAACCTAGCAATGATTTCCAAATAACATTTTCTTTGTTATTGAAAGTTAAAACAATTTTGGCATTTTGTTTAGACACAAGTTTGATTTGGCTCAATACACATGACATATCTTTTCTAAAATCATCTGGCGTTTTTTTGTCATTCACAGATATTTCTTTTGAATAGTCTGGATTGTAGATGGGATTATAAATTTCCAGCCATGCAAGCCAGATATAACTCAAATCCAAATATGGAACTAAGCCGCCATAAGGAGGATCAGTTAAGACAAAGTCAACAGAGTTATGCTTTATGAAGCTTGACAACTCTCTTGAATCCTTAATGCCATACCAAAGATCAACATTTTCACTATAATCAACATTTTTTGAATCAGTAATGTTTTTCCCCTTAATGCTACCCACATATGTTTTTAGATAGGACAAGCAACTACTAACAGACTGTTTTCCTATACAGTTATTGTAGAAAACCAACAAAGGATTCATTTCCATTGATTTTGCCGCTGAAAAATAGGCCGATCTTCCCCAGCTAGTCGAATAATCTCTTTTTGTTTTTTTGCTACGGGGAACGCACATTTTGCAACACAAATGCACTGTTTGAATAAACGCAAACAGCAATTGTTTTTTTATTTCCTCATCATTTTCTGAGAGAATTTTGTCAAACAACATACTAAGTATGGCGAGGTTCTTTTTTGAAAAAAGACAATCGTATGTATTGCCTATGGATTTCAAAAAGGCATTACCATATGCAATTGATGTCCTGAATTCTTTTGAAGGGTATGGCGTTGAAATACTTAAGGATTGTGATTTCTTATTTATGTCAACGTCTAACTCGGTTGGTTCTCGTTCAAATCGTTCCTTTCCATTTAATGAAACAAAACACACTTCATAAGGTGCATTGTTTTTGTACTTTGTATTATGCAAAGTATAACCTTCTTCATAACAAAACAGCTCATTATATATTGAAGAATTAAATACTTCATTATATATTGTTTGAGCTTTTTCTTTAAACTTTTTAGCATCAAAATTTGTGCAGTAGACTTCAAACACAAACGTTGTTAGTGGATTTACATCTAAACAAATTGCACGTTTTCCTGCTCTAATTGCTTCAATTCCAGACATTCCGCTTCCTGCAAAAGGATCTAAAAATATGCCCTTTGAAGGAACGTAATTTGAAATATATTCAAACCAAACATTATGAGGCTTTTTCCCCCAATATTTCATCGATGTATAAATCGGAGGACGTTTTGTTTCTGGTATAGCAAAATTAATATCGTGTCTTGTTGTGCTATAAGACATAATAAATAATCCTCCAATTACACTATTTCTACGATATCATCAATTTGACAATTAAGCGCACGGCAGACCTTAACCAACGTGTCCGTATTGACATTCTCAGATCGAGTAAGACGATTAAGAGTGTAGTTACTGATACCGGCTAACTCTATTAAATCTTTCTTTTTCATATCTCTGTCTATGAGTAACTTCCATAGCTTTTTATACGATACCGCCATATGACACCTCGACAATACGTTATTATGGTTTAGTATACCATAAAAAATTATTTTTTTCAATATAAAAGTGAGTTAAAACTAACTTATATTGAAATTTTATCAATAGATATCTTTGATAACTTTAACAAAGTCCGTGAACTCTGATAGCACTTTGGCAGGGGATTTGATTTTGACCTTACCTTGCGTGCCGACAATCCAAGAGAAGAACGTCTTTGATACTTGCACGGTTATGTCAACGGAAAGGGTGTTCTCGTCAATACGTTTTATTCTAAGGTTATCGCCGAATCTATCGAAAATATCAGACAACATTTCAGGCTCAAACAAAAGCGTAACCCTTTGGCTTTCACCGCCAAACATACTGAATACTTGCTTGCGGTATTCTTCGGTATTAAATAATTCGTATTCTTCGTGCGGTTCGCGATCTATTTCTGAAACCATTACATCTTCCATACGGTCAAGGCGATATGTAACGATGCTATCGTGACCGTTGCTGAAACAAAGCATATAGTAGTTGTTTTTATCCCAAACCATAATAATGGGATTGACTATATACCTATTGCCGTTTTTACGATAAACTTTTTTATGTTGCTCGTCATAGCTGAAATACAAGAAAGAAAGTTGCTTATTGTCTGTTATGGCTCGCTCGATTGCGTCAACGTTGTAAATAAATGAACTGTTACCTTTTCGTCCGTTATCAAAAGAGATAAGGTGCTTTGAAATGCTTTCGGCTTGATATAGACAGAGCGTATCCGTAAGTTTTTCTATTAAATCATTTTTTTGTCTTGCCGGAAGTTTTGATGATTTGATAACGTCGGCAAGCAAAACTACTTCTGCAGTTTCAAGTTGACGATTAACAACGTAATAATAGTGGTACTTCTTCTTATATGACAAAACCTCATATCCGTAATTGCACAATGCTTCAATATCGGAAACAACGATTTTTCTTGAAACGCTAATGCCTTTTTGTGCAAGAAGTTCAATAATCTCGTCAGTATTGATTGCGTGATTTTCGTCTGTATGCTTGCAAAGAATATCCCAAAGCAGCAGCAATTTGATTTTGTTCACGTCGTTTGCCATTTTTTACCCCTGTACATATAACTTACTTAGTATTATTATACTGAAAATAAACAATATTTTCAAGTCGCTCAATGCCCAAAAAAGGGACTTCAAACGAAATCCCTTTACTTTTTTATATTTTGAAATAGTTTATCCCAATATTCTTGCGATTCTTGCTTAGACATACCAAAAGTCGGATCGTCTTTCTCGTCAAAGATGTTGATAATGTTTAGCCCTTTGCGTTTAGCGTAATTCATTGTAGTTTTTGCGCCACTGGGATTTCGTTTTTTATCCACATAACAAATGAGAGTATCGCACTCGTTAATCATTTGTCGATTGCTTTCGGTGATTTGCTGTTTGAAATGTAAATCTTCAATATCGAACATAACCGTTTGCACATCTTGATACGGCACGTAGTCTATATCGTATTTCTTATCTATGGTATGGTAACTGGTTAATACTACCTCAATCTTTATATTAGGGTATCGCTTTCTGGCAGAGCGGCAAGCATCTAATGCCATTTTATCAAACTCGCCGTGCGTTCCCATTAAAAAATGGCTGCAACCGTCATTGATACATTCTTCAATGGCGTTTTGCAACCGTTCCTTAACTTTTTCTATAAAACATACTCGTCGATGTCCGATAAATGCAGTTTTTCTTTCCATATCACAGCCCCGAATGATTTGCGGCTATGATACTTATAAAAATAAGATGCCGCTCTCAAACGAGAACGGCAAATATAGTGCATACCACCCGTTTGAGCGCCAACCCCGTTCACAACAAATGAAGTATCACGAAAAAACGTAATGCAAGCATAGTAATTGTAAACACGAGCGATATGAAACTACCTGTGTTTTACTATGTGCATACGCACTTTATATGATACTTCATTTGCTGAAATATGTTTGTTGTGAACTCTGCCGTAAAACGACATTATTCGGAGTTGGCATTTACATTCTACTATTTATTAGGCAAAAAGTCAAATTTATATAAGGCTGCAAGCCTAACTATTCTTTTTTCTCTGCTTTTTCTGTATCTTCCTTAAAATGTCCAATAACGGACATAAGCAGAGTGGAGAAAAATGCTTTACGTTCGTTCGGGGACAGATGTTCAAGGCTCGGACGACCGATAGCATAGACTTCACGCTCTTTTTTTGTTTGTTCGCTCATAAGATTGCCTCCTTTTTTGTGGAAAGATTAGCAATCGAACTCGCAAATTTTCTTCGACTTTGAGCAGATTTCTTCATTTTTTTGAAATTTGTCCCTCAAACTCGCAAAAAACTTGCGACTTTAACTCGTAGTCTTGTGGACAAGAAAGAAACAAGGCGTTTTTTCTTTCTTGCGGAAAGCCTATCCGATTTAGGTCTGACAACTCTTATATGGCAGACACAAATCGAGCCACCGCAAGGGTAAAAAATATAGTGAGAACTATAAAGACACAAAAAATTTCCCTATATTTTTTACTGTTTCCTTGCCGTGTTCGCCAAAATCGGATTGTTCGGTTTCCGTCGAAAGACAAAAAAATAAATTAAAGGAGTAAAAAATCACTATGAAAACAGCAGTAATCTATGCAAGGTATAGTAGCGATACACAGACCGAACAGTCTATCGAGGGACAACTTCGTGTGTGTCAGGACTATGCCAAAAACAACGATATTCTTGTCGTTGGAACTTACGTTGACCGTGCTATGACGGGAACAAACGATTTGCGTCCCGATTTTCAGCGTATGATTAAGGATAGCAACAAACGACAGTGGGATTTCGTTCTGGTTTACAAATTAGACCGTTTCTCACGTAACAAGTATGAAACAACAATTCACAAACACACTCTGAAAGAGAACGGCGTTAAGGTTTTGTCCGCTATGGAGAATATCCCGGACAGCCCCGAAGGCATTATCCTTGAAAGTTTGCTCGAAGGTATGAACCAATACTATTCGGCGGAACTTTCACAAAAAGTGCATCGCGGTTTGAACGAGAGTTATCGCAAAGGACAATATACGGGCGGTCCGGTTATATACGGATATGACGTCGTAGATAAAAAGAACGTAATAAACCCCGAAGAAGCGGAAATCGTAAAGGAAATCTTTACGAAGTATTCGCAAGGCTATACGGCGGTTGCTTTGGCAAAAGATTTTCAGGCTCGCGGCATACGGACAAAAAAGGGATACTATATCACCGATAAAAAGATATACAAAATCCTTGCCAACACCAAATACAACGGCAAAATCCGTCACGGCGATACGATTTATGATAATATCTATCCGAAAATCATTGATGACGTAACGTGGCAAAAAGTGCAAGACATTCACGCGGAAAATCAGCACGCTCCCGGTCGTAAGAAAGAAATTTACGATTTTATACTTTCGGGGAAACTTTATTGCGGAGATTGTCAGCGGCCTATGGTCGGTGAGAGTGGAATAAGCAGGCTCGGACGGATTTACTATTACTATTCGTGCCTTGCAAAACGACGCAAACAGCACCCGTGCAAATTGAAGTCGGTGGATAAGCAATGGCTTGAAGATTTAGTTATAAATTCGACGTGGGCATTGCTTGTCGACGAAGGCATTGTCAGATACATTGCCGAAACGCTTTGCAAAATACACGAAGAAACAAGCCGAAACAACACGGTTATCAAAAGCCTTGAAGCACAACGGCAAAACGCTTTGAAAGCAACTCAAAATCTTATATCCGCGCTTGAACAAGGTATCGTCACCGAGCAGACGAAAATTCGTTTGAAAGAACTCGAAGCACAGATCGCAGGACTTGACTTTGACATCGGGCAAGAGAAACAACGCAACTATACATATCTTTCACCTGAAAGCGTTGAAAAGTATTTGAACTCGATTATATGCGGCGACATACAAGAAATGCCCGTGCGGAAACTGATAGTGAAAGCGTTTGTGCGAGAAGTGATACTCGATAACGACAACGTAACGATAACTTATAACTTTACAGAAAACTATACGAAGTATAGAGTTACGCAAGAAATAATACAAAAAGTGCAAAGGCAGTCTCGAAAAAAGACTGCCTACAATAAAAATTTGTGTTCGTATAAATTCCCGCCGCTCCCGCCAAGTGAAACCTAAATCGAACCCATAAAGTTTGGTTTAGGTTTTTTCATTGATATAAGTGTTTGCTTTTGCTATTATTTATGTATTCCAAGTTATAGGAGATCTGTTATGTTTATCGGCATTAAAATGAGAGATGATATCCCGACAAAAGAGGACTTTATTCGCAACAGCATTGATTTAGATAGGTCAAAAGGATGGGAACTGATTTCGGCTTCTACTATTATGAAAAATGAGTTCAAGTATAGCGGTGCAAAGTTTGAGATAGTCCAATCATATTTACACGCTATAGATATTCTTTCCAATCCCTCATACAATGGTTCATATAACCAAAATCTTAAAATCGTTTCGTTAAGGTCGGTTTGGATTCCATTCTTATTCTTGTGCAGACAGGCAGTTGAATTATCATTAAAAAATGCATTGGAATTAACAAATATTGAGATTAAGAGACCAACGCATAATATTAAAGAATTGTGGGACGTATTTGTTAAAGAGAATAAAACTTATATATTTGAGGGAGAGCAATGCTTTATTAAACGCATTTCTGTATTGGTCGAGGTTTTGGATTCCTTGGATAATGACGGTTCACATTTCCGCTATTCCACCTCAAATAATAATGATCTTTATAGAGAAAAACCTTATCTTATAAATCCAAAACGATTTTCAGATGAAGTTCATAGTATGGCATTAACGCTTAACTGTATTGATGTTTCGTTATTCATTAGATAGTTTTTTATGCCGCGAAAGGTTCTTGACGTGAGAAAGGAGTGTGTCAGGCTATCTTGCCAAAGGCAAACGAAAAGCCCCTCGGGGCTGTCGGTTGGCGGTTTATTTGCCTACCGACACGCTCCTGAGAGGCTCAGGTCAAGAACACCGTGGAATAAATCGTCTGCGTAATTGTCAGATACGCATTACAAGTCTGAAGTCTTTAAGTCCGTAATACTCTCTGTTTTGTATCACATACGGCATTTTAACGTTCTTGTCGTAAAAAGAAAAACCCTGACTTTCGTCAAGGTTTATCGTCTTTGGGGTGTTGTAGATAATCATCATTTTGTCGTCATACAACTGAATTTCCTTTATGAAGTAATTTATAAGTTGTAGCGGCTCTTTTTCAAGCGCGGATTTGTAATAATCAATTATTTGTTCTTTGGAAAGCCTGAACGCCGTTTGAGATTTTTCAATCGTCAATCGCTTTTCGATGTCGGTCAGTTTTTCTTCGAGTTCTCGCATACGTTTCATAACCGTTGCGCTTTGTCCGCCTAATTCTATGGCTTGCATAATGTTATTTATCGTATTCTCGGTTTGGCGTTTTTCTTTTATGAGATTTGTCAGAACCGAGTTGTGTTTTATGCGGTTTTCCTGCACTTGCAGTAAATACGTCGCCATTTTATCTAATATTTCGGGGCGTTGCATTTGTTCGCATACGTTGTCAAGAACATATTTTTCGAGTATTTCTTTTCTGACTTGCGTCTTTTTGCAACCGCTTTGGTGTTTTCTTCCCAAACATTTGTAATAACGTATTTTTTGTCCGTTTTTAGTCGTTCCGCATTCCGCAGAGATATGACTTCCGCAATATCCGCATTTAATTTTGTTGCGAAGAAGATACACGACTTCAACGCTACGAGTTCCGTATTTGTTGGTTTCGGTCTTTCGTCTTACGTTTTCGTAACTTTCCGTCGGCACGATTTGCGGATACATATTCGTAAAAACTTCGTTGCCGTGTCTGTATATACCCGAATATTTTTCGTTTTTGAGTATGTTGTAGACGGTATTTCTTGCAAACTTTTTACCGCGGTTGAAAATGCCTCTTTCGGTAAGCGTTTTTATTATGTCTTTAACGTAAACGCCTTGCGCGTATTGGCCGTAAATAAACCTTACTACTTCGGCTTTTTCTTCGTCAATCACGACTTTGTGGTTTTCTACTTTATAGCCGTAAATGATAGTTCCGCCCGTAAAGTTGCCTTTTTGTCTTGTTTCGTTCATTCCGCGCTTTACCTTTTGAGAAAGTTCGGCAGAGTAATATTCGGCGTAGCCCTCAATCATACTTTCGAGTATAATCGCCTCTGGGCTGTCGGGAATATATTCGGTTGCGGAAACGACTTTAACGCCGTTGTCTTTTAACGTTTTCTTGTGTTTCGTGGTTTCGTATTTATTGCGCGAAAACCTGTCGAATTTGTAAACGAGTACGACATTGAAATTGTGTTTTTTGCTATCTTCTATCATTTGACGGAAGTCGGGACGATTGTCGTTAGTACCCGACATAGCACGGTCTATATAAGTTCTTAAAATGAGTATGTCGTTGTTTTTTGCATACTCGTTGCATACACGGAGTTGTCCTTCTATGGACTGTTCCGTTTGGCTGTCGCTCGAATAACGAGCATAAATAACTCCAGTTTTCAAAATTTGTTACTCCTTTAATTTTATTTTTTTAGATTTGTCTTTCGACGGGAACGGAGAAAACGGAAACGAATTAAAATTGTTTTCATTCGTGGCTTACGGCTTTTATCGTCAAGGGTTGCGCCAAGCAATGCATTTTACCCTTGACGAAAAAGTCGTTTTCGTTTAACCTTTCCCGATCCGAAAGACTAATTAGTTGCAATGCGGCAACTGCGCTATAATTTCTTTGCTTACCTTTCCGAGAATTTCGCCCTCGTTGATACAGGTAAAGTTATCGAAAAGCAACACTTTGCGGTCGTCAACTCCGAAAGTGCATATAACATCTTCGTCCAAAACGTCCGAGCGGAAGTAAGTCGGCAATTTTCCGCCATAGACTAAACGCTCGCCGGATTTTTCCATATACTTCGTTATGTATTTCGCCGCCTCGGAAATATCGTCCTGCGTGGCAATATCTTTGAAGTCGTTACGCCCGAATTGTTTCAGAAAATGCGTGTTTTGGTATGTCGTTTGCATACGGTGGTTTCGCGTGTCGTAGTCTTTTACTTCTTCGAGTTTTCCTATCATTTTGCCGTCGGGGATGTTGAAGATACCGTGAAAATGTAGTCTGTTCGTATCTTCGCCGCGCTCCCATACTCCGACGTATTTCCAACCGTTACGAGCAACAAGGTGTTTGAGAGTGTTAGTCAACTTTTTGCGAAATGTTTCTTCGGTGTGAAGTTCATTCGAGTAGGTAAAAGTTACGAAAAAATTCCAATCCTGCAAACGCAATTTTCGCATAAGCCTTACTTTGCGCTTAATGGCGTTGGTTTTCATTCGTTCGGTGTTTTTCTCGACAAAAGCGTTCAATTCGGCTTTATCCTTGAAATCGTCTTGCATAGCGGCTTTTATATGCGCCTTGCGTTCTCGCTTGGGTAGAGATTGGCTCTCTTTATATGCCGTTTCAAAGCGTTCTTTCGGGGTTTCGGGCGGCGTTACCTCTGCCGTCGATTGTTGTTTCATAGGTTTAACGGCGCGCCTTTTACAGCCTTTTCCGCTCGGAAACGCTCCTTGCGGTATTCCGACGTAATGACCGCCGTCAAAGTAGATTTTCATATTTGCGTAATTCATAGTTTTTACTCCTTGTGATTTAGATTTTTTGTATGGCGAAAGAAAATAAAAAACGGCAGAATACGAAACACCATACAATTTCATACTCTGCCGTTTACAGTTCGGTTTAATTACAATATAATTCAGTTCAATTCGGTTAGTTCAAGTCATAAATAGATTTCCGTTCAGTTCCTTTCATTTCGTTTATGTTATCGCTTTTTAGCGTTATTTTCTCATTTATATTTTTCTATTTACTCGGTTTAGTTTATTTAGTTTTTTTTGCGTAATTCTTTCGGCTTTTAAGTCAGGTTTCGTTTTTGTTTTCGGTTTGCGTTTGTTGGTGCAGTTCGACTATCCTTGAAAAGATACTTTCAAAGAAAGTGCGTTTTTCGCCGTCGGTCAACGCCTCTAAATCAGGCTCGCCGACGGCTACGACTTTCAGGTTTGTTTGCAGCATTTTTTCGTCCTCCTTTTTTTGAAATAGATTTTATTACCCGAACTCGCAAGATTTCTGCGACTTCGAAAAAATAATAGTTTGTAAATACGACAAATTTTGTCGTGTTCACAAAAAAAAGAATAGAAAAAGGACGTAATACGACCGTAAAATTTCGTACTTCGCCCTTAAAATGCCGCCTCCGACCCTGTTATTCACGGGTGTAATGCTTTTCGCTATCTGTCCTTACGCCGTTTGATAGTTAGTTCGCGCCTGACTTAAAAACTCGGCTTGCTATTCTTGCTATACGCCTTTGACTATTCGATTGCGTTACAACTATACCACGAGAATTTGGCAGACACAAGGACATCTGTGTGACCGAAATGTACCAAAATGTGATGTCGTTGTAACGTCTATGATTATATCATACGCCAATGAAAAAGCGTGAATGGGTTAAAATAGGTTTTGCGTGGTTTTTTTGACGTTTTCAGGGAGTAAAGTCATACTCAAGCAGGAGTGAAAGATGGTTTTTGCGGCAGTAAAAAAGGACGGCGCAGGGAAACGCCGCCCGAAACAAAACGGAGCGATAAACACTCGAAATATATAAAAGGTATAAGGCTCAAAATATGCCGCCGTGCGAAGAATTACGGGGCGATTCGCCAAGCGGTTTAGCGGCGAACGCCCCGTTTCGCTCGGCTTTGAGTTGACCTTTTTATCCGAGTTCAGTGAGTTGTTTGGCGGGTGCTTGACCGCGACGCGAAGCGTCGCGCTTGTATTAGTCAAGCACCCGCCAAAGTGCCATTTTAAATTTATTCCGAAATTCTATATCCGCAAACTCAATAGCGGTTGAAAAATTTAGAATTTTATGCTATAATGTAGAAAATAATTATTGGAGGATGCCTTAAATGAACTTAATCAGTTTGTTCAGCGGTTGCGGCGGCTTGGATTTAGGCTTTGAAAAGGCAGGCTTTAATGTTGCCGTAGCAAACGAATTTGACCCGACGATTTGGGCAACTTTCAAGGTAAATCATCCCAATACTAAGTTAATAGAAGGCGATATTCGCAAAATTAAAGATACAGATTTCCCCGACGATATTGACGGAATAATCGGCGGACCGCCTTGTCAATCTTGGTCTGAAGCAGGTGCGCAACGCGGAATCGACGATTTGCGCGGTCAACTTTTTTATGAATACATAAGGATATTAAAAAGTAAACAGCCGAAATTTTTCCTTGCAGAGAATGTAAGCGGTATGTTGCTCGGCAGACATTCCGAGGCTGTTAAAAATATTATTGAACTGTTCAAAGAATGTGGTTATAACGTAACAGTTACTTTAGTAAACGCTAAAGACTATGGTGTGCCGCAAGAGCGAAAACGTGTTTTTTACATTGGCTTTAGAAACGATTTGAATATTGATTTCAAATTCCCTCAAGGTTCCACAAAAGACAACAATAAAAAAATATCGCTTCGCGATACAATTTGGGATTTACAATTCACAGCAGTTCCTGCCGGTGCTAAAAATTATCATAACCCTAATGCTGTTAATAATAACGAATACTTTACGGGGGCGTTCTCGCCTATATTTATGAGTCGTAACAGAGTAAAATCTTGGGACGAACAAGCATTCACGGTTCAGGCATCGGGCAGACAATGCCAAATACACCCGCAAGCCCCGAAAATGACTTTCATTTCTCAAAATCATCGTGAATTTGTAAAAGGTAAAGAACACTTATACCGTAGAATGACTATTCGTGAAGTTGCACGTATTCAAGGTTTTCCCGACACGTTCAAATTTATTTACGATTATACGGACAACGCCTATAAAATGATTGGCAATGCAGTTCCCGTAAATCTCGCCTATGAGGTTGCGGTAGCAATAAAACAAGCATTATTAGCGAAGGAGGAAAAATGAGCGATCAAAGCAATAATCAAGGTCGTGCTTATGAATTTATTTGCCTGTTGACTTTATCTCAAGAAATCAATAAAACTCGCAAGGCTGAAATTGAGGTTAACAGCGCATATCACGCCGCCGAACACGCTTGGAATACAATTTCTGATGAATTAAAGTCTATTCTTGCGCAAAGTGCTATTGCCGCGGTATCTACTATTTTCGATATGGAGCCTATGATTATCGAAAATAGCGATGATATTCTTTCCCTAAAGATTCAAACTGACAACGAAGGAAAAGAAGGCGATGTTCGAGATATAGTGATTGCTCGAAAAGACGTAAAATGGGAAATCGGCTTGAGCCTTAAACATAATCATTTTGCTGTAAAGCATAGCCGTTTGGCAAAAGGCTTGGATTTTGGCAATAAGTGGTTTGGTATTCCTTGTTCAGAAAACTATTGGAACGATATTAAGCCCATTTTCGATTATTTGACAGAGAAAAAGGCTGACAAGAAAAAATGGAATGAATTGCCGTCAAAAGATAAAACAGTATATGTACCTCTTTTGCAGGCATTTATTGACGAACTTAATCGTAGCAATGCGTTAGATTCTTCCGTTCCGCAAAAAATGGTTGAGTATTTACTTGGCGAGTTTGATTTTTACAAAGTTATCAGTATTGATTCAAAGCGAATCACTCGTATTCAATCGTATAATATGCACGGTCAACTTAACCGAGCAAGCAAAACAATAAAACCTCAAATACATATTCCTGTGGCTTGTCTGCCAACGCGTATCGTGAATCTTGAATTTAAGCCGAATAGCACAAACACAGTGGAGTTATATATGGACGGTGGTTGGCAATTTAGTTTCCGTATACATAATGCGGCTACCAAAGTCGAAACAAGTTTGAAGTTCGATATTCAAATTGTCGGAATGCCCACTACGATTATTACAATAAATTGCAGTTGGAATTAATAAGGGGTGAAAACGGTGTCTGATTATAAATTCTCTTTTGGTTATCTAGCATTGAAGATGTTAGGAAAAACATTGTATAGCAATCCGTTTGCTGCTTTATCTGAGCTTATTGCAAATGGTTTTGATGCGAAGGCAAATAAAGTTTGGGTTTATCTGGATATATCCAATAAAGCTAACGCCACCATTGTCGTGATAGACAACGGAAGAGGAATGACCGATGAAATAGTATTAAGCAAGTATTTGCAAGTTGGAAAATTAAATCGTCCTAATGACGATAAGAAAATGATGGGGAGAAAAGGGATTGGAAAACTCGCCGCCTTTTATCTCTCAAATAAATACTATCTATTGACCAAGACAGCTTCTGAAAATAATGTATATAAAATAGATTTCACTCAACATGAAAATGGTCAAAAAACGGAAGCTGATGATACATATATGGAAAAAATAACTTCCTTTACATTCCCTGAAAAAGAAATTTACGATACAATAAAAACAGGGACCGCACTATATCTCACTAATGTTAATTTTACGGGGTATGGAGATAAAAATTTTTCCGTACTAGAATCTGATTTGGCTGAGTTATTTTCTATCAGCAATAAAGAAATATTGCTTAAAATTGTTAAAAACGATAATGATAAAACCCAAAGGTATATTTGCGTGAAGAAAAAAATTGCATTTAAAAATATGTCATATATTCTTTACAACAACAATATGCCCGCCAATGTATTAGCATTGAACGGTACAGAAATTCGCAATGCCGAAAAAACAGCAGATGAAACTAAAATATATATAAATATTGAAAAGTACCGTAAGGCTCCAAGATATTCCATAGTCAATGGAAAACAAATTGCAATTAATCCAACTGGGTGGATTGGTATACATCAAACCATAAATCGAAAAATTGCTCATACAAATGATCCTAATAATTTTATAGATAGTAAATTTTATCATTTCAATAAGGTGCGTATATATGTAAGAGGTAAACTTGCGATAGAAAATATTTTACCCTATGTTCATAATACCCAATATTATGTAAATTATATTGAGGGTGAAATTGAATGTAATGAATTGGATGACAATAATTTGCCTGACATTGCATCGTCCAGTAGACAAGATATAGATAAGAATGATGATAGATTTATTGCTTTGGTAGAATATGTCAAAGAAATTGTTCAGTTACTCGTGAAATACAAAAATGATCAAACCAATAAGGATTTGGCTCTAAGGAAAAAGAAACAGGAAAATGCAGTTCACTCTCTTTCTTCTGATATAAAGAAGACGTTAGAAGAAAGAAAAGGAACCATCCTTCAACAGAAAGATATTGATGAAATAGATCATTCAATAGTTAATTCGTTTGAAACTGTTAATGAGATTGTTAAAGTTAAATATGGTCTCTTCCTATCACACAAAAGGAATGACAACGATATTGCAGAGTTCATTTATAAATTTTTAATAGAAAAAATGGGCATTAATTCTAACTGGATTTTTTATACATCAAAACCTGGTGGAACAGATGAATCATTAGAAGTATTAGAAAAGCAAATTGTTAATGCCCTTACTAACGAAAACACATATGTTATTTTCTGTATTGAAAGTCCAAAATTTAAAGAAAGTGAATATTGTATGTTCGAAGGTGGAGCAGCTTGGGCTGTGAAACAAAATAGTACTATTGGTTTAGCATATAAAAATTACGATAAAGAGGTTCCTTCGTATTTAAAAACGATGAAAAAAATGAAAATTGATTGCTCCTCTTTAGAGCTTACTAGAGACCGTTATACTAACATCATTAATATGCTCAACTCAATAATTGAGTATTTAAATAGGAATTATGTTGATGATGCGAGTAAAAAATCAGTCTTATCACTTAGCCTACCTACTGATATTGAACTGGCAAATGGAGATAACAAGATAGATGATTATTATAATCCAGATATAGTTACATATTGGAATTATTATGTGCTAAAGGATACTTCTAAAAATAACTTATGAGAGAATACACAATAACAGAGATAGCAAAACTAAGCGGTTTGAGTAGAAAAGATGTAAGAAAGCATTTGATAGCGCAAACCTTAAAGAATCAACCATCAACCAATGGCTATAAAATAGATGAAAATGAATTAAATGAATGGATAGAGAAACCCAGTCGCGATAATTTGGATAAAATTAATTCGGCATTTGACTGTGTCAATGACTCTTATTCAATACAAGGTGATGAATTCATTGAAATAAATATTGGACAACTGCCTATAAATGACAATTGGACAACTAATATTTTAAATGGCATCAAATTTGCTGATTTTTTTAGCGGAGCGGGTGGCTTATCTTTAGGTTTGGTTCTAGCAGGATTTGAACCTGTTTTAGGCGTTGAAATTGATAAAGAAATCTATCAAACATACAAAAATAATTTAGGAAGAAGGTTTAATAAAATTAATAAATTCAATGCATTAGATATTACAAAAAAGGAAACAAAACAATGCATTATTGAATATTTAAAAAATGAGAAAATTCAAGTTATATGCGGAGGATTTCCATGTCAAGGATTTAGCTTATCCGGGAGTAGAGTAATATCTGATCCTAGAAATACGCTATATTTTGATATGTTAGAAATCGTGAAAGAAATAAAACCAGATTACATCATTATGGAAAATGTCTTAGGTTTGGCAACAATCTATAATGGAAAAGTGTTAAGAAAAATACTTAATGATTACCGAGCAATTGGATATAAACTATCCTATAAAGAAATTAATGCTGCTGACTATGGGGTGGCGCAGACTAGAAAGAGAATTATTTTTATTGGTAATAGGGTTAATAAGCGCAACATTTATCCATCAAAAATAATTGAAAATCCCGATAATTATAGAACATGCGGTGATGCCATTGAAAAATATAAGGATCTTGCTGAAGATGCCACATTCAACCACGTTTTTTCAAAGCATTCTCCTGAAATGAAAAAAAGATTACGTTTAGTTCCACTTGGGGGAACATTATATGCCAATTATAATGATTCGTGGAAAAAATGTCCGAAAGATAAGCCGTCTTGTACAATCAAAGGAAATCATGGAGCGACAAATATTCACTACGATTTGCCAAGAGTTATAACCCCGCGAGAAATGGCTGCATTACAATCTTTTCCAGATGATTACATTTTTTATGGGACCAAACATTCTCAGCTTGTACAAATAGGCAATGCTGTTCCCCCGTATGTGGCTAGAGCTATTGGGTTAGCTTTAAAAGATGAGATTGCAAAGAATTAAATTCGATTTACGTTACTAACGCTCCGCCAAGTTGTACCCAACTGAACCCATAAAAGTTCGGTTGGGTGTTTTTTTTTAAATCAATAATCAAAAAACGGTTTTGTCACAAGTGGCAAAACCGTTTTCCCTTTCAAATAGTAAAATTAAAATCGTACGGAATAGATGACGTAACCTGCCGAGAATATTGTTTCGTTGGAGAAAAACTGCTCGTTGAGTTCGTCGTAATGGTTTTGGCAAAAATCCACCACTTCGCGTGAAATCTTGGAATCGGGATTTTCACGCAACATTCTTCCGAAGTCGTTGGGGATGAAGCTAAACCACGCTTCAAACAGCATCTTTTTGTCTTTGCGCGACATATCGGCGGTGTTTATACCGTATTTTTCGAGGCAAATGGTTTTCGGTTCCATTTTGCGCACGTACGAATAGACTTGCCTTCCGGTGTAGCGGAATCCGCTGTACTTGTTGTGGATATAGTAGGATTGCATCTTTCTGAAAAGTCCGTCGTTGTCGGGGTAGGCAAACACTGCGCCGTCGTCAACGTCGCGAATTATCATCACCGCGTCGTCATTGAGACAGTTGCGGATTGCTTGCAATATGCGGAAAGGCTTTTTGAAATCCATAATCGCCATGCTCAAACACACAAAGTCTATGCCGTCCGCACCCACCGAGTCGAGATAACTTTCCAGTTTGTCTTCAAAATCGTCCGCTTCGAATTGCGTCGCGAAGAAACGCACGTTGTCGTCTTTGCGCATGTTGTTGCCGCTGTCGGCAACTTCTTGGGAGTAGGTGAGGGCAATGACTTTGCCGACTTCGGGATTTTCAAAGCGTTGGAATGCGCTTTCGGGGTTGAGCACGTTTACGTCAAGGCAAACGGCGTCCTTTTTGCCTTCCAGAAGTTTGTGAGTTATCGGGGTTTCGTATTTGTCCAAAAGGTGATCTTCCGTCTGCAAACGATGTTTTTCTTTTTCGTCTTCGTCAAGATAATATCTTACGTCGTCGTGGCGGGTGAGAAGATCGCCGTCGCTCTTCTTAATGCCTTGCAACATCGAAATCAACTTGACCATGGACGCGTCAAAGTATTCTCGACTGATTTGCACTCCGTTGAAGAATGGCAAAACCTGCATGGAAGAGGGCAATGTTTTGGGAAATTCAAAACCGTCCACCATGATGGGAATTATGTTTTTCTTGTATTTTATGGCGTGTTCGATTTCCAATCTTAGCCAATCGTCCTGATTTGAGCAACGATCAAGTGCGTGAGAGGGCAGGATAAGCACGAAGTTTTGTGAATCTTCGATTGCCGAATAAAGTTTTTCGTTGAAAGGACCCGACCGTAACTCTTCCAAGTCGAGAAAAACGGTGATGTTTTCTCTGTGCAACCATTCGTATATCAGCCTTGCAAGCGCATAGCCGCCGTCGCGACGATAACTTATAAATACGTCCATAATTTCCCTCTTCTAATCTTTTACCATTGTGTAGCACGGCACGTCGAATACGCCGGGATATTCTCCCGTGATGCGAAAACCGAGCTTTTGATACAGCGTCCATGCGCCTTGATTTGCAATGACGCATTCAAGATGGCAAGTGCCTTTGTCCTTTATCGTTTGAGTTATGAGTTTTGACGCAACGCCTTTGTTTCTGAATTGCGGGTCGACGGCAATGTTTGCAACGTAAAATCCGTCCTTATCCTCCGCCATTTTGGCGTAATAGTCCGAAAAGATCCTGTGAGTGCGCTCGTCGCACGGCACGGTTGCCTCTTCGAATGCTTTGCGGATATGCTCCTCGTTTTCAATGACGGGGGAGTAGCACGAAACGAGTACGCCCGCAATATGTCCGTTTTTTGCAACCGCAACCGTGATATTTTTTTGGTTGTAAAGCGTGGGTAACGACGTCATTTTTGCAATGACCTTTGCGCCGTCCTCCGCGGAGTCGAACCAATATGGATAGATGTATTTGTCCGTCATATAAATGAGATTTGCCACTTGCATGCGGTCGTCGCAATCCTGCATGGGACGCACGACGATCTCGTCGTTTACGGCAACTTCCGCGTCTACGAATTTGCGGAACGCAGCATATTCGTCTTTGGATATTTCACGCGGATAGGTGAGTATTTTCAGATATAAATCGGCGTCGCCAAGGTGGTATTTTGCTTGCAAATGCTCGTGCGGATTCATGACGAAACCACTTCTTTGATAAAAGCGGTATCTGCGTATGCTCGTATCGTCGCAAGGCGGCTCGATTTCAAGAATAACGGTTTTTTGAGATTGCTCTTCGAGTATGCCGAGGGCGGCGGTTGCTTTGCCTTTGCAACGAAGTTCGGGCAAAATGGCAAAATGTTCGAGATATACGAAAGAGTCCGTTTCCCAATACAGCATAATGCCTACGAAACCGTCCTCGTCCGTGATAAAATCGAAGTGATAAGCAGGGTTTTTCATGATGCGTGCCTGCTCTAAATCGTCCCTTCTTTCCAACACCGGAAAAGCCTCTTCGTAAAGAGCTTTGGCGGCGGCATAATATTTTTGATTTTGTTCGGATAACCTTTCAAGTTTCATTTTTTCCTCGTACGCATCGCAACTTCGTTTATAGCAAGACGAAAATCGTCAAAATGCGGAAGTATTGAACAACTTGTATATAATTTTAACATATTCGTACTCTTTTCGCAATAGCTCAAACACGCAAACGTATGATATTTTTATAAAAAATCGACTCGTTTCAAACAAAATTGCAAAAAAACGGCATAACGTATGGAAAAAACGTCGTGCGTGTGTTAAGATATAGCAAACAAAACGTAGGTGAAAAACATGAGTATCGTTATTTGGCTGTGCTTTGCAATTATGATTGCAATCCTTGCAACGTCGATAGTGAATATCGCAAGACGCGGCAGGGCGGATAGGTTGGAATATTACAAAAATTACAAAAAGGGCAAGTTCTGGGCGATTTACTTTGTCGCGATTCCCCTGTTCTATCTTGCGAACAAGTTTAACGGTTCGGCGGCAGACGAGGCGTTTTTCGACGCGGTGAAGTTGAGTGTGGATTTGGTTGTTTTGAAGTACGATTATTCCGCCGTAAAACCGCTTATGGAGGCAAATTCCGCTTTTAAGGCGGTTATGTGGTTGTGCTTCGTTATGGTTGCGCTCAACGCGAGCTTTTTGGCGGTTACTATCGTGTACAGAAGAGTGCTCAATCACGTTTGGAAAGTGCGTGCCAAAAACGCAAAGAAGTGTTATGTAGTGGTCGGCTTCAATCCGCAAAACAAGAGCATAGTCAAATCCATTGCGAAAAAAGGCGAGAGCGCAAACTGCATCGTCGTGGCAAAAGAAGTGAACGAGGATTTGAAAAAGTTTGCTTTTGTCGAAAAGGTTTCGTATGCAAAGGTCGAATCGGCAGACGATTTCGCAAAGAATTTGCGCGAACTGTTCAAGGATTTCGACAACCGTAGCGTAGAAGTTATAGTGAACACGGGCGACGACAAAATCAATCTTGCTTTTACCGAGCAAATCGCAGGCGTTATAAGCGAGTTGTCCCTCGAAAAATATTGCCCGGGCGGCGATAGGGGATTGAACGCATACGTGTTCGGCGAACCCGAAAATAAATCCACTTTCCTGAAATTTGTCAAAAGAACGTCGGGACTCGTGCATTACGTCAATAAGTATAAGCTCGTTGCGTACGACTTCGTCTACAATTATCCGCTTACGGAGTTTATGGACGACGAGCAAATCGACTATGCAACCGCAACTGTGAAGTCCGGCGTTTCGCTCAACGTCGCGCTTATCGGCTTCGGAAAAGCGAACAGACAAATCTTCCTTACGTCCGTTGAAAACAATCAGTTTATGAGTATCGAGGACGGCAAATTCGTTCCCAAAGCCGTCAACTATTGGATTTACGACAAAAAGGACGCAAGAAACGACAAAAATCTCAACCACGACTACTACCGCTTCGAGAGAGAACTCGGACAGGACGAGTATTTGCCCTTGCCGTGCAAGCCGGCAAACGAAAAGTTTTTCGAGCTCGATATAAACGACGACGATTTTTACAAATCTCTCAAAGAAAATTTGAGCGAAAAAAGCGGCAAGAAAAATTACAACTATATCATCGTCGCATTCGGCTCCGATTTGGAAAATCTTGACTTTGCCGAAAAGATTTGCACGAAACTCAAAGAGTGGGAAATCTTCGAGCAAACGAAAGTGTTTGTCAAAATCCGCGACGATAAGCTCAAAAACGACGTTATCGGAAGCAAAGACGTCGATTTTATCGTATTCGGCAACGAGGGCGAGCTTGTGTACAACGTAAACGCAATCGTAAACGAAAAGAACGAGGCGTTGGCAATGGACAGACATCGTTGTTACGAGCTTGCCTACGCATACGAGAGCGAAAAGAAAAAGGCGGCGCAAGAAATGCGCGATATCGTGAAAATAGACGAGGACGGCGAAAAACTCAAAGCTACGAGAAGCTGGTATAAGCAAGCTCAATTCCAGCGCGAAGCAAACATTTACGGCGTGCTTGCCATAAGAATGAAACTGCAACTCATCGGTTTCGACTTGCGCGACAAAGCGGATGGCGAGAAGGATGCGTCCGACGAGTTTATGCGCGCATACGAAAAAGACGATCCCATCGTTTACGACGGTAGCGAAATCGAAGGCAGAAAAGGCGTGGTTTACACCAACGACGCCTTCAAATTCGACAGCTTGAGAGGGCGTATGGCAATCCAGGAGCACCAAAGATGGAACGCATACGCAATCACTTGCGGCATGATTCCTATGCCAATTGCCAAAATGAAAGAGGGCAAGTTTAAGGATTTCGAGCTTCGCAAGCACGGATGCCTTACCACTTTCGACGGGCTTGTGAATTACAGAAAAATCAGAGCGGAAGTCGAGCACAGGAGCGAAGAAGAAACCGACGTCATAAGATACGATTATCAGATATTGGACGACGTGAAATGGCTTGCAAGTCGCGCAGATAAGAAGATTGTGAAAAGGTAAAGGCGACCGATTTTTGAAAATAATTTCAAGACGTATAGTCAACAAAAAAAGCACCGCTCAAACGGTGCTTTTTTGCGGATGAGAGGCTGTTTTTTTAAGTACCGCTCGGATTGCCGAATTTTCCACGACCCATGCGTTGCAAAAGGAAGCCGTGGCATAGTGCCTAAAAAGTTTTTTCTTGCATATAATCCGATTGTAGTTTATAATTATTTTATAAATTTTAGGGGTAAAATTATGGTGAAACAACTCACAAAGACCGAAAAGGTGCTTTTTGCGCTTTTGGGGCTTTCGGTGGCAATCATCGTTTTGGGCATTCTCTTTTTGCTCAACGCAATGCAGGATATGGAAAATCCCGACAATATCGCGTTTTTCACGGCGTTCAGCCAAATCGACAACGTTCTTGCAAAGTATATCGTGGTCATTCTCACTATGAGTGCGGGCATTATGCTGTTTTCAAACGTGGCGTTGAGATTCCCAAACAAGAAACTCCGCAACGGACTTACTATCGGAATTACGACGTTTGCATTTGTGCTCACTCTTCCGCTCGTGTATGTGTTTATCGCAATCTTGCCGCTTGCGGCAAAAGCCACTACGACGGGTATGCCGGCATTTGACGAGTTGTTCGTGGTAGACCAAGTTATGCGCACCGACAACATCCTCAAAGGCTTTATGGCATGGTTCGGCAGCGGCGCGTTTCTTTGGGTTGTGCTTGTGTTTATACTTTTGCTCTCAATCCTTTTCTTGCTCGAACCGCTGTTTGCCGGCATATGCGTAACAAAAGGCAAAATCCTCAACATCGTCGGAAAGAATAAGGACGGCAAAGTGCGTTTGTTCTGCACGGATGAACTTCCCGTCCTCAAAAAACAACGTGAAGAAATGGAAAACAGCCTCAATTTCGACGAGGATGAACAAGAGGGCGTTCTTGACGAACTCTCTTCCGTTGTCACTCCGGCATGCGACGTCGCGGAAGAATAAGCTATTTTTTTAGCATACAAAGATGTGCAATTAATTTACATTTCGCAAGTAGGTGTTGAGATTGTGCGAGGCGCGTTAGCGTTGTTTGTACAGCACGAGTTCGGGATTCGAGCCGTCTTTATCGTATGTGCAGACAAGCAAAAACGCCATATCCGCAATGATTCCGAAATATCTGTCGCCGCCGAACTCGCTTTCAAGCTGATTGCCCAAATAAGTTTTTTCGTCGTTTAAAAACTTTGCCGACGTTCCGTTGGGAAGCGGATATTCTATGTTGACGTATCTGCCGACAAGCGCATTGAGTCTTTTCACATTCGGCAAACCTTCGACGTGAAGAGCGTTGATTTCGTCGACAAGCTTTTGCTTGAATTGCTCGAACTCTCCGTTGTCGCCGAGCCGTTCGTAATTTTTCCAATAGTCAAGCGTGGGAAGTAAGTTTTCCATATGCTTGCGCGCTTGCTCTTCGGTGAAGCCTTGGTCTGTCATATGCTTGACACACACGTCGATCAAGTCGTTCATATTGCCGTAGGTGAACGTGCCGTCCGCATAACACCATTTGCAATAATGCTCGTTAAGCTCGCCGTTTTTGTCGTGCGATATTATAGACTCGTCGTCAAGCGGCATGCCGCAGCATTGACATACGCGCGTCCTGTTCGAGCCCAAAAGCGTGTCGATCGAAACGTCAAACAGCTCGGAAAGCAGTTTCAGCGTTTCGGTGTTAGGGGTTGTTTCGCCCGTTTCCCAGCGCGACACCGCCTGTCGTGTTACAAAAACTTTTTCCGCAAGCTCGTCTTGCGACATCCCCTTTTTCAAGCGAAGTTCCGCTATAATCTTTTTCGTTTCCATTCAAAGCTCCTTTGATATCCTTACACGATAAATATACCATAGCGAGATTTTTAAAACAAGCAACTGTTTGTTGCTGTCGCGAGTATGGTGCGATACGGCAAAGAAAGAAAAGAAACCCCACAACGCAAGGTTGCGGGGTTAGAGTGGTACACCCGGGGGACTTGTAGAGAACGAAGTGAATGTAATAGCGATTGTTACACGCAGTGGCAATCGCGTCAGCAAAAGGTACAAGTACGCATGAGGGAAGCGAAAACCCCACAACACAAGGTTGCGGGGTTAGAGTGGTACACCCAGGCGGACTTGAACCGCCAACCGTCAGAATCGGAATCTGATGCGCTATCCAGTTGCGCCATGGGTGCGTGAAATATGAGGATTTGCGATAAACGCTTTTGTTTTTACGGATGAATTATAGCACACAAATTTGCAATAGTAAACATAACGCAAAATATTACATGCACAATATTTTGGTGACATATGAAATATGCGGTGATATAATAATTATATAAGAATGGTTTTTGACGAATCGTGTCGGAAAGGGGATTCTATTGCTCGTTTTTGAAGCGCGATTTGACAAAAGAGGCAGTTTATGGATGCAAAAATGCAAGAAAAACTCGATGTTTTGTCAAAAAAGATAGGCAATACTCCAATTTTGTCGCTTGGCGACGGTATATACGGAAAGCTCGAAGGGAAGAATCCTGCCGGCTCGATAAAGGACAGAGCGGCGCTTTTTATGATTATGCGCGCTCTTGAAAACGGCGAGTTGGAAGAGGGCGGAACGGTTGTAGAGGCAACGAGCGGAAACACCGGCATAGGTCTTGCGTACGTCGCGAGAGAGCTGGGGCTTAACGCGGTTATGGTTATGCCCGAAAGTATGAGTAAAGAGCGCAGAGAGATGATTTCCGCATACGGTGCGCAACTTGTGCTTACTCCTGCAAGCGAAGGTATGGCAGGCGCGGTCAAGAAGGCAAAAGAGATTGCCGAGAGCGGTGCGTGGCTTGCAAATCAGTTTGGAAATTTTGCAAGCGTAGAGGCACATTTTTATACGACCGCACCAGAAATTTTTGCGTCCGTTCCGACGGTAAAATACATCGTCGCAGGTGTGGGAAGCGGCGGCACGGTTATGGGCGTGAAAAAATATATCGAGCAAAACGGCATAGATTGCCAAGTGGTTGCTGTTGAGCCGCTTTCAAGTCCGCTTCTTACAAAAGGCTACGCAGGGGCGCATAAAATTCAGGGTATAGGCGCAAACTTCGTCCCCGCAATCGTTGATGTGAGCAAGCTCGATCAAATAATCGACGTTGCAGACGAAAATGCAATAAAGTCGGTTGGAGAAATTTATAGAAAATTTGGCGAAAAATGCGGAATCTCTTCCGGAGCAGCGTATTTTGCGGCGCGCGAGCTGCGCAAGCGCACGGACGGCGACATAGTGGTCGTTTTGCCCGACAACGGAGACAGATATCCGCAAAGTCTGTACGAATGATCGATTGCCGTTGACTGACTTCGATAGAGATGATATGATTTTTGTGTCATAAAAAAAGAATAAAAAGGGAGTTTAAAATATGGATTTTCAAAGATACTATGACGGCGTAGGCTTGATTGTAGAAAACAAAATCAACAATTCTTTGTCCACTTGTCCGCTTTGCGGCGAGATGAAAGTGGACTGGGAGATTGTGTTCGATTTCAAGGGCGACCTTATTTGCGTGCTTGCAAAATGTCCGCATTGCGGTGGCGTAATCAAGACCATTTTCAACTTCAACAACGGCGAAATGCCGTCCTCGTTCACAGTGTCGGACACCGGCGAAACCAATCGCAACGACCTTGTTCAAGGCGTCAACTACACGTTGCCCTCCGCGAATCGCGGTGCGAAATCGCAAAACGTCTCGGCGACTCAATCTCAACAAACCGACTCGGAAGGTAGCACTGTCGGCTGGGGCATCCTCGGCTTTTTTATACCTATCGTGGGCTTCATTCTCTGGTTGATTTGGAAGGACGAGCATCCGGCAAGAGCGAAAAGCGCAGGCATAGGCTGCCTTGTGTCCATATGTTTGGGAGTTGTAGGCGTAATATTGTACGTCGTTCTCGTCTTTGTGATTTTGGGTATCGGCGTCGGCGCATATGCGTCAATGCTCCCGTTGCTTGCGACGTTGATATAAGGCAAATTTGCAGCGTTTGTTGTGTATGCAAGATTAACAATGTCTTGCATAAAACAAATGTTTATATAGCAAAAATTGAGAGATAAAACAGCGATTTGAAAAGCGGAGCAAAAAACGCTCCGCTTTTTGAATGTAAATTTTGCCACACGCAAAAGTCTATTAGCAACAAAAAAAAGCAGCACCGTCGGGTGCTGCTTTCAAATCTCTTTCCTGCCGATGAGATAGTCTACGCTAACGTCGAAAAAGTCGGCAAGCTTCCAAAGGCTTTCAATCGAGGGCTCTTTCTTGCCGTTTAGCCAGTTGCAAACTGTGCTTTGATTGACGCCGATTCCGCTTGCTAGTTTGCTTTGTGTCAAACCTTCGGTTTTCAGCATTTCTTCGATTCGCTGAACAATCAAAATATCCATAGTTGATATTATATGTCCTTAGGCATATAATATTATCAATACTTGCCCTTGGGCAATTTTAGGGAGAAACAAAATGGACAACAAAGAATTTGATAAACTTGACGCAGCAAGCAAAATTATTGAAACGCTTAAAACAATATTGTATATTTTTTCAATTGTAGTTATTTTGGCTTTGGTGATTACAGGTATAGTTCTTGCAGTTGAAGGATCCATTGCATACGGACTAATGTTGCTGTTTTGTGGGATAATCGGGGGCGGTGTTGATTTATTCTGTATATATTGTATGTCTGTGTTTTTGACTGCATTTGTCGAGATGATGTATGATGTAAAACAAATCAGATTGAGAGATAAATCCATTGCGGTCAAAATCGATAAAGATGATTCGGAAATGAAAAATGAAGACGAAATGACGACGGTCTTTTTGCTGTTGAATATCAAGCATAACGCATATTTTTCAAGAGTAGAGAAAGATAAGAATGTGGAAATAATAAGATGTAATAAAAACATTTTAAGCGCAAACACATTCAAGAGTGAAGAAGAAGCAAGAAAATTTGCTCAGGAAAAGAATTTTAAACTTGGTGAAGACTGGAAGATTGTTGTAAAACGCTTGATGGTCTCAAACGATTGATTTCACGTTTTGATGAAAGGCTTTTTGATTCTCGCTTTACATACCGACGGCGAAATGCTAAAATGTCCGTATGGACGAAAAGAAAAAACGAGTTGTCGTCGGTATGTCCGGCGGCGTTGATAGCGCAGTTGCCGCTGCTCTTTTGAAAGAGCAGGGGTTTGACGTTGTCGGACTTTATATGTCCAACTGGAAAGAAACCGACCCAAACGGTTGTTGTACGGGCGAGCAGGATTGGACGGACGTGCAGTATATTTGCGACAAAATCGGTATTCCGTATTATTCGGTGGATTTTTCCGAGCAATATATGAACAACGTATTCAAACTCTTTGTGGACGAGTACAAGAAAGGCAGAACACCGAATCCCGACGTGCTTTGCAACCGTGAGGTAAAATTCGGACCGTTTGCCGATTTTGCTCGCGAACTCGGAGCGGACTATGTTGCCACGGGACATTATTGCAGAATCCGCCATGACGGAGATATGCATTATTTGCTTCGCGCAAAGGACGACAACAAGGATCAAACGTATTTCCTCAATCAAGTTTCCATGCAACAGCTTCGTGACGTTATGTTTCCTCTCGGGGATTTGACAAAACCCGAAGTCAGAGAGCTTGCGCTCAAATTCGATATTCCTGTTGCAAAGAAGAAGGACAGCACGGGCATTTGCTTTATAGGCGAGCGCAATTTCAGGCAATTCCTTTCTCAATACATTCCGATGAAAGACGGTGATATTGTCACGCAAGACGGAAAAGTCGTCGGCAGGCACCACGGCGTGTATTTCTACACTTTGGGGCAACGAAGAGGTCTTGGTATCGGCGGAAGTGCGGACGGCAACGGAGAAAGGTGGTTTGTCCTTGGCAAAGACGTTGAAAAGAATTTGCTCATCGTATCGCAAGGCGAGGACGATATATTGTTTAAGGACGGACTTGAAACCGAGGGGTTCAACTTTATCACTCCGCCACCGGCGAAAGAGTTCGATTGTGAAGTTCGCATCAAACATCGTCAGCCGTTACAAAAGGCTCGTGCGCAAGTTCTTGAAAAAGGAAACGTATGTATCGTGTTTCAAGAAAAACAAAGAGCGATTGCCGAAGGACAATATGCAGTCGTGTATTACGGCGATATTTGCCTCGGCGGTGGCGTCATAAACCACTCGTATAACATCTAAATAGTGATATTTTTACTAAAACAACCTTGCGATGTGCAAGGCTGTTTTTAATATCGTCAAATTTTCAAATAAAACACGAATAGTGTTTATTGATGTGTTGGACACAATCAATTAAAACACGATTGGTGTTGCAATATAAATTAATTAATCCGAATCGATGAGAGTATGTTTTTTCGGTTATTCGATTAGAAGCTGATTGTAAAAACAGAATAATCAACATAAACATTGAACTTGTGCTTGCTTCGTGCAGTTATTGCGGTTCAAAACGACAATAGACTCCGATACTTTGTTTACTGTCCGGCAAGAGCCTCGGTAACGGTCATTGTTCATCGAACAAGGGTTCGAAATGCTCCGCATAATTCCGATGCGGATGCTTGCGCGCCTAAATCGCGCCTAGATATTATAGTGCGCGCGCACGCGCGTATACGCATAAGCATGCGTATGCACACATATACACGTGCATACGTTATATATAAGGTTGCGCGCGATAGAGTGATAACATGGGCGAAGATACGGTTTTTTGTATTTTTTGCATCTATGTGTCATAGGAGAATGATTTTTGTCGGAATTAGGCGGCAGCCTGTCCCCAAATGTCCCTAAACATACAAAACAGTGGTTTTGACGGACAATATGTCCGATAGTTTGACGAATTAAATAAAACTAAAAAAAATTACAAAAAACATCAAAAAACGCTTTACAAAAAAATCTCAAAGGATTATTATATGCAAGCTGTCGTAAGCAGTAAGCAAGTTTCAAATTGTGGTGCAAGCCCAAAGCAAACACAACATTTTGAGATGAAAAAAGTTTTGAAAAAAACTTAAAAAAATTTCTTAGAAAACATTGAAAAATCGTTGACAAAGAAAATTGCTTATGATAGTATATGAAAGCTGTCACAAATTGACGGCAACGAACCTTGATAATTGAACAAATTTGGAAAAGCGATTTTTAATGTGAATTAAATCATTAAATAACGTCTAAAAAACCTTTGAACAAAAAGTTATAGGACAGTCAAGATTGAACTCAAGAGTTTGATCCTGGCTCAGGACGAACGCTGGCGGCATGCTTAACACATGCAAGTCGAACGGACTGATTCCCTTCGGGGATGAAAGTTAGTGGCGAACGGGTGAGTAATGTATGAGCAACCTGCCTCTGTCAACGGGATAACAGTTGGAAACGACTGCTAATACGGTATATGACCACGGCACCGCATGGTGCTGCGGTAAAAGATTTTATCGGACAGAGATGGGCTCATATCCCATTAGGTAGTTGGTGAGATAACAGCCCACCAAGCCGACGATGGGTAGCCGAGCTGAGAGGCTGATCGGCCACATTGGGACTGAAACACGGCCCAGACTCCTACGGGAGGCAGCAGTGGGGAATATTGGGCAATGGAGGCAACTCTGACCCAGCAATGCCGCGTGAGCGATGAAGGTAGTTTTATTGTAAAGCTCTTTTCTCAGGAACGAACAAATGACGGTACCTGAGGAATAAGCCCCGGCTAACTACGTGCCAGCAGCCGCGGTAATACGTAGGGGGCGAG
>ERZ779746.114-NODE-114-length-51323-cov-3.313607_pt1 | contig 51323 bp, 77 predicted proteins | sample MGYA00511888_ERZ779746 | MGnify/ENA primary metagenome ERZ779746 (study PRJEB29588, sample SAMEA1964695) | human gut metagenome | biome: human gut; feature: human-associated habitat; material: faeces | place: Denmark | collected 2008/2010 ... | reverse complement strand
CGCCAGACAGATTGCCTCGTCATAATCCGTTTGCAGGATATTTGCGTTCAGCCGCTCCTGACTCTTTTGGATTGCCTTGTCGAGTAGGGGTCGGAGTGACTTCTCTTTGAGTACCCACGCCAATTTAGGAATATAGATTTTGAAGTCCTCTTCGCTGAATTTTGGCGGTTCAGTGGGTGGCGGCAAGCCGTTCAAATTTCCGATGTAAAACATCATACCCTCCCAAGCCATACGATAAAGAATGGCGTAAGCACTATCAGTGCGTAAATCAAAAGAGCCAGCAACAGCACAAGCCACGTCTTCTTGACAACCACCCGAATCTTGTACACGAAAAACGTGATAGGAGCGACCAAGAAAAATCCGATGGTTACGATGTATAGCGTGTTGAAAAACCATGACCACGCCTTCATCAGCATCACGCTGCTCTTGTTCGTTGTTTTCTCGTCATATCCGAAGTACGAACACGCCGCCTCATTCGCTTCGAAAAACGCCTTCTTGTCCGCTTTGTCTGCTTTGCTCTTTGCAACCTTGAGGTGCGTATCAATTACAGAGTCAGCCGTCTCCAGAATCTTCTCTTTGACACCCTCGTCGGTCTGCACCTTGTGGACAATTCCTGCTTGCAATACCGTCTCAACGAGGTCAGCCGCCTTGTCTACTTCGACAGGCGGCGCGGCGGGAGTAGAGTTCTCGTCCTTCGAGAAAAAGTAGTTTGGAACCGCTGGCGTAGTTTGCGCAGTCTCCTCTTTCGGTATCAACTCATTCGGTTCACTCATTTCTTACCACCTTCGAACAGAGAATTATAGTCCGTTCGTTTTGTATTCGTTGCGATTTTACGCTCTTCGTCTCTCGCTTCGTCCTCCCCACCTTCGTCCTGCGGCTCTTCTTCCGCTGCCTTGTCCGCGCGGCGGCAGAGTTCCAAGTCTCGGTCTTCAAGGTGGAGTCCGAACCCAGTCCTCTTCGATGCTGACTGCAACTCGAGGAACGCCGACTCGTGCGTCATCACACCCGCATCCATCAGTTCGATGACTGCATCTTTGATGCTCGTCAGCTCTTCCTGCTTCGCTTTCTCCGTCCTGTCGTACAGAGGAATAAAGTCGAAGTCAAAGTCCTCCATCAGCTCCGTACCCGTAACCTTTGCGCCGAGAATGAGCAATTTGCGTACATTCTTGTAAAGCATCTCATTCTGCCGCACGCCAATAAAGTTCTCGTACATTCTCGCCTCTGGACTCTCTTCGGAATTGAAAACACCCGTCTTCAAATCGCCGAACAGGTAGAACAGCGGCATATTGAACGCACCCGCAACAATCGGTCTGTTTGCGTCGATGAGCTGCGACAGCCCCGAAAAGTTCATCTCGTGCTTTTGGTAGTCGTCTGATGCGTCCAACAGCGCAACCCCATTGGAGCTACGGAAACTGTTGATAGCCGCCATCTGACCAGACAGTACCGCGCTTGCCGCCGCATTGCCTCCCGCCAGACCAGTCATAACACTGCGAAGTCCTTGCAGTTTGATGATTTCGACTAAGGCTTTGTTCACCAGCGATGCCGAACTGTTCTTCACGTTGGAATAGTTCATAAGGTCTTGCAGAACCGCCTCAACCTCAGAAACACCCCAGCCCATCAACTGGACTTCGACCAGCCGCACGCTTCTCTTATTCACCCAGCGCAGAACGCGAGTATGGTGCACCTTTACAGACTCGCCCACTCCATCAATCTGGAAATTGTAAAACTTCGGCTCGCCGAACGCTGGGTCTTGAAAGTCATCAACCTTCTCCGTGCTTTGCTCCACTCCATACCAACGGTCAGTAGTGTAAAAGTTGACACGCGAACCCTTCTTCACTCGGTCAAGTTTCAACGGCTTTGAAAGGTCTTTCTCGCCGTCGTCAACCATCATTAAAGTGACAGCACCGCCGAACAGTCTCGCTTGCTCGGTGGCGTAAATCATTTCAGAGTTTTGGCGGGCGAACCAAGTGTATAGGTTCTTCAATTTGTTCGGGTCTTCCTGGTCTCGAATTTCGACACCACGCGCCCACATATCCTCAGCGACCTTGTCAACGCCTTTGCGTAATTCCCAGCACGAATGGTAAAGCGCGGTGAGCTCCGAACGATTGAACGTAATCATGTTCATATCGTAGTAGCCCGCCATCGTGTTCGCCGCGAACGTTCCAGTCTTTTGAATAGGGTTGCCGAAATAGCCGTCAGCCATTTGAGCTCCAGCTACCACACCCTTTGCAACCGCGTCGTTGAGAGCCACCTCCATATCATGACCAGCCTGTTGCTGGGAATTCTTAGAGATTGTCCCGCTCACCGAGATGGACTTATCTTTTGACCGTGCAATATTCGCGTCCGCTACCTTGTCTTTTATATCCATTCTAAGTCCTCACTAAATAATATAACGGCTTCGGTTCCTTACTCGTACAGTTTCCGCATCTCTGCAATAAACCTCTTCTTGGTCTCCTTGAACTTCTTCAAGTCAAAGCCGCACAGACCATACATGCCATCAAACGAAAAGTTGTTCGCTACGAACAGCCGCCCGAACAGCACAAGGTCAGCGTCCTCCAATTCATCAATCATATCGTACACGTTGGAAAGGCTCTCTTTATATTCTGCTTCTGAGCCAGTGCCCAGCACCTTCTCCTCAAAGTTCGAGTAGTCCTGCTCGTCCGCGTCCTCATCTTTGACCAAATCGCCTATCAATAAAAATGATTGCTTCTCCGCCTTGATTGAATTGTTGATGCGAGTGTTCTTCACCATCAGTTGGAAGTATGAAAAGAGTTGCCCGTCAGACTCAAAGTACGGAGCAACCTCATTCAGAACGCACCGAGAAATCAACTTGTGCGCATACAGATATATATCAGCCTCATCATCGTCCGTCCCTCTCACATAGTGGTTGGTAACCCTTACATACGGTGCCTCGAACCGCTCCCACATTTGCCGCCGCTTTATTTTTCCGTTAGGTTGAACCTCATCATAATAAGAGTTGAGAAACTCAGACACCGCCTCGGGTGTCTTTGGCAGATTATATATTTTATTTACAAATTCATTTTGAAAAACCGCCATACTATAGTATGGCGGTTAAAATCGAAAATGGAATGTTGAAAGTGGTTATTTACCCACCATCATATTAAAGAAGTCCCGCGATGAACAGGTACTCGACCCGCGCTGCCCGTCTTTCTTCACAAAGTCGTACTGGATGCGCAGATTTGGCTCTCCGTTGTACTCGCTGACAGTAGCCTCCACGCCCTTCACAGTCAGAGTATGCCCGTCCCTTGTGGTGTACGATTTTCCTGGCGAAATCGCCCAGTCGCGAACGTTGCTCGAATCCTTCACGCCACGCGCGGAAACACCCGCCGCGATAGAGTCCTTTATATCTTTTGCCTGACGAACAGCGTCGACCTCTTTGTCTGCCGTGATTAAAAGTTCAATGCCATCGTTCAAGGTAACTTTGTATTTCATAATCGATTCACTCCTACCTAAAATAACGTACTAGTTTCGTCCTCGGATAAAAATCAGAGTACCACCATCACAGTACGCGTATTCGAGTTCCGCCCCACTCTTAAGTATGATAGTCATACCGTCGCTGCGTGGACGGAGCGATGCCCCCACGTAGTGACTTTTAAGCTCTCCAATGCTTCCGAAAGAGCCTTTTGCCATATAATCCGAGAAAGCCGAATCACCAATGCCGTACACAGACTTCAACATCTCCGCCGCAACCCTGCGAGCCTCGTCCTCGGTGGTGAACACCGTCTTCTCGGCGAACGGAGTAGAGCTGAACTTGATGAATCCATTCGGACTGTATCTCGTCCACCATCCCTTGTCCGATGTGATTGCCCAGCCCCCGTCAACCTTGACAACATTACCTGCGGCGGGCGCGTCCTTGATTACCTTTGGAACTTCGTCACCCCACAGCGACTTGTTGAACAGCGTGGTGACGAAAAACTCGCCAGCGGGAACCTTAGACCCGAACCGAACCTCGGTGCCGTTTTCCTTATAGGTCTCGCCGTTCGGTGCCTTAAAATAGTAGTACCCAGACGGAGCCTGGTGCATACGCCACTTTTCAGTAGGGCGTGCATCCTGCACAGGCTGCTCACCCTCAGTTGGAAAGTCGGAATTATCCACCGAGTCCGTGCCCACGATTTTGGCAGTAGAGTGCTTATTGAAAATCTTGCTCAAATCGCTGATGTGGTCGATTTCTGCATTGCGAAGTCGCTCCAGCTCAATGCGGTCAGACTCGTCCCAATCGCACGCCTTCAAAACTTTATCATAGCCCGAAATTGCTTCGGTTTCGTCAACAATGAGAAAATTCAAAGCGTCGCGCTTTGTCATTCCTTTCTCGATAATTTCTTCTTTATCCATCTGAGCCTCCATTTATTAACATAACCGAGTAGCCGCTCACTTCTTGCTTCTGAGAATTGAAACCAGCTCACGAGAGGACACCAGCACCGCACCAGCGGCGAGAGCCGTGTTTAACTTGCGCTTCGTTGTCAAGTCGTAATGCGGGTGTCGATGCTCTGGCGCGTCCTGATACCACTCGCGGCGCAGACCGATTGACAGCGCAAAAGCGTGAAGTACTTCTTCACGCTCATCGCTTATCAAGTGAACGCCGTCGGTGTAAATCATTTGTCGAACTCTTCCATCTCCTGAAAGATTTGCTCCTGCGCTTGCGGAGTAAGGGCAAGCTCGTAGATTGCGTCCCCGTTATCCGCTTCCGTTATTCCAATCAGTTTTACACCGACCATACCAACCTCACTTGTCTTTGGCGAGCCATTTGCGCTCGCACTTTTCACAGCTCCTGCCGTAGTAGTAAATCTCCTCCGCAGTCAGAACACGATAGCAGTGACAGCATCGTGGCTTCCTGCTGAACTTCGAGATGACCCACCGAAAAAACTTGCACATATTCGTTCCTCCTGCCTTCAAGTATGTATACAGTTAATCGAACGTTGGGTCTTCGATTGGTTTCTCTTGTTCGGCAGGGTCTTCGAACGGCGGCAGAGCATACCCGCGAGCGCGGTCACGTTGCATACACCGCAACATTGACGATAGAATGACTTCCTTGTCTGCCCGCAGTTCGACCTTTCTGCACGACTTTATGCAATGCAGGGATTGCAACCCATCGAACAGCTCCAAGCGGTACTGAACCCCGTTCTTGACTTTCTCGCAGACCTGCTCCGCTCGGTCGATGGAAACGTACACGCCGACGTGTTTCGGAATCTCGTCCTTGACTTTTTCATAGACCGACAACGGCATTACAAAATAATTCCTGTTGCCAATAAAGGTCCATGCGTGACCAGAGCGAAAGTCCGCGACAGAGGACTTAATCTCGTAACACACCGTCTCGCGGTTGCAGTTGTACATAATGCAGTCCACAACCTCACTGCCGTACCACCCGATGGTGCATTCGAATGTATAGAACTCAGAGCGACTCGTAAAAAGTCGCTCTAAAAGTTGCTCCAATTTTCTCGTAATAAAGCTCTTCACAAATTACCTCGGTTTATGAATTGGCGGGTCTACTCTCCTTTCGCGAGGGTGGAAACCCTGGTCTGGGTCGCTAACGCTGTACCCCTCGCAATCCTCGTACGTTCCTTGAAAGCCGACCGAAACCAACTTCGGCGGGTACTTCATATAGAACTCGCGGTGCGTTTCGGGTCGTTTCCAATAGTCCAACACGCCCTCAGCCTCAAGCCGCTTCTTCGCCGCCTCCACTTCCTCATTATAAAGATAAATGCCAAGCGTTCGATTGTGCGAGGTGTAACGGCTGTGTTCGGGCATCATCGGCATGACGTCCCCGTCATAGAGCAAACCCTGCGCGGGGTGCGGAATGTACTTGGTCTCGCGGTCAAAGCAGTTCTCTTCGAACGGAATGTTGTCAAGCGGCGCGGAAATAAGGAACTTGCGCTTCTCAAACTTGTACATAGGTCGCAACTCGTGGGTGATAATGAACTTGCGCCCGTTCTCTTTCCAGATTTCGGGTAGCCACTTGCTCTCGTCACTTCCAAGGTTGAGAGTGACCTCCGCGCCGACCTTGAACTCCTTTTCCTGTCGCGTGCTGTTCGTGCTCATCGGCTTCACAGCCTCGTGATTCCAAAACGCCAGAATCTCGTGAATGTCATATTTGGCGCACGAATGCTCGTCCGCGTGCGGTCCGAGGTCTCCGTAATCCTGATAATGGTCGCGGATAAACCCGCCGCCGAACTCCTTAGGAATAAGGAACTTGAACGCGCACCCGCCGTAGATGTTTTCGTACTTGCCCAACTTGTCCGCTCTGTTCCAACTGAAACTGCCCATTTGTTCAATCCTCCTTTGATGGTTACGTATACGCCAGACCGCTCAATCCTTTGCGCTCTCCACCCGTAAGACCTCAATGCAGTCCTCGCCGTTTTTGCCCGCGACTTGCAACGCGAACCGAGCAACACCCAGAGAGGTCAGCATACTCGAAAACTGCCGCAATTTCTCCATCTGCTGCGCGTCGTACCCGTCAGCCCGAACGGTGAAAATGTACAGCATATTCGGATTGTTCAGTTCAATGCCCTGAGTCCGAATAAGCCTCTTTTTGATATCTCCGTACCGCTTTCTCATTCTTTTTCCGATCTCCATATGATTTTGAGGTAGTTACACCCAAGACCGTCGAACGTGTAACCAAGTGGCTTGAAATGCGATATTAAGGCTTCTCGCAAAGTGTCTTCTATTTCATCAATCGACAGCGCGATTCCGTCGGTAAACTCCGATCCGCACAGGTTTGGCGAGTCACACGAGAACGCCCCGCGCTCAACCGCTTCCTCAATGTTTTTCTCGGTCTGGTCAATTGCACGCTCGATTGAATCGTTCAGCAACTTCTCAAGCCGCTCCTGAGACCGCTTCGAAATCTCTCTTGCCCGCATATTTGCCTCACTTGCGTTCAACATCCTTATCCCTCCTCTTTCCGTCCTCATAGACCTCTTATGCCAAGTTCCACATTTTGCACAATTTCTCGACCAGTGTTCTTGCTCCTTTTATTCAGCAATCTGTTTATACACCTTTTTTATCTCCTTTCAAATCCACCTGCCGCATTTCGGCGGCGACTATCTTGATAATGCCGTCAATTTCAGTATTTGTCCGTCCATGTAAACAATTTGCGATTGTTTCGGTCTGCTCAAACCGTTTTCTCAACCTTTCCATAAACTCATCGATTACATCGCTTGCTTTGCGGTAGCTCTGGTTGTATAATCTTGTTGCACAATTGTGGTCTCTGCATGTGTCTTTTTCGTAGCAATTGCTGCAACTTTTGTTTCCGCAAACGATGTTAAAATACATCGCTTTCGCCATTTTCTCAATCTGCTCTTGTTTGTCTTTCATTTTTGTTCTTCCTCATAAAGCATATGCGTACCGTCGGAGTTTAGCAATACAGTAAGACTGCCCGCGCTTCATAATCATTTCCCGTTTCCAATCGTGTATTTCTTATACTCGATGATTTTAAACGTCGGGATTGCCTTAGTAGAACCCCAGCACCGACACTTGAAAAACGCCTCACTGTGATCAAACGTCTCAACGACATCTGCTTCGTCCATCTCCACAGTAAGGACTAGCACCTCACCCTGCACGCCGTGAACCAGAGCGAATTTGAGACAATCCTCTGGCTTCTCGCACAGGTACACCAACTTCTCCATGTTGCGGAGCTCAAGCCCGTTGCAGACGATTGAGTCCAAGTTGGATAGTTCTGTCGCGTGATAATAGGTCTTCATTTGATGTTCTCCTTTGCCGCGCACTCAACGCAATAAAGATGCGTATTTGCTTGGTCGCATTCGGGCGCACCCTTTTCAACCTCCACAAACTCGCTCAGTTGCTTATACCCCAAAACCTCATTATATCTTGCGACAATCTTTCCGCAACGGTTACAAAAGAATAAGGTTGAGTTCAATTCCGAGCGCGTAGCCATCAGAGCTGTTGCTCCCACAACTTGCCGCCGTGCAGAAAATGCTCGGGGCGCAGTTTGTCGCGGTCAATCACCACCACAGGCTCACGAACAAGTGCAAACACAGTGTCCGTGATGATTTCTTCGGCTACAAACTCCTCAAACTGCCCCGCCTTGTCAAGCACGAACACGAACCGCTGAATATGCGGGTTGAGTAGAATGGTTCGCTCCACCCAGTCATACGTGTACACCGAGTCCGTAAATGAGTCATTCCAGCTCTCTTTTGCACCGATTGCCGCGCCCTCGTAAATCTTGTACTTAACGCCGTTGGACAGCTCGCGCTCAACTTCCCTCTTTCCAACGCCATACGGCGAGCAAGTCAACATCCCCACCTTGTTAAAATCAACAGGTCCGAACTTGTCTTCAATCCCCTCGTTCCACGCGTCATTAAGACAGTTTTGAATGTCCACTCCTAAGAACTCGCATCCCGCTTTTACCTCTGCAAGCGTTGTCTCATTGATGTCCCCTGCGCGGTACTTCTTGCCCAGAGAGCCAGCACCCAGAGCGCGACCGAGAAAACCTTGAAACGCGTCGTAGATATATTCCTTATCGCCGAGGTATTTCTCAATGAGGTACCGTGCCAGTGCGGGTCGGAATAATGATATCTTCGCCGCCACCTTTGCCTGGTTCAGACCTAAGACTACGGTCTGCGGCGTTACGAATGCCTTCCCGTTGATAATCTTCACGCCAGAATAAAGTATCCTGTTCTTGATGATTTTGCGCAGAATCTCGTCGTCTTCCCATGCTTCGAGCAAGGACGGCGTATCACCCGAACGATACGCGTAAATGCTTTGGTGGAAGTGCCGCATAATATCGTTGCCCGTGGTCGAGGTCTTGCTCTGCGGCGAGTGCAACCCGCACAGGTTGAGCCAGCTCTCTTTGAGTTTGAGCGGGTCGAGCGTCGGATAAGGAAATCCCTCTTTGCGGCACAACGCCAACGAGTTCTCCACCACCTCGTCAACCGACACCCCAGACCGCTTGAGCAACAGATAGTTGCACAGCTCCGTTATTTGGCTCTTGCCATAAATAAGGTATTCGGCGTTCTTCGGTATGTAAGAGCGGTCACCGTCGTCTTGGCAGAGGTCGCTCTCGTCAATATCGATAAGCGTCGTAATGTTGCCGAACGCATCGAACAGCGCGAAACTGAAATTGTAGTCCGTTTCATGGTCGTCATCCTTCCATATCGGATAGTGGACTGCAAACCGAATCTTGTTCGTGTGAAAAAACGAGAACATCTTATTCTCGCACGAGGGCATCTCGATTTCCGTCTTCTTCAAGTTTTCAAACGCCGTTATAGAGTAGCGGCACAGCGTAAAGCCGTCACGCCTTTCACGAACGATTCCATCTTTTGCCGCGCCACCGAACAGCGAACGCTGACCTGTAACATTAAAGCTCATAAAACACCTCGTTTAACTATACAAAAATATGGTGCTCTTTGGAAAGACGGCGCACCAGACCCGCTACACACGAAAAGTCAATTTCAAAAATCATAAGATAATGCGGATACTTGCGCAGGTATTTCAAGTGCCTCTTCTCCAACATTAAAGCCGCAAGCATGGCGTTCCACAATGGCAAACTTTCCACATAGTCCGACAGCAAGAACTCCATTTCAAAGAAGTCATCCACGTCATAATCGCCACGCAGATAATGGCATAACTTGCAACTCGTTTCCATAAAACCCATTGCAATGTCAAGCGCACCGCCGCTCGCAATCATTTTTCGGGTCACGCTGCGAGGGATGGAATAAAGACGGCTTCGCTCATTTGACCTCTCAATCAAACGGCGCAAGCCGCCAGAAACCCCGAACCATATCAGATACATGAGTAAAATCGTGGACGTTATGTTAATCAAAATCAGTGCTGTCAAAATCCTCTCCCTCCTCGTTCCAAAGCAAGAGCAGAGCATCAGCGATTTGAGCTGCAAAGTCGGGTGTCGGAAAATCCGCGTATCGCGAATCACCGCTTGCGCGGAGCTGAATGCGCATTCCCATTAAAGTCTCGATGAGCGTGTTCCTATCCATTTCTCTCCCTCAATTTCGCTTCCGCGTCTGATTTCGACAGGAACACCGTCTTGCCGAGCGCGGAAAGCGCAGTCAAATATGTGCTGTTCTTTTCAAGGCGAAACCGAACTCGGTCTCCAATGACAAACTCAGCAATTTTCGTCTCCCAGAGTTTGCCCTCGCTATCAATGAACCAGACCACAGTCCCCACCGCAAGCGGCAAGTGTTCTTTCCAATTCATAATCTCATCTTTAAGGTCTAAATTATTCATTCTTCTTGCAACCCTCATTAATAAGTACAACCGCTACGAGAACTGTTTACCAAACTCCGCGATAAATTGTTCGCGCGTATACGTAATTATTGCCCCATCGACAATCTTGGTCTCGTACTTTCCTTTGCCACCCTTTATCCAGTGGCTTTGAATGTTCAGCCCGCGAGCCACTTTGATGGGAAATTGAATGTCGTCAAGCGATGCCACTGGAATCGGAACGCACCGACAATTTCCCACAAAAATCGCTGGACAAAGTTGATAAATTCCAGTATAATGTTCAATGTTATGAACAAACAAAGAATCTATTCTTCTGACTTTTTTCACAAGGCGCACAAAATGCACACCATCGATAGAATCCCTATTTGCAAGGTCGCTTCCATCCTTGGATGCAAGAGCGACACGCTCAAGAATGGATTTATTCGTCTCGGACTCCCATTCACACTCAACATCCCCCCTGCGCAAAGCAAACTCCCCTCGAATAAAATTATTGACAAATTTAATAAAGGTCAGTCTGTTCTCAGCCTTTCCAAAGAATTCAACGTCGACCGTGGAGTTATTGTGAGACTGCTCAACAACAACGGAATCAAAGAGCGTACTGGTAGCCAAGCCAATATTATCAGATTCCAAAACACACCGCAAGACCAACTCAAACAGCTCACCAAATCTGCCAATGAGACTCTGCGCGGCAGAAAGTACACCGCTGACGAACTCCACGCCCGCGCCCTTAAAAGAGAGGTCAACGGAACTATGCACGCGCACATCGGATTCTTTGAAAACGAAGTCCGACAGGAATTTGAAAAGTTCGGATATAAAGTCACTCCGCAAAAAGCTATCTACGGATACAATGTCGACCTCTTTATCAACGATTCCGTCATTGTGGAAGTCGAACCCGTTGCTCAATTCCTTTTCAAGATGCCCAGCACACATAAAGGCAAAAAACTTAAAGAGCTGCTCAAAGGAAATTACAAGGTCATCTACATTGTTCCCATGAGCAAATCCGCGACTCCCTATAACATAGTCCCCCTCTTCCAACTCCTTGACCGAACGGAAACCGACTGGAGTCACGAATGGGTGATTAGGTGTAACAGTGACGGTAATGCCATCATCGAAAGTTAAATCAAAGACTTCCCCCTCATACTCTCTGCGGTAAACCTTATTTATTCCGTAGAGAGTTTTTATTTCTGTTTCACCACTAAAACAATTAATGAACCGACCGCAGTGGTTCTGGTAGTTGTCAATCGTTGGCGGGTCATTCCAAAAGAACAGCACCCCGTCCAGAATAGAGTGGGAACTACGCACCCGCGAGTCCTCGCTTGTCGACCAGATGTAAGCGTTCAGTCCGATTTTCTGCATACGTAATTGGGTAAGCGTCGAGGTGATTTTTGCAGACTCTGTGCGGATGATTACCCGCGCTCGCTTGCCCAGTCGCTCCGTCAGTTCTTTGGCAAACTCCGTACCGCGAAACGCCGTCCCTCTCTTATACGCCCTTTCCATATCGAGCGCGATGTCCTGCGGCAGGTCTTTGATTAAGGACACGTTATGCCTGAACGCCTCCATGAACCTGTCGTAGTCCTCTTTGTTGTTCAGCAGATTTTTCGCCCGCAAATTCAAGTACTTGTTCCGTGGATTCTGAATGAACGCGCCGACAATCAACTCGAACTCCTTGCCCGACTTTGCAAAAGTCGAGTTCGACAGGTTGAGGATGGATTGCTTCAACGGCTTTATGGTAAACTCGTGCAAAATCATATCAACCTCTTCGTATGATTTTGCCTTGCGAATGCGCGACGTGAGCTGTGCCTCGACTTGCGCTTTGAACGCCGCCGTCAGCAGATTCTCCTGTGTCCAATTCGACTTCAGTTTGCGATTTATCTTTCTGCGGAGTCTTTTCGTCAATTTCATTTCAGCACCTCAATTACAAAACGCTCCGTCTCATCTCTACGATTTACCCAAGCGTCCTCTGTTATAAAATAAAGGTGCACTCCCTTTTCCGCGCACCGAGCCAACTTAATTGAGTTAAACTCATCTGAGGTCATCCCCTTCTTTTTAAGCAACACCTCATCAGAATGCCAGTAAGTCCCATTATACTCAAAAGCAACAAACTTATCTGGAATCAAAATATCCAACTCAAGCGGCGGTATAAACGTACGTGTGTTTACATCAATATCGCAACCACACACAGACCGAACAAAATCCTCAAGCTCCCTCTGCTGCGCCTGATAATTCCTGACCCAATCAACCCCCAAACGAGCCAAAGCACGACGTGCATGACCACTTCCACTAAAGCCAAAATAATCAATCAAACTATCGAAATCAACGTGCTTCCTTTCATCCACAAAACGCGCCTCGATAAACTCCCTTGTCAAGTCATCCACATTCCGCATATGAATATGCTTGTTATGCTCGACCCCATACTTATCAAGCATAGTTTTACGCTTCTTCATAAGTGCCTCCTCACTGCCACCCCGAACGGAACACCATACCGCGCGACACATGTATCCTGAGCCTTCTTTTGAACAGCCACATTGCTAAATGGACTATTTCCACCAAACCGCTCCCTGTTTCTTTGTAAGGTTTTCTCCTTATTAGAACCCCACAACGCCACAGTAGAGCCGTACTTATCCATGCACGTTTGTTTCCTCTTCTCAATTGCTTTCTCAGTGTTTAGGGGGTTGCTATTCATGCACTGCAATTTTGCCGCACACGAACGACTACACGTGCCTTTCCAAATACTCTTCTCTTTTCCGCAAATAGGACAAGTGTCCATCGCATGAACGCACGATGGACACAAAGTAACTCTCATATTCCTAGCATCAAACTCAGAGCCGCAATGCACACAAATCTTCTTCATAGTTAAAAATAACAATCAGAGATGTATGTACCGTCATTATTCAGAGTTTCGCTCGAACGCTTCTTGCTCCATTACCACATACCTATCCACAATTTCAGAGTTCGAAAAAGTAGCCTTCGCATGAGGATTAAAACCCGTAACAAAAAGACCATCCAACGAGCGCACACGACTGAACGCAACGTATACTTGCCCATTCATAAACATCCTTGAGCAATCAATAAATGCCGCGTCAACCGACGTGCCCTGTGATTTATGTACGGTTATAGCATAAGCCAATCGCAACGGCAACTGGTTGATGGTTGCCAGCGTGACGTCAATTCCGCGCTCGTTTTTCTCGGTCGGATTAAAGATGGTCTCTTCTTCGACCGTGTACACGATGCCGCTGTCAAACCGCACGATGGGATTGCCGTAGGTATCGGAAAGCCCGAACCCCTCATCCTCCGTTCCAATGCCAGAGAACCCGATGACCTCACCCAGAGAGCCGTTGAACAGATACCCTCCGTCAACGTCCTTGTTCTTACACATCATCACCCGCGCACCGACACGCAACACCAACTCCTCTGGAATTAGCGAGTCTTTCCAATACGCTCGAATAAGGTTCTCGTCTCCGTAGGAATCCGCGCGGAACTTTCGCTCCGTGGCGGGGTCAAGTTTGTTGAACTTGAACACATTGTACTGGTCAACCTCTGCGTTGGTCGAGAACAGCCGAATTGCCGTGTCATCGGCGGGAACCTCGCGCGACTTGATACGTGCAATGTCCTGCGCGTTCAACTTGTTGTACCTCAACCGAGTAAGGATACGGTAGAACTCGTCGTCCCCAGACTGACGGAAATTCGATGTCATAAGCATCGTCTTGATGTTTGCCTCTTTCCAACACTTGCAGTCCCAGCAGATTTTATCGTTGGCTGACGTGCCCTTAAACACAGGCGGCAACTGCAAAAAGTCACCGAACAGCGCGACCTGAACCCCGCCGAACGGAAGTGAGGAATCCCTCACCATCTTACAAATCTCGCTCACACACTCGAGCAGAGCGTCCGACACCATCGAAATCTCGTCGATTATGAGTAACTTTGCCGAACGGACAGCCCAACCCCGCTTACCAGCATCAACCTTATTCGCGCTCTCCTTTGCGTTCGGCGCACTGGGATTGATGAGGAACTGCGAGTGCAACGTGCGCCCGCCGACATTGTTCGCCGCGATGCCCGTGCTTGCCGTCGTCAATACTCGACCCTTGTAGTTCGCTCGTATGAAGTCAATAAGGAAAGACTTGCCAGCACCCGCGCGTGCGGTTACAAACAAGTTCTCCCCAGCATTGAGGGCGTCCCAGCACATCTTTTGGTCAACGCTTAATATTGAAGTGTCTACAATCCTTTCGTCCATGCTACCCTATACACCTTTGTCACTCTATTTCGTCCGCCGTTTCCTCGTTCTTGCTCACGTCACTTCAAAAGCTCGCGAACACCTGCGACATGTAACCATCTCCACGTATTCCATAGCGTTGTCTTTGAACCACTGCAAAGGTTCAACCCTTATTATATCACACCCCCTTCCAGACAACGCAGTACGGATACTTTTTGCTGTCCAGCCCTCCGAGATAAACGCATGCATCATAATCCTCGTCGTTCTTGTCGCAGAGGATGCCGCCGTCTTTCTTTACGCACTCCTCCGCCTGTTCCTTCGTTTCAAATACCTGAAACCTCGTCATGATAATTCCTCCTTGGCGAACCCGCCTAATCCTTTATACAAATACGGTCATAATAAGGAAAGCGGCGAGCTCTCGCCCGCCGCCACTTCTTAAAACCACGCCGACATCACTACGCCGTCTTCCCACTCGAGTACGAGGTCTTTCCCCGTGTCTTTCTTGAGGGCTTCCAGCAGACGTCCCTGAATCTTCTCGATGGTGCTTTCGGGCTTCTTGTATTCCGCGCCGAACTCCTTTGCACCCGCGTGGCAAATTGCCATATCTTCCTCGTCCACGTTGATGTTAAACGCCTCGTTCTCGTCCCAGATTGTGATGTGCTTCTTGTCCGCCTTGAACTTGAAACGGAAACGGCTTTCCATATCGAGGATAAATCCGTCGTCCAACAGGTCAAACGTCCACGCGCTCAGCTCCTTGATTAAGGCTGTGAGGTTCGGGAACTGCACCGCCAACTCTTCGCTGATGGCGGGCTTGCGGCGGTAGCAGTGCTCGCACTCGTCGACCAAAATCAGTTTGTTCTCTTTGATGAACGGATTGGTCTTCGGCATCATTTTGCCGCACTTCTTACAGCAGGTCGTTATCTCGTAAATCGGTTCAACGATTGTCTCGACCTTAGCGAATGGACACTCACGCCCGTCCTCGGTGCACCCGCCGCACTCTTCCAGAGCGCGGCACTCGGCTTCGTTTGTGCAGATGAGTCTCTTTCCTTTTCTTTCAAGCGTCTTCATTAGTTCTTACCTCCCACAATAAGGTCATACAGTTTTGCTTTGAGTTCCACTATTTCTTTGTCTCTTTCCGCAATGATGGCGTCACGCGCCGCAACTTGCTCCGACAGCTCGGTCACATTGTGCACCTGGTTCATACAAACCTCGCGCAACTGCTCAATCTCTTTCGTAGCCGCCTCAAGCTCGGGATTCTCAATCCAGATGTTGATGGTGTCCGCGCCGAGATTGATTTCCAGCCTGTCACCCAAATCGCAAATCCAATTGTTCTCGGTCTGAGTGCTGCACGCATAGATGTCATACCCTGCGTTTTCACTTCTCTGCGCGTCCCTGTCGTAGTCCGTGGGGAAAAGCCTGTTTGCCAACGCCCACGCCGCGTCTTTGCTTACTACTGAAATTCTTTCCTTGTTCATGTTCGATTCTCCTTTGAGGTTTGGGTGTTTATCACTTCCAACCTTGTGCCTAATATAGCACATTTTATTTAAGATTGCAAGCGTTTACATGAAAAAATATTTTAATTAAAATTATTTTATTTCAAAAGAAAACCGCCCCGAAAGGCGGCTTATCTTTATTAGAGTTGCAGGGTGGATATTCGGTCGGTCTTCGTCACCGTCCACGTCTTGTCCACAGGCAGGTACACATCGTCGTGGTGAGAGATAAAGAACGTCGAACTCAGTTCCAGACCAGACACCAACTCGATGAGTTGCTGCGCCGTTGCCTTGTCGCAGTTGTCGAGAATCTCGTCAAAGAACATAATGTTGGTTGTGAACCCGACCAAGTCCTCGAGCGTCTTTTTGAGCGCGAGAGTGATACACATCTTTACCACCTGACTCTCACCGCCAGACAGCACGCCGAAGTCACGCCCTCGATACGAAATCGAGATATTGTTGCCGTCGTCCTTGAAATCGATTTCCGTCGTGTCCAGCATCTTCTTGCAATACGACTTCGCATACGCGTCCAGCCGCTTGATAATGCTCGACAGTAAGATGGTTCTGAAGTCGCGGGTTGCGAACGAAATGACCTGGTTCAAGGTCGACAGTCTCGCCTGTTTCTTTTCAAGCTCTTCCGTCAGTTTCGACTTGCTCTCTTCCGCCGCCGCGATTTCTCCCTCAGCCCTCTTGATGTCGTCCAGACACCCAGAGCGCACCGAATCCACCTCACCCAGCTGCACCTGCAAGCTCGATTCCTTCGACTTTGCCTCGCGCACTTCTGCCTCGCCGTTCGAAATCGTCGTCTTGCAAATAGACATCTTGGATGTGATTTCCGCTACACGAGATCTGCACTCTCCGATGCTTTCTCTCAGCCCCTCAATCTCGTCGTTGGTCTGATTTTCCTGCTTGAATTTTTGGATATTTTCATCCAACGGCTTCAACGACTCAGCCAGAGCCGCGCCAGATTCCTGGAGTGCATTCAGCTCAGCGACCAACGAACCGAGTTCCTCCTCTTGCGCCGTGGTATCGATTGTGTGGGCGTCTGGTAAAGGCTGCTTACACGTCGGGCAGTGTGTCGGCGCGTTCTTCAGCTCTTGTATGTGGTTCTGCAGTTTCGAAATCTCCGCTTTCTTTGCCGCGAATTGTCCCCGCACTTCTGTCAGTTGCTTGTCCACCGCAGAACGGTCAGCCAGCATCGTCTCCATCGCCTTCATCGTTGCCTCAGAATGACGGACACGCGCCTCATCTAGCTGCGTTGACAGCGAGTTGAGCGTCGCAGATTCCGCGTCCTTCGCTTCGGATAATGCAGTAAAGTTGGTGTTGAGTACGCCGAGCTGCTTCTCCGCCTCCACGATGAACGCCGCGACCTCTGCCAACTCCGCCTCGATTTCTCTCGAATCGCGCAGAGAGTTTATCTTTTCCTGCGCACGCGAAATGGTCGTCCTGTTTCCGTTGATTTGCGTGTCCAACACCACGATGTCCGTAGTCAGTCTGCCAACCTCCGACTGCCAATCGGTCTTACGCTCCGCCAGCATCGTCTTGATTTCCTCAATCATGAAAGACGAGTTGGTAAGCTCCTCCAAAATCTGCTTACGCGCAGACGGCTTGTTGTTTGTGAACGCATTCGGCATATTCTGTCCGATGATTACCGTCGCGCCAATAAAGGTCGGGGTGAACATCGGAAACTTCTGGCTGATGAGTTCCTGCGTCTCACGCTTGAGGTGCTTCGAAATGTTTACGCCACCCTCGATAATCGTCAGCTCGTTCTCGCCGCGCACGATTTGATATTCCACTCCGTTGTGCTCGAAGTCGACCGCGACCCGACACACACCCTTGGTGTACATATTCTTCACGTCGTTCATAGACGAGTTGCCCTTAACCGTTTCTCCAGTAAGGGCGTACGACAACGCGTCGGCTATCGTAGATTTTCCCGAACCCACCGACTCGCTGAAATTGTCAGTGTTGTTCACGCCGTCGATTTTGACGAAACCGTGTCCGTCCAGAGCAACACTCAGCCGCTCAAAAGATTTGAAATTTTCAGCCTCCAACTTATCGAATCGCATCTGCAATCTCCTTCCCGTAACGCTCTTCGACCTCTTTGAAAAAGAGTCCGATATGGTCGACGGTCGTTGCTTCGTCGTTTTCGACCTCTTCCGAACCCAGACCAGCACCCGCAACGTCCGATGTCAATATACGGCTCGCCACCAGATATTTGTCCGCCCACTCCTTCATCGCTGGCTTCAACTCCGAGTCCGTTTGAATGGCGAGGACGTACCTCTTTACCTTGTCGGACTCAACCGCCTTGCGAATGTCCCTGCACTTCGGCTGGCTCGTATCCATCTTGCCGAACACCAGCGCGAACGGATTCTCGATGAATTCGTATTTGTTAGTTTCGGTATCGTAGACCGCCACACCGTGAGGGTCAAAGTTCTGAGTAAAGTTCTGCCCGCACAGGTTGCCAACAACCTGAATCTTGTCGCTCAACGTCATTCTCTGATGGTAGTGTCCGTTGAACCACATCTTGATGCGCGGCTCTTTGTTGATTTCGTCAATGCGGTATCCAGCCTCTTCTCCCGTGCCGAACATGCCTACAAAGTCGCAGTGAGAGAACACCACCACCCGCTCCGACTGCGACAACTTCTTCAAAAGCTCCGACAGCGGAGTCGGCGTCTTCGTGTACGGTATGAATAAAGCCCAGCCGATGTCTTTGCCGAAATTCTTCAACTGCGGCTTCTCATAGATTACGTGAATGTCGCGGAAGTATTTCAGCAGAGAGTTCTGACCGTCCTGCTCGTGATTTCCCGTAATGCAATGCCACGAACGGTTGAACGGTATCGACTCCAACACCGCTACGTCCTCAGCAGTAAGGTGTGATGTGTTAAACATATCTCCCAAATCCACATTGAGCGAATTCGGAATCTCCTCGCTCAGTTTGTTCAGCCATTCGAACGACCGCGCCAAAAACGGATAACGGTTGTCCACCAGCGACTCTCTTTTGCAGAAATGAATATCTGCCGAAATAATTATCTTTGCCACAAACTCCTCCTGACAGCAAAATGAGTATGCCTTCGCATACTCATTTATACAAATCTCGTCGTATTTTCGTTTATTCTTCGGAAACCCGCGTCAAAATCATTACTGGCGTTTCCTTGCTGTACGCTGGATTGTACATCGTGAGCGTGTTCTTGTCTTCCGACAGATACGCCTCCAGCGGCACGCCCTCAACGATAACAGTGAGAATGTTGTTGTCCGCATCGTACGAGCCGTCGGTTACCTGACCTTTCTTCACCTGCTCGCCGTTCACAGTTTCCCATATCGTATACGTTACCGTGCGATCTTCTTTGATGACCACCTCTGTCACCGTCATATGGAACTCCTGACGGAACGTTCCTACATAGTCTTTCTCGTCGCACGCCGTCAACGCGAACAGACAGCACACCGCCAGCATAAGCGGCATAAGAATCTTTGCGAACTTTTTCATAGTTTCATCCTCCTGATTAAAATAACGCTTATTTGAGAACGCCGAACAGGTTCAGCTCTTTGTCGGCTACGTATTCCTTCATTTCGGAATAAGGAATCACGCCGAACCGCTTGCCGTCTTTGAATACCTCGAGGTTCGTGTCCCCGATGATGCTCCACGCCGAGAACCCGCATACCTTCTTGCGCCCGATGTTCTCTTTAGCAAGGTGCTCGAGGAACAGAGGAACCGTAACGTCCGCTTTCGAAATGTCCTTGCCGAACATCGCTCCCCCGCCGTGACTGAACAGTCCACACGAACCGTCGCACGCCAACTTGCGACCCGTAAGCCCGCAGTCCGCAAAGCCGTGGCACTTGTGCCAATCGCCCTTAGGATTGATAATCACCGTCGTTCCCGAACCCGTAAACGTGTGAATAAAGCTCTCGAGCGCGACTCGGTTTGGTCCGAACGCCACGTTCTCAAACGATGCACAATTGATAGTAAGGTCGGTTACGTTGCCTTTGGTGTCCATGTTGAAAATGAACTTGCCGTCCGTGCGGTATCCCCACTCACGCAACACAGGCGCAGTGAGGGCGGCGCACATATCTTTCATGCGGCGAATCACTGGGCTGTAAACCTTGTGATATCCGCCGAAGTAAATGCCGTTGTCTCCCGTGCCGCTTTCGCCGACAATGTCGTTGATTTCGCTGGACTGAATGTTGAGGTTGTTCATAATGACAATGCTGCGCATCTCTTCGGGAGTAAGCCCAATGTCATTGGTCAGAATGTTGCGCACCAGCGTCTCAACCTCGTCCGCCTTCCACTTCTTGTCCGTCTCGCCGTTCACTATAAACAGCTGATTGCCCCAGCAACACTCGATAGCGTTGCGCCCGCCCTTGTTAGCGTCGCATACCATCTTCGACACGAGGTCGCATACCTTATCGGGATGACCGATAAGCACCAGCTCAAATGCTTTAAGATTTTTCGTCTTCGTCATAACATACTCCCATAGTTTTGCTTGTTTCTACATCAAGGAAATTCTTGTCCACGAACAGCTCCTTGACAGGGATAGATGCTCCCATAATTCCAATCGGGGTGACCGCGAAAGCCAACGCCCTGCCTTGCTCCATATTTACCACTTCCAGCTCCATCAATCCCTTGGCGTGCAATAGAGATTCCGCTGGATACGTCGTTTCGTCACCCACCATCAGCGTGCCGCCGTTCTTAAAATGGATTGATATGAGTTTAGAGCCTAACGCCCTAGCAATCCGTTCTACTTTCATTTGGCTCTCCCATACTTCATCGAACGGCGCATTGCCCTCAACTCCTCTTTCTTTTCCTCTTCTTGATTATCCCAATTCCCTAAATAAGTCAGAAAGCGCAAATTAGTAAAGTGGTTATTCTTTCGATTCCTGTCAATGTGGTCGACCACCATACCCTGCGGCTTCTCACCAATCCAAGCCTCAGCTACCAGCTGATGAACATATACAGTTATTCTTGGCTTTTTGTCGTGCATTGAAAATTTAGCCTTTTGCAACCCCGCGAGTCGAACATCCCGTATATAGCACCAGATATAATTACCATCGTAAAAACGAACCTGCTTCTTAGTTTCGCAATCCCGTAACACAGTGCCACAGTCTGAAATCTCATAAAGATTCAACAAACTCGGAACAGACTTAAACGTCACTCTTCTCTCCCTCACTTGCCGCCTCAGTTACATCAATGTAAAGAATATTCTTTGTATTGATGTACCGCGTGGAAAAATCGTTCAACGTCACCGTGAGAACGCTCTCCTGCTTGAGGAAATGGTCAAGCACCGTGTTCTTAGTCGGCTCGTCCAAGATTAGGGTCACGCCTTGCGCACCCAGACCGCCGAACAGATTCGACTCCTGACGGTCGAACAGAATCTTGACTTGAAACTGCTTTTGCTTTTTATCGCTCATCGCTTAACTCCTTCCTCACCGATTGATTGACACGCGCCCGCATAATTCTGGTGTAGACTTTCTTGCACGCACGAGGGCTCTTGCCCCAGATACGACAGGTCGAATTGACCGCTTTAAGATTTCGATACTTCATAATTAAAATAGCCGTTAGAACAAAGTTCTGTTCCGCACTTGAACTGGGTGCAGTACATATTGCAGATAAATGTCCTCGCGGTAGTTTGGAAAGTTCCTGCGCTCGTAAAGTCGAATGCCCTTCTCCGCCGCACCCCAGTGCAGAATAAAGTCTCCGTTGCCGAACATCTGCTCGCATTGCAAGTGCAAATGCTTCATTGCCATATAGTCCACGTATTGGCAGAGATTCGAACCCGCAGTGATATCCACCTTTCGAGGTCCATACCGTGACACCAAGTATCCGCCATCGCGCTCCTCTCCATTCGGAATCTCCAAAATAGAGTAGCCGACCAACTTACCGTCCAGCCAGAAGTACAACGTCTGCACTCGGTCGCGAACCTCAGCGAGGTGGTGCGCGAAAAAGTTCTTATCGTACGAACTCGCAAGCCGCGCCCCGTATTTCTTGCCAGACGTGTTGTCCCAATTCTTTATGAAGTGGAATAGTTCCTCCAACGTCGGGGTGTCCTGCCTGATTTCAATTGCCGACTTACCCCAGCGGCGAACTTGATACGCCATATTGTAGTTTTGCGAGCGCGGATTGTCTACGAACTCTTTGTTGATTAAGGACACCTCGGCTGGCATCTTGCTTGCCGACTTGACCTCGGGTCGCTTTTCCGTTACGTAGAAGTACGAAATCTTTGTAGCCGTCGGGTCGTAGAAGTCTTTGTCATACGCGCGGATGTCTTTCGTGTCCATCTTGTTCGGATACATCACCATACGCTCGTAGTCAATCGCTGAGCGCATTCCGCTGACGTATCGAATAATAAGCTCATCTGCGTAAGTTGTCATTAAAACCTCCACTCTGCCTTGCGAACCCCACGCCGAGCATTCGCAACTATCTTTTGTGCTTCTACAATTCTCTCAGTCGAAACCCTAATTGTTTCTTCTGAAACGTTCTTGCTGTTTTCGCTCAACGAGCAGTACCGCAGATTCGAAATATGGTTGTTTGTCTTGTCGCGGTCGATATGGTCAATCACCATTCCTTCTGGGCGTTCACCCAAAAAAGCGAGCGCGACCAGACGATGAACAGTCGTGCGAACGTGGCGCACCCGAACAGTAAGGTAGCCGTCCGAATTGCAATCCTGCTTGTAAACATAATCTCGCTCTACGTCCCTAATGACTTTCCCGTCCTCCGAAACATCGAGTTGAACCGAACGCCCCAACTTGTTAACCCAAAAATCGATTATCATCTCTTCACCACGTTCACAATCTTCCCGTCGTGATTGAACATCGACTCATAGGTATCCTTTATCAACTTCTTGCCTTCTGGCGAGTTGAAAATCTCGTCGACAAAACTCACCGCCCCTTGACATCCTTTCGCACGTGTCGCGATTTCTGTCGGAATAAGGTCGTTGAACGCAGAGCGCAACAGCCATTTGTTCACGCGCTTGCCCTGTAACTTGCCGTCCTTGAATCTCGGCGGCACGTTGCTTGCGAACTCGAGAAACTCGCGGTCGCTGAATGGGTCGACGTACGAAATCCCGCCAGCGTTGAGCATAACCTTTACCGAACGGTTCGGATTAATCCACGCCTTGTTGATGAGTTTCGTTCTCGCGTCCACATACTGCTCGTCGCGCCACGACCACCGCTCAATCTGCGGATAACTTGCAAAAATCTCGTCGGACAGGTCACCGCACAGCGCGGTAATGAATCCGTCTTTGGCGGCGGCTTTGGCAAGATAGTATTGACCGACCGCGCTCGTGATTTGAGTCCAATTCGAGTCCTCGTTGAAATAGATAATCTCGTTGAGGTCAGCCAGCACCTGCTCCTGCGTCACAATGACCTCGGTCAGCGGAATGTCTAACTCCGCCGCTGCCCGTCTCGCATAGTAAAGGTCGGCTTTGCCTTTGTCACCGACTGAGAACGTGTACGCCGTTATGTCGGGCTTGAACTTCTTCGCCAGAGCCGCACACACCGTGCTGTCAACGCCGCCAGAGAGGAACACGCACATCCCGTTGGTGTTGTTTACAATCTTCGCAACCGCCGACGTCAACAGGTTGCGAATGCTCGTCAGCACCGACTCATCAGTGCCATCGTCCGCTATCAGTTCCCTGCTTATGGTCGAGTAAGAGCCGACGTAGAACATACCGTCCCGCATCGTAATATACTCGCCCATCCCCAGCAGTTTGACGTCCTTCAACGGCAAGCCGAAAAAGCATTTGAGCTCACTGGCGATGAGAATCTTGTTGCCGAACAAATTCTTCTGGCGGTAGTAATACAGTGGCACGCGACCGAGATAATCCCCTACCACCAAAAGCTCTCTGGTCTTGGTATCGTAGTTGAGGAAACCCACCACCCCGTCCACATTGGCGAACGACTTGATGCACCCTGTGACCAGTGGTCGAAAGTCTGTGCCATCAAACAGAATCGAGTCGGACACCAGAACGGCATCACCGTCCACCACCAGCTCGTCCCCGCCGATGACAACATCACCGACCATTTGCAGGTCATACGCACGCTTGTGATGGTTAATCTTTTCAAAGCGCAACGCAGTGTCATTAAAGCCTTGTGAAAATATCATTGACATAATTAAATCTCCGTACTCATATTATACCAAAAACGGTGGATAAAATATCCACCGTCGGTAATCAAAATGGCTTCGACATCCAATTGCACCGCGTACAGCACCAACGCCGACCGTACGTGAATATCGTCTCGACAGTGTGAACCGTGCAGCTCGCACCGCATTTCGGACAGGTCATAGCTCCTCCTTAATACGAACGCTTGTCTGCGAGCGCGTCGTCCTTTGCCTTGTATTCGGCAATAAGGTCGGGGTTGTCGTACACGTTGCCCACAACCTCCAAATCGTCCATGACCTCGCGCGAAAGCGGCTTTAACGTTCCTTTCAGTAGAAACCCGCAAGGCAGGTACTCTTGATACTCGTTTCGGCAGGTGACTTCATACGCCAGCACTCGGTCATTCCCGCCGTGGTCGTTGAAGTACCACAGCACGATGTCGCCGTCGAAAATCATTTGATGTTTTCGGTCGACCGCGCCAGACCATTGCCGAATGGTTTCGGGTATGCAGATGTACGACATCATCACACCCTTTTCCTCTCGCTCGATGCAGTATTTCAGGTATGCTGGATTCTCTTCGGTGTTGCGGCGTTTGGTTAAGTAGCCGTAAACGTATGGGTCACCCGCGAGGAAACCCTCGGGGTCTTCCTGCGGCTCGACAGGCTTGCCCTTGAACACGACAAAATCGGCTGCGATTTTCCGCTCGAACGGCGGTGTGATTAAATCAAGTTTCATTTCTTTACCTCCTCGAACCAACCAGAGCCGAACATAGCAGTCGGACTGCTGAACGTGATTGTGCTTTTCCCGTCCAAAGTCTTGCCCTTGAACTTGAGCCGACCCAGCTCCCACTCGTCGTAGTCGAACACAAGAATAGAACCCTTGCGCAGAACCGCATAGTCCTTGCCCGCGACCAGATTGGGATACATCGCTTTAGGACTCTCAACGTCCCACGTATCTCCGTCATAGTCGAAGTAAAGCGTCTGGGTTGTACGAACCGTAATCGGCGTTTTGTCGACACAACTCCAAGTGCCGTTAAAGAACACCCAGTGAGTCTCCGCGCCAGACAGCACCGCAGTGTCCCCGTCCCTCGGCGAGGTTCTGATGCTCACCAGCGAGTCGAACACGCCAAGAAAACGCTCGTTGTGAGTAAGTTCGGGAGCTGAACCGCTTTCTTTGAGGTCGTCCTCGCTGCGCTCCGTGTTCATTTCCTTGACCAGCTCGGCAATGAACTCGCCGCTCGCAACCTCTTTGTAGTCATCTACCTTTTCGGGCAAATAACGCTTGCAGAGGTGAAACACCATCGCCAGAGTTTGGTCGCTCGCGTTGTTTATGAATTTGAGGAATTCCTCTTTCGCCGTCATACTCTAACCTCCCACTTTTTCGCATTCGCTCTTGCGCGGTTCGCCGCTTCACGCTCCTGTTGCGCCTCGTTCGGCTTGCCGACCTTTTCCAAAATCTTTGCACGCTCATCGTGCTTGCGGGTGGCTTCCCGCCACTTCTCCGCCGTCGTCATTTCTCGCCTCGCAATAAGGTCATATCAAATCCGCTGTTGATGAAACGGTTGCATAGGTCTCTGTTACACCCGTTGCCCAACTTGACGTAAATGTCTTCCCAGTCAGCCGCCGGAAAGTCCGTGCCCAGATAACGGTTAACGCCGCGCGAGATAAAGTCGTGCAGTGCCTCGCTCTTTGCGTCGTCCGTTCCATAAACGGTCTTGAAAGCCGCACGCGAAAAGCATATGAGTAGTTTGGCTTGAACATCGCGCTCGCACGCGCAACACTTCAAAATAAAGTACGTGTTGCTTTCACGGTGCGCTATGAACTCCTCGTTGTCGTTGATAATGCTACCTGGAAAGCACTTGAATAATTTGCGTTCAAAATCGTACATAAAACTTGCCTCCGCTTACGTATACAACGGCGCGAATAAAGTGGGTAAGAAAAGAGGACGGCTCTCGCTGTCCTCTTTTCCGCCGCCTTACTCTTCCCAGAAATTTTTCTTTTTCTTGGGGGCTGCCGCCGCAGGTGTCTTCGCGGGCGCGGGAGCAGGTTTTGCCGCTGCGGGCTTCTTTCCCGAAACCGCTGCGGGAGCCTCTTCCTCTTCCGCCGCTTCCTCTTCTTCGACCTCTTCGTCTTCTTCCTCGGCTTCTCCTTCGGCGGGAGTAAGCTCGGGCATCGCATACGCGTCGCTATCCTTCAGCGGGAAAAACGAGTAGGTCGCGTCGAGCGTGCCCGCCTTCGAGCAGGTAATCTTGTAGACGGTGTCGATGATGTCTCCGCCAGCCGCTTCGAATAAGGGCAACAGCGTGTCCGCACCGAACCGCGCCGACCTGTCCCAAGTCATCATTTCGAAAGCCGACTTGCTGGTATATACCGCGACTTTCAATGACATGGTCCATTTGCCTTCGGGCGTGTCCCAGATAACCTTCTTGGTCGCGGGGTCGTAGAGTTTCTGACGGCACTGAATGTCCTCGGGCTTCTCGTAGCAGAAACGAACAATCTTGATGTTCTCCTTCGGCGTGAACTTCAGAAACGCTCCGTTGTTCTCAGGTGGCATTTGTGCAAATTTCGCTAAATCCATTTTACATTCTCCTTTTTATTTAGATTGGTTCCGCATTTAGCAAACGGACTTCCTATTTCAGTATACAAGGTTTGCGAATTTCCTTGCAATCGTGAAACCTTTTCGCTAAGGGTCTAATTCTTAAAATATAACCTCGCCTTCAACCCTCATTAAATAATACAAAACGAAAGCGGGATGCTTACACATCCCGCCAAACTTTTTATTTCAATTCAAACTCAACCGTGTACCCCGCATAATTTTCGCGGATATATTGCTTCGTTGTTTCCACCATTTCATTACGACCGAGAGCCACTTGAACTACATCCCTAATACGATGGCAAACCTGCCCCGCGTCGTTCTTGATAATCGCCCACAAAATTTTTCTCTTCTTCATTTGAAAATCCTCCTTAGTTTGCGTACGAGGGCTTGAGAATCGGCAGTAACTTCGCTTTCAGATTTTCCATCTGCCGCGCCGTGAACTTGATGCCCTCCGCTTCGAAATCCTTGTAAACCTGATTCTTCGAATCGCCGCCGAGCAGTTTTTTGCAAACTTTCAACTCGGTTTCGTCACAAATGCGCTCCAGCGCATCCATGAACATGTATTCCTCGTATCCGCCGTCGACCGTTCCCGCGATGTCTGCAATAGAGATGGGGTCTTCGCCTTCGGGAGCAAGGTCGCTCTCGTTGATGTTCTTAGAGAGGTCTCTCTTGCTAACCTTCTTCGGGTCGACCTCTTCCTCGTATACGGCACGCACACGAACATTGCCCCACGCATCGACTACCGTCGTTGTTTCGGCTACGCCCTGCGCATTCATTTTGCGAACTCGATGGTCACCGAACAGGTATTTGCACTTGTTGATGAACAGCTGCTCGGCACGCCATTTGTAAATGCCGACCGACGTGGACTCGATGAGCGATTTCGTAAAATCAAGCTCCCGAACCTGCTTCTCTTTCACGACCTTGGTATATTTACCGTTGACCGTCTGCCAGACTTCCTCACGAACTGTCCTATAGACATAATTGCCGTTTTCGTCAGTCTTGTACGGAAAGGTATCCATCCACAAGTCGATTAAGAGTTGGTCCTCTTCACCGTCCAGTGAGCGCAAGCCCCACTTATTCATCAGCCCGTTCAGGTGCACGCACACCTGGTCAAAGACCTCTTTCTCTCTCTTCGTTAAACCACTCAAAGTGTTACGGAACATATGTACAATCCTCCTAAGTCGCCTGGACGTCGCAGTCCCTCCAGCGATGTATTTACTGTAGCACAAAAGAAAAAATTACGCAAGCAATTTGCGCAACTTTCTCAAAAATATTTTCAAAAAGATTTCCCAGCCACAGTACTATGATGATAGGAAAATATGTTCAGTAATCGAAAATGTTGAAAACCGACTTCGCGCCTTCGATTCTTTTGAGTAAGGGCAGGTCCCTCTTGACGTCGAAATCCTCTTTGGCAATCAGCCAATTGTAAATCCTCGGCAACAGGTCCGCCCGCGCACCCACCCGCGCGACACAGCGAAAGAACTTGTGATAATCGTTGCGCAGAACCGCGTCGAAAATGTCTTTCTCCAGCACCGAGATGTCGGGATAGGTCTGCTCGTTTTCCACTTCCAGCTCCAACAGCTCTGGAAAGTCGGCGAACTTCTTCACCTGACTTTCTGTCAGCAGACCAGAGTCGATGACCACTTTCATATCCCTGGAAATCGGAAACGTCCTCTCCTTCTTTTTTGGCATTACGAACAGTGGCATCTTAGTCCACCCCCGTCAGACAGAGCGTAATCAGTCTGGTCTTTGCGTCCCTCGCATCCGTAATCCTTGCAAGTTTGTCGAGGAACAGACCGAACACGCGCGGGCTATGTTCTTCATAGATTTCCGCGAACGCCGCCGCTTGTTTTGCGTCCCTCAACTTCATCGGCTGGATATTGAAATGCGCCATCATCATATCGAGCAAAACGCCCTCAAGTCGACATTTCCAGTCAAAGAAGTCCACATCAAGCTGCTTGATAACTTTCAGCCCGTTCTTCGGCTGCTTGTCAAGCGTCGATTTGATGAACGCACGCATACCTGCCGTGTCTGGAATGCCGAAAAGTTTGTTGAACTGTTCCTCGGTTTCGACTTCGGAGTAAACGCACTGCTGCAAGTTCTTCACCGCGTCGCGTACCTGCCCGTTGCAGTTCCCTGCAATAAGGCGTAGCACATCGTCGTTGAGTTCCTTCCCCTCCGCTTCCAGAATGGTCTTGAGCCGCCCAATGATAACGTCTTCCTTTACAGGATAATATTTGAACGTCACCGCGCGACCGCGAATCGTGTTCGGTACCTTATTGAACTCCGTCGTGCAGAAAATCCAAATCGTGGAATCGTTCGGCTCTTCGATTGCTTTCAGTGCCGAGTTCCACGCGCCGTTGGACAGCATGTGTGCCTCGTCGATGATGACCACCCGATACTTGTTCACCAACGGCTGCAAACGCACGAGGTCGAGAATCTCGCGCATGTTGTCCACGCCGTTGTTGGATGCCGCGTCGACCTCAAGAATGTTCGCGTCCAGCATATTCCCGTAGATTCGTGCAACAGTCGTCTTGCCGCACCCAGACGTGCCCTGGAATATCATCGTGTGATATGGGTCGTCCAAAGTCGACTCCAAAATCCTCGTATTTACTTTTTGACCGACAACCTCATCAAAGGTTCTCGGGCGATAGACATTCTCCCATTTTTCCATCGTTTCGCCTCCTAACTGCCTCGGAAATTTTTCGCTTCGTAGCCTCCGAATGCTTTCTTCCCAATCCTGCTATACGCAATTTTTCACGTGTCTCTTCCGAAACAACCCGACCTAGCATCTTTGCTCTCTGCCTTTCGGTGCAAGTTCCATAATTCCTGTTATAACTTCGAGTGCACCACTCCAAATTATCCGCGCAATTATTATGCTTATCTTCGTCCTTATGATTCACAAATGGCAAATCATCTGGATTCGGAATAAAGGCTTGCGCCACCAGACGATGCACCAGCTCGCTCTTGCGAAAACCATCCCTGCACAATATCACCGAATGATATTTCCCGCCGCGACATTTCAAAATCTTTGTAACTCCGTACTCGGTTCGTTGAACAGAGCGAACCCTGCCCAAAGTTGAAACCTCATACAGACCTTCCCAGCCTGAAATACTTGCCCACTTTTCCATGCTTAACGTATACCGCTAAAACGGCACTTTCTGACCGAACACCTGCTCACGCAGAGAAACCGCCTCGGGCAGTTTTGATGCCAGATTCAAATAAGCCTTCTGCAACTCAATCGGCTGCTTTACAAACTCCTCCATTGTGAATGGGTTCAGTGTGTCGCACTTGAACAGCCGACAGGTTTCGGGTCGAATATCGTAAATGTCACATTTCTTTTCCTCGTTGAGAAACGGACAAGTCATATCGTATGTAGCCGTCATTCCCATTTTGAGTTGCGTGTGCGGTTTGTAATGATGCGAGCGCACGAACTTGCGAAGTGTGTCAAGCTCCTTCTTAGTAACGGGAAAAATATCCGAACAGCAACCGCCACAGCACGAGCAGTGCCCGCCTACGCAGTGGTTCTCAGTCTTCACCGAACACACTCTTTTGAAATGCTAACGCCCTAGACATTTTGGTCCTCCTGGTTTGTACGGCGGGTCGATTTCATCGCACCACGCGTACGGCTTTACATACCCGTCCTGCTTGTCGCAATAAAGCACCAACTTTCCAAAATCTCTGTCGTGAGGTGAAAGCGTCTTTATAATCCCGTAATGCCGATGCCCGTTCGCATCCACAGTGTGGACACATTCGCAACAATGAGGTCTGCCGCCGATTCCAATTGACGGCTCGGTATAATTGAATTTACACGCCCGCATCATATTAGTCCATGCTCCCCCATTCATCAGTATCGTTCGAGCCTTGACCGAGATTGTTCTTTGCCTGACGGCGAGCCTGTTCGTACATATGATAGGGCATTTCTTCCCTTGCATACTCGTTTATGTATCGACCGATGGTTGACTTGCTGCAACCGTAGAACGCCGCCAGAGAGCGAACCGACCGCCCAGTCTCGATGTACGTGGTGAGAATCCTCTCAACACACGAGGTCTTGCTGCCCATTCGTTCAAGTTTTGGATTCCTCCGCACAGGCGGTGGATTGAATCGTTTGTCCCATTTCGCCATAACTACTCTCCCAAAGAATAAATCGGACACTTCTCATAAATCGGCTTCAAGTTCTTGTACTCGTTATGCCTTGCTAAAATTGGTTTGTTCTGCTCCACCCGCGCGTTGACCAGAGCGATGAGTGCCCAGCACGCGACATTGCTCACGTACCCGATTGGCTGCGCGAGATTCTCCATAATAAGGAAATCGCACTTCTGTGCCTTAGAGATAAGGTCATCAGATGTTCCACGCTCGCGGGCAGACTTCAACTCGGCGAAAAGTACTGCACAGTCGAGGACGTATACCGAGCCGTGTGGCTTCAAGTCCTTAATCGCCGACAGAACATACTTCTCACATTTCTTCTTTGCTCCATCGATTGTGACGAACATCATGCCCTCCGCCACGCACTCAATAAAGCTCTTCTCAAGCATCGGAAACTCTTCCTTGTGTTTCCGAATCACGCGATACCCGTGTGCCGCCTTCAACTGAGCCAGAGCAATAGCAGGGTCTTTCTCCAAGTGGTCAATCTGCCGTTGGAAAGCCTCTTTCGTCATTCCCGTGGGGAAAGAAAAAAGCCACTTCTCTATCGCGTCCAAAACCTCAATAGAGAAGTCGCCTACCGACCGCAGTAAACCTGCTTTTTGAAACTCTACTTTAGGCTGTTGAATAACGACGTCGTTCTTTTCCTTTTCTACTTCGTCAAAAAACTTCATCTTCACCATGCCTACATATACAAAACTTACACGCGCACTACCACACTCGAAAACTGATATTGGTCTCCTTTCCAATGCGCCTTGATAACCTCAGACGAGGTAGCCACAGGGATGGGTGTGCCGTAACGTTGCGACAGCGCGACAGATTCGTTGGTCAGCGTCTGCAACTGCGTCACAACGCCATCGACCGTGTCTCCACTCGCCATAAGCGAGAAATCGGGTACCATACCGTAGTACGGTCCGTCTCCAATAACCACCGCGACATACAAAGTCTCAGTCATAATTTGCCTCCCAATGTTCAAAAACAGTGTCCAGCTCCTCTTTGCTTACGAATAAGGCTGGAACACTTCTAATATCTGCGCCGTCAATATACACCGCAGTCATTCGTCCCTTCTTGATGAAACGCCGAACAGAAACCTGCTGCGAGTTTGATAAAAACTGAATCCATACGCACCCACACGACTCGCCTAACTCTTTCATGCGCTCGCGCGTCTTCGCCCACAGCATTGGCTTGGGCATATCTTTCTTGAGCGGTGTCGTCCGTTTTGGCGGGGTCTGTCGAACCCTCCCACTCGGATACCGACCTACGACCATAGCCCTCGCTTGAGAACGGCAAGCCAGCACCTGTCCGCAAGGTCTTCCAGTGTCGCATTTGCCAGAAATAAAGTGGATGCAGGTATGGCAAAGACCAGACTCGAGCGAATCTGGTTTTGGTTGTAGTAACTTAGTTGCTTCCTTCAATACCAACACCTGCCAATGTTTTCATTACTTTAATACAACATCGGTGCCCGCAGATAAATACTCCACCAGCAACTCAGATGCAAGCCCGCACGCAGAGTCAAAATTGACTCCTTCGTACTGCTCTTTCTGCTTGCCGCTGCCGATAACATCGCACACAGATTTGAGCGACACCAGCCGCACGCCGAACTGCGAACACGCCGCCGCGATTCCGAACAGCTCCATATCCACGTAATAAGGCTCGCCGTCCTGCGGCAGTTCGTTCGGGTCAGTGCAGAAGTGGTCCTGCGTGAAACAGGTACGCGTCTTCTCCGCCGTCGCGACTTCAAGCACTGGTTTGCGGAACGCTTCTCCGTCCACCGCACTCGTGTCAAAGTCGTTGTTGCACACACGATGTATCTGCACGCACTTTGCGTCGCGCGCCGCCACGTCGTTGCCGCCGCAGACACCCACGTTGATGCACAGCACGTTGGTAAACTCCTGCGGATTGAGGGCGAAAACGGCATTGAGAGCCATCGAGGTACTCACTGCCGCATTGACTTTGCCAACACCCGTGATAACGCTCCAGATATCCGTGCGACCGAGCAAACCCAACTTCGTCAGCGCGGGCTGCACGATTTTGTCGCGCTCCGATTGCATAGCAGTAAAGATGAGTACCTTTGGGAACTCCACCTTGACCTGCTCCTCTTTCTTCGCCTCTTCCTTGATAGGCTCAGCCGCTTTTTCTTTCTTTTCCATTTCAGTTACTCCTGTATTTATTGAACGGATTTGAGCCATCAGACCCGTCGTCGCTGTTGAAAGCGTCCGAATCGTCATCGTCCAACGCCTCATAGTAGTCATCTTTATTATAGGAAATAAACTCCGACGTGGCATTGAAATCGTCAAAATCGGGATAGTCCAATTCAAGAATATCGGCAATCGCTTTCGCATACGAAATCATTTTATCCGTCGCGCCGCGCTTTGGCTGGCGAGCAGTTTTGCTCGGATGCTCGCCCATAAACTCCATGAGGTTCATTCGCTTCTTTTCCATGCTCACCTCAGAACGGCAAGCCGTCGTCCTCTTCTTCCAACTTCAAGCACTTAACGTCCTCTTCAAACGTCGCCTTGATGTCAGCGAGATGGACGTACAGCGCAAGCTGAACCGTGCCGAACACATTCGAAATCGTTTTCGAATATCCCTTGTCATCGTCCTGATTTCCCATGTGAAACGAGATTGCCTGAATCTCGGGGAAGTAAAGTCTGATGAACTGCTGCGCCACAATGACCGACTTCGAGCCGTGCCCCATAATCGGCATCGCCTCGTCAATCGTATAAACCTGCACCTCTTTCCAAGTGCCGTTCTCTTTCACGTTGCGCGAGGATACCTTGTAGAAGTCCACTTTGCACAGGTCGTGCAAGAGTGCAACGATGATGATGTTCTCGTGGTCGACTTCCTCGTCGCGAGTGGTATACTCTTCGAGCGATTCCCACTTATCGCCGTAGTAAAGCCTCATCATGTTGGCGTACACGTTCAGAGAATGCTGCGCCAGACCGCCGACACACGACAGATGATACTGCGTGCTCGCGGGCGCGGTAAAGTAGTCTCTCTTTTCCAGATAGGAAATCAGTTTGTCGATTCCTTCGCGTCCCGTAAGGCGCAACAGCCGAATGATTTCCTGTTTGTTTTCCTCGATTTTTTTCTGCGTAAGTCCTTCCACGTTATCCCTCCGAATTCATGCGGCACTTGTTCAACGCCACATACATAATAAGTTTGTCGACTAAGGCGTCGACCTTACCCAGCGAGTCGCAATCACGAATCGCGTTTTCGATTTCCAGCTCTTGCAGACTGAGGTCAGCGCAACTGACGTCCTGCCGCAGAGTTGGAATCCTCTTTGCCTTCACAGCCGAAACCAAGTCCGACTCAATAATCATCGCCATAATTCCTCCAGATGGTTATACAAAATCCCTCACGCAAACCTCATACGCCGTTTTCGGTTCGCCATCCTTCGTGTATGCTCTCGAATGAAACTGCGCCGAAATCAGCGTAATCTCACGACCCTTCTTCTTATAGCGAATAAGCCTATCCGCCGTCTTGCCGAACGCAATGCAGTTGTAATAGTCCTGCCCGTCCGCGACCACGAAGTCCACAATCTTGCGCAACGTCAGCGGCGTTGTACGCAATTCGTCGACACGAACCACCACGCCCGACTCAACGGTCAGCTCGTTCGCATACAGCCCATCATAGGACGGATGTAAATGACCCAGACCGAACCAAGCCTTGCGGTAACGACCGCCCTCGGGAATAAACTGCGTGCGGAGTATGCCTGAGAAGTGAACCCACGCACCCTCCGCCGCGTCTCCATCCGCAATAATCGGGAGCAAATGCTCCTTGCTTTCGGTGCGAAAAGATATGTACTTCTTTTCGTCGATGTGTCTCATTTGACCCATCAAAGTTAACTTGCTCATTTGTTCAATCCTCCAAGTTTTATTTGTTCGTGTCTTCGCCGCCCTCTTCTTCGTCATTCTCCAGCGGCGGCAAGGTCGACTCGTCCACCTTTTCCGTCTCTTCCTCGAACACCGATTTCAGATAGGCAATATGCTCCGCCGTCAGCGACTTGCGGAAAGCGTCTTTGCCAACGCACGAGTGAATGACCTCGCCCGTCTCCTTGTTAAGTAACATAAGTTTGCTGCCAGCGGTTTTGATAATGCCCGCCGACACTGCCGCATTATACAGGTCGAATAGAGTGTCCAGTCCGTTGTCGGAAATGACAAAGCTGGCAATCTTTTTGCGTCCCATCTTGTTGCAGGTCTTGTCCTTGATTTTGCAAACCGAGATTTGCGTCATAGCGGGATTGTCGACCTTTCTTCCCATTTCCTTGCCGCTTGCGTCCAGAGGAACAGCCGTAACCTCGAAACGCACCGAGCAAGCGTGCTTCCACGCTCTGCCGCCTGGCGTCAACGTCGGCGCACCATACGGATTGAAATTGTCTCTCAGCTGGTTCAGCCCGACGTAAATCGTCGTATCGCGGTGGCGCAGTAAGGCTTTCTTCAGTTTCTTGCAGAACTTTGACAGCGGTCCTGCAATCGGTGCCATCGTGCTATCCTGCACGTCTTTCGCCTCTTCCTGCCCGCTTTCGAGCGAGGGAATATCGTCCAGAACGCACATCGAAACCTCACCAGAGTTCAGCAACTCCGTGATGGTATCGTACGTCTGTTCCGCCGATAGATTCTCGGGGCTGAGATAAATCAACTTCGAGTTGTCCACACCGAGAATCTCACCGTAAACAGGGTCATACGTACCCTCAGAGTCCACCCACACGCAGTAGAGATCTGGAATCTCTCTCTGCATCGCCGCCACAAAAATCGATGCCAGCGTCGATTTGCCCGCGCTTTCCGCGCCGTAGATTTCAATTGCACGTCCGAACGGCAGACCGCCCTGCAGAATGTTGTCGAGGGAAATGATTCCCGTCGGCAAACGCCGAATGTCTTTGACCGTAACGCCGAACGATGCCGTACCTTTTCCGTATGACCTGTTCACCGCTTTCATAATATCGCTTATAGCCATTTGCTTCTCCTTACACGTCGTTGTTTACTTTGGGATTGCGTGCTTCGAAAATGTTGCGCACCGAGAAAATCAGCATCTCAAGCTGACTCCAGAGCGCGTTGACGTGCTTCGCCATATACTTTGCAACGTACTGCTTGACCTGCAAGTCATTCGTTGCAACCGCCGCCATCGTTCTCGCGTCCGTCACCTTGCCTCCAGCGTTCTGCGCCATCACGTCCGCTTTCACGCGCTCGATTTCCGCGTCCAGCAAGTCGACCGACAACAGACAGTCTACCTCGATACATCTCAACTCACCGTAAAGTGTGGGAATAGAGAATAGCCAATTGGCTACCTGCTGGGTGCTGATGGTGTCCACCCCGTTGATAAGCGCGCTCTTTACGTACTCGATGAACTCCTTCGCGGGAGCGACCATCGGCTCAAGCTCAGCCATCGCACTTGCTTTTACTTCGTCAATACTCAATGCCATTTTTAATTCCTCCGTTGATACCATATACAAAAGCCATCGAATTCTCGATGGCTTTTATTCTTATTCGACTTTCGCGCTCTTTTTCTTTTTACCTTTCGGCTTGTCCACCATCGCGTCGCGCTGCGCCGCATCGTCGACAGGGTCGTCATCGGGGTCGAAATCCTCCTGCACAATCGGCGTGTCCATATCGACCGCACAACATACGAACGTCGCATCCGCAGTTTTCAGATACAGATTGCCGCCGACCAGCTGCACTCCGCACTTGTCGTCCGTTGCAATAGAGCTGAGGTTGCTGATGTCAAAAATCTCGCCAGAGCCTTCCAACACGAACGGCTCGTAATGGTCTTTGTTCACCGCGATGCGTCCGTCCTTGACGTAGAGCATCGTGCCAAAGTTTGCCAGACGAGAAATCGAACTCTTCAGCCCAGACACGTCCGTGAACTCGGGCAGGTCTGCGAACGCGCCGCGAGATGCATCCCACCACGCGAAGTCGGGCAGTTTCGGCAACACCGCAACAATGCGGTACACGCCGAACGAAATGTACAGCCTTCCCTCAATGATGCCCCATTCCGCCTCTGCTCCGTTGAGCATCGAATGGAGTCCCTCGGGAACGGCGAACGGAATAGAGCTCTTGAACTTGCCACTCACGCCCGCCACAATAGAGTCGGATGCAACGCACCCATCCTCGTCGACGTAGACCGTGTTCAGCTCTTTCTGCAACGGCGATTTGCTTGCCGCACTCTCCACGCCGCCGAAATCGAATACCGACTTGTTCGGCAGTTCGGGAAAATCGAAAGTCGGAATGTTCTCCGCCTTTACCATATCCAAGTCATATTTTGCGCCGTTGAACAGCACCAGCCTCACGACATTGTCTTTGAGAGCAATCCTCTTCAAAGACGGAGCGAACGTGCAGAATAATTTTGCATCGACATAGCAGTCGAACTCCGCATCGCACCCCACGTTGATAAAATCGTCGCGCACCCAGTAGATGGTGTCGTAACGCTCCGCCACCAGATGCCCCTCTTTCGAATAGATATGCGCCACCAGCGACTCGGGGATGTATGGCTCAAGTTTCAACTTCTCAATCATGTTTTATTCTCCTTGCGTTTGCTTCACTATTGAATTATACAAAATTTCGGCGATGGACAACACCACCGCCGAAATCTTTTGGTCTTAGTCGTAGAAACCAGCCTGGCTGAATAAGGTGTCAACCGCGCGGTCTACCATTTCAGCGACTTCATGTTCCTGCAAGTCTTCCAACTTCGTGTGCCCTGCGTTGCGAAACTCGCAACAGTCTTTCTGGCTTTCAAACATCTTCTTCAAGACGTCATCACCGACCACGATTGTGAACTGCTTGTCTTCCATGAGTCCTTCCTCCTTTCAATAAGATTTGGAGTCAGTTTCACGAACCCTAAGTATCCCTTTCAACCTAACAGGCATCGTCCATATTTACGTATACAGGTCAATCCATCAAATCTTCGTCGTCTTCGTCTTTTTCTTTCGCCTTGTTTATGCTCAGCGCGTTGCGCACAGAGGACACCGCGTCAGTCCTTTGCAAAATCTTACCCTTGTCAAAGTCAACTGTGAACTCCCACTTCTGTCCCTCGCCGTCGAAGTCACGCGATTTCAACACCTTCATAATCATAAGGTCTTTCGCTTTACGCCACGAACCCAGAACCGCCGATGCATCCTGCTCAAAACGACCAGAGCCGAGCAACATATGTAATTGAGGTTCGTTGTCTCCCGTCGCTTCACGATTAAGCTGCAAGACCTCTACAAACGGCTTCTTCAATGATTTTTGAATCGCCGTCAACTGCTTTTGCAGTTCCGCCAACTTCGAGTGGTCTTCCGAACCCACCCCACGCGTGCTCGCAAGCTGCATGCCGTTGATTTGGTCAAGCACCACTACATCAAGGTTCGCCCCGACAATGAATGCCTGAATGTCCTGCGGGGTGGCGAACCGACCGCCCAAGTCCTTCGGCGTCAAGACAATAAAGTCTCCTTGCCAGTCTTCGAGCGAGTCGATGTAGTCGTGCCAGTACGAAACCTCTTTGCCACGCGTGATGGCGTAGTTGGAAACGCCACCCGCAAATGAGTCGAACCTTGCGCCCACTGCTTCCGCCGCCATTTCGGACGAGTAGAACCCCACCCTCAAGCCCTGTGCCGCCATGTGCGTTGCGATGCTTATTGCAAGCATCGATTTACCTTGACCTGGACGAGCCGCCACGATGAGAATATCATCCTCACCAATGCCACCAGAGATGTCATCATACGGCTTGATGCCGATTGAGCATCGGATGCCCGCACGCTTTTGGAAAAAGTCGATACGGCTCGGTGCGTTTTTGAGTATGGACGTCCCCATATTCATAACTTCTTTGCCACGAACCGCCGCCAACGAATCCCTCAGCCAGAGCAGTGCGTCTTTTGCAGACATCTTCCCAGCCTTCGTGTTGAATTCCTCCAACAGCGGCGCTGCTTGCTTGACGTAATCGTCGTCAATAAGGTTCTTCTTGTAATAGTCCCAATCCTCGGTGAACTCTGGCATCGTGACCTGAAAATGGTCTTCAAAGGTCGCTACCAGAGGTAACGACCCATAAGTCTGGTAATGCTCTCGAATCCAATTCGACTCAGACGAGTTGTCCAAGTACTGCAGTTCTTCGGGCTTACCCAGCGATAAAAAACTTTTGAATAAAGCCAGCTCCATTATTCTGATTCACCTCTCTTCAGAACATTTATACAAAAACGTCTCCTCTGTGCTTCACGCATTTCAGAAGTCCATCGTTCAGAATGGTTGGCTTTCTTATTACCCTCAGAAATCTTTTTCTTGGTCTCCTCGGAGCAAGGCGAACGCTTCTTCCCGTTCTTCCTTGCAAGTAACATACGTGCCTTAAATTCTGGGTCTTCCCATCTCTTTTTGCATGTCTCACTCTGCTTACGTCGGCTTTCTTCTGAATGTGGCTTTCCACGCAACCCAGCCGATATATTATCATTATGACGTCCACGCTTTGAATCACCTATTTTCTTACGTGCTTCATCAGAATGAGTAAAATGAAATCCGCTAGAACCGTCCCCGCCATCTGAAATATTATACAGTGCAACTCCACTATCTCTGAACGCCTGAATAAGTGTCCTCTCAAAGAAACATAAATCCTCTTCCGACTCTGCAAACAACAATGGAACTACAGAAAAATTGCACCTCCCGTACTTCCTTAATGCATTCTTAAGATGAACCCCGCTTCCAAAATACTTAGGATTAAAAACAGGGCTCCTACTCATTCCGATGTAAGAAACCCCGTTCAACATGTTCGTGGTCAGGTAGATATAGCCGCAATCCAAGTCAACCCTCCTGCACAATCGCGTATATGTCATCGAGCAGTTTCTGCATTGGCAGACGAACCGCATCATCCTCGATTGCCTTGATTGGCGCGACCTGCGAACGAATAAACTTCGTCAACTTTGCGCGTAAGACCTGAGTAGGGTCTGCGTCCAGCGGATTCACCTTGCCGCAGTGCGGGCAGACAACCGTAGCGCACTCCTTTCCGTCCACAGTAGCCACAGTCACCGCTGTGCGCTTTGTAACAGAATACGTACCGCCACACAGGATACAAGCCGACTCCCTTCCGACATAATCGGGTGCAGTGACTTTCTTTGGTGCTCGCTTACTTTTTAACATCGCGCAACTCCTTTATCTGCGCCTCCCTCTCTTCCGACAGGTGCGGCAGATTCATTGGATTGTTGAGGAAACGATTGAGCAGTTCCAACTTGTCGAAAAAGTCCTGGTCAGCCGCGAGAGCCAGCGCGTCATCTTTGAGCGCGAGCTGATTCTCAATGGACTGCTCGGAGTAAGAAATCTCCGCTAGAGAGTTCTCGAACTGGGCGATGATGGGATTCATAAAGAACGCGCTGTCGCCCTTGGTCTTCTGCATGTGCTTTACGACCTGAACCATGTTCATGCGCGAGGATGTAACCTGCGGCGCGGTCTCTTCGAGTTTGTCGCAGTAAGCCTTGACGTGGTACTGGAACTTCTCGATGGGGCTCATACTGCTCCAAGGTGTGCTCTCCACCGCCGTCTCCGACTGAATCATGGCGGCAAGTTTTTCTTTCTCTTCCTCGGTGCGCGTGTCGGGTTCATCGAGTTTCTTTAACGCCGCGACAGCACCCTGCAAATCCTTCTGCAAACGCTCGACCTCGCGAGCATCCTTAACGTATAAAAGGGCATTCTGAATACCCTCGACTTTTGCCTCAAGACCTTCCCTTACCTGTTCAACAATAGTGCTCATTTAATTCTCCTTCGGCGCGTTCCCAGCCGCCGCCAATTGTTTTAGTTGCGCCTTCGTCAATAGACTGTAGTCTATTTCCTTCGGGTCGTTTCCAGTGTCGATTTGAACTTTCTGCGTAATCGACCAAGACGAACCCTGATATTTCTCGAGCAGAACCTGCAACGCCGACAGGTTCGGCAAATAGCGTTTCGTTACCGTCGTGGTGGATATTCCGTCTTCGTCCTCGGTCACGCGCTTTTCCTCAACCGTAGGTCCGAGAGCCAACGTGATGAGCGAGGACTCTAGCTCCAGCAGACGCTGCGCTCTCGAGTCAGACAGCCCACTCAAAATGGCGGTGCTGAATTCAAGGTCGGAGTCCATCTTGGAGTAGAACTCCACATTGGTCATCTCCAGCTGCTCGCACAGTTGAACCATGCTTCCCGTGATGCAGTCGCGTGCCGTTGCGTAATACTTATAAAGCTCCTTCTCGTGCTCCGTCAGATTCTCCTGCGGAATCAGACCCAACTTGCGCACTTCCAATATCAGCGGGGTCTCCGCCTTCTTTGGTTTCGACTTCGGCTTCTTTTCCGCCGTCGTCGCTACCGCCGTTTCCTTCGTCTCCGTCTTCTTCACCGCCATTTACCTCACCTCCCTCTTTTGGCGTGTTGCCGTCGGGCGGCAACTTGTTTGCTTCCTGTTCCTTCTCCCAGCATTCGCGACAGAGGACAGGCGCATCAGGCTCGAGGGGATACGCGTGATGCGTTTCAAACCACTCGCCATTAAGGTCAACATCCGCACCGCAAACACAGCACTTCTCGATGTTTGGCAATTCGGCTTTGGTAACCGCGAAAGACTCCGTGCCAGCGTTGAGCTGTCTGCATTTCGCCAGAGCCTCCTCCTCGGTCTTGAACACGAGGTCTTGCAGAATCATATCTCCGTTGACCTTGTACAGAACGCCGTGGTCATTTCGAATTTGAATCTCTTCCGTCTTGCCGCGCAACGCTGCAAACTGCCAGCCGAACTGAACCTGCAACCGACCTGGCACCTGCGAGCGCACTTGCTTGAACATGACGTAGTAAACCTCTTCGCCGATGTCGTGCTTGAACTCCTTCATAACACTTGCATCGGCTTCGGGTATCGTTTCCTTCATAGGAATAGAGTCTTGGATGGCTTTGACTTCATCAAACACAATCCCTGATATAAACTTTGCAAGATTCTCTTTGAAAACCTTGCCCGCACCCTTGCCATCGCCGCTCTTTTCCGTGGCGAGAAATTCATTTATTTTCTTTTTTAACATAGCGTTCTCCATACAGGTCCCTCCCGACTTTATCTAGTATAGAATTTAACTTGGAAGTATTGGGAATAAGATTTCCATCTTTATCAAGTTTTGGCGAACCCGACTTGTCGACCTGTATAAGACCCAGCACCAGACAAACCTCTTTCTTGTTCATCCCTTCGCATATGCACTTGATTACGTCGTTCACCAGCGGGTCGGCGTTGCTGTATAAATCGAAAAAACACCCGTCCACAGGTGGCTGGATGTTTTTATCTGGGTCATCGAGAGAATCCGTCAATGCGGCATTCTTCGCATACTTCTTGTCTGAATACGTGCCGAAAAGAGCCGCCCAGATGTAGCTAGCCGCATACGTGCTGAACTTTGCTCCAAATTCGGGTGAGTAAAAGCGGGCTGCATTGATTAAGCCGAGCATTCCCTCCTGAATTAAATCTTCGTCATATATTCCTCTTTTATGTACCTGGGCGTAAACAAGCCCGACATTGTCCTCAACCAATTTTCTTTGAGCATCGTTGAGAGATGCGTTACCAATATTCGCCATGTACATAGCATAGCACAAACGAAAAAATTTGGCAAGCGTTTAAGAGGGGATATTTTACAAAAGATTATTTTATTTCAGCAATCTACGAAACCGTCCTTGAAAACCTTTTTCAGTTCGTGGTACAGACATTCATAGGTGAAATTTTGGTTGGTGAACGCGCCAGTGTTCAGTGCATTTATAGACCAGTCCGAAAGCGGCGTTTTCCACTCTTTCTTGAACCCGCACTCTTCGAGCAGTTTTTGAGTAGAGAGCCTCGGCATCGGTTCTGGCTTGTCCCAGTAGTTTCCTACGGTATCCGCGTCGATGATAAACTGCTCTGCGTCATCCATCATCTTCTTGACGTGCACAGGAATACCCGCCTCAGACTTTATCTCGCGTTTGAGAGCCGCCATCTCTTTGGCGATTTCCTCGTCCATTTGCCTCTTTCTCTGCGTGCACTCTTCGAGGAACGCACGAACCGCCGCCTGACGATAGAAATACTCGTCCCTGTCCTTTTCAGACTTGAACTCGTAATAATAAACAGTCACACCAGTAGGACGGAACTCCGTCAACTCGCGAATGACTTTCAGATATTTTCCTTCAACGCTCTTTAACGCCATAACCTATCTCCTACCAAAAGAATTTGACACAACCGCCCGCGCCAGACTTTCCTGATACCCAAGCGTTGCCTCCAGTAAAGGTTCTCCAACTCGTCTTGGTCGGTGTTCCTCCTCCGCCGCCAGCACCATACGCAGTACTTCCTGGCGATGAGTTTCCAGCCCCTCCAACACCGAACATCGAGCCAGCACCACCACCGCCACCTGCGCCAGTGTACCCCGTAGTTCCGTTGTTCGAGTTTGAACCGCCAGAGCCTCCGCTCTTTCCCACTATGGTATTTCCAGAGTTGGCATTGTTGATGTATACGGAAGTGCTCGACTTGCTTCCGCCAGAACTCGATGCGTACCTGTCAGAAACAGACGTAGTAATAGAGCCGTAATTGTATCCGCCCTTTCCACCAGTCGCACCCGAAATAGTGGATATCGTGCTGCCAGTAGAGGTCGTGAATGTTACATTCTTCCACTCGGGTCTCGATGACAGAGAGTAAACCGTCACGCCGCCGCCCGAACCACCATTTCCCTGATTATGGCTATATTGACCGTCCCACAAGTCTGGTGTTCCTGACACCGAGCCGCCAGTACCGCCCGCGCTCGCTGTTGCAAACAGAACATTTCTCTTGTCACGCAGAGAAGTGCCCGAACTCGAAACCTGAAAGTACCCGACTAAGGTCGGGGTTGTTGCGTCGTGCGGCATTCTCAACTGAAAGAATGCAGTACCACCAGAGCCACCGCCATTGCCACCCACGTGCTGCCAAACCTGAATACCAACGATATATCCGTTGCCGCGAGCCAGACCGCTCGAACCAGAACCCCCAGCCCCTTGAATTGCAATGAGGATTACAGGCGGGCAATCAGAGCTCACTCGATACCCAGAACTCGTCCCGCCAATGTACAGCTCCCCGCGTCCGTTGTATCCATTGCCCTTGTAATAAATCGCAGTCACACTCGAATCCGTTCTGGTAACTTTGTCAGATGCGCCCGACATTATAAAACGGTTCACGCCAGCGAACACGCTCGCCCTGAGAATATCGGAATCGCCCGCTTGATAACCGCCGACATCCATATCACTAAAGGGCATGAAATTGGCGTTCTTTGGCACAAAGCGCATAGCCGTGCCACCAGTCTTGAAGTGGCTGTTCATGACGGACGTGGAAAAGTTTCCGTACGTTGTAGCCGTACCGAAACCATACACTATATTCGCCAGATTTGAGCCATTCGACTTATACGCCATTATTTTGCCTCCGCCGCTTTCTCCAAAGCCTCCACCCGTTCGGTGAGTTTCTTTATTGTCTCAGCCTGTTGCTGAACGTAATCCCAAAGCACATAGACCATCTTGTCGCCGTGCACTTTCAGCATTCCAGTGTCGGCGTCCTCTTCCACCAGCAGGTCTCCAATGACCGTATTCGCGTCCTGAACGTCCTGCGCAATCACACCGATTAAGGTGCGCTTAGGGTCGTTCTTGTAATTGAACGTCTTTACCTTTACACCTTCAACCAGCGCACGCACCTGGTGCTTACCAACGTCCTCGATGTTTTCCTTCAAGCGGCGGTCGGACGGCACGTTGAAGTCCGTCGCATTAATTTGAGAGCCGTTCGACATATACACAGATGCGCTGTTGTAAAACGGCTTGTTGGTATTCGCCGCCGTACTCGTCGTGCCACACAAATAAAGGTTTGCCGTAGAAGTCGTTGTCTTTAGGTTTGCGGCGTTTGTCGAGTCGTCTGCGTTTGCGGCGTTCGTAACCTTTGTCGAATTGATTCCGATGACGAAACCACGATTGCCAGACGAGTTGGTCTGGCTGAGAGTGACCGTAATGCCGTTGTTGGTAGCCGACCCAGTGTTGACCAAGTCCGAACCGAGTTTTGCTTTGGTCACCGCATTCGTATTTATCTTATCCGTCGTCACCGCCAGAGCCGCCAACTTCGCAGTCGTAACTGCCAAATTATTAATCGTTCTGGTGGTCACCTCACTATCCGCGAGGAAATTCGTCGAGTCGAAAATGTTCGACATCGCACCGATATGTACGTCCAGACTTGCCTCACCAGTAATAAGGTCAGTTCCAATCGGCGCAGTGGGCGAACCCCCATACGGCGTACCCTGACCAGTACGTGTAAGGCTGTTCCTGTACGCCAGAATGTTGGCGAACAGCGATGACATCGTAGAACACTGCCTAAGAATCGTGTTGTAATCAACCGACCGCGCAATGCCTTCCACGACACCCTGAACCCTGGTAGCGTTTGTAGGCTTTAACCAGTCTTTGTCGGAAAAGTACACGCCAGCCGATGGCGCAGACACAGGGTCAGTCCACGCGACCGCTACCGCGCTGCTTCCGAACACTGGGATATTTACGTTCTCATAATATTTCATGATAGACTCCTCATAGTTAAGATAACGACTTTCTGCGCACCCACGCAATACGTTGCGCCTCTGATTTTCTCTTTCTAGTCTCCTCAGTATCAGAATGACCTTTAAGAGATTCACTCAACGCCTTCCGATGCCCAGATGACATAGGTAGCATACCAGCCACCCAACCATCTGACAATAAGGCGTCAAAATCTTCTTGCGTCACCTGCCGCTGCTCTGTTCCATTGTTGCACCAACGCCGACCACAAATTGAATCTCTTAGCCTTTTCTTTGTATCAGTGGAAACACACCGTCCGAGCAAACTTTTACTTATTTTATCGCAGGTAGATTTTAACTTTCCTACGCAATACCCCGCATCCAAATAGTCCCCAAGAACATCCCTTGCGACTCTACGCTGCTCTGTTCCATTGTTTACAAAAATTCCGCCTCGAGTAAAATCTCCTATTCTCTTCTTGTCTTCATCAGACCAAGAAAAACCAAAAGCACCCTCTCCTCCAATAGCTAGGTTATACCCCACTTCCCTGTCACGCGAGTTTAACTCTGCGATATAAAACCTTTCCTTATCATTCAACTCGTCACGAGAATCTACAAACTCCAAAACCGAAACAGAAAAAGAACCCACACCAAACTCTTTAATCGCTTTACGTATTAAAGTCCCGCTTCCAAAATAGGTGGGGTCAAACTCTCCCTTATGTTGACCTACATAAATAAGTCCATTTTTAGAGTTTTTAGTCAAGTAAACGTATCCGTACATCAATCAGAACTCCCATCTTTTGAGTAAAATGCTATGATTGACTGCCTCAATGACCCAGAATCAATCATCGTCTTGGCTTCCTCGCCACGCGCTTGCGCTTTCAAAACCCTGATAGACGGCTTCCACAACTGCTGACCCTCGCGAACCATAAACATCTGAGTCCAGCCCTGAATGCGCAAAGCCAACTTCTCAAAGTAGATGTCGACGTCCTTTTCCTCACCGCCGAAAATAATCGGGAGTGCGTTGTACAATGCTTCTTTGAGCTCGTTCTGGTGCAGTTTCAGCACCGAACTCAATAAGGGTCGAGGTACAATGTTACGCGCGGGCGAACCATTTTCCAGCACGAACAGAATGTCCGCATTGGTAAATTCCGTTCGTGCTTTCGTCTTCTTACCCTTGACAAGCTGCGACTTCGACTTTGGAACGCCGAGATAAATGCACCCCTTGAACTGCACATCCAATTTTGGTGGCTGGGTGATTTTTACGTTGATAAAACTCATTGGTTGCCTCGCCGTGTAATCGAGATAAACGCACCGTTGTCAAAGCCTCTGATGAAGTAGCCCCGACTTACAGTGCCGACAACGTCAACAGTCATGCCAGAACCTGAGCCGCCTGTGACCGCAACTCCGCTCGCCGTCGGGTCAGTTGCATACGTGTTCGATGGATTGAGCAACGACAGGAACGCGCCAGCCTCCAAATCAGTGATTTGCAACTGAATGCCTCCAGCCGTCGTAACAGTATCCCCAACCTGATAGCCAGTGCCCAGATTTCGTATCGTAACGCTTGCGACCGAATAAGGGTTGGTATCGATGGGAACGGTATTGACGTGGTCTGGTCCGATACGGATGCCCGCTTTTTCATCAATGTCATAGCCGAACACTTCCTGACCGAATTGCAGATAGTAAAGGCTCGCATTGACTCCCGTAACGTTCGGCACGAGGACGTCACGCACAATCTCAATCGTGAGGTTTCGGTCCATCGACAACACTGAGTACACCACCGACATCGGTGCCTTGTTCACCTTCGCAACCGAGAAGTCGATAACCACCATCGAACTCACGTCGCGCAGAGGGTCACCAGTGATGAAATCCGCCGCCTTTCCTGTAAATGAAATGTTAAAAGTCTTAGCGCGGTACGCTAAGAACAGCCGCTCATAATACGAACTCCAATCTGGCTTGCCGTCTACGAAAGGCAGTTCTACCTCGACCTTCAACTGGTTCGCCAGAGCCTGAATTACAAACGTTGGCTTATCAATCGCTAAGAACGAGTTCTTAAACAGCGACATCTCCAACGCGCCAGAGATGATGTACGCATTGACCAGCTCGAGGAACTTTGAGTATTTCGGGGTCTCCTTGATGTAAGACGGAAGTGCGTCATATGGATTATTCATACAAAATCCTCCCGTACACAGTCTCTGCGGTGAACGTGCACTTGTACACCTTGTTCACCATTGACGAGCTAAACGTCGTTATGCCAGTCACCCCGTTCGTACCTAAAATCACCTTTTGAACATTCAAGTCGGTCTCTTCTTTCGTAGCCCCCAGCGGCAAGCCGAGCAAGACATTGGGCATATACTCTCCCTTGATAATAGAGAGCCTTGCCGTCAAATTTGCTTTGATGGCGTAAACATCCTCGACCAATCTGTCGGGATAAATATCGCCGTCTTTCATTTCAAATGCTTTCACGCGCCGCCCCCTTACTCATCAGAGAACTTGACCGTCGCAGTCCCGCCGATTGCTTTCTGATAAATCAGTATTTTTGTTCCGATGGAATAAGACGGTGTGCTGGATACAAAGTCGAACAGACCCGCATCATACTGCGACAGCACGCCCTGAATAGCGTTGACCGTATCTACCAACGTAATCGGCTCTCCTGGTTGCAAGCCCGCCACATATTCCTGCAACGCGAACGACACCCGCTCACGCACAGTGTTCCTCAACGTTCCGTCCGTGTTCGTTGGCGGCGTTGACAGAGTGATTGCAAACGTCACCGTATTGTCCACCAGTCGCGTGAACGGAATTTGAGCGATGATGGTCTCGACAGGAATCTCAACCATAAAGTTGCCAGTCTTATACGTCACCCCGTCAATCTCCACTGTGCCATTGACCACCTGCGGCGAGGTCGAAACCGCGCAACCGAGCGACTTATAATTGAGGATGGTCTGCGCGATGGTTATGTCACTTGCGTCAGTAGAAACCGTCGCGTCCGTTCCGTCATAGTTCTTCGCAGTAGAGCCTCCTCCTACAATGCACCAGACCGAGTGCGGGTCGATGCCGTACGGATTCTCGTCGGACACGCTCGCCGAGTTGGTAAAGTTCTCGATGATGCGAACGTAATCCGTCAACTTCAAAAGATTAGAGCGCAAGCCATCCACAGTAGCCGCCGCATTGGAATACACCGCCGCATCATACCGCGCACGCATCTGCGCGTCCGTTTCCGTTTCGAGTACGGCGGGAGTTGCGTTGACCTTGTTGATGAACTCGAAGTGGTTTATAAACATCGGGTCAGACGGCGAAACCGCCTTCATCGGTGTCATTGCTGGGTAGTTGTTTGCATACAACAGGTCAGCGTCATAGCCGTTCAGCGGCATCAAGCCGAACTCGCATGTGCCTTGAAAGTTCTCCTCGGTGTCAAACGACCCGTCTGGCGAGAACTTGTATTCCTGAATCATAAGCTGCGTGGTGTTTACCCACGTACGCCCCTTGTTATCTTCGACAAAAATAGAGTTGCGGGATGCCAAAAACGGCTTGATGACTGTCGAGTCAACCGTGCAGGTCATTTGAACTCGCTGGTTGCGAATCGACTTACGAACGATACCGCGCTGCCCAGCCACAAAATCCAAAAAGTTCCCAGAGAGCTCCTTAGTCGAGAAAAGCTCTGAGAACGCCTGAGTAGAGCCGTTGACAGTGGACAGCCCATCAGCCAGCATTTGCAAAAATGTGTTGAACGGCGTGCCGTCATCAAGCGAGATGTCGTTGCCGTACGCTGCGCGAGCAAAAATCGCAAGCTGCTCATATATTTCCTGGCGAGATGCAATCTTTAAGCCAGTATCAGTTAATTTGATAAAATCCACTGTTCGCCTCCTACTTCTTCAGCATTCTGCCGAGTTCTTCCACCGCTGCGTCCGAAGTCTTAAACCCGCCGAACACCGTTCCAAAGTCGCCTGTTTCCGCGTCGTAGCCGCAAGAGATGGCGTAGTCTTTCATGCCCTTGCGATGAACCACCGCGTACGTGCGTCCCGCCTTATCGGAGTCCGTAACTACCATATCGTAATCGTCCGAAATAAGGTTCGCGTATGTCTCAGTAGCCGCCGAGTCTCTTTGCGGCAGTTTCCGTCCCATCCACGACAACAGGCTCGAACCAGCATGCAAGAGGTTGCCCCCTGTCACCGCAATCAATTTGAGTGCCGTCTGCAACGCCTGAGGTGTCTTCGCCGATTGCAAAAGTTTCTTCTGCTCCGCGATTGCCAGAGCCGCATTTGCCAGCGCACCGCCAATAGAGTCATTGACGTCTTTCATAGCCGAGTCAAAGTCCCCGTCGTAAACTTCGAGATAGTTCTCCCAGCTAAATTTATCTTCGGCGTCCTCAATGATTTGGTCTAGCAACGCCTTTTCAGAATCGGATAATTTCATAATTCACCTCTGAATAATATAACCTCACTTGTAGTACGCCGAACTCGTGCCAGCCATAACTGCGACATACGAGGTCTTACACGCGCCAACGTGAGAGTCAAACTGCGTGGTCATCTTCACCACTCGGTACAGCCCAGCAGGGTCATACGATGCCCCGAACTGGTTTGACGGAACGAACCCGTCCCTGTTGTCAATGATTGCCGAGTTCGGTAACCACACATATGAGTATAAGACTATCTTCGGGTTGATTAAGGTCTCAAACCTCATTCCCTCGGTGTCAATGCAAGGATACCCTATAAGACCAGAGCGAGCCACCACCTTACCGTCTTCGGTGTACTCGCCTAGAATTACCACGTCGAGGTCTGCCGAGGTCGGGCGCATAGGCACGAACACAATCCCCATCGGCGTGGTCGAAATCATATACTCAACTTTGCTCAGAATAGAGTTCACGCAATCCAGCGTCTTGCCGTAGAACGAAATCGGCGAGTCGATGTAATGCTCTTTCAAGGCTTCGGGTATTTGGTAATCCATCCCCTGCACTGTCGAGTTTTCAAACAGCCCCTCCACCACATCGTACACCGACGTCCCAGCATCGAACTGAGCAGTCGACACCGCCGACGTGAAAAAGTTCTGAATTTGATACGCGTAAATCTTCGTGATTGTCGTCATCGCGTCCTGACGAGTTGTAAACGCACGCGCAATCGTGCCGACAAAAATAACGCTGGTCTTTCCCTCGTTCTCATCCTGATAGCCGAACGAAATACGAATGAACTTCGGGTCGTCGACCAGCACGTCCTCCCCAGTGTTTTCGTCTACCATCGTCTTCTTTAACGCGAAAATAGGCGCGGCGATTGTCGCTGGGATGTTATACACTTGAATTGTTGCGCGTGGCGAACCAGACGAGGACGGCAGATACTCAATCGTGCCAGAGCATTGCAACTTAGTCTCCTGCTCGGGGTCGACTAAGAACACCGAGTCCCCGTATCTATCGAACACCTCAATCGACAAAATGCGTCCGAACATTATTCCTCATCCTCCACCCAGATTTGAAAATCCTTGATAGTCTTGGAAGTGGGGTTGAACGCATACAGCTCTGGCTTGGTCGGGCAGAACCACAATTTGAACCAGCTGAACTGTGAAAGCATATTCGTCCCAGTAGAAACCGTTATTCCAGACAGCAAAAGTTTCATACCCATCAACCGAATAAGGTTGAAGTAGTATGAATCGCTGAACGCGTTGTAACGAATTTCAAGTCGATAAGATGTTCCATTCGCACTGAAATCTACGTTGAACGCCGTATTCGTTTTTATGGTGATTATTTTCGTCATTGCTTCTCCTACAACACCAGCGGCAAGAACACCCCGAACCCAATCTCGTGTGCAGGTCCGCCAGAGGGCTGGATATCCTGTCCGATTTGGTTACGTCTGTCAAGGTGCAGAACGACACCGACCGCCCCAGCCTTTGGCATCGACTCTCCAACGACATACATATTCTTCACCACAGGCGGCACAACGCTCACTCCGTCCACCGAGTCCGCGATAGTAAGCTGCACATCCACTTGCTTGTCGTGAACCGCCACGACAATAGCCTGAGAGCAAACTCTCAGGTCGCGGAATATTTCGCTTTTCAGGTCTCCCATGACCTGGTTCATATCTTCATTTATCATTATTCACCTCACCCGAACAGAGAACCAAAGAACCCGATGACACCGCATATGACCG
>ERZ779746.64-NODE-64-length-69083-cov-3.293345_pt1 | contig 69083 bp, 82 predicted proteins | sample MGYA00511888_ERZ779746 | MGnify/ENA primary metagenome ERZ779746 (study PRJEB29588, sample SAMEA1964695) | human gut metagenome | biome: human gut; feature: human-associated habitat; material: faeces | place: Denmark | collected 2008/2010 ... | reverse complement strand
TTCATCCTCTTCCTCTTCTTCTTCCTCTGAAGAACCAAAAATAGAAGAAGCTTCTTCTGAAGATAATTCAATAGGAGCAGGAATTATCTGAATAGAACCATCATCAAAAGTAATAATAATGTTACCATTAATTTCTTTACGGGAAACTTCTTTTTTAGCTTTTTTTCTTGCCATAATTGTAAAATTTAAATGTTAAACTTAATTATAATAGTTATAATGAAATTATATTCTTTATTCTATAGTGTGTATTACCAAGCATTTTACTCATTCCATAAGCAAATTTATTTTCTTGGCTTATTTTAGATGATATCCTTAGGAATTCATCCTGAGAATTTATAGTTAGTTTATGGAAAACTGGTTCAATATCTTTTGCTTCCTCTTGTGTAGATGTAAGATAAAAAGTTTCTTTTATTGCTAAATCTTTACCCTTCCAAGGATTATATTCATTTTCTTTTTTATTTAGCTCCATATCATTTATATTTTAATATCAACTTTAGTATAACCTGATAAACCAATTTTATCATTTAATGTATATATATTTGGATAACCTTTAATAATTAAATTATGGTTTAATGCACCATGCATTGGAAATATTAATAGATTACCCATTATTTGTCTGTTTGATATAATATAATTACATTTCCTTTTTTTCTTAAAGTCAGATTCCTTTATAAAACCTTGAAATAAAAGTTCCTTGTAAATATATTTTTCATTATATTCATAGTTTCTACAATCATCAATTGTGTTCAAGTATTTTATAAATTTATTATATTTTCTTTTAGCCCACTTCAGAGATTGTTCAATGGTTTTACCAGAAACTTTTTTATACTTCAAAGCTAATTCTTTTTCCAAAGGATATAAATTACTCTTGGTATAAATTCTTTTTTCTTCTGGAGTTAATTTTTTGAATCTCCTGTACCCCAGATCTCTCATTGAATTTAATATCTTGAACAAATCGTTTTCTTCCATATTGATTATATTCTAATTCTTCAATTAGTTTTTTATCCTTTTTACTACTAGAAAGATTTTTCTTGTTTATCATCATTAGGAATTTTCTTTTATAAGACTTCCTTCTATGATTTACCTTTACTTCTTTTGGAAAAAATATTTTATGTTTTACTAATCTCCATTTACCATTAATGTATAAGGTTTTACCAATACTAAAATCCATTTCTAGAGCTTCTTTACCTTTTATGAATTTTACATATTTTAATGAATCTGGACCATAGTTATCTAAATATTTTTTTCTGGCTATTTGTGGATTATACCAACCTTGAAGAACTAATGTAGGTATAAAATTTTTATAACACCAAGGATAATATTTATGCAGGTATATTTTAGAGTCAAGATTCACTAATTTAGTTGATTTACATTTTTCTTTTCTCTTTTTTCTTAATTCTAAAGCAAATTCTCTTAAATATTCAGGTAAAGCTTCAATTACTATCTCATTTTTTATTTTTGGTGCTTTTTTGGAATACTTTATGTATCTTTTATATAATTCTTTTTTTGTTAATTTATTTATATCTACTCTTGGCATGATTGTTTCTTTTCTAAAGTTTTATAATCTATACCCTTTTTTCTTAATGATGCTCTATACCATTGTTGAATAGATTTTGGATTTGCTTCTGGGAATTTCTTAATTACCCTTCTGGTTATTCTTTCTAATGAATATCCTCTATCAGTTAATTCAAAAGTATATGATTTTTTAGTACCCTTCCAAAGACCATTATCATCTTTTTCTCTTTTAGGTTTATCAGATTTTGGTTTATTTAAACCTTTTATCCTTTTAGTCTTTAATTTTTTAGTTTCACTATCTTCTGATATAAAACCTAATCTTAATTGATAATTTCTCATGGGATCATCTTTGGAATAACCTCTTTCTTCTAGAATTTTATCCATCCAATCATCATACTTATCAATTAATGAATTATCTGGTTTAGTATCTGCTTTTAATATATATGATTGTAATCTTCCCCAGTCAGCTGAACAAGCTTCTGGAAATGGCATTCCTAATGATACTGCCCTTCTCTTACAATCTTTAAAAGACATTGCATCTAATCCACCTGGAAATAATTTTAACTTTTCCTTAGAACCCTTAATTCTGTTTTTGTCTTTGATTTTTTTTGTTACTCTTGCCATATTGGTTAATATTTTAATATTTTTTCTTTACTACAAATATATAAATAATGTATATTATAAAAAAATTATTTATATAAAATATCATGGGTTTTTTAGATGTTTACCCCTCATTATATCTGGTAATGGCATCCTTTTTAAGTTATATGCTGAATCTAGAGTTTCACAAGTAAAATCCATATTATTAATGGAGTTATAATTAATAGCTCTATTAATTAAACTTCTGTATTCTTTCCAGAAATTTAAACCAGATTTACAATCCCTGGTTTTTTCAAAGAAATTTTTTACCATTATACCAAATAATTCAGCATCTTCCTGTTCCTCAAATATATAGATTTTCATATCAGTTATTTGGTTAACTATATTATCTTCTCTTTTTATTGGTACTACTACATAACCTTCTTTAAAAAAATCTGATATAAAAGCTACATAATATCTTTTATCTGGTCTACCTGCTTTCCAATACATATCTACCATAGCCCTGATTTTAAAATCAGGTATACCATGAAGATATTTTATATATATCTTATCTTTTTTTGTATTTCTTCGTTTATATGGTGATGGTGCTTGAAGTATTCTTGGTAATATTCTAAAATTATTCCATCTATCAAACTCCATTATTAATGCATATAAATCCTTATCCCATTTATCTTTGGATTTTTTGAGATTACTCATATTATTAATTATATGGTTATTCCTTACTGGTTTTAAAAGCCATGAGGAATCACCAGCATATTCTGAAGCTTCATCTTTTGGCAATCTTTTCAATATGCATCCATATAAATAATCTCTAAATCTTTCAGATAAAGGTGCTTTTGGATTTATAAGAGAGGGGTATAAATAAAAATAATCCGAGAACATCTTAAAAAATTTCTCGGATCTAGCCTTTAATTCTAAATATTTATAATGAGTTATCTTTAATATTTCTCCAGTTTTCCAAGTTGATAAACCTTGGGATAATGTTAAAAATAAACTATTTTGTTCTTCTTTAGTTAAACATTCCCAAGCTTTTTCTTGATAATCTTCCATTTTTCTAATATTGTTTTTGGTTAATTACTTCATCAGGATATCCTTCTGGTATAGAATTTACATCTATGGTATTATTTGATAAACAAGATAATTTATCTTCATCATAATCTTGGTATATAGAATATAATACATTATCAATTGGTATCTGTATGGCTAATGAACCATTTTCTGGATAAATAGTAACTGTTACCATTTTAGTTACTAAGTTAATACCATTAACTACTGCCCCTATACCATCGAATGGATAGCTCCTTAAAGTTATATAATCACCAATCTTTAAATTTACAATATCATCTGCAGAAAATATCTGATTATTTCTTGATAAAGTTTTATAATGTTTATATTCTTTTTTAGAAATGGTTGCTACCATTGAAAAATCATCAAAGTCTTCAGCATTATCTATCCTTTGCTTTTTCTTTTTGGGATGCATACTTTCTGTAGACCTTAACCAATTTAGTATTCCAGGTATTTCTTTTTTCAACTTTATTAGAAACTGTCTATTAAAAGCTTTTTCTGTTGGCATTTTTATAAAACCATAGCTAAATAATAGAGGTAATTCATCATAAAAATTCTTACCATTTTTTGATTTCCTAAGTATCTTTACTGTTGGTACTAGAGCTTTTATATTTTTGTACCCCCTATCTTTCAATTCTTCATTTATGCTTTTCCAATATTTTTTATCTAATCTACAAACACAATATTTATAAGAGGTACATTTCATAACTTATCTTATTTTAATAATAATTTTCTAACTTTTTTATAAATCTCTTTGTAGGGTAACTTCAATATATCTGATGCCATATATACATTTAAGGTTATATTTTTATTAACCACAACTACCATTATTGGTAATTCTAATAATTTATTATAACCATTAATTATTCTAGATACCTTATTATCTACTATGAAAAAGAATTCTCCTTTTGGCATATTATTATATCTCATCATCAAAACTGGTAATTTACCAGCTCTAATAGAATCATTATTAGCCTGATCCCAGAATTCTAGTATTTTACATTTCTTATTGCCTAATAAAATATGTTCAAATCTAATATCCTTGTAAAATTTAGATTCTATAGAAAATGGAAATTTTCTAGAATGTTTATCATCAGTACAAATTACATCTGATGAAATATTATCAGCTTTCTTCCATCTTAAACCACCAGAAGCTGGTGTTCTACTAAATTCATAATTTGTCCATTCTTTCCAGAATTTACAAACTTCTCGTTCACCTCTATTACCTTTATTTTTACTATTTCCTGACATTTAAAAAATTATTTGGTTTATATACATTAGGCAATAGTGAATTATTAAAATTCATACTTTGATAGGCCATTTATTTTACTAACTGTCAATACTTTAGAATTTGGTATAGGTAAACTTTCTTGATGGGTTATCAAAAATAAATTTCTATCTTTATATACTTTCTTTATAAGATTTATAACCAATTCAATATTATCCGAACTTAATGATTCAAATACTTCATCTAAAAATGCTATATTTATACCTTTTGACTTACTAATCATTTGATTCATAGCTAAAGCCATAGCTAAATTCACTAATTGTTTTTGACCACCAGATAATTCATCATATTTTACTTCTATACCATCCATAGATATCATGGTTATAAAATCTTTTTTAGTAGAATTTAAATCTATGCCAAATAATATATTAAATCCCAAAGCTTCTGAATAAGATTCTAGTATTTCATTTAAATAATCCATTGAAGATTCAAATAAGAAAGCTTTAATACCATTATTACTTAATGGGTCCATATAAGCCCATTTATAGAATTCCACATTATCCTTTATTTGTGAAATAGAAGTATCCAATTCTGATATTCTTTTTGTATATTTTTCCTGTTTTACTTTATTAGATTTTAGGATTGATTCAAAATCTGGTTTAGTATTAAGGTTATTTTCTATTCTTTTATCAATGTGCTCTATTTCTTCCTTTATTCTTAAAAGTTCACCCTTTAATTTATCTAAATTATATAGCTTATCATATAATTCTGATTTTTTATCCTGTAATTCACCTAATTTTTCATGTGATTTCCTTTGGATATTAAATGAACTTTTTATTTCTTCTAGTATTTCTATTGATTTATTATATTGTTTATCCTTTAATAGATTAATCACATTATCTACTAAATCCTCTACCTTTATATTTGATTTATTAGTAGCATTATCATATAACTCTTTTTGATAGTTTATTTCCTTTTTTACTTTTTCTATATCACTTTTTATGTTTTTTTGCTTAATATCCTTAAGCTTAAGGCTTAATTTATTTAATCGTATTGTAGCCAGTTTTTTATCACTCTTCAATAAAGAAATTTTATTTTTTATAGATAAATCAAATTCACTTCTCTTTTTCTTAATTTCACTAGAATTAACCTTTAATAGATTATATGATTCTTTTATTGATTCCTTTTCTTTTATTAAAGATTGTATTTCATTATATAATTTCTGATATCTATCCTGAGCTACTTTTTTGGCTTCACTTAAATAGTTTAATTCAAAAATATCCTCAAATAACTTTTTCTTATCAGGACCAGTTTCCTGTATTAATCTTTTACAACCCTGACCAAACATTACACTATTCATAAAAACATTATAAGACATCCCAATGTTTTTATCTATAAGCAATTGTATTAATCTTTTACCCTTCTCTTCTACAGGTTCAGTATCTATAAAATAAAGTAATCTGTCATTACCTTTAGCACCAAATACTTCATCTTTATAAGATTGACATCTGATTATGTTATGTACTTTACCTTCTTTTCTAAAAAATAAGGATACTTTTACACCTTTATAATTTTTTGGCCTTAATTCTTTCCATGTTAATACATCTGATACTTTTTTAAGATTTATACCATATAAACACCAAACTAATGCAGAAAATATAGTAGTTTTTCCATTACCATTTGATCCTCTGATTACTGTTATACCAGTATTATTTAGTGGTAAATCCAGCTTATTTATACCACAAAAACCCTCTACTATTATTTTAGTGAATTCTATCATCACATTCATTTATTAAGTCTACTAATAATTTTTTCCTATTTCTATCTTTAATTCCTTTAGCTTTGAAATATCCAGATACTAATTTTTTATTTGATAGATCTAAAGTAATATTATGTTCTTTTGTCTCTTTATCATCTATAATTGGTTTGTTTATGATAGTATAATAATTACCATCATCTTTTACATATTCTTCAGATGATACATCAATAAATTTTGGGAATTTAGTAAATGGTATAAATTCCATGGATAAATCAGAATATAACTTCCAATAACCTAATTCACAATTTTTATCAGTTCTTCTTTGTTGTAAAGGTGCACCTACCATATATACCTTTTTTGATAATCTTTGTGGTTTATGTATATGGCCACATAATACTAAATCAAATTTGAAGAAACTGTTTATGTTTATATTTTCTACTGAACCAACTTCCACATCATCTGTGTCTTTTGCACCAGGATAATCAGTATGTATAAGTAATATATTTTTCTTATCATTGACTATGGGTATTTCTTTAACCCATTTAGTTAACCCTATATTGTGATCTAAATATGGTATGCCATGTATAATTATATCACCAAATTCTGCAGCCCTAAAATCTATACAGGTAATAAACTTATATATTTTAGAAAAAGAACTTATCCAACTTGATGATTTATTTCCTATTGAATTAGTTTTTGACATATCATGATTACCTGATATACAAAATAAATTCCAACTTCCATCATTAAGTTTATTAAATTCTCTTATAATAATTTCAAATAAATCATTAGTAATTAATTCAGGTTTATGGAATAAATCCCCACAAAATATTCCTTGGCATTTGTATTTATTACATAATTCTTTTACTAAAGAAAGAACCTTAAAATGATTTAAGGTTCTTATATTATCCTGATTAAATTTTGCCCATTGATTTATATGAAGATCAGAGAATACTATAGCTGATACTTTTTTCATCTTAAGAATGACTTTATTATATTTTTTCTCCTATCTAATGTAATATCTCTCAATATTAAAATATTTACTGATTTATCCTCCCCATAATCAATAATGTTACCCATTTCAGTCTTTCCCCCAAATTTTAATGAGAAAAATGAAGATTTATTATATCCCATAATATCTTTAATTACACCGTCCATTATTAGGGATATCTGATATTGGTAATATCTATTTGTTATCCTTTTACCATTATCTTCCATATTCCATTTTCTAGTATCAAAGTATTCTATTGTAAATGGTATATAGATAATATGAGTAAATTGTTTAAATAATAATACTTTACATTGTTCAATAAAAGTATCCATATCACATTGTTGATGCTTATGTGATAATTTATTTATCATATAAGCTACTGAATCAATATAACATCTATCTGTTACAAAATCTCTATCCTGTTTAGCATATAGATTTCTTCTTTTATTTAACAATTGGTATTCCTTCATAAATAAAGGCATATTAACCATTTCTTCATGTGTTATATTTTTAGTTTCAGGTATTAAATCTGAATATGAAGAAGATATAAAAGGTATTTTATATTCTTCTGATATCCATTTTGCTAAAGTAGTTTTACCTATACCACTTGGACCTGCAAAACCTATTCTTCTGAATTCTTCCATGATTTTAATGTTTTAAATGGTTTTATAAATTCACTTGTTAAAAATGAACCCAAAGTATATTCCTTAAATATGAATTGTAGTTTCTTAGTATTTATGGTATCTTTTTTATAAAAAATTACTGGGATTTTATTTAATGGGTATTCTTTTAATGCAACCCTTATATCTATAAGTGGTTTATTTCTTTTATATAAATCCTCTAGTCCTTCAAAATCTATACCATTAAATTCATTATCTTTATTTGAAAGAAAATTCTCTATAGAACCAAATTCATCCAAAAATTTTCTAGCTTTTACTGGTCCTATACCTTTATAACCTGGTATATCATCTGATTTATCACCAACTAAACATAAATAATCAACACATTCTTTTGGTGAATAACCCATTTCTTTTGTACAAGTTTTTTCCTGTATTATACATTCTTTAAAAGGATTATATATTTTAATGTTGCCATCTATTAATTGACAAAAATCCTTATCTGAAGATATTATTAATACTTTACCATTATGATTTAATGCATAATGCCCAATATAATCATCAGATTCATGACCTAACCCTTTTTTGTCCCATACTACTGGTATGTTTAAATATTTCAGGATTTTTTTTACTGTTCTTAATTGTTTATTAAAACTTTCATAATCCATAGAAATATTTTCTCTGTGTTTTTTATAACTACCCAGTAAATTATTTCTAAAATTACTTTCTTTACTTTGTTTGGTATCAAAAGTTATAATCAAATAACCAGGTCTAAACCTTATTAAATATGAATTTAGTAATCTCATAAACCCATAAATTAAACCAGTTGGAACCCCATTATAAGATCTTAACTTTTCAAATTTTTGATAAGCTCTATGTGCTAAATTAGAACCATCAATTATCATTAATTGTTTTCTATCTGATTTTTTACGCTTCTTCTTCATAATCATCATTTTCTTCTGAATCATTGAATGATTCATATTCTACACTATCATCTACTGGATAATAATTCTCGGTTAGTTTTCCTAGTTTTTTATTAGTTGAACCTATAGTATTTATATTAGCAGCTCTTAATAATTTTCTTCTCAAATCTTCATCTTCTTCCATAAGTTTAATAAACTTCTCTTCACCTCTACAAAGAGTTTTACCTTTATACTTATATACACCACCTGAAGATTTTTCTATAATATCATTTTCTACTAATACATCTTCTAATCCATAATATCTATCAAAACCAACTGAATGAAATTTTGGATTGAAATAAACTGGGCATTTACTAATTGTTGGCCTTGGTGGAGCTACCTTATTTTTAATAAGTCTAACAGTTACTAATTTACCAGCTTTTCTTTCTTTACCTTTTTGTTTAACTGTTATAGATTTTCCTGAATAAAAAGCAGCTCTGATAGAAGCATAGAATTTAAGAGCTGCTCCACCAGTTGTAGTATTATGTACTACTATACCTTGTTCTTTAGAACCAGCCAAGAAATTATGATTATCTGATATAGTAATATCATATTTTTTTCTCTTATAACTTCTTTTAAACCTTCTATTTTTAATATCAAATTCCTTATTTATAGATATGATACTTACTTCTATAGGTATATACTCTTCTTTAAAATCTAAATAATATGGTTTATATTTACCAGTATATCCAGGTAACATTTTATATTGCATAGATTCTATAACATATTCCTGAATTTGTTCCATTAATTTTTTGGAACCCTCATTAGTAAATTTTATACCATGATTATATATTTTGTTACTTAAACCACATATATCAGATAGATATTTTGATAATTTACTAATATCTGTTCTATTTGGTGAAATAGATATACCTACAGTAACATTATTATATTTATGCCCATCATCCATATACCATACAGCTAAAGTAATTGGTGATAGTGGTTTGGATAAATCCCATAATTTTAACGGGTCTTTATCTTTACCTATTTTATCATATATTTCCTGCAATTCAGTATAACCAACTTTTGTAATCCATCTATTTGGATTATTACCTTTCATTTTCATTGGAAAAGCTTTACTTATCATCTCTGTCTTAAACATAAGGTAATCTTCCTGTTTACCATTACTAAATGTAAGTCTAGTAGTATAATTACCATGATTACTAAATAAAGAACAATCAAAAGGTATAGTCCCCCAAAGAAAATCTTTTAATGTACCATTTATAACTCTTCTTTGTTTAGATATTAATTTATCATTTATATCAATATCTATAGCCTTTTTCCAACCATGGTTAGTTAAACAATGATGAGTATATGTACAAGTGAATCCATTAAAACCATTAACTGTTTCTGGTCCTTCAGTTTTAAATTGAATCCATTTTTTGGTTTCAGATTTTACTACCCAATCAATTATTGGTTTTGGTTCAAATTTTTTAGTATTTTCATTATAACTCCAAACTTCCTTTGATACCCTATTTTTAATAATATCTCCTATTTTCATTGAAGTACCATCGACAAAAGGTATCATAGTATCATAATGTAAACAAGTATTATCTTTACCAAATCCTACATTTAAAGCTGTCCTTAACTGATTTATATAAATTTGGGTTATACCTAGTTTATAGAATAGTTCACTTCTAATACGAAAATATTTATAAAGAGCTTTTGCTCTTCCACCCATTTCAGCTTTTCCATCAACCATTTTAGAATCTATATTATCAGCACAATCCATAGCAGCTATGGAGTCAACTACTAATAATATTGGTTCATTATTTGTTAATTGTGACCTTAAATATATAGCTATATCAGCTACTGCATCAGATACATATTCTATTCTAGTATCTCTTATTACTGTTACTTTATCAGGATTAACTCCATTTTCTTTGGCCCAAGAATTCATCCATGATTGTTCAGCATCTACCCATATAACATGACCACCAAGTTGTTGGCATGAATAAGCAAAATTATATGCTATAAGAGATTTTCCTGAGGATTCTTCACCTGCTACTTCAAGTATTTTACCAAATGGTATACCACCACCAAAAGTATAGTTTAATGCAAAAAATGTTGATGGTAACCATAAACCTGATTCTTTTGTTTCAGATGCAGTTACTATCATATCACCATACTTTTTATTTATTTCATTTATTGAGGGTATCTTTATCCCTATTTTCTTCTTTGCTGCCATCTTCTTTACTTTGAATGAAATTTTTATAATCTATATAGGATGAAACCATTATGTCCTTAATAAATTCCCTACATCTAGAAGGTAATTTACTAACTCTAAGTATAATCTTTTCAAATTCATCCAACATATCATCTGGATTAAATATACCCATTTCATCTAAGATATTCCATGGTCCTCTTTTATATTTTACACCATCAATTGGGTTAATTAATCCATGTGGGTTAATTAATCCATGATAGTCACACAATCTTTTATATAAACAATTTTTAAAATCCTTATCCTTCTTTAATATATCAATATTTATATTATTATCTTCCATAGTTTTTTTAGAATAAAAACCTGGTGAAAAAACCAGGTTTAGTTAATGTAATTTAATAAGGTAAATCATCTTCTTCAAAATCACTTTTTAATTTACCTTTTTTCTTAAGTTTTTTCTTTTTAGGTTTTATATCCTCTTCTTCTTCAGGTGATTCATTTAAATAATCTGATAATATTTCTTCCAATTCATCATATGATTTCATCTGTTTTCTTATTATCTCTTCTAAATCAATTTCACCACCATATTTTGGATTTAATGGTTTACCACCTGGACACGGATTTACTGAATATGAAGTATCATTTTTACCTGATCCTGAACGTATAATTTTTATATCATATCCTTCATCTGGATCTGTCATATCACCCCAATCATCTTCATCAAGATATAAATCTATAATATCCTGATATACTGATCTTGGTACCATTATTGGTTTTTTAACTCTATCAGGATCTATTTCTTTACCCTTATCATCTTTGTAACAAGTACAACCTAATACAAACTTTCTTTTAGGTGATATTCTACCTGCTAATTCTTGGTCATCTTCATCTTTAGAATCCTTTAATTCCAAATATTTTTCCATAAAAGGACATGGCTCATCAAATGTTGCTGGTGATATTACACTACCCAATTTTTGACCCAAATAAAATTGTATAACTTCCATACCCAATTCTTCATCACTACCCCTAGAAAGTATTCTACATCTAGTAATACCTTCTTTGGGAAATATCATACCACCACCTTTTCCTTTGGATTCTAATTGTTTTTTTCTCTGTAACATTTTTTCTCTAGTAGTAAGCTTTTTACTACTAATTTCATCATCATGATGTTTTTTTACTTTTTTTACTTTTACCATGGTTTTATTTATTTAGCTCTATATAGATAATTTCATTGATAGATAATACTGTAAATTCCAAATCAGGATAGTCAATTGTAGATAGATTTTCAGGTTCTACTTCTTTACCAGCATATATACCGTAGGTAACTATATTACCCACTTTTAGTAAACTTTTCCAATTATCTTCTTCAATAATACCTGATTGAATTATAACACCTTTTCTTGGTATATCTTCTTTTGCATTATCAGGTAAAATAATACCACCAGAAGTAGTTCTATTTTTACTATTTTTAGGTGATGCAATAAGTACCCTATTTATACTGGGTATACCATTTTCTAATACTTTACTAATTTCTAAAGCTTTTTCTTTACTAATAAGGTTTAATTCTACTTTCATAATTATATTATTTTTGATAGTTAATTGTAATATTGGTTATCATTGTTGCTTTCTTATATTAGCTGATAATGTTTGTATTATCCTTTCTCTTGATTCATAAGCTTTACATATACTAATAAACCTATTAGCTTTATCTAAAGCTTTTAAATATTTATCATTTGCTTTTATATATATTTTACTTGTTAAAGCTTTATGTGATACAGTATCATTATTTAACCTATTATCAGATTCCTTATAATATAACCAAGCTTTACTATATGCATAATCCTTTTCTTTTTCTAATTTGTCTCTTCTTTTTATTATCTTATCCCTTAATAAACATAAAAAAGCATAATTAGAGGGTATATTTTTTAATTGGCTATTAATTATATTTTCATTAATTTCTAGTTCTCTAGAAATATTTATAGTAACCAATTTTCCTTTGTATTTAAAGGATATTATATCATCCTTTATTTCACTTATCTTTGTTTCCATAATATCCCATATTTATGTAATATTTCATAATATTTACCAATTGATATCTTATATTTTGATAAAATAACCTTTCGGGTTATACCAGAAGAATACATTCTACATATATCTATTTCATCTACCATTATCCTACCACGTTTATCCCACCCACTATGATAAGACCCATCTATTACTGCTTGATGCATATTTTCTTTTGGTGTACCCCAATATAGATTATCTATACAATTGTTAACCCTATTATTATCTTTATGGCATACAAATGGTTTATTATCAGGATTTGGTATATATACTTCTGCCACTAATCTATGACGATATTTATTAGTTTTTATATCACCATTCCATAATATATTAGATATATATCCAGTATTTTTAATATTACTAGCCATTTTAACCCATATACCGTTATTATTTTTCCTGAATAACTGACCATCTTCACTTATATGATAATTTGGAAATCCTTTTATATTACTCTTCATCATACCTCTTCTTATTAAAGTTTATTATATCTTTATATATAAGAGGGTAACACCCTGGATTTTCTATATCTACACCATATTTATCCAAATATTTTTTACGAACATTATTATATTGTATATAATAATCATCAGAATTAAAATCAGGTAATAGCATTTTATTATAATCATACTCAGGATTATATGGTAATTCTTCTGCCATATTTCTACCTATAGTAAAATTCATTGACATATCCACATCATCTATACTAAAACCAAAATATTTCTTTGTGGAAGGATTTCTACATATATCCCATATTTTATATATTATATCTGGTGTAATATATTTTGGTTCTATAAATTGATAAACAGAGTCATGTACAGTATCAACTTCTATCATGGGTGGTAATTTACCTTTTTTTACATCTTCATATACCATAATAGATGCAAATAATGCCATATCTGAAGCTGCTGATTGACATGGCATATTTGTAGATTGTCTAAGTGCTTCAAGATACTCACCATAATTTTCAGAATATACCTGTGGACATCTTCTTTTCCTACCAAAAAGAGAAACACAATATCCATGGGATTCCATATAATTATGTTGCTTTTCCATATATTTCTTTATTCTGGGAAAAGTTTTAAAATAATCTTCTAAAAATTCTTGAGCTTCATTTATTGAAACAGATTCTTCTGGTGTTGATAATGATTCAGCTAATTTAGGAGCTGATTGTTCATAAACAATACCAAAATTAATAGTTTTAGCTTGTTTACGTCTCTTTTTCCATAATTTATATTCAGGATGTAACTCATCTGAATATATTTTTATTATCTTGTCATAATCTTCATGATATTTTTTACAAGCTGAAGCTAGATGAATATCCTTCCCAGTTTTAAACCATTCCAACATAGTTTTTTCTTTAGCTAAATGAGCTAATATTCTTAATTCTGCTTGTGAATAATCATATGTTAAAAACAATTTACCTTTTGGAGTTATGAATTGTAATTTAACATCAGGATTAACCATAGTTTTTGGTATATTTTGTCCATTGGGATTCCGTGAACTCAACCTTCCACTGGTTGTACCATGTAATAGAAAAGTAGGATGTACACAACCATCATCCTGTACTAATTCACCTAAACCAACTATAAAGGTTGAATTAATAGTTTGTATACCTCTTAAATCTAAGAGATTATTTATAAATCCAGTACTATCATGTTCTTTTAACTTTAATAAAACATCTTCTGATGTACTAGGATTTGTAGTTTCCTTTTTTGTTTTGGGATCCTTGGTATATTCTATTATTGGTAATTTTAACCCTTTCTTTGATAAGAAAAGAAAATCCACCATTTGTTTTTGTGATTTGAAATTTATAGGTTCTAATAATTTCATCTCTGATTTAGTAGAGAATTCCCCAGCCATTAATCTAGATATTTTATCTTCTCTATTTTTTATGCTTCTAGATACATTCTTACCTTCTTTTTTTTCTTGTTCCCTAAGATTATCTATTTCTTCATATAGAGAATTTATATAATCTTCTTTTCTTTTCTTTAGCGTGTATTTTTCATAAATTCTTACTTGTCTAATAGACCTTAAATTTGTTTCATATGTTTCTATTTGATCAGCATATTTTTTTATTAACTTTCCATTTAACTCCTTGTCAAATGGTAAACCAAATTTCTCAGCTGATTGTAATACTCTACTTGCAGACATTAACAAATTCCTATATAAATTATAGAAATTTTTATATATTAACTTACTTTCAAAAAATATACCTAATCTTAAAGTAAAATCAGTATCCATACAACCATATCTACATAATTCTTCCAATGGTTTCTTATCCCATGATATACTATCAAATGAATCATACTTTTCATAATTAGCAAATTCTGGTAAAAATCTCCTTACCATACTTTTTAAATCATTGGGTCTAGTTTCATCTAAAAGATACTTAGCTAACATACCATCTATAACAGTACCTCTTGAATAAATACCATATTTTTGGAATATCTGATTATCAAATTTCCAATTCCAAGCTATTTTTACTATATCTGGATTTTCTATTACTTTCCTACCAAAATATAATAACCATTTTAACCATTGATTATCTTTTCTTAAAAATTGTACTGATTTATCAAAATGTAGTAAAGGTATTGATACTCCTGAACCTGCTTGAAATGATACTGATAATATTGTGGGTCTAAAATCATCCATATATAAACCCTTAGCATTAGTTTCAAAGTCAACAGAAGCATACCCTGTTTTTTTACAGGATTTTACTAACTCCTTTAACTCATTAAAATTTTTTATTATATGATACCTGGTTTTCATAAAAAATACACTCATTAAATATAACAAAAAAAGGAAATGGTAAATAACCATTTCCCAAGTTAATTGTCTAATAATTACTCAATGAGGTTTTTAATTTTACCCAATCTTTTTTATAAGAATGTAATGAATCTATTGTATGATATAAATATCCTGATTTAATACCAACTTTATTTGCTACATAATCTTTTAATAACCAAGCTAAATATACATCATTACCAAAATGTGTTATAAAATCAGAACTTCTTTGATGATAACATATATGTAATACTTTTTCTTTTTTATTGTTTTCTCTTATAAGAAAATCATAATACATTGAACATGGTATTCTATAATTACCATCTAAATGGTAATCATCTGATTCATCTAAATAATGACCATATACATCCAGTACTGCTTTTCTAGTATCACTATCATCTTTTAAAAGAAAAATTATAGCATTTAACTTAGTCATGTTTATACCTCTATAAACTACTTGTTGATTAAATCTTTCTGAATATGTATAATCAAAAATACCACCATTTAAAAATTCTTTCCATAAATCTTCCCTTAGTTTATAGGCTTCTCCTGGATTTATTGGATAACCAGATATTCTTTCTTTAAATTCAGCATCAGCCCACTCTTTAGAATTTGAATAAATAAATAGATATTCTGGTTTATCTAAATCTGTTAAACAATACTGTTTACTTATTATTTCCTTGGTTATAAAATCATCATTACCCTCAATCTTCTTATTCTGATAAGTTTTTGGTTTTACTTCTATACCCATTTCCCATAAATCTCTTGCCATTTCAGACATTAACTCGTAACAATCACAATAAATTCTCATGTTCTTATAATTTAATATATTAATTTATATCTAATAGATATATGAAGATACCTTTTAGTCAATGTTTAATTTACAGTCTCTAATTTTGAAGTCTGGTTGTTTAAAATTTTGTGGTTGTAGTACTTTTAATACTCTTTTAAATATTTTATATTTGATATCATCTATGTTAGTCTCTTTTAGATATTTTAATTCACTTAATAAAAACTTAGATCTTTCATCTATATTCCCTTTTAATAATCCTCCTATATTTCTATGTACATCATACATAAGCAATGTAGTAGAGTTATTCCATAAAATATTAGTATGTATAGTTAAAGTATATGGTAAATCACCAAATATGAAATCACCAAGTCTTTTAAATAGAATCAAATCTATAAGTAATCTTTTAGTAACTTCTGTTGATCTCAGATATATAGATAAATTCAAAAATTTCTTACCAGTATTACTAAAACTAGAATATACTGACATAGACATTAAACAATTTTTACCATTTTTATGTGAATTAGAAAACTGATAACCAATGCTGTAAATGTTATTTTTAAAATTTATGCTACTTATTACATCTGACTTAAATTTTAACAAGCTATCTTTATCAATATAATTATTAATCAAATTAACCCATTTTATTTTGGTATAATGAAATTGTTTTCCCAAACTAAAATCTTCATCTAATTTTTCAGGATACATTATACCAAATGAAAAATCATGTGTATAGGTCTTATATTTATCACTTCTTAAATTCATAGATTTACTATGATTTTTTATAAAATCCTCATTTATAGATTCCCAAGCTGATAATATATCATTAAACCATATAAACTTTAAAGGAGAGTCCATTTGAACCCTCCTACTAAATTTTTTTTTGAGGTTATTATTTTTATTCTTCTTCATTCTCCTCAATATTTTCACTTTGATTATCTAAAATTGAACCATCTGTTTCATTAAATTTTATTACTTTTGATTTATTTGGTTCAACAAACATCTTTAAATCATACTTAGAAATGAATTTTAAATAAGCCTTTTTGATGTTATTTCTTACAATAATAGATGGGCATTTTTCTGGTAATGGTATACCATCCCAATCACCAATAATACAATCCTTTGCTAATAATGATTTCTTTTCTTTACCATATTTTTCTGGATTAAAGATTTTATAGACCCTCATATAAGCTTGGTATTTTGGATCTACCCCATCATCTGCTGCTCTCTTAACTCTTCTTAATGTTTTAGATAACCTCTTTCTTCTCTTCTCATCTTCTATAGCTTTTATCAATGGTTCTATTGGTTCATAACCATTATAAAGCATCAAACTTGTATCATCAGCAAAAGCAGACCTTATGAATAATTCTATTGTAAAATCTTTATGACCATAAATATATTCTCCTATCCTTATTGATAGTAATAAATCCCATGGTAATCTTGTTACAACATCTGAAGCTCTCATTACTATTGTAAGCCTTGGTTTATCAATACCTATCATCCTTGAGAACATCCCAGAAACTAAGCAACCTTTACCATTACCATGAGCATCTGCAAAATTAAATCCTATATTGTAATTTCTATTAATGGTTTTATTCTTTTCTAATTCACGTATTTGAAGCTTCAAAGAATCCATTGAATCTAAATCCAAATAATTACCTAATAGAGAACTCCATTTACTCTGTGAATAACCCAATATTTTACCAAAATCAAATTCTGGATCAAATTCTGCATTAGTTATTAAAACTGATAAACCATAAGTATAAAGAGAATTAGTTATAATTGCTCCTTGATTCTCACTAAACAATTCAGGGTCTTGGTTAATAAATAATTTATTTATTTCTGACCAAGCTTGATGACCATTTTCAAATATAAAACTTTTCATAAATTAGTAATTACTTTTTTGTCTAAATAAATTTACTTGGTTCTTTTTAAAATATAATAGATATAAATCTTCTTGGTTTATTATACCCATTTTATAAAAAAGACCCATCATATATATGAAAGCTAATACTATTTCTTCCTGGTATTTCTCTTCATTAGTCATCTCCTGGGATTGTTTCCAAGGTTTATTTTTTAAATAATTTCTAGCAATATTTAAATGGTAAGTTACATCCCAAATTATTGGTTTATATTTTTCATAAATATTATTACCTATTTCTACACCACATTTTAGTAATCTAAAATCCTGAGATTTTATTTCTTTGGGTAAATCTTCATCATCTTTTACAATATTCAGAATATTTATACCACAACAAATTTCATTATCAACAGAATTAGTAAAATAATTCATGCATAAATCTATAATACCATTACCTTCTTCTTTAGTATATTTCTGATTTATGTATGATTTTATATCCTCTGGGTATATATTTGAATAGATAAGTAATTCAACCATAAAATGCATAGCATCAGCCATTTCTTCACCAGCATTTTGTATATGATTTAAAGTTTGTAATAAATCCGAATCATTATAATCAGATAACCATAATTTGTTTTTATTGGTTAATTCCAAAGCCATTAATAATGATTCATAACCTTCAGCTAATTCTTCTATTACTCTACCAACAAAATCCTTTATAAGAATCTGGGATTTTTTTGAATTTATGTTTATTGGGTATTGAGGTAATCCCTCAATCCTAATATATCCTTCTAGTAGATTTTTTTGTAGTTCATATATCTTTTCAAGATATTGGTTATTTTCTACTTTATCTGGTTCTAATTTAATATCTCTGCTGTCCATTTTGTTTTTCTGAATTAGTATTTATCCACCAATCTGGAATATAAGTATCTGTTGAGTTAGTTAGTATATCCATTTTTTCATTATCTACCTGTTGAACCAAAACCACCTTCTCCTCTGTTTGAATTATCCTTAACAATTAATTTGGCCCAATTCAACTCATCTACTTCTAACATATTTGATAGGATAATCGGTGTATGAAGGAATTGTATTAATTTGTCACCAGAATTAAAGGTTACTTGAGTCTCCCCCAAATTTAAAATACCAATATGAACTTCACCCCTATAATCTGAATCTACCACTTGAGCTGTAAATTGTAAACCATGTTTGGTTGATAGTCCAGATTTATTTGCTGCTATTAAAGCAGAGTTTTTATTTTCTATGAAAACCTTAATACCTGATGGGATCAATAATCTATGTCCTGGTAAAATTGATAAAGAATTATCGTTTAATCTGTACCACCAAGATGTATTCAATTCCTTGAATCTAGTTATAAAATCTTCTGTAAACTTTGGTAAATAAAAATCAAATCCTGCTGATTGTTCAGTACCTCTTGTTGGTGATTTTACTTCCCTTACCTTGATAAAATAAATTCTATCTTGGTTTGTCATACTGTCATTTACTATTTCTGCCATTATTTTGTTGATTTAAGTTTTTGTTCTTTGTAAAGTAATCTAGCTTCCTTTATTGAAAGTTCATATTTAGCTTGGATTTTTTGTATAATAGTTTTTTTATCATCTCCTTTTCTTTTCAAAGCTCTAATAGATTTGAAAACTGCTGATTTATCCACCAATATTTCCAAATCCTTGTACTGATTTTCTTTTTCCAATTGTTTTCTAGTTTTACCAACTTTATCTGCAAATTTTATACAACATAATTCAGAATCTCCACACATCTTACATTCCTTTGTTGAGAGGTCATATTCTTTTCCAAAACATGGATCAGTATCTAAATTACCCAGTGAACTTATATCAACTGGTTTTAAAATTGGCATTGTTGAAATATCTGGTAAAGTTTGTTTTGTTTTTTTCATACCTTGAAAATTTTTGGTGTTTGAATTATAATTTGCTTCTTAGAGTTTATTGTGGTAGAAAATTAATTTCTCTTTTGTGATCAATTGTAGTATCTCATCTTTCTTGGAACAAAAAGAAGAAAAGAAAGAAAAAGAAAAAAAAGTAACCAAAAAAAAGAAAAAGAAAGAAAAAAAGAAAAATCTTTAATCTTTATCTATCAGTAAAGAAGATTATAATTTGTCAAATTGACAAATTATAATCCTCCAGTTGGAGAATCCAACTGGAGATAGTTATATTCTATAAGAATCATTGATAAATTTCTAGATGAATCTAGAAGATTTATCTTCTTAGTATGAATTAGTGTAATTAATTGTTAAATCCTAGAAATTAAAAGTTAAAGTTTATAAATTGAATAATATGACTATTATTTAAGTTTTACTGTTATTACCTTTAACTTTTGTTTCTGATAGTATATTTTCCTATGATTACCATGTCTTTTCAAATATTTACCTGGAAATATAAAATCATCAAGATAGGTTTTATTTTTACCCTCAAATTTTCTAACTAATCTTCCTAGAATTTGAATTGATTTTTCATGTGAATCCATTGAAGCAATATTTTGTAAATATCTTAATTGTGGGAAATTCTTTCCTCTAGATATGATAGTTGTTACAATTAAAATATCTAATTTTCCTTCCCTTAAATCAGAGAATATTTTTTCTCTATTTTTAATTTCATGATGTGCATAATTAATTTTCCAACCATAATTTTTTTCCTGATTTATCCTGCAACAATATTTATATAATTCTTCACAATGTTTAATATATTTGGTTACAATAACCATTGGAAATCTATTATATTTAGCATTATATTCAATTCTAGAGATAGATTTTTTATATGATTCAATATTATTAATAATAATTTGGTTATATTCTTCTTGGTAATCCCATTCAGGTTCTATTTTAATTTTAAAATTGGTACAATCAATCATTTTTACAATAACAGGAGTTGCTCTACCTGATTTTATTTGATCTGATAAATTTACTTGGTCAACCCTATTACCTATAAATGACATTATATTCATGTTATGAACAATATATTTTTTAGCTTTATTTAGATAAATGGTTCCACTTAACCCTATTCTTATTTGAGTATTATATAAATGTTCAATGACAACTTTATAAGTTTTATTATCTATAATATCAGCTTCATCTATTAATACAATACCAATTTTGGATAATTCCATTTGGTACTTCCTGATATTCCTAGAGATTGATTGAACCATTGCCACATTAAAATTACCCCATCTATTAACTTTAGATCCTTGAATAAATACAATATCTTCATTTGGTAATAAAGGTGGTATTTCTCTTTTGAATTGATTAAAAAGGTCTGAATCATTCAACAATAAAATTGTTGGTATTTTTCTTTTATAAGCTTCATGTATAGCACAAAATAAAAGGCTTTTTCCAAATCCAACTGCATAATCACCAACACAAATTCTAAATGGGGTATCTAATATTTTATAATTTAATAACTTGTCTAGAGCTTTTCTTTGTATTGGAAATAAAGTTTTATCACCTAATACCTTTGGAATTACTGAACTAATTTCTAATGGTGGTCTTTCATCTATGATTTTAATATTATTAATACCATAACTTTTTAAAGTTTCAACTACTTTCGGTAATAAACCAATTTTAAAAAATCCTCTCTCATTTATATATTTGATATAACCATCCCATCTATTCTTACCTCTCTGACGCATAAGTATATGCCAAGCATCTGGATGTTTAATTCTAAAATCATTATATAATTTAGTTAAGATTTTTAATGGTCCTTCTACTTGACATTGGTTGCTGTTTTTTATAAAAATGTTTATCATACTGAATTATTTTTTAAATGAATCCCAAATACTGTTATTAAATGAAGTTTCATTTTTGGGATGTAATATTAAACCATTTTTTGATATATATTGTGTTAATCTCTGTTGTGCTTTTTCATTTTTAAGATCTTCAATTTTTGGTATACCATTACAAAAAGCTAAAGCATCAAATTGAGCATCAATAAATGTTTTATGGTCAACACCCAAATCATCTGCCATTTTTCTTGCCCATAAGAAATTAACATATTCTGTTGGATTATTTATATAATTATTGGTAATACCAGTCATTTCTAGAATCTTATTTATATAAATATTATATATTTCCCTAGTTTCTTGTGGATATTCATCTTCTGATAATAATATTTCAGCTTCATAATATCTTAATATAACATCTGCATATTTTAATATCCATGACGCACAATAATTAAAATTAGGTCTTCTAGATTTAGACATTAAATTTAAACCTATTTCTACAAATTTTATATATCCATCACGTTTAGTTAATTTAAATGTATCACAGAATAAATTAACTGTAGGTACTAATTCTTTAATTTGTACCCATTGTGGGTCACTTTGTTTTATTTTAGTAATACCTATATGTTTTAATTTAATCCTGACAGAATATATAATATCTGCTAATAAGTTTGCATCACCTAATGTGGATTTAGTTCTTCTATTAGCTGATTTAGTTATACTTGCCTTATCATTTAACACAGAACGATGGTCAAGAGTAAATTCTCTTGCCATCGTAAAAATTTTATTAATATTTTCAGGTGAAATTTTTATACCCAATTTATCAATGATACCTATAAAGGTTTTTTTATATATATGAATACCAGGTTCTCTCATAATTATTAACTACACAGGACTAAAGTTAATATCAATAATACTAATGTTATAATTAAGGTATCTAATAACCTTTCTTTTAAATCCTTCATAATCAAATTGAGTTTAGAAAAAACTTAACGATATTCATTATATCTAATTTATCTTTATCTCTATTGTATGATTTTTTAGCTTTTAATATTTCAGGTATCTTAATTATTGGGTGTTCTTTATAGAAAATTTTTGGAATAGATTCCAAATCTGGGTCACTAATAAAAAAATCTATTTTTATTGGTTTATTTGAATTATTAATATAATTAATGCTAATAAGTGATTTAGTTGGGTAATTATTATTTGAAGTAATTGTTGATATACTGTCCAATAAGGATAAAGTTTCTTTTGTTGGGTTATATAATATGATATCTATATCTTTTACAGTATCCCAGGGTCGTATACCCAAAATTGCAAAAACTGATGAACCAGTTATACTATAACTTAAATTTGTCTGTTTTGTTTTTAAATTTCTAATTACTAAGTTTACGGCTGATAAAAATTCTACTTCTTCCATGATTTCTTAATTTTATAAGTTTAGTTTTAATTTCAATAGTTCACTATAATCTTGATAATGTACTGAATATACATATTTCATAGTTTTCTTTTTACCCAAATCATTAACATCTTTACCTTCTGGTAAAAATATTACTTTAACTTTTTTAAAATTAACCAATTTTAAAGCTAAATCCAAAGCTCTATCTTTAGCATCTGGGTCAAATAATATTATTACTCTCTCTACTGGTGATTTAATAATCTCATTAATTTGATATCTTGAAATAGCTTTACCTCCAGAAGCTATACCCCTTTCACCTATAGTTTCAGCATTAATAGCTCCCTCACATATGTATATTGTTTTATACATATACAGAGCATCTTTATTATATATAATAAAAGATTTACCCAAACCTGATTCTGAAATTTCTGGATTATTATATCTTGGGCCAGCACCCATAAATAATCTAGCATTAAAATATACTAATTTACCATTTTCATGAAATGGTATTATTATATATCCAAAATATTTACCCTTAGTTCCATAACCCCAACCTGACATAGCTATTTTATTTAAATCAAATCCCCTTTTTTTAATATAATTTCTTGCTGCTTTAGCTAAATTAGAATTACCAATAAGAATAGATTTAAATCCTTCAGGAAGATATATATTTTTCTTTTCCTTTAATTCTACTTTCTCTTCCTTAAATATATACCCTTCAAATTTAGTATTATTATTAATAAAGGTATATGCTTCATGAAAAGTACTAAAATTTTCTAGGTATATAACTAATTCTATTGGGGATGGATGTTCACCACATCTAAAACAATTAGTTCTATTAAGGGATAAATTTATACCAAATTTACCTTCTCTACCACAGTATGGGCAAGTACATTTCATCCAGCCATGCCTATAATCATAGGCACCCAATTTCTGGTTAAAATAACCTTTTAATTTACCCTTGAAATAATTATTTAAAATTGACATATTTAAATATCTCCACCTTTTAAATTAGCTTTATCCTTATTTGCTACTGGATTTATTTTCTTTTGTGGTATGCTTTTTTTAATTAGTGAATCAACTACTTTACCTTGTGTATTATCATAAGTTTGTCTTGCTTCTTTACTAAATTCTTTCCATCTTTGTCTATCTAAATCAACATTAAATAAACATCTCCCATGTGGTTTACCATCCCTTTGAACTACAACTTCCAATCTTTGTATATTATGTTCATCTTCTTCATCAGTAGAATTTAAACCCAATATACATTGAGCATTTCTTATAATAGAAATAGATGAAGCTATATCATTATCTTCATATCTAGAAGATTTATGTTTAGCACCTTCTCTGGTAATATGTTGTGCTGTCCAAATAGCATCTAAACCTAATTCACTACCCAAATTATCTAAATCAATATATACACCATTTATTCTTTCTGTATCCTCTTTATGTTTAGCTATTGAAGCTAATTTAGCTGCATAATCTATTACTAATACATTTATTTTTAAATCTAATTCTGATTCAACTTTATTTATTATATTTTTAATGGTATTACAATCTGATACTAATGCTGGTACTCTTTCAACTATGAATTCAACTTTTAATCTTTTATATTTCCTCATATGTCTTTGTTCAATCTTATCATATTCTCCAGATAATAAATCCAGTTTAGTTTTATTTAATGTAGATTGGATCATACGTTCCATAATATTATTTTTACCATTCTCAGTATCAATATATAATACATTTTTCTTCATTGAAAGATAACCTCTGGATATATTTATTAAACCAAATGTTTTCCTTGCTTTGGGTCTATCTAAAAGCACAAAAATACTATTTTTTGGATAACCATTAGCATTTGATAATGCATTTAGTTGCCAATATGGTGTAGGTATAATGTTTGGACTTATCTTTCTCATTAATTGTCTTCTAGTAACACCTTTTACCATTAAAAGTGGTTCTTCATCATCTTTTTGTGGTTTAGAATTCTTAATTATATTTGAAACTTTAGATTGATAATCTTCATATAGATTGAAATTAGAAAAATCCATTGACTCATTTAGAGATTTCATTTCTATATAAGCAATGAATTTATAAATGTTTTCTTGTATTATATCTTCGTCTTTTAATGATACAGAATATAAATTATCAATAATTTTATTAATATTAGGTAAGTCATCTTTGGTAACTAAATCAATATAATTTTTACTTTCTAGAAGATTTTTACAACTTTCTACTAATAATGGTTTACTGGGAATTTTGGAATACTTCTTAACAAATTTATTAATAGATTCCATTATAAGAGAATGTTCAATCAATGTAAAATATGAAGATTTGATTTTTGAACAAATAATTAGTGATTCTTTGCTTTGTATTAAAAACCTTAATACTTCTAATTGAAAATCTAATGAGAAAGTAAATTTCTCTCCTGATTTTAGTAATTTCCCAAATTTATGATTTGCTGTTACCATAATACGTGTATATTAATTATATCTATTACATGAGTATAAAAGTATCTTTAGTTTTTACTTATTTCTTAGGAATAGCTGGACTTTTTAACACTGTTGGTGAAAAATTTCACTATATAGCTTACAACATATAAATTTATATATTATATTTGTCTTATTAAAAAATAAATATAATTATTATGTCACTATCCAAAGGATTAAATGGTTCTGAAATTCATAGATTAAAAGAATTTACCCACTATGATAGAGAAAGATTTGAAAGATTCTATAAATTATGCAAACCATTAATTAGGAATCTTTCTAGAAATGTAGATACAAAAAGATTTAATGTTAGTCCAGATATAATACAAAGTTACTTCTGGGATAAATTTTTACATGTATACAATAAATACCAAGATATGTATGAAGATGAAAGATTAAAAGCTACTTTATTATCTTCTTTACAGGTATTTAAAAAGAAATTATTAAGAAATGCTTATACTAAACAAGCTGAATTTAATCAAGAACTTACCTCATTTGAAGTATTATATGATAATAATAAGGAAGCATTAGATAATATAAATATAGAAGAAGTTGAATGTAGAAATGAAAAATCAGAAAAATTACACCAATTCATGAAAAATCATCTTACTCCTGATGAATATCTTTTATTTAGAACAGAATTAGATCCACCACCATTTCTTGAAACCAGGATAAGAGAATCCAGAGGAAAATTATCGGTATTTCATATCATAGAATTCTTTGAATTACCCAAGAATAAAAAATCATATGATATTATCACAGAGATGAGAAAACATATAAATGGAGCTATTGAATTAGCAAAAGAAGAATTTAAATAAGCACAAAAAACCCACTAAGAAATTACCAATTACGATAAATCTTAGTGGGTTGGGCTAACCTAACTCAACTATGGTTAATCAAAGATTAGAAAAATTATCATTTATGTAATTTATGGATTTAACTAGAGAATCAATTAACTTATTATTAATAATTTCATCATTTAATAATTTTACATCTTCTTTGTTATCCTGAAATAACCATTCTAATAAAATACCATAATAATTACCCATTAATACAGTAAAGTTTTCTTCCTTGTCTAAATCACCATCAGTTAAATCAACTCTATGTTTAAAGCCATTAGATTCTGGAAAATCTTTTTGTAAATTTGACATTATTACTTGAGCAAACTTATCTGATAAAGTTTGACCTTTTGATGTAAATATTTCGAATCCAGTAGCATTAGTCCAATTACTACCATTTCCAGCAGCATTATTATGTAAACTGATTAAAAATTTTACTTGGTCAGAATCTATCTTTATATTATTAGCAATATTTTTTCTTTGTGATAAACCAATTTCATTTTCAGTTTTATTGGTATATTCTACCCTATAACCTAATGATTCTAACTTGTCTCTTAATTTACCACAAATTAGTCTACTCCATTTATATTCTCTGTGTGTACCATCTGGAGAACATTTACCTTTAACATCTGCCCCATGGGCACAATCTAATATAATTACTAATTTCTTCATAAGTTCTTGATGTAAATTAATTTTATACCATTGATTAAAATATCAGTTGATTGGTCCATATTAGATATGGAAAAATTTTCTTTAGATATATAAATCTGTTCTAACATGAATTCTTTTATAACATCTTCATCTTCATCATTTAAGATTTCACATAATGGTTTTTCATCGCATATAAAATTAGAAAAGAATGAATTTATCTCTGAGAATTCATTTTTAATCATTCTAGAAACTTTGTTACAAACCATTTCTTTATTATTATCTATATGATTTTCTAACCTAATTCTTAGAATCGCATATTTAATTGATTGACTTAAACCATTAAAGCTTCTTCTTATAATAACTTGACCCTGAGAAGTACCAATAGTTCTATCTGATACACCTTCAAAATATTCCTGAGTTTTAGTAGCTGCTGTATGTATGATATCTACCTTTTTTGTGAGTACAAATATTTGATATACAAATAATAATACTATCACAATCATAAAAATCATGAATACAGAGAATACCATTTTTAATGCACCATAATTGGCAGTAGCTTCTGCTAGTTTAACTGATGATTCAGTTATTTGGCCTACAGCTTTATTTAGACCATCTGAGTTGAGGGTTTGCAATAATAAATATAAAATCATAATAATTCATTAAAAAAGTTTAATTTTCAGGAATATTTCCACCAGATTGTGGTAAAGTTATATCAGCTTTAGTATTAATTTGTGGTATACTAGCAGGTTCTATTGGTATTATAGTTGTATAATATGGATTATTACCATAATCATCTGGAGTATGTGTATCTGGTATTTCTATTTCAGTAGGATTACCATCTTCATCTAAATGAAATTGTACATGTACTGGTAAATATTTATTTATTAATTTATAGAAAGCTAGTTTTACTTGTTCTAATTTATCAGTATCATATATGGGTAAACCCTCATCATCATCATAACCCTTGATAAATAATTTTTCATACATACCTTCTGGTATTATTACTTTTAATTTAATAAAGGTACATGATTCACAGAAACCTTGTCTAAATCCACCACATACATCTTCTCCAGAATCCTGAAAATATCTTGCTACATCATCCTCAGAATCTGAATCTCTATATGTAGCTACTACTATATTATCTTCCAATGAAGAAGATAATATCTGTTCACTTAATGGTACAGATTTTATTCTTCTTGATAATAATCTTGTTTCTGGATTATCTTGTTGGGTTTGATCATCACTTAAAGATAATTCAAATTTTACACCATAGAATCTGCCAAGAATATTATAAAAATCATCAGTACATCTTATTTTATAAAGAGCTATGGCATATTTTAAAATATTTCTAGTATTAGCTTTTGGAAAACCCTCAGAAGAATTAAACCAAATTTCAGCATTTTCTTTTGTATAAGGAGTATTATCTGTTAATACTCCATAAGCATAAGGTATATAATCGAAATATTCCCAGAAATAATTTAAGAATATATCTGGAGTTTTATCTATATCCAGAATATCCATGAAATTGTCTATATCTGGTATTACTTCTTTATCTAAGTATTCTGAACATACATCTATAAATCTTTCCAGGATACCTTTTCCCTTATCATCACCCTCTAATACTTTATAAGTATCATATTGCTTATAATAATAAGGAAACATATGCTTAAATACATAATCCTTAAATTTAAACTGTTTCATGAGGTATTACAGTTATAGATGAATTAATGAATATAGGTATCTCGTATTGGTTTGGTGTTAAATCCCTATTTGGTTGTTGCAAAGTAAATATATAATAAGAATTTTCAGGATACCCATTCTGATTTACATTTAGAGTTATTTGGAGATTTGGGTTAGACATTTTATCTTTAAATGTACATGAATTATTAAATGATACTGGACCTGTTGCTATCATTTTATCATTACCAAGATATATATCATAAACACCACTAGAAGCACTGGTATTACCCATTTGTATTTTTATACTAACAATCTTATTATCATCTGTGTAATCCCAAATATCCATATTAAAATAGGATAATGATAATTCTGGGATTACATCTTCTTCACCTTCAGCGATTTCATCATTATGTGGATATGGATAACCCATTAAAAATAAATTATCTATATTTACATAATCTACCATAGTTTGATTATCTATCAAAGCATATATATCTGATAACCTTACTACTTTATTAATATCTGAATTTCTTCTATTATAAGCATTCAATAATGCTGTTTTAACTTGTTCAGTTATATCTTGAGCACTAAATGATTTTTTACCATATACATTACATATTATATAAATTGTAGCTTGTTTAACTGAATAAACCTCTATACTAGTAGTTATTACTTTAGATCTTGATAATTTAGCTTTTACTTGATTTAAAAGATTCTGTGAAGCTATAATACCATTATCTGGTGTAATATATATTTCTACATATTTACCACAATTATAATTTACATAAGCTTTATCTACACCAGGTTGTAATCTAGCTAAAGCTTCAAAATCTTCTTTAGTTATAGCTACACCTAAAGTTTTTATTGATAATGGAATATGAGCTTTTAAAGTATCAAAATCCTCATAATCAGAACCACCAGCTGCTGGGTATATATTAGTTACCTGAATATCATCATATATATCTAAATATTTCTGTGGTACTTGAGTAAATGAACCAGAATCTAGATTTCCCAAATTACCATAAGTAAGATAATAAGTTCCTTCTACTTTACCATTTAAATCAGGTTTCATACCAAATTGACCATCACCGAAAATAATATAAGGTTTTAAATCTTGATCTAACTCGATCTTATAAACCTTATCTATTGGGGAAGCATAAGCAAAAGTATCAACTAGGGTCCATGGTTCTTGATCTATATATAATACCATACTACCCTCCATATATTTTTTATCAGTTGGTAAATCTGGTAAATATATTTTTATATCTTTAGAAGTTATTTGACCAAGTGATATTCTATTTGGTTCTCCAACTAATTCTTTTTGTACTACACTTACTATAACAGAATTATTTCCAGTTTCCCAAGTAGTAGTATTACTAGTTAACCATTGTTTACCATCATCTGAAGTAAAAACTGTATTGGCCTCTATATCTATATTTGAATCTACTATAGCACCATCACTTCTATATAAAGTTAAATCTACCATAGCAGGATTAGCACTCTTAATATGATAATCCACTAATTTAGCATGATTATATACTGATGAATACCTTCTAGCTGTGGGTAAAAAAGCTTCTCTAGCCATATTATCTATATAATAATGTATTACTTCTGCTATAGCTGAAAATATGGATACAATAATTATAAAGATATTACCTTCACTAAAATCAGTCATTTCAGGAATTTTATTTCTAAGAGTAGAAATTATTTTGGTCTTAATACTATTAAAAGACCTTTGATAAGGTGTTAACCATTCGTTGCTAGTAGCCATAATATTTTATATTGTATATTGAAAATTGAGTTCTTCTACTGATTTGCTATTATCTACCATGAAATGTAGCTTTATATATAATTTATCAGATTCCCTTTGTACAAATGTATCTAGAGCTTTAATTCTTGGTTCCCAATTACTTATACCAGTTTTAATAAAGTCTCTTACTAAGAAAGCTAATACTTGGGTATTGGGTTCTTCTATACATTCCCAAGTTCTTGAACCAAAATATTCTTGCCTAAATCTTTGGCCAATCTGATAAGTAAGAATAGCTATTATGTTTTGTTTTATTAGTTTTATATCCCCATACAGCATATACCAACCAATTTTATCCACCATTACCATGGTACCATCTTCATTATATTCTGGTTTGTACATTAAGTTGCCATCTTTATCAACTTTTTGTATTGTTTCACCAGTGGTTTCATCTGTATAAGTATCTGGTACCATTTTAGGTACTTGTTGTGGTTTATTATCACTACCAAGAAAGGTAGTTAATTGAATTGGAAAATAAGCTCCTGAACCAATTGAGTTGAGTTGTTGTAAATTCATAGCCTTTAATTTTTTATAATGGTATTACACTTAATGCTGTTGAAGCAGTATTTACTAAAGATGATAGTGAATTAATAATATCCACTGGACCACCACTAGTAAATCCAAAAGCCAATATAATAGTTTGAAGTTGACTTAATTGACCTGCTGCTGAATCTATATTAGCTTTAGCCATACTAACTGATTGTTTTAAACTTACTAATACTGCTGCTGAACTTTTTGGTGCCATTGGATCTGGTACAGCAATTAACGGTAATTGATAAGCCCATTCACTTGAAGCAGTAATAACATTATCAGCAGTAGTTTTTATACCTTTATATAGAGCCTCAGCTTCAGCTATTTTTTGATTTAACATATCCATAGCTGCTTCTTTCATACTGTTCAAAAATTCCTGTCTTTTTTCAGGAGTCAATGAATCCAAATATGGGCCAAATTTATTTTCTATTATCTGATCTACTGTTATTCCTAAAGCCATAGTTTAATGTGTAAATTTTTTATCCTCTATTAATGGTAAATCAGTAGCCATCCACTGAGCTAAATTTTGACCAGACATAGCTACTGCTAAATCTTTGGATAAAGCCTGAATAAGAGTATTGAATTGTTCAATATTTAATACTCCACCATTATTACCACCATTAACTTTAACTATATCACCATCAATGTAAATTGATTTACTACCATCATCACCATTTATAGTTATCTCTGAAGATTCTTTATTTATATGTATTTTAGTTCCTCCAGTAATTTCTACATCTATAGAAGTATTAATTTTAAGGTATAATTCACCATCAACCTCTTTGAGATATATTTTATTACCCTTTGGAGTTATTATACCAAGAGTATCAGTATCCTTTAATTCTTCTGGACATTCATTTTCACCCCAACCAATATAGGACCATACAGGTCTTAATGGATCACCATTTTCAAATTCCACCCAAACTATATCACCTGGTTTTGGTGTTAAATATTTGTATCCATGATTTACACCACCACCTATGGAATTTTTAGGTTTAGCCCAAGCTTGAACTCCATCATGAATAGAAGGTATCATTACTTCTATATCACCTAAATTTTCTGGATCCTGATTATCTAATACTACTGCTCTATAAGTAGAATAATATCTACCTATAAACTCTAAGCCATATCTTTGAATTAATTCTGGTAATGTCATAATATTTAATAATTAAATCCTGCAACAAATTCTGGATTACCAGACATATCTGAATTAGCTTTATAAACTTTATAAGAATTTTGCTCTCTTTGAACAAAGTATGAAGTTTCCTTGTTTAACATATTCTGTTCTTTAGCAAATTCAATAGCATCTTCTCTAGCTTTCATAGCTCCACTATCAATAAATTCTTTAGCTTCAGCACTAAATTTCTTTAACATAGATGCTGGAACTCTAGTAGCTCTTATTATACTTTTTGACATAGTCAATGTTCTAGGAACAAATTCTATATCACAAGTATAACCATTCATACTATCAAATTTATGTGTTACCTTTTTAGTATACCATATACCAGAATATTTGGAAGATACATTTTGAATCTGTATATTTATAGATGATCTTAAACTTGGATCACCAACTACTGTAGCTGTAGCTTTAACTTGATTACTTATGGTTTCTTCTATATCATTCCCCAATTTTAAATCAGAAGAAGTATCCATATTAGCTAAAGCTCTATGACCATTAATTGGAATTTCTAATTCTAATTCTTCTTCTACTAATACTTTTTTTTGTGAATAAGCATATCTTCTATTGGCATATAATGAAGAAGAGATATTTCTGGGCTCTGATACTTCTTCATCTAAAATTTGGAATTTCCCATTAGTTTTTAAATAATTATAAGCTTCATCCCAACTTTTAAAATCATTTGAATAAGTATCACCAAAAGTATCACTACTTACATTATAATAATAAGGATTTACCCATTGTCTTATCTTTACTTTTCTCTTTAAGATGTTGGTATCCAAATTATTCATATCATGAAGTGATCTAGCATATTCTTGAGGATTAGTCACATTCTTATATGAATCAAATGTCTTTTGCATATCAAGAAAAAACTTTCTATAGTCTTCTTCAGTTAAACCATGAGTTAAAGCTTCATTCTGATAATAAGACATTGCATCTTCCTTTGAAGAAAAGGTTTTTACATCTGATGTACTGTCCTGTTTTGATTCTTGTGTTTCCCAGAATTCCTTGTAATTCTTTTTTACACTAGGTAAAGTACTTTGTAATAAACCTCTATATCCTTCCTCAAGTTTAATATTATCACCTGGTTTATTTCTTATGGTAGAAAAAGGTTCTTGATTATAACCCCAATTTCTAATATTATTATCCTGGCCATTACCATATATAAGATTACCACCTTGATAACCTTGTATACCTTTTAACCAATATTTTGGAAATATAAAATGACCATCAATATTACCTTCAGTATCATCTATACCAAATTGAGTTAATGTAGTTTTAACTTCTTTAGTTTTTGGGTCTATACCAGAAGTTTTACCTAATTCAACAGAATTTTTGGTATATTTGGAATTAACTGAAAAACTTAATAGTTCACCATTGCCATTAGCATAAGTATATACTTTTACTACTGGATAGTTTCTTCTCTGTGGGTGTAATATCACTTTACCATCTTCACTATCAGCTATTAGTGGTCCTTGTCCTTTTACATTACCAGCTCTTGCTAAATCTTTTATTTGCCCCCAACGATTATTTCTAGTACCCTCAAATACCAATACATTTGATTTCTTTTTGTTTGGTATAGCTACCTTCATGAAATATTCTGGATAAGCTTCTTGTAATTGGTTTAATTCTTGAGTTTGTTCCTCGGTTAAATTTTTAGCATTAATTAATTTTACTTGTGAAGATATTAAACCATTATCAGTATAAGGTACTACTGATGGCCCATCAAAGATTACTGATGTTGGTGAAGGATAAGGTGCTATGGTATTCTTACTTTGTTTATCTAATTTTATTGCCATAATAAATAAGAATTATGGGTTTGGATAATTTTCTGGTGTACCACCAAGATTTATCATATAGTATTTTTCAAAATCAATAGCATATTCATTACTTGTAGCTATCCACATATCATTACCAATACCTTTAGCAATATTAGATATTGAAGTTACTAAATCCTTACCACCATAATATGTTGGTGGCATAGTTTTTAATAATACTGTTGAATCTGAAAATTTTATAGTAACTTTTACACCATTTTGGGTAAATGTACAAGAATTGTCCATTATCATCATAATTTTTAATGGACTACATAAAGGACCAACTTTATCTGAATTTGGGAATATATAACCCCATTGTAATTTGATTGGCATCCTATATTGGAGTTGTGGTAAACTTACTATTTCAGGATTATCAGTTTCTATAATAAACTGACCTTCATCTGGTTCACCTTCTATATAGGTATACTCAAATGATGAAACATACATACCTAAAGGAGTATCACCCTTAGCAGGATCTGTTATTGGATAACCTCTAACATCATATATACCTAAATAAGGTGTTCCCATACCTTCAAATAATATGGGTTCACTATCTGATTTAAATTCTGGATTTTTTGTATTGCTTGTCATAATTTTATGGTATTATGATTTCCATATCTTTTTCAAGTTCAGCAAAAGGATTAAATATTTCATTTACATCAGCCAATAATGACCAATATCCTGAATCACCATAATATTTATAAGCTATACCTTGTAAAGTTTCACCTTCTAATACTGTATGTACAGTTACTAATTGTTGATTCACTTGATAAGTAGGTATTCTTTCTAATGATATATCACCATTTTCATATGATATAATATAACCATTAGTATAGGGGTCTATTATATTTGCCATTGTGAAAATCTCCTATATAATTACTTTGTTTAATGAACTAGAAATATCCATTGGTTCAGTAACTAAATTATTATTACTTTGTTGAATTGTGTCTGGATTATCTACATCACCCAATTCTATACCTTTAGTTCTTAACAAAGCACTAATACTATATATTTCAGCATGACTTATATTATGTGATGAAACTTTTTTAAAAGTTAAAGTTTGGGTAGCACAATTTGGATATAATTTTAAATCAGTTATACTAGGGATATCAGAAGTATCTCTTTCCCCATTTTCTTTATGGCTTAATCTTCTAGACCTAGTAGCATTTTGAAAATGCGTAAGAGAATATGGTGCTGATTCTAGAATAAAATTATCATCTTCAAATAAATTACTACCACCCCAAATAATATTTAATACTGGTGGTGATGAAGTATAACCATCAGCTTTAGTCCATGCTTCTAATAATCTACATTTGTGAATTACTTCATCCCTGTAAATTTTATCTGAAGCATACCATGATATTTCAAAACTAATTGTATCAGAACCACCAGTATACATCATAAATGGGTTATTTCTACCCATTGAACTAATTGAAGCCCAAGTTGATTGTGGTTCTATATTTAATGTATCGGGTCTATTTTGTAAATAAATTTTTGATACTGGTGAAGTAGCTTTATTAATGATAATAATTTGATTATTATTATTGATATTAGCTTCTAACATTTGGTTATTCCATTCATTACTAGCTTTGATGTTATTTTGTGTATAATCCACTTTTCTAGTCATAACCAGTATCTCTTGACCTTGATAACCTTGGGATTGGTATCTCTTTTTATCTCTAGTCCAACCATTATCACCTACACCTTCTTTCTGAGCTTGTGAATATGATTGTCTGTATGCATAATGTTTATTATAATCATCATATTTAGAGCCCCTATATCCTAATAAATTACTGGTATCTTCAGCTTTAGGCATAGGAGAAATAGTTCTATTTAATAAAATTCTACCTCTCCATAATTTATTTACGGGACTAGTAGCTAATTGACTTAAAACATTATTATTACCAAGTATATCTGTATATAATTTAGTAGCTTTACCACCGATTTCTCCTAAAATAGTTGCCATGATTATAAATTATTTGATTCCAGTATTTAAATTTACATCTTCTTGGTTGTTATCTATGGTTTCTTGTATAGCTTTCTTACCATCAACATTAAGAGTAATATTGATTGGTTTACCATTATTCTTGTCCAACATAGTAGCCCAAAATCTAATAGCATCTATTAAATCCTGAGTTGTGGGTTGGTTATTTTGTTTGGTTAACCTAGCAGCTTCAGCTTCAGTTTTTAAACTATCATATCTTTTAGTTAAATTACTAGTAGCTTCAGTATTTCTAGTAGTTTCTTCTTTATTACCTCTAATAGCTCCAATTAATGAAGGTATTAAAGAAGCTATAGTTATAATAGCAAATCCCCAAGGACCACCAAGAAAGCCCAATAAACCTTTACCCATAGAAAGTATACCTTTACCAATTCTTCCAGCAGTACTACTAATATTAGGTTTGGGTCTACCAGTTAATGCTCTTTCTATATCAGCTGAGGTTGCAGAACTTAATCTTCTTTGAGCTTCAGTCTTTTTAATAAATTTACCAGTAGTTTCATCTCTATATCTACCATTTCTAGTTTTTGATACACCAGCTACTACAGCTCCACCTGATAAAGCAGCTTGAGCTGAAGCTAATACTCCATCTGCTGCTATACCACCTCTTCTTTGTTTAATTAATGCTTTTTCTATAGCCATATATCTGGTAGCATCCATTGCTGCTCCTCTCCAACCACCTCTTAATATAGCAAAGAAATTAGCCATAGAAATTTGGGAATCATTCCTTAATAATTTTATACTTGCCCAAAATTTTATTATTCTAGGAAATACCACTCCAGCTAATACACCTAAAGTAGTAAACCCTGCTATAAATGTACCTAATACTGGAGTAGCTAAAATATTTCTTAGTATTCCCATTACATAACCAACAGCATCAAATATTGGGCCCAATACTGGAGTAACTGAAGTTGCAAATGTAGTAGCTAAGTTTTCAAAAGAGTTAACCATAGCATCTAATCGTCCAGCTAATGATGACATTCTTTTATCCATCATTTCGGAAGCTGTACCACTAGATTCATTTTGAATCTTATTTAAGAGTTCCCTATAACCTTCAAGATCATTCATCATAGCAACAGCAGCCCTCATACCACGAACACCAAATATTTGATTCATTATGAGATTCCGTTGACTAGCATTCATATCTTGAGTAGCTATTTTTATTTTTTCTAGAGCATCACCTAAATCAATAATACTACCAGTAGTATCTAGGAAATCCTCAGGTGATAAACCAATAGATGCTAAAGCTTTACCTCCTTTGAAATTTGGGTCAGCTATAGATTTATTTAAATATCTAGCCATATTAGAAATTGCAGTACCAGCCATTGAAGCCTGTATACCAGCATTTCCTAAAGTACCAATCATTGCCATGGTTTGTGGTAAAGTTTGATTCAAAGTTACCATATCAGCACCAGCATATTTGATTGATTCAGCTAAGTCAGTCATTGATATATTAGCAGATAAAGCAGCTTTGGTCATCTGATCACCAACTACTACTGAAGCTCGTTCACCTTCTTGTCTGAAGGTTCTCATAACATTAGTAATAATATCAGCAGCTCCTCCTTTACCACCAATTTCCATACCAGAAGCACCTGCTACCATTACAGCCCCTCTGATCATTTGTGTTACTTCATTAAAATCATTACCAGCCATAGCTAGGTATTTCATTCCAGAAGCAATTTCTTGAGAATTAAACATACTTTCCAAACCTAAGGTTTGTGCTATATCACTTAATTCTCTCATTTGTGATTCGGTAGCTTGTGTAATAGCTCCTACTGTAGTCATAGTATCTATAAACTCAGCACCAGCTACTACTGAAGCACTTAAAACACTAAATGCATTATCAGCTATAGACGTCATAGTATTAGCTACACCTATACCAGCATTTAAATTAGCATCAACTGCCATTTTAGCATCATTATGTAATTTTCTGATGGTATTTGAAGCTTCTCTAGCTTGGTTGGAAAATCTATCCTGTAATACAAGAGCTATACCTATTTCTAAAGATGAACCTGGGCTACCACTTGTAAATGCCATATCAATGTTTATTTAAATTTTTATCTATTTCTTTATAATATTCTGAAGCTATATTAGCTAATTTTAACCTCTTTCTAAATGGGAGTTTAGCTAAAGTAAGGTAATCTATGTTTATCTTAGCTTGTTGAAGATAAACAAATTCTCTTTCTAAATCTCCCCCGGATAGAAAAAATCTTTTATAGCTACTATACTTATTTCTTCTACCATAGAATTACTTGGATTTTCTATAGTGGTTGTTCCAGTAAATACGGGATCTATAGATAATATATGTTTCTTTATTTCTAACATTTCCCTTACTGAAAACATTCTGAATGAAGTTACTTTGTCCCATTTACCATCTACATTTAGACAAAGATTCCTAGCTACATATTCTTGATTTTTAGTCCTCTTTTCTAATGGTAAATTTAATACATAAGCTTCACCTACTGCATTTAATAAATCAAATTTTAATTCCTTACCAGTGCTAAGTTTAATTGGTATATCAGTACTTAATTTACCTTCAGGATAATAAGGAATAGCATTGGGTTTAGTTAATAATTCTTCTTCTGTGGGTTCTTTTGAATAGTCAAAGAGGAATTCATTTAGATCTTGGGAATAATTTACTATACCACCATTCTCTTTGCCCCAATCATGTTGAAATTCAATTTCATTGCCCAATGAATGAATACGTGAATTAAATAATATACAATATTTATCTAATGCTGGTAATCTGTGAGCTTGTTCAACAGTTAACTTACCATTTGAAGTTCTATCTGTTGATACTACTATACCAGAAACAAATCTTGATATATTTAATAAACTTTGAGCTTCTACAGGATTAGATAATATATCATCATCTTCACCATTTTGTTCTCTGATTGTATACTTAAAACCAGAAGGAGCAGTAAACTCCAATAAATAAGAATTAATTTCTTGTTCCATAATGTTGAGTTAGTTTATTAGGTTTATAAAAAAACAAAAGGGAACCCATTTCTGAATTCCCTGTTGCCAATAACAATAACAAATTAAAGTTTTTCAACTGTACCTACTGAGAATTCTATTTCTTCTATGGTGTTATCAGAACTCATCCTATCAAGATCTTGACCATTTAATCTTGTTGGCCAAACTTCTTCACATATCCACGAATTCAAGATTGATACACCATCTTCAGCTAGTTCATTTATTTGTACAGTTTCCCAATACTGAGAAGGTGTTAGACCACCACCTAATAGCATATCTTGTACTGACATAAGCCAATCCCATAACCAAGTATCAGAACCAGAAGTAGTTTCAAGTTTAGAAACAGTTAAAGTACCCACTGATACTCTACCAGCAGTTTTTACACTTCTATTTACATCACCATGTTCTACTTCTTCTACACTAACCTCAGGAATAGTTGCTTTTTGAAATAGATAAGCATTTATTGGGTGTTTAGTAAATATTATTTGGAAAAGGAAAGTTTTCCTTGGGTTTTTTATCTTTGCTCCCATAATATCTAATTTTATTTATAAATTTTCGGTATTAATTGAAATATCTTGAGTAGCAGAATCAATAATAACATCCACTGTAATTTCCTGTAAAGGAACAATATCTTTGTATTTTAATACCAAATGATATTTACCTTGTCTTACATCAGCTTCATTATTTACCTGAAGATCATCATAAGAAGTAGCATATTGATCACCAATCCATTCATATGATGTTATGGCCTGATTATCTACTAAGTCATCCATAATTACTCTACCTTCTAGATAAATATTTTTCCAAGTAACCCAATTATTTGGTTCTTCTATATATCTTTCTAGAATTGGCCTTAGATTTTTCTTAATGTATAAGTTTAATCTAACTATAGAAAGGAATTTTTCTGAATCAGATTTTGGATTAGAAGTAAACCCATGCCATAACATAGTTCTTTTACCCTGAGTACTTGTATCTTTGATTACAAAAAGATTACAGTACCATTCAGCTAATTCCTGTAATTCTTCTATCATACCAGGACCACCAAGATTATCAGTTACAGGACCAAGTGCATCTGGAATTATACCTCTATTCATACCAGAGAATGATCTATAAGGCCCATAATTACTTGCTGATGAATCACCTAACCCAATTACTGAACCAAGTACATCACAATTCTGTAAAGAACCATTAGCATCATAATATTTAATACCACCAGCATAATAACAAATATTTTTAGCCTGACCTACTGTTGGTATTAAAGTTTTAAGTGAACTTACAATTTCTGGCTGTTGCTGAGCTTCAAATGTACCTGCTTTATATTTTGGAACCTCTACATATAAAACAATTTCAAATTTAGCTTTTACATCATCAGCAATTTGTTTATAAGCTTCAGTATAATCATTTTTTATATGTTGGTGAACATGAGATAATATCAATTGATACCCATCATTATATCCCCTAATTGCATTATAAGCATCAACCCAAGTAGATACATCTGAATCACCACCATTTTCACCCTCATTAATTATAACATAAGAAGGAGTATCACCTAATTTATCATTAGTATGTTTTTCCCAAGAATCAGTTTCATAGGTATAAAAAGGAGCTACAATATAACCATTCCAATTTTGACATGAAATTAGATAATTAATTACACCATTAATACCTTGTTCTTTTAATTTACTTAACATAGTATCAGTACTATCAATACCAGTACCTGAAGAATTAGTAGCAGAACCTTCTAGATTTACTGATAATTCAAGATTTGGTGCATTATTTACAAAATCCTGAAATACTGATGGTTCTATAAAAGGTGTTTGCCCTTCACCAGCACTAGAAAATATTAAGTTATTAGCTAATATATTTTCTGTTGGTATATTTATTACTGTACTAGAATCTTCACCAGATTTATTATAAGCTGTAAATTGTTGTAAATAATACTTATTTGATGGAGAAGAAGCTTTATATAATTTTAAATAAAAGTTTCTGTTTAAACCATAACCAGTATTATCTACAATAGCAGATCCAGCTTCCTTAGTTTTTATATTTATACCTATAGTATAAGTTTGAGTAGTATCATCTGGATTATTTAATATAATCTGGAAAGTATAAGCTCCATCTACTGAAGGTGAATCACCAAATAGATTTATTACTTTACCTGTACCTTGTGATACTTCACCAGAACCAGCCACCCTTGATATCCTTAGTTTTGAACCTAGTTCAAAAGCTTTTTTAATATTAGATATAGAGCCATCTGGAACTATTTCATCACCATAAATTTCTTGAAATTTATTCCAAGAACCAATTATTTCATCGGGTTTATTAAATTGACCCTTTGTTGTACGAGCTAATACATGAGATACCCCTAACAGTGGTACACTTGCTTGTACATTCCTATTTTCAAAATTGAAATTAATACTTGGAGTGTTAGGCATAATTTTATTGTTTTTGATAAGTGTTATATTTTGTTACAATGATTATTCTTTTTCAGGAACTTCCAACAATGTATAACCATAATTTTCTAGTAATACATCTATTGTAGTTATGGGTACAAAATCAACTTCACCAGGAATTTCTTCTAGAATACAATCCATTACTTGAAATTGGTAAATTTTTTCCAACAACCCCATATCTAAATTTGGTATATCAAAGAAATTTACCAATTCAATAAATATATTTCCTGTAAATAAAAAACTATCTTCTGTATATGGTTTTATATACCCTCTTTGTGGAATTGCATAAAACATTATTTGGTGTAACAATCTCAAATCTTCCTGAGTTCCTGCTACTAGATGAATATCAATATACTGATCAATGGTTTCATATGGATATTCAGTTGCTGTAAAACCAATACCTTCTTCTTTGGTTATCAATTCTCTTGGTAGCCCAATAGAACCAGGATAAAAACCTCTAGCATTAACTACTATTCTTGGTGTTTCTTTTTTATCTTTTGATTGATTATTACCTGTACCAAATACTTGAACAAATTTTTTTAGTTTAGATATGGCTTCCTTGAATTTCTTTGAATTTTCTGCATTTATAGGAAGAAAATCTTCTGGATTTACTGAATAACCAAGTTTAACAGCAACTCCTAATAAGGCAGAATATATTGACCTTTCTATAATTTCTTGTGAATTTACCATTTTACTTGATTAGCTTTTATTCCAAAATCTTTTAATAATTGACTCCTTATACCTTTAATTATTTCTTTTCTTAAACCTTCTCTACCTCCTACTGATTTAAATGAGGGTGCCCATAAAGGTCTAGCAGGAATATTACCACTATTTTTTCCACCTCCTTTACCACCAGTACCAAACTCTAAAATCTTGGCTAATTCATTTAAAGTTATACCTCCTTGTGAGGATCTTTTTTGTGATATTGGCAAACCAATTATAGTTCTTGATTTATATTTATGTATACCAACTGCTCTATAATATAAACCAGTTAAATAATATAATGGGTGTTCACCATATCTTTGTTTGGTAAAATAAGACATTTCTTCCCATCTTATACCCGATCCCTTAGGAGGAGTACCGGTTCTTATAGAATTTTGTATTATTCTTAATAATCTATTAGCAAATATTCTAGTGGAATAATCATAACCTTTTTGTATTGAAGGTCCAAGTTTATCTGTTAATGCAGTTACCTTCTCCCATTTACCAAATAACTTTACTTGTAATTGTAATTGATTGGGAGAAGGTAAAGTTACATTAACTTTTTTGGACATAATTATGAATTTACTATACCTGGTTGTTTAAAATAATAACCCATATTACAAATGGCTATTTTATTTGTACCATTAGTTACAAATTTAAAACATAATATAGCATAAGTATCAGTACTAGTAGTTGGTGGTATAAATTCACTACCAACCATATTACTTGAATTCATTACATTTATAGCTGAAGTATATTTTATACTTACACCATAATTATCAACATCTATGGGGTAAATTAATATTAATTCATCATTTTTTGTTGACAATGAATCAACATCTATTATAAATGTAACATTTGATAATGTTGTTGGTGCCCCAAGATACTCAACTATGGTATTGGGACTAACTTCTATATTAGTAGGAGTATTTACACTTTCTTTTCTTATATACTCTTTCAAAGCATTCTGGTAGTTTCCTTCTATTTGTGAAATATCATTTTCAATATTCCCAATACTAGAATTAATACTACCAATACTAGAATTAGTTTGGGTAATAAAACTATTTAAAGTTTTATTTTGAACATAAGAACCTATCTGGTTTAATTCTATTCTTTCTTTTGAACTAACTTGGAATGATTCTTGTCCAGATATTTGTTCATCTTTTCTTTTTGCTAAAGATGTTATATCTACAAATGTTGTTGCCATTTTTTAATTATCATTTAAAGATTTGAATTTAAACCTTAACCAAGCAGTAAAATACCCAGCCAACAAAGAAGCTATTGCCCATATACCTAATAATACTGATTCCCATATGGGTAAATATTTCCATAAAAAAGCCAGTATTACAAATAATGCACCAAAATAGGCTATCAAAGTTATGCCTATAATATTATTTACATTTTTCATTTTTGTACTTATTTAGAACTATATTCTGCAGCATTAACCAAATAAATATAATCACCATATACATTTGGGGTATCAGTAGAACAAATTGCTTGAATACATACTACTACCAAACTACCTGAAGTGGGATTTAAACTTTTAGCTGATTCATGATATAATATTTGACCACCTTGGCTATCAATTACCGTTAAAGTCCTAATATTACTTTGAAATATTGCTATTGCAGTAGAATTTTTATCAGCAAAAGTACTACCATCCAAATTCAGTACAAAACTACTAGTATTAGTTTTTCCAAAATACAAAACATCTCCACCATTTACATTAGAACCAGAATTATTAGCATTTACATACATAAAATTACTGTTTCTTAAAAATGCATTGGTATTGATAAAATAATTTTTAATGTAATCTCTTATATGAGCTATTGTGGTATATTCTAATTCTGATACCTGTAATTTTTCATTACCAGATAGAACATTTTTATCATTTAATGAATTTATATCTACAAATTCTGCCATAGGTTTATTTTTTAATATGTTATTGTTATTCTATTAAGAATGATGCTATTATTCCACCATTATAGTAAGCTCTCTTATTATTATAAAGACCAACTCTAACATTTAAATAAGCTAATTGAGTGGTAATTACAGAATATATTTCTTCTCTATAATGAATTTCTATTGAACCATTTCTTGAATTATTCCCTAAATTTTCATGCCACTTAAATGAAGCACTGTTTTCACTTAGATCAGCAATCTTATAGAATCCCTCATCACTTGATATAGCATCCCAAGTAATAGGGTATACATTAGTATCTTCAATTGGTGCTAAAGATGTAACTTCACCAGAAGTATAACTATATGAAGCATATGCAACAGCTATAATAGTCGTATCTCCATCTGCTGGCATATTACTAATAGCACCACCTAATGGGGGGAATAAAGCAGTTTTTATTTTTAGAGAATTTAATGATTGTACATTAGCTTGTTGTTTAAAAGTTATGTCTGCTGAACCATAGGTAGTAGTAGCTCTTATAGTTACTGATCTTTCTAATGTAACTGTAGTACCTGTATTGGCTGCTTGAACTATAGTATTACCTTTAACTTCTGATGGTAAAAATGATACCCAATCAGAACCTGAACTTACTGGTTCATAAACTGGATTATCTACTTTTCTTGAACTTGAATATTTACCATTAATAAAAATATCCACATAAGTACCTATTTCAACAGTACCTCCTGAAGCATTAAATTCAGTAAATTCACTTGGATTGATAGTTAAAATATATACTTCATATGAATATGAAGCTTCTAATTGAGTTACACCCAATATAGCTTGGGATTGTTCACCTATGGTTAAACCAGGAGCTGTAGTTCTAAAAACCAAAGTTTTAGTTCTACTTTGTTCATTTAAATTAGCATCTGAACCAAGGTATACTACTTGACTAGAAGTATCAGGTTTTATATAAGCATATATATTATTATTTGTACCATCTTCCCAAGGAATACTTATTTTAGTATAGCCTTCAAGATTAATATCAGCCATTTCTGAATTTAGTATTACCTTGTTTTTATCCATAGAAATTTGGTTTTAAATAGAATTTCCAGCTTTAACATTATTATATATAGAAGTAGTATCTACAAAAGTAGCAACTACTAAATTATTTACTTGCTGAGTAATGTGTAAATATACTGAAGCTTGGGTATTTTGTGTTTCATCATCAGTAGCACCTTTAAAAACTAATGTTTTAGTTCTTACTATATTAGATGAATTTTTATCTGATGATATAGTTATGGTACCAGTAGATATTACATATGAAAAATTCAAATAAAAATTATCTGCTGTACCATCTTCCCAAGGAATACTTACAAATTGGTTAGTATCTTGTTTGGATTCTGGCATGGTTAAATAGATTTTTATTAAACAAATAAACCTGGAGCATTAATTACTCCAGGTTCTTGTAATGAAATTTTTACTGAGCAGAAACAGTAAATGTAGTATTGGTAGTAACTTGTACATTTACCTCTGAACCATCTTGTGGAACATCGATAGAAGTAGGAGAAACTTCCAATGTAGGATCACCAGCAGTCTGATTAAGTGTAATTGTTGCTGTAACTGAAGTAGTAGCACCTTTTACTGTAATCTGTTGAGTTTTAGCTTCAATAGTTTCATTTGCATTTGCTGACAAAGTCAATTCAAAAGCATATTGAGCTGTTGCTCCCGGGTCACCATCAATTTCTTGACCATTGGTAGCATCTGAACCATTAGCTTGATATGTAATAGAAGTGATATCTGCTGTGATAATATCACCTGGACCTTTTGTAAAGGTCAAAGAAGCAGAGTTTGATTTACCAGTGATTTTAATACTACCACCGGCTTTATCAACTGCTTGAGTAGAACCATTATCAAAAGTTACAAACTCAGCTTTTGGTAAATGATTAGCTGTAAAAGTTTTGTTTTCACTTACTCCAGGAGCAGTTACAACAAAAGTTGCTGTTTGTTTAACACGGTTACCCTTATTGGGTGTTTGTGCTTTCACTGTTAATTGGGTATCGCCTGAACCAGAATCTGGGGTTACAAGAATACCATTCTTAATAACATTTTTTGCCATTTTGTTTTTTTTTTGATTAAAACTAGGTTTATTTTATACTAAATGTTGTATTTGTAAATACCATGTTTGTATCTTCCCAATTATTCATCTCTGATAAGTCTATATTATATTTTTCCAATGATAAACTCGGATCTTCCTGTGAAGTAGACCAAACTGTATTACCATTAAATAATACTCGGTGTATATTTCTACCATTAAAGGATATTTTCTTTATATTCCTACCATTAAATGTTAATACTGGGTTTGCCATAACTTACTTATTTTACTTGAATACCATAAACTTGATTTGATATTACTTTACCACCATCCAGTGATACAATTTTAAAATCAATTTCATAATACCCAGAATTTTTAAATACCAATTTACAAGGTATCTGTTTTATACTTTTCCCATCAATACTAAAACCAACTGTAGAAGACCCATAATATGAACTATTGATAGCATTAAATTCTTCTTCTCCAATTGAAACTATTAATAATTCATTTGATAATTTATTTATTAATAATAATCTTACTCTATCTAATGAAGTACTTTGATAATTTTCTAGAGTAATATTACAATTAACTTCAGTATTATTATCTGGATTTAAATTATCAACCTCTACGAATATACCAATTGTATTTGTTACTGATTTGGCAAGAGACATTAAATTTGCTGGTTCATATTCAAAATATAATATATTATCTTGTTTTGAAGGAGCAGATTCAGTAACTACTATAGTTCTTACCATATCAGATTGTACACCTTCAAATATTCTCCATTTACCGGTTGAATCATCTACTGTATTAGTAGAAAGAAACTTATATACTAAACTAGTCTCTTTACAAAATGAAAGATGTCCTTCATTCAAACTAGTTTCAGGAAAAGCTTTCATTAATGCAAGAGTTTCAAATTCATCTCTTACAAAATTTGGTTTTTGTCCTTGATATTGGAAATTATCACCTATCTGTAGTGCCATAATTATGCATATATTTGTTTAAAGTTAGTAACTGATGTTGTATCTATCAAGGTATATACATAATAAGCTTCCCCATTTACATTTACTTCAGTTCTATTATAAGAATTAATATAATCAAAATTATTAGCATCTTTTATACTTGAAAGAGCCCCAAATGATTTTGGATATGCATAACATAATTTCTGATTATTAAGTGTAGCAGTTCCTGTATAAGATTTAGTATTCTTAACAGTTTTAGTAGTTAAACCTTTTATAGTTTCTTCTGTTGGTGTAAAATCAGCATCTACTACACCAAAATAACTAGCTGCTACAAAAGTTACTGAAGTAGAACCAGATTTTTGTTGACCACCCTTTGTCACTTTTACAGTATAAGTTGTATTAACGGTAACATTAGTAAATTGTTTACTTGTATCAGTATTAGTTACTGATTCATCATTAACAGTAATTGAATCTGGTGTAACTATATCATCACCTTCTTTTACTGTCCATCTAACTGTTACTGTTTTAGAAGTACCTTTTTCATAAGTACCACCACCTGAAACTGATATAGTTAATGGGAATACCTTTTCAGATATCCTTGTTAATTCATTAGTTATAACCTTATTTTGTACTGGATTTTCAGATTCAGAACTTAAAGCATCATCTACTGTTATAGTACTTCCACCACCTTCTTGTGGATATACCTTTCTTATAGACTTATCTATATAAGTATTTGTTATAGTTAAATATACTATAGTACTAGTAGTTGAATCAGATTGTAATAATCCAAGGTATATATATGTGGTATCAAATTTCTGTTTAAAAATCTGATAAAATTCATTATTAGCTGATGGTATACTTAATACTAACTGTTTTTCTTGAATTATGTTCTTTAAATTATCAAAACCACCATCTTTAGCTAATTCAGCACCTATAGTAGAATTACTAGCATTTAAGTAATCTCCTTTTAATAAATAGGTTGGCCTATTACTAGATACTTGGGTACTTAATGAATCTAAAGCCTCTTGTAATTCCCGATCTTTTTGTGTTCTCTGACTTACTTCATCAGAAAGATTAGTTTGTAATTCAGAAATATCAGTTTCTGTGGTACTTACTCTACCAGATATATTTGATATACTAGTCCCAATTTCTAATATTTCAGTTTCTATTCCACTAACTTTACTATCAGTTTTACCTAAATTAGTCTCTAAATCCGAAACCTCGGTATCTAAAGTAGATATTCTATTATCTAATCCAGTAATCTGTTCAGGAATCTGATCAATATCTTCTGGGATAGCATCTACTTTGCTACTTAATTGTGTTACTTGTTCATTAGTTTTACCTAATTCAGTTTCTAATTGTGTTACTTGTTCAGGTATATCACCAATATTTTCAGGGATAGTATCCACTTTAGTGGATAATTCATCTACTTTAGTTGATAAACCACTTATTTGTAATTCTAATGAACTTTTTAAACCCTGAATAGCTAGATTAAATTGTGATTCTAAATTTTGATCACCTGCTATTCTATCCTGTATTTCTTGAGCTAATTCTTTTTGTAATTTTTCATAATCACCACCTCCACCACCACCTGGTTCTATTTCATCAATTCTTCTACTTAAATCAGCATCAGCATTAGCTCTATTAATAGCCTCATTGTCTATTCTTAATCTTAAATCCTGATCAGCATTAATTCTATTTATGGATTCATCTGATAAAGATTTAGATAACTCAGTATATTTTTTAGCATTGGGTATATTTACCCAATAATCTAAATTACTCCAATCAAAAATTGAAGTACCAAAATAAATCCAAATTTCTGGTTGAGCTGGTACATCCTTATTTAAAAATGTAATAATTCTTAATAATGTTTTATATTTATCAGGAACTAATACTACTGCCTCACTTAAAGTTAAGGGTTTATAAGTACCATTTTGACAACAATATCTAGTAGAACAATTGATTATACCATCACTTAAAATTTGATTTATCTCCTCTATGGTGAATTTTAATTCATCCTGTTGTTCATTTGTGTAATCCATTTCTTCTATTTTAAATACTTATTAGGAATATCTGGATTACCAGATATTATCAATGGTAAATGACAAAAATCTTTTATTTTTTTGCCATTAGCATCAAGTAACCAAATACCTTCATTATTTACTACTTGAGCTTTATCCCCAGCATAACTATTTAATATATTATTCTGTTCTTCTGGATCTTCCCTTTGAAGAATAATAAAAAATAATAATGCCTCATCCTTAGCTTGTGCTACTTGTGAATCACCACCAGGTTTATATACTTTACCATTCAATATAAACCTATCTTCAGCCCAATTAAAATCCCAATAACCATAGTCATTTATAAAACCATTCTCTGATAAAAGTCTACCGGATATATAAAGAACTGTATTACTATAATCTAGCTCACCACTTATGGATTGTTTATTTGTAGGCCAAGTTTTAATATAATTATACTGAAATAAACCATCTAATTGTATTGGTGTATAGATTACACCAGAATCCTCTCCATAAGATAAAGGTTGTTCTATTTTTTGTAAATACAAGAATGGTTGTTTACCAGAATCAATATCAATAAAATCATTTATTATTTGTTTATATTGATCCCAGTCTTTATCAGACACATATATTGATTTTCTTCTGGCCATAATATTTTATTTATTTACAACAAAGAATGGATCTGGTCCACTCAATGGACCTTTGATTCTTTTGTTAACTACCTTAGGTACTACTATTTTTGAATCCTTATCACATATAGGTAAATAGATATCTAATCTCTCTGCTAACATACAAAGATTAGTTTTTATTAAATCTAATATACCACCAGGTTGTAAAGCTTTTACAACATTTGATGCAGACTCAGAATCTAATTCATAGTTATTAAAGTATTCAACTTCTGTGGGTCCTGTTTGGATTTTCTTTATTGAATTCCCACCATATTGGGATACTGAACTACTAGATGAGGATTGAGAAGAAGGTATATTATTTGGTGATATACAACCATCATTACATGATATCTGTTCAGATGAATTATTCTCTATTACAGTAGAGGATATGGCTTTAAACATATTACTTAATTCAACTGACATAAAATCATAGGCTGCTAATTCCATTATTAATTGATTTTCTAGAGCTTCATAATAAAGTTCATTATTATATTGTTCTAATGGAATTTCATGATCTACTAATGGCTGAATATATAATTGCCATTTTTCTATAAATTGCCTTTTTATATTATATGGGATATAACCAAATATACTCTTGGGAATGTATATATCTATCAATTCATATATACTTCCAGATAAATGTGTTTTTACTTCATTGGATACAAATACCTCTTGAATACATTTACCTATAATAATATCATCTTGGTTTTTTACTGATAAACTAACTGAAAAGATACCCGATAACTTATAGTTATGTATCGGGTTCTCTTCAGAAGATTCATCACCATCACCAAAATTCCAAAGTAATTTAGAATTATTAGGAATATCTTTGGACCTATTCCTAAATGTTACCTCCAATCCTACAGTAGTATAATTAAAATCAACTACCATAGTTTTTTTTTATTTTATATTTATTTTGAAGAAACTTCTTCTATTATAACTTCAAGAATTGAATCCTTGGTATCATTTTCATCTAGTTCAACATTATATAAACCAGCTATGGTTTTTAAATTGTTCAATGAAAATGCTTTTTTAATTTTTGAGATATCCTTACCAGATTTTACCATTGATTCAAAATTCTCTTTTAGCTTTGAGTCATCTATCTCTGATTCTTCTTTTTCAACATCAGCATATACTAAATGACCACCATTTAATGCAGCTCTTATTTTTCTATTATTAACTTGAATAGAAGATAATTCTTTTATTTCGCCCTTTTTTATAGTTATGCCAGAAGAAGGGTCATGAAATATACCTGCCTTTTTTCCTAATGTTACTTTTACCATAGTTTTTTAAGTTAAAATTAGTTCTTGATTAAAGAAGTGGTAGAGTTCTATTTTTTAATATATCATAAATATATAATCTTATACTAAAACCGATTCAAAATTTTCAGAAAAATAGAACTTCTACCACTTCTGGTTATATAATTGAAGTTTGCCGGGGTTTATTACTGTTGAATAGCATAAGTAATAAACTTATCAATATCCATGTAATCTGGGAACCCATTACTAGAGAATTCTTTACTACCATCCAGAAGAATTGCAGCATCTTGATACATTTTACTAAATCCAGTAGTAATTGTAGCATAAATAGCTTCTGTCTGATTTGATACAATTCTTTCTGATTCCAACATTAATTGACGAGCAGTTAATTTTATTAAAGCAGCTCTTGGATCAATCAATAATACTTGATTATAATGTACACCAACAAAAGAGATTAATTTATTGGGATCCTGCATTGGATATAAAAATCAGCACTATTAGGTACAGGAGTTTTCAGATTAAGATTTGCAAGAGGAGTACCATATTGACGTGTTTTAAATTCTGGTAAATCAAGAATATTAATAGCTTCTTCTTCTCCACCTACCATACTCTTGAAATTACGTCCTAATCTTGAAGCTCTTACCCAAACTCTTAGTAAATCACGATATTGAATACCATCAGAAGTACTACCAACACCAATTACTGGAGCAGATTCAGAACCATCTACCTGATTACCATTAATTACTACATCCATTGCAAGAGTATCAAGGGCATATCCAAGTTGTACACCAAAATCACGAACAAATATACTCATTACATCCAATGAAACATAGTTTTTAACTTCATCAGTAATTTTAAAACCTTTACCTATTTTAAATAGTTTTACTGATTTCTGTCCAAAACTTACATCACCAAGAGGAATTGTTTCAGCTTCATTTACTCTTGCTGGTGCTGCATCAGATGGGTTTACAAATGGCATAATAGCTGATAGCCCATTTATAGCTTGATCAGATGCTATAATATTTGGATAAAAAGGAGCTTCATAAATACCAAGATTTATTGCTGAACGAATAATTTCTGGTACTAACCAACGAATATTCTGATTAGGCATAGTAAAGATATTTTCCATGGTAGTTACTTTGGTATCAATACCAATTTTATCCATATAATCTTCCATGGAAATACCATATCTATCTTTTACAAAATCTCCAAAACTAATATCTACTGGACGAATATCATTTGAACCAGCACGACAAGCATCCAATTGTTTGATACTCTGAGGAAGTTCTTTTAAAAGTTCCTGAGAACTCATTTTAGTTATATCTATCATAATTATAAATAATTTATCTAATTAATATTTGTACTAATTCATTTACTGCTGTAGTTTTATTTAAAGCAATAAATTTAGGATTTGCTTTAGTTGTACTTGCTTCTTCATCATCCAACATGTAAGTAACATATTGACTATCTTCGTCCTGTTTATTTGGTAAAACAGCACCAGCAGAAGTAAATGCTTCACCTGATAAACCATATACAATAGCAAATCCTTCTACCATTACTGTTACTTCATATCCTTGTTCCTGAGGTGGATATGCTGGATATACGCTATCAGTAACAGCTATACCTAAATACAGACCAGTACCAAAATAATTAGATATGGTACCATCAGCTTCTAATTTTACTGGATTTCCTTGTAAAATTACCTCATTTGCTTTTACTGGAAATGCTTGATGTAATTTATGTGATTCACTTTTATAAATTACCGTCTGAGGAGTAGGTTGACCAGTTACAACCATTTTCTGTGGATTATTATATCTCATACCTTAAAAGTTTTATTTTATTCGCTTACTTTCTTAGACTTTGATTTAGCTAAATTCCTGATAGAATTAGATATTGATTCTGAATTCTTGTCTTCAGAAGGTTTATTATCTTTCTTATCAATACTAGAACCCCTATTAATATTATTAGAACCACAATCAGCACAATGTAAAGGAAATTTTTCTTCTAACTGTGATTCATAAGAAGAAGATAAAGAAATCAAAGTTGCTATACTAGTAGTATCTGCTTCTAGCAAACTAATAATATTTTCATCAACTTTATCACCATTTAATTTCTTGTAAAATTCTATTGCATGATTTCTTACATCTTTTAAATGTTGTTCTCCAATATTTACTAATGCTTTATTTGAATCAATTGTTTGTTTTAATGAAACAATTTCTTCATTTAGCTTAGTAATATTATCATTTGCCTGAGCTATAGCTTCAGACAGACTTTGTTTCTCAGAAATTAAATTTTTAACCTGAGAAAGAGCAAGCTCAGAATTAGGTTTAGAACCCTCAGCTAAGCTGAGCATATTCTGTCCAAAGAGTTGCTCAAAGAATTTTTCTAATTCATTCATCTTGTTTGTATTAACTTTATTTTTGCTTTCACCAAAATTATATGGTCCTTCATTATTAATTTTACTGGTATTGTGCATTATATCAATTTCCTGATTTATCTTGAAATCATATAATGATATATGATTCGCAATATCATCTTTTTCAGAAAATGAAGAATAAACAGAATTTGCATAAATTGGATTTATTATTTTATTATCCTTTATTAACTGAGCAAATGGATCAGCACCATGTGAAACTAAAGAAGTTTCTTTATAAGCCACAATTTTAGTAACTATTCTTCTAATTAGTTGACCATTTTCATCATAAGTACCTAACTTTTCATAAAACTCACCTAGTTCATTAAACTGATGAGATGGTTCCCAATAAAATACTACTGTAACTGAATTAGAATGTATGGATGGTGGATCCATATTTATACCTCTAGCAATTCTTGGATTACTTACACCATCAATTTTTAATACCCCATTTATACCACCAGGAATTGTTATACCAGTTTCTTCATCTATATATGAATCTTGCCAATAAACAGATTTTACTGAACCTATAGCATTACCCACATCATCCTCATGATCACAATTTACCGTTTGTCCAACTAAAAGATTCATTGACTCCTTTAGGACATCTTCAGGAAATTCAGTTGGTACCCAATTTTTAGATACTATACAATTTGATAGTAATCTAAATACTGGTTCAATAAATTCATCCTCATCTGGATTAAATTGTTTTACATTTACATCTGGGTAAAATGTATGGTAGTTAAGATTGCTACCAAATAATCCATACTGTTCAGTATGTATATTTTTACTCTTTAAACTTTCAGAATATATGGTAGAAAATTTATTGGTATCATCTATACCAATATTGGAAGTCATAATACTATGACCTCCACATACTATCATAACATCCCTATTTTTTCTTTTCTTTTTCATATTTATCTGGGTTTAGAATCTTGATCTTTTCTTTTGGGTGATGGGTTATTCTTATCTCTGGTTTTTCTATCAGAAGTATCTTTATCATCTTCCCTTTTACGTTTTTTAGCATCTTCTCCTGGTGAGGATACACCATTATTAACATCTGATTCAATTTGTCTTGGTTCACTTTTATCTGGTTTTTCATAACCCATTAACCAAGCATATTGTTCTTGACTTATTATACCTTGATTATATAGAGCAGTTAGATTTCTTATCTTATACTCTAAACCTTGTTGAACCTTAACTTCATCTGAAATAGTTGATGTAGAAAAATCTATCTTTATACCTTTATTATTATAACCTGCTAGTCTTAATTCTAGAGTATAAATAAATTTTAATACATAACTACATAACATTTGTATATTTTTTAACTGGGATATCATCTTAGATAATAATATACCAGTTCCACCCTCAGTAGTAGTAGATGATACACCAATTAAAGTACCATTTACACCTAGACCATTAGCTACTGATTGTTGATTCATATTCCATGGGATTCCTATATTCTGTAAAGATTGTGTAGTAGAATTTAATTTAAATTCATGGTCATCAATAAATCCTGTTACTACTCCATCCTTTAAACCACCCATCAAATTTTGCTTCAATTTTCTAAGCATTCCTAATAGTCTATCTTCATAAGCTCTATCAGATTCAGATGCTTTTCTAGTGGGTTTTTGTATTTTAGCTTCAAGAAAACCAACTAACCCCATTAATTCCATGATATGTTTAATATTAACTTTCATATCATGTTGTCCTTTTAATGAATCTAAAGCTGCCATGAAAATAGGTACTCCATAGGGTTCATCAGTATCATTATACATACTAACATAGCAATATGTTTCCGTATTCAGCTTTATAAAATCTTTTTTATGATTTATTATGGGATTTGGATTTCTTTGATAAGGGTGATATACACCATCATTTAATCTTTTGAATATTATTTCCTCTGGATTTACCAAAAGAATAGTAGATAAACCATCTAGTTTATTATTTGGTACAGCTTCTATAGAGATAGCTCCACCTACTAAACATTGAACTATAAATTTATTTACTAAACCATCAATACCAGCAGTATATGTACTCCATTTTTCTGAAGCATCCTTTAAATGTTTTCTCATTTCATTAGCTTCTTCTGGAGTATTATTTGGAAATGATATGGTATGACCAGTATTGGCCAATTTAAACATATCTTCCAAAGCTATACTTACATCTGGATTAATTTTGTAGAGATCCCTTATTAATGGGATAAGTTCAGTTCTAAATGATGGTGGTACTAAATTCTTTATATCCTTTAGGTTAGAAATATAATTGTAACCTATAACATCTGGTTCTGAAACCCTTCCGGGAGATAAAGATGTAGTTTTATCATCATTTTTTGCCTTATTTTCCTCTACTGTAATTGGTTTTTTTCTATTAAACCAACTAACTGGATTCCATATAGACATGTTAATTTGATTTATTGTGGTAAAATAACTGTTTGATTTTGAGAATTTTTTCTTATATGATTACATATTGCTTTTCCAAATATATCATCATCTGAATAAGTTTCACCTTCAAGATCTATATCTACTGATGAATTATTTCTATTATGTTTACCCATAGCAATAGGTCTACCTGAACTATCATAAATAAAGGTATAAGCTTCCTGAACAAAAAATGGGTCCTTTATTATTAAAGAATCTTCTCTAATATCCTTTTCTAAACCCTCAATTATTACTGAACGGTTCTTAGAAGTAGTCAACCATCCTGGAACCAATTCCTGTTCAGGTTTACTTTTACCCTTCTTTTTAAATAATTTAGAATAGTAGTATAAATTTGGATAGCCTTCATCTTGTAACATTATAGTTACTGCAGCTCCAATATCATTGGTTTCCGGTGCTATCTTAGCATAATTGAATTTTTCACCTGTATCACCTAAAAGTTTAGCATATTTATCCAAAGGTATCTTTCCTTTAAATACTGCTACCTCTTCTCCTTGTTTATTCATACAAGTAAATGATGAATAGTCAGTACCTCTACCAGTTGCACAGTCAGCACCAATAAAATATTCTTCATCTCTTGGATCAGTAAATTCTTTATACTGACCATTGAATCTTGATTTGAGTACTGGATAATCAGATAATGTATCTTCTATAGCTTTTATATCTGATAAGTCAAATACTGTATTACCAGAAGAAAGGAAGTCACCATCAATTTCTTGAGCTGTTCTCTTAGGTCCAAGAGCAGATGACATTTTTTGGTACCATTCATCATCTCTATCAGGATGCATCCTCCAATATAACCTTAAAGGATTAAAACCATTTAATCCAGATATAGCATCTACCCATGTTGAGTGGTAGAACCCTCCTGTTCCATATGGAGTATTTTTATTAATAAAATTATACTCTTCTTGGTTTTTTCTGTTTTTATTATAGTTATAAGTAATATAGCTATGATGATCTTCTACTGTAATATCATAGATATTAGTTTTAAATTTTCTTAGAACTTTTAATTTTGAAAGTTTTACTTGATTGCCTCTTTCTCTACTTATGATTTTATTTATATAATTCCTGGAACTCTTTTGTGACATGTTACTAAATACAGGATTATTTCTTATAAAATCATTTATACCTTTTTTAGATATTTCACCAGATTCTATGCCTTTTAAAACAACAGCTACTGAATCTAAATCAGTAAAACCTTTACCAGTTCTAGTACCTAATTTAAGTCCATAAGAATATAAACTAGCTCTTCTAGTATTTTCTTTTCTAGAAATAACTCTTAAATTAGTTACCCAATTATGATATGGTACACAATCTATATGATCTATCACTTGATTTTTACCAACTTTAAAATCAGTAAAATGTGATAAAACTAGATCAGCCATTCTAAAATGTTTTGATTTACCTTTACCACTATGAAGTATCACTCTTATATAACCACTATCATTTGGTCTAAGATTTTTCTTGTACCACTTACCACCTCTAAGAAATTTTAATTCACCTCTATTTGATATTTGATAATTATCATAACCCTTTACAAATTTCCATATTTCTTTTTCTGGCCATTTAATTTTGGGAGGTTCAATTAATTCTGATAAACCAGTTTTATACAAAATTACCTGTTCATCTTTTTCGATTATATCTCTTACTGACATAAAACCATTTAGAGTATATAATTTATGGTCAGGAGTACATTTTAATGTAGTACCAAATTCAGTTTGGATTTTCCAGGTTTCTAATCTACCTTTATTTACTGCAGCTACAATTCTTTTCCATTCACCTTTATGAGTTAATACTCTTAGATTACTTACAAATGATAAATCAACTGCTGATTTAGGTTTACTTGGACATATATTTTTTATTTTTAATAAACCCTTATCAGTAATAATTTTTGTATTACCAGAAACACAGCTATTTATGATAGCTGAGCCTCCAGTTGAAACTGTTGGAAAAGCTGCAGCCCAAATAGTAGCTGCCCATCTTACTATAGCTGCCTCATCAATTACTAATAAAGAAAGTGATTCTGAACGTCCTGCTTGATCTGATGTTGGGATAGATTCTATTATAGAACCATTTGAGAATTCCATAGTAGAAGCTGAACCATATTCTCCAAATCTACCATTTACTATTGGGGTTTGTAAATACCAAGGTAGATTTTTATACATAAATTTTATTTTCTTTAGGACCTTTTTTGCTACTGTATCTTTTATGGAAATAATGTTTACTTTTTTATTTGGGTGATACATACATAACCATAAACAATACATAGATATTAATTCAGTTATACCAGCTTGTCTAAATTTTAGAATAATATTAAACCTTTCTTTTAAGAACTGATATAATACTGATTTTTGATAAGGATATAAATCAAATTGTACTCTACCCAATACAGGATTTACTACATATATGAAATTTGAAAAATAGAATACATCCTTAGATACTTTAGCTAGAATTCTAATTTCTTCTGAGGTTAATTTTTTATTTTCTTCTTTTAAGATTCTTCTTGCCATAATTAAAACTTATACCGTATCCTTAAAAATAAATCAGAACCCAAATTCTTTTTCTGATTTGGATAATAAAATCCATTTAACCCCAATGTATAATTAAATTTATTAGTCTTGTATTCTAGTCCTAAATCTAAATCCCATAAATTATTGAATGGTCTTACTGTTAATTCAGTGAAAAAATCAAATTTTTTATAAAAAGGTACTTTCTTTGAGGTTAATTTGTTATTAACATAATTATATGAATATGAATTCAGGTTTATTTTAAACTCCTTTGAATAAACTTCTCCTTTGGTATTTTGTAAATTTAGTTTTAGATTGTTGTTATCTAGTAACATCTGAAGTAACCTATCAGTTTTAGGATATTGAGTTAAAAACAATGATGAAATATCTAGATAAGTTGAATCCTGATAGTATAATCTTAAAGTATCAGTTTTAATTTCAACTTTTGAAATTTTTACTGTATCACTTGGAAGATATTTAGTAACCAAATATGGAACTTCTATAAATTTGAATTCAGGTTCAAGTTCAATTGGTTTATTGATAAACACTGTATCAGTTTTTGTTATATCTGATTCATTGTTATGTTTTGATTTTTTAAAAATCAGGATTACTAAAAATACAATCAATGAAAATACGATACCTAAGAAGAAACTTTTGAAATTCATATTACCAGTTTTTTGAGTTTACTTCTTCTTTTACTAGATAAATCTCTTTTGGGTAACTTAACTTTCAAAACATATTGAAAATTGGTCTCATAAAATTCAGATATGGGTTTACAAGAACTAACTGTACTGAATACTTCATTTAATTCTTCTGGTGAAGTTAAACATTTTGTATTTTTTCTAAAATTCCTTGTCATAAACATTTGGTTTTTTTTGGTGATTCAAGATACAATAGTTTAAACTAGAATTATAAGGCTTATGATTTTTATATTCTATTTTGTTTTTAACTCCTTATTACCTTCTAAACTAAAAATAGGTAAATTTGAATATAACTTATTTACCTTTTTAGAAGGTATAAGTTATATTTATTGACACGGTATTGATTTATTTTTATTGCGTGCATATAAATAGAATACTCTATTAGAGTATTCTATTTAATTATATCCTTTATTATAATTAAAAATTAATAATAAATGCGTATATATGCGAAGGAAACTCAATACTGTTGATTTTTTACTGAAAAATCATATGTTTTTTTACTATCTAGTGAATATTTTTTATAAAATACACCTTTGATTTGGTAAATACTATCATTCCATATAAAAATTTAACTCAAAAAATTATCTAGGATATGAAATTAAATGAAGGAGATGCTGTTTTAGTTACTGGTTATGCTTTTTTTGAAAAAGCATTGATTGAAAAAGCTGAAAAAGGTCAGTATATACTGAGTAATGGCTTTAAAATTGACAAGAATTTTAATGTTATAGGTAGTAATAAGTTCATTGTTAAGCCATTTATAGAAGAAGAATATCAATTTTTAGTAGCAAAATCTGCAATTCCTAAACTTTTAGATGAATTTAGTAAGAAATATACATCACTTTCAAAGGAAAAAACTATCAAAATATATAAAAAGTTGAATATTTTGAGTAAAAAACACCTTTAAAAATTTAAAAAATTATGTTTATCAGGACATTATTATTATTCCACATAGTTGGTAGATGGATTATATCACCTTTCATGAAAAATTCAAGCAATATTCTTGCTTATCATAAAGTTATGAAAGAAGAATATGGTAAAGAATATACTGGTAGGTTAGGAAAATTTATATTTACATTTGCTTTATTTACATTATTAATAACATTATGTGCCCTATACTTATAATATTATATGTGATTGGTTTATTATTTACATGGTTTGTAGACCAAACTATAATGGATACTAAAATGGTTAATACCTATTCGTGGAAACATATATCAGTATTAACTATAATATGGTTATTATCACCAATATTCATCATAGGTTTATTATTTTTGGGTATAAAATTTTTAGTTTCCAGAATTTTTAGAAAAATATAACCCAAAATACTATTATAATTTGTCAAATTATAGGTTAGTGATTTTATAATAAGTACGTTTATTTATGTCGCTAAAAATATATATGAGATAATGTTACAACTTTTCTAAACCATACTTTTTATATCCAATGACACCACTAAATCTCATATATATTTTATGGCTTCCAGTCTTTGGGAAAAGGTTGGAAGTTTTTTTTGTGTTAAAAACACAAATGACAGTAGAATCATCAATAAGATTATAAAAAATCATTATGAAAAGAACAGATTATTTATATTTGGAATGTATAGAATACCCAAAAGGTATAAATATAGATTTAAAAGAAAATAACATAGTATTTTGTTTAAATAAACAAGGGATTTATAATGTTATAAATGTAAAAGTTACTAGAAAATACCCTATACTGGGAATTTTTAATAATTATGAATACCAATGTTTAGAATTTAATTCACCAAAAGCAAATCTTAGTTATTCATTATTACAAACCATAGTAAATAAACTCAATGATTTAATGCATTTATATAGAGCTGGTATCATAAAGGGTAATTTAAAAATAAACCTTTTCAAAATTTTTTAATTAAAATCCCTTGAGGTTACTATTCTTTTAAGTTATTATAATAACTTAAAATTTTTTAGGCCTATGAACACAATTTTTTATGCTCAAAACAGAAAAGGTAATATCCCAATAAAAGGGATAGACCAGCTAAAAATTGAATTAGTATTTGAAAATGCTGGTAATTTACAGAACAATGTTAATGTTACCATGTTGGGAACCATTAATTCAGAAATGTATAATATAGCTAATACATTTAGACCTGGTAGAAATTATTATGAAACAAATCAGGAAATTGGACCAATAGAATATACAACTAGCAGTAATATTGATTTTACTGTTAAGGTTACTGGATGTTTAAATACTGATGGTGAATCTGGAACTCAACCAAATAAATATAATTTACTTATTCAAGGTTTTAAAGATAGCACTTTAACTAACCCATTTAATATATATACTGGTGATGGTGATTTGGTTTATATGGATGAAGGTGGAATAACACCTGGTATGTATTTCCCAACAGAAGGTGTAACTGGTAGTAAAACTTTATCAGAAGAAGATTTAAAAATTATTATTTGTCACATAGATATTTTAATACAGAATTAATTATGAGCACTAGATTTTTTAGTCAACAACAAGCAGCATCAAGCTTAGAAAAATATGAAATAAATATTACAAACGTAATATTTAAAACTGATGCATATAACGAAAAATTTCAAAACTCTGGTAACTTATCATTCAACTTTATACCAAATACTAATAAGGATACTGACCAGATTCAGATGAGGATGCAACTTAACCAGAATACTAATCAAACTTCAGCTATGTCAGGAGTAGTAAAAACTTATACTGATAAGCAAAATATGAAGGTACAACTGAATACTGGTAATATAACTCTTCAAACTTCAGATGATAGTTATATGTATTTTATTACTTCATATATAAGAAAAATATATGCAAAAAATTCCCAGGATGACCCAAATAATAGTACATACTTAGTTGATACCAAAACTGTGAATGTACAAGAACATGTTTATTCTATAAATGAAGAATATGAATTTTCAGGTGAAATCTTACAAGGTAGACCTATAATAGTAGTAGAATATTCTATTGTAACTTCATGTTTTATGAATACTGTTGAATGTTTAATCTCAACTAATGATATTGGTATAAATAATACATCACCTGCTAATTATAATTTAACAGCTAACATATATAAAGATGGTTCATCAAAACCCTGGGGAAATTTCAATAGGCCCTATATTCAATTTACTAAAGAAGATGGAGATTCTCACTCAGAACAATGGGGAATCACCTATGAGGATTCCCTGATTAATAGAGGTAATCTTGTTATACCAGATTTTAAAATGATATCTTCACAAGTAGTTTATAGAGCAGATAATAATCAACCATTTAGTAGTACCTATTGTATACTTTACTCAGTAGATTCAAATGGTGGTTATACTAAACTTGAAGATTGGCATATTTCAACTACAGTTTTAGCAGGTAGTGATACTTGGGTAGAATCAAATGTAAGTATACCACAAACATGTTGTAAATTATTGTTGGATATAGAATTAATACCTTAATATTATGATTGAGATAGTTAAATTAAATAGGAATTCTAAGTTTATAAAGATTAAATTCAATTCAATAGAAGAAAGTAGAATATTTGGAGTAAATAAACCATATATTCTAACCTATAATAATGATATTCCAGTAAAGAATTATATTAATATAATAAAATTAGTTATATTAGAAGATTTCTATTTACTAGAATTCACTATAATAAATTAAATTTCTTCTTTATTCCAGTTTATACATTTATTTTTAATAACTAGGATTCAACCATGGGTCCTAGTTATTTTTTTTATTTTTCACCAAACTGACTTCCTGATATCATATATAGATATGAATTAATAAAAAAAACTTAATCTTATGAACCAACCATTTTTAAAATTATCATCAGGGATAAGAGTAAAAATAAAAAGTCCCATTTCTAGTAATGTAATTTTAGGCATTATAGAAGATTTCTGTACTGACAATTCTAATACTTTTGTTAAATTAAGTAAGGCAGTATTAGTAGATTTATCCAATAAAGTAACCAATTATTGGTTATCAGAAAATGTCCTCATAGATATCGATAGTATGGCAATTTCATCACCAAATACTGAAGAATTATCCCTATTAGAAAATAAGACTAAAGAATAACCATCATGAAAGTAGAAGTACTAGAAATACAAAATATTGACGGAAGTATAGAGCCTGATATAACAGAAATATGTTCCAATCATGATAAAACCTTTATATACAAAGTGGGTGAAATAGTTGAAGTAAAAAACTTTGATAAAAATAGATGGAATAAATTTTCAAATGGGATACATTTTTTTATAGATAGGAATATGGCTGTAGTTTATGGAAGTAATTTATTGGGTATTAAAGATATCAATCTGTACCTGAAACAATATTAGGTGCCCATTACATATAGCCCAAAAAACCTGGTGCAGTAAATAGGGGGTACGGTGTCTTTTAATTTAAAACTTCAAATAAAAAAATAGGGGACAATTATTAGTCCCCTTTTATTAAATTATTTTTATAACCACTCAATTTTTTTATTTAATTGTTTAAAAATCAAATCAAATAAATTATTTTTTTTATCAAAGTCAATCATAACATTATATTTATATTTATCATAAAATAATCCTTCATTAACCAATCCACATAAATAATTAATACTTTTAATTTCATTATCAATATTAAAATTGAATTGAAATTTATTGATAAATTCGTTTAATTTTTCTTCAATTAGATTTCCTTTTTCATCAAATAATATGTCTATTCTATTATCCAAATCAAATGAAATATTCATTTGTTTTTGTCCAATAAAGGAATGACTATTTATATTATTAATACTAAATGAAAAGTGATTCATTATTTTTTTGATAAATTGAAAGCAAACGTTATTATCTATGTTTACTATTTTTTTTATTTCATCTACATTCAAATAAAAATCAATTCCGTTTTTATATTCAAAGAATTCCATTTTATCAAAAAATTGTTGATGATACCTTTGATACATTTTTTCAAATACTTTTTGATTAAGTGGTCTTATTACATCATCAAAATAATAACGTATAATTAATTCCAATTCATTATTACTTTTTCCAAAAATTAAAATTTCTTTTTCCATTTTTTTTATTTTTTTGTTTACTAATTTAATTTTTTAAAAAGGGGGGAAATTTCCCCCCTTTTTTTCATTTGTTCATTACTGAAACGAATCGTTTAATTAATTGTACACTTTCTTTATTTGTGTTGTTATCCATGATAATTTCAATATTATTGTAAACTAATTTTGCGTATTCTTTCCAATCTTTTTTAAGTGCTTCTAATTTGTTTTTATCTTTTTCAACAACTAAAAAAGTAGAAAGAAATGCGTCTCTTTTTTTTCTTAATTTAATTCTGATTGATTTTTTTTCTTTGTCTGTTTTTCCCTCAAATAATTCTTTTTTGTAAATTGTTGCACGATTAAAAGAAATTTCTTTTTGGATTGTTTCGTTACCGATTGCAAAAATTTTTTCTAAATTACTCATAATATTTTGCTAAAAAATTTTGGAAAATAAAATAAAGAAAAAAGAATAAATTTTTTAGACTTATTAGAAAAATCTTTTTTCCTTTTGTTTACATTACAAAGATACTATACTTTTTCTTATAAAAAAATTTTTTCACTGAAAAATAACTTTAAAAAAGTGAATATAATTTAATTGATTATTTACGTATATATAATATATGTATATAGAAATAATCATTATATATACAATACATAATAACAAAAAATATCTTAATATAATTTAAAACCAAACTCCCATGGGTTACCTCCAAGGGTATATTGGGCTTACTTTAAAAGTGGTCATTGTCGATGGGTATTTTTTCTGGGCCTCACTGATACTAATGCCTGATACCCAAATTAACCTTTTTCTCCCTGAATCCTTTGTGCCTATAATGGCCAATAAATATTCGCCCATTGTAGCTAACTTAATATTCATGATTGGCCATAAAGGCCAAAACTAAAAGGCTCCTTGAAAGAGCCCATAAATGGCCTATACTTTTAACTCACTTCCTCTTTGTTGCGTATATAAATATATTATAAGATAACTTAATATATACCTCTAGAGAATTATTTTTAGTTTAAGAATAATTTATTTATCTTTTAAGCATACCAAATTCTATGAATGATATAAGGCTTTAATATTATTAAGCTTTTGGGCCCTTATAATAACATGATTAGTAAACATGATAATTAAATTATTTTTTATTGCCTATCAATTCAAGCAAATTATCAATTCAAGCAACACATAAAAATGGGACCTAAATATACATCCCGTACCTTTAAGTCCCTGATGATAACAATTATTATGAGTAATTTTATATGTTATATGGATTAATAGTCAAGTCAGGATTTATTAAGAACTAAGTATAAAAATTTACCACTAACTTTATCCTGAACCTTTCCTTCATTTTTTCAGGATTTTCCAAAATATCAAATATAACCTTCTTGCCATATTTCTTAACTAAACTATTCATTAGTTCAATGCAAAATTCTTCTCTGAATGTATTATCTTCTGTCCACTTAAAATAATTAACATCCTGTTCGTTGTCCGGAATAAAAAATACTTCTACCATAACCTTAAATTTTTAAATTAATACTCTAAACTTAATTCCTGTAATAAATATAAACCCTCTAAAGTTAAATCCTCATATATATCAGGCAAGGGATAATAAACCAGAAAATTAAAATTATAATCTTCAGGATTCTTAAGAATATTATCCCTAGTTTCCTTATTATATAATCTTTCGACCTCTTTGAGAAAATATTCAATACATTCGTTATTAATAAAACCATTATATATAATAACTTGGGAATTGGTTAATTCCTGAATTGGTTTGAAGGTGATTATTGTTTTCATAATTTTATTTTTTAATTCAATACAAATATAATATTTATTTATTATATAATATAATATTAATATAAATATTTCTGAGGCACCTGAACAGGTATTAAAATTTTAACCTGATTTAGAATCCTGATTTAATTTACCTGATTAATTATCTTGTTATTATTACATGATTAAAACCATTCAAGATATTATCAGTATTTATCATGTTTAATTTATCAGGTTAGAATAATTGGTTCTCTAGAATAATTTCCTGTGGGCCTATCCTGAACCTGAATTAACCCATATATTATAATATAAATAAACATTTAGGAACATGATAAATTAATCCTAATTGGTAAACATGATAAATAATACATGATAAAATTACCTGTTTAATTTATCCTGATTTGGAATCCTGATAATTTTAACCAATATATTATATAATATAATAAATTAAGAACCTTCAGGAACCTGTTTTAATTAACCTGATATAAATAACATGTTAAGAATAACCCAATTTAGAACCTGATAAAGTGTCCTGATTAGAATATCCTGTTATTTTTTAACCTGATTAGTTAAACCTATTATAATATATTATATATACATGATAATAAAAACTATTCAGGATTAGTATCATGTTTTAAATATCAGGATATTAAAAATTGCCTTCTGGGCTACCCATAACTGGCCTTACCAGATCCTGATTAATTTATCCTGAATTAGTAACCTGTTATTATTATATATAATATAACTAGATAAATAAAACCTGTTATTTATTACCTGATATAAATACATGATAATATAAACTAGATTTAGAATCATGTTTTAGCAACCTGATAAAAGAACTAGATAATTCATCCTGATATTTAAATCCTGAATTAGTTATCCTGATTAATTAACCCAATATATTATATATAATATAAATAAAGCCTGGGATTCAGGATACTTTTCAGGATATTATTATTTTACTCCTTTGGGCTTATAGGGGCCTTACATCCTCTACACGTTGTAGCTAGTTTACACATCCTGAATAATGGGCCTTGGTTCCTTCCTGACTTAAATCCTGAATACATTTTTTCAGGCAATTTCAGGTACCGTTTGGGCTGCCTGATTTTATAATTTCAGGTACCCAAAAGTAGCCCAAAAAGGGGCGTTTGGGCCCTATTTTTTAAAAATGCCAACTAGCAAAAGAGGTGGTGGAAACAGTGCCCAAAGAATACTTTGGGCTCACCGGCCAGCGGCGGGTGCACTATATGTTTTTGGTATATGTATTGTATGGTTTTGATTGTATATTATATTTGGTTTATTTTTTATTATTATATTATCAGGATTATATTGGTTTTATTTATCAGGTATTCTAATCAGGATATTTTTATCTTGTATTTTTAATTAGGTTTTTATTATCTGGTAATTAATATCTTGTTACTTTATTGGGATTTAAATATTGGGTTTATAATTTCATGTTTTAATTATCATGATTAATATATTGGGTTATTATAATTAGGTTAATTATTTTTTTAATATTATTTTTTTGTTTGGGGGGTTGGGGAAGGGTTGGTTAAATTATTTTTCTGGATTCAGGATGGTTAGGTTATTTGTTTTTTTATTTATTTGTGTTTTTTGGAATGGTGGGAATTTGGGATTCTGATTTAATGGAATTAAAGGGTACCTGTGATTGGGTACCCTTTGGATTTTTTGTGGGTTATTTTTGATTGGGTTGGATGTTGTATTTTAATTCTAGTATGGGTAGATAGAACTTAGCGTATATGTCTATCATTTCTTGGTTGTCTGATTCTTCATAGAAGGTTTCTATGAGTTTGGCTAGTTTTTGTAATATTTCTTGTTGTTGGGATTTATTGGTTAGGAGTTTGGAACCATTGAATATGGTTTCTAGGTTATCAGGATTGTAATCGAAGAATTGATCGTCGTTTCCTTCTAGAAGGTTTAATTGGGATAGTTGTAATAATAGATCTTTGGTTAGAAGTTCTTCTGAATCATAGGTATATAGGTAATATGATTCAGTTAGTGATTCTTTTACTTGGAAGGTGTTATTGAAGTTTTCTAGAATGTTTTCACCTTGGAATGATATTAAAAAGAATGGATATTCTTGGATTAATTTCTTGGATTGTTTTTCGTTGATTGTTTTCATAATTTGTTGGTTTTTTAAAGTTCTTGATAATAATATGGTAAATCATAATAGTTTTGATTCAGGAGTGCAATTTGTATTTTTTCTAGGTCATCGAGTAATCCTATTTTATTTTGTATTGGATTCTTGGATGTATTGAATAATAATTTAGATATGATTTCTAGTGAGTTATGTATTAGGATGGAATTAATTGGTTCCATTATATTATCGTCTATGATAAAGGTTATGGAACCTAGTGTATTTATTATTGTTTCTAGGTTTTGTTCCGGATTTTCAATTAGGTGATTTAATTTACCTAGTATATTGCCAATCATTGTTGGTAAATTTTTATTTGATTCAATGTATAGATATCCATTTTTGTTCTTGTATGAGTATGGTGTGAATAAATTTTGGTTGATATCCTGGTTCTTGATGTCTATGAATTGTGCATATATTATATATGCTGATTCAATTGTTGGGTTAGATGATTTTGTTTCCATATATTTTATTTTTTAATATATACGCCTACAATT
>ERZ779746.61-NODE-61-length-70336-cov-3.572445_pt1 | contig 70336 bp, 53 predicted proteins | sample MGYA00511888_ERZ779746 | MGnify/ENA primary metagenome ERZ779746 (study PRJEB29588, sample SAMEA1964695) | human gut metagenome | biome: human gut; feature: human-associated habitat; material: faeces | place: Denmark | collected 2008/2010 ... | reverse complement strand
CTGTTTGATGTTATTAATCTGTGTCATGATCTGTTTTTTGTCACCTTCATAGACTGAAGTATCAATCTTGTTTCTCAAGATCTTATTCGCTTCTTCAATCTTATTATTTGCAGATTGGATGTAATTATGAACATCGCGAAGAGTCTGGAGTTCTTCAGGTTGATCTGCAAAGAAAGTATTTAAGTGCTGTTGTACTTCAGCATACTCTTCTTTGGTTACGCGAGCGTCAATGGATTTTGATACATCTTTCAAGATCTCTGTTAAAGAGTAATTATCCTGAAAGACCTGGTCTGTACTAGAACGTACGATCAGATTGTAAATCACTCCATCAACCTTCTTAGAAAGTACAACAGGAATATCAATCATGTTATCTTGTGGCGTTTTCGGCATAATGTGTTCACCCCTTACAGTTTTGTGGTATCAAATCCTGTTACATAACGCACATAATCTCCTGTCGAAATATCCGGAATGTCTAATACAACTTTACTATGACGAATCATAGTATTTTTATCATACTTATTATCTGGGATGGCATCTTCTACTACCAATAACGCACCTGGGTTTGTCTCTAAGCAGCGTTCATAATAGTAATAGAATCCATTGTTATCCGCATCGTATTTTCCATCTGCATCTGGTGTTTCATCTGGAGTTGGAACTACTGGATCATCGTCATCCCCACCCGGTGACGGATTTGGATTTGGGTCCGGATCTTTATCATCGTATTTTCCGTTGATGTTTTCAAGTAAGATATCTTTGATGTTTTGCTCATCATATGCAACGATAATATTGTCAAGAATCAGATGAAGATCCAATGTGATCTTTCTAGGATAGAAAGATACCTGAAATTCTCCAAAATCCAATTTAGCGGCAGCTGTGGAATATACTGGGATGTTGTACTGCATCATACACTGAATGGTATGAGAATCATATGCATAGGAGTTTCCTTCAATGCTATTATGAATTCCAAAACAATCAGAGTTATTTGGATCTGTGCATTGTAAGATACAGATGTCATTAATCTTTAACGTATACTCTACGTTGTATGCAGAAGCCATCACACCAAATGGTACTTTGTTGGTCACTGCAAATACAATCTTTGGATCAAAGAGTTTTACACGTCTATATACCAACTCGTTGTTGAACGCACATCCAAGTGGTAACAATCCGTCATACCCTTCGTCTAAAGACTTAGTGGTACAAGAATGATTAATCTCTACGCCTTTTTCGTTGTAGATACTATAGTCTACCCATAAGACGTAGCGATCAGAGATTGTAGAAATCTCTGTAATTTTATTCTTGCGCAGGTCTTCCGTCATGGTTTTATATAACGTGCGGTTTGATTCCAGATTTGTATAGTCGATTCCGTTGATGTACATCGTTGCAATCATTTCACGTGCCGTATTGTCATGCTGTAATGACGCATGGGTACGGAAAGACTTTGCGATATTACGTGGTATGTTGGTCGTTTGATCAACTTTGACATACTGATCCGCAATCTTCGCATAAATTGCCTTTTTAGCCATATATGCAAACCTACCTTTCTGTGTAGTCTATACCACACTTATGTTCGTTGTAGTCTGAATCAAAGTCACTTGCATATTGTAGGGTTATCTCAATACGCGGTTTGATTGAATAGTACTTAGCCAGATGACCATCGATGATATTCTTATCATCCGATATGACATAGTCGTTGATCATATCACAATAAGTCTTTGCAAGATTATCCCAGTCTGGTTTTGACATGGGCCTGATAAAGCCAAGTTCTGCGCATAATTGCTCCACGGATTTCATGGAACTTGGAATGGGCATGAAGACATTACAATCGAACTTCACTGCGGTACGTATTAATTCAATGTCCTCTTCTTTCATAACCTTGAGGAAATATTTAATAAACTTTTTATGTGAATCTGCACCCTTAACATAGAAATGGACATGTTTTCCTCTCATATATCCTCTAGGTCTAGGGGTTGCTTTTGGTATGATATAAAACGTGAACTTTCTGGTATTCCAGGTGATATTTGTTGCGCGTTTTATGGTTTCTGGAAGAGTTTTCTTCCATCTATCTGATTTGAAGTGTGAAAGAAGAAATTCCAGACGAGCATCCGCGTCTTCTGGAATTTCTCCATATTGTGCATCATATAAGCGTTTTAATTCAGGAATATCGCTCATCGGTTTGGTTCTCCTTAGAATCCAGTGATTGAGCGGATTGCATAGGAGATGTTCTCCTGGAATACATTCGTAATATTCTGTGGAACATCGGTCAGTCGACTCTTAATGGTATTAATTGCCATACCAATCTTGGTAGAAATCTTTGGTGCTACCAAAGACATACCACAGGTATTCGCCAGATACTCAATCAAGCTGGTATTATTTAAGAACAGAATTGGATTCTCTTGTGGTGACATTGCAAGATCGCTATATAAGTCAGTAATTGTAAATGTCACATCGATCTCATTTGGCATACCATCCACGGTCCAAGACTGCTCACTTACGGTTTTGTTAACCTGAAGATCCGTTATCATACCAAGGTTAATGTTACAAACACCATCCATAAATGCTTTTACAAGGAACGGAGAATTGTATGTGTTTGCGGTACTCTGTTTTGGAATTGCTAAGCATATCAGATGCATTAACGGTACCAAGTTATCCATATAAATACCAAGCTTGTTTCCATACGGAGACTTTAAGTGAACCGTAAAGGTATAAGTCGTTGGCCTGGATGAAGACTTGTAGATATCTGGCATAATAACGTTACTACCTTTAATGACATTTCCAGTCAGGTTCAAAAGACGAGACAAAATAGATGTTACGTTATTACCATTTAAGGCAGTGGATAAACTCTCTGTTGCAGAATTGATAAGGTCTGAAAAGCCCTCTACATCATCTCCAGAACCACCAGAGTTGATAAGGAAAGCAACTTCTTTTAATGCATCCGATCCGTTATCAAATGCGCTTTTTAACATAGAGGTTCCAGTCTCGTTGTTATAGTTTTCAGTAAATCCAGAGGATGGATCCACGCAAAAACGAACGTATTGCATATTGGTAACGGTCTCATACAATGACGTTGCAACGCTCGATGCTTTGTCTTTGACTGCTTTTATAGTACCCTCCCAGAATCCGTATTTCTTGTTTTTCGTTGTATCAGATGTAACTGAGTTCGTTGTCTGATAAAGCACCTGATACTCACCGAGAGTATCTTTGTTTAATTTCGCGGCAGTTTTCTTTTCTGTTTTCGTCTTTCCATTTTTCTTAACTTTGACTTTCTTTGTTGTTTCGGTATACCGATACATATTTGAGAAAGTTTTATTAATCTGAGACTGCATCGATTTTGTAGGCTTATTTCCAGATAAGCTACGAGCACCCGTTTCATTATCCTTGTAGTATGTCCAGTTGTATTGCTGGAAAGAAACGCCGTCTAGCTTTTCTGTTAATTGCAAGAAACCAGCGATGGTACGTAGCATGATATTAACATACTGAATGTAATCCTGAAATGCTGGCGTAAAGTCATAGTATCTGACCGTATCACCTTTTTTATTATCTGAATTATTAACGGTATTTTTCTTAAGCCATTTAAAAGTGTTAGTATCTGCATTGTCAATAATGTTTTGACCCATGGATACGCGAACGCCTTTGTCTTCTCCAGGAAGATAATATGGGTTTCCTGGGATGATGGTTAGAATCGGTGCCTGTAAGCGGATATTATTTAAATAAGATCGTCCGATCGTACTGGTAACATCAGAAAATCTTGGGTCTACCGTTTCAGGGAATTGATATGGTAATCCAAACACACGCATACCAAGCTTCATCATAGTTGTTGATGAATCTGACGAAGATGTGGTTGAACTATCTGTTGTGGTAGCCATGTCGTGTCCTCCTTTCAAAGCTTAAAAAAAGTAGGATAAAGCGCGTATTTAGCGCCTTACCCTACTGTTTTTATGGCTTATTTCCCTGCGGCAATCTGCTGAGCGAGTTTCATATTCTTAGTTGGTTTAGAGCCTTCCTGTTTTAAAGTAGACACGACCGGAGTGTCGGATCCCTTATTTACAACGACGGTATTACCACCAGTTTTTAAGTTCGCTAACAGTTCGTTTGCCTGGGATAATCCAGAAACACCTTTGCCTGTATTGTCGGCAATGATTGCCAGAATCTCAATCATGCAACGAAGTAATTCGGTGTCATTCTTGCTAGATTTGGCAGCATCTGCACGAGTCATGATCTCAGACAGGGTACTGGATGATGTATAGTTACTTCCACTGTAAGTGGTGTTGTTTGCATTGATGAATCCAGTGTTACTTGTAGTAGTGACACCATGTCCACCATGTTTCATATTTTCACGTCTCTGAACTCTATTAAGATACTGCTGGTAAGCATTGGAACGCTTTTCCATCAGTCTTGCACGAGCAAGCATACGATTATTAATCTTAGCTCGATTTGGTGCATATACGACTGGTTCCTGATTCTGATTCGGATCCTGGGTTGCAGTCTCATCTTCACCACCATATCCACCTTGTCCACCAATAATGTGAATCTTTCTAAGTGTTTCTGGATCGGAGAGACGATTCTTCTTACGAACACCAACTCCACTACCACCTGGATCTGGAGTTACTCCATCCGGTCTCGGGTCATCGTCTTTGTACTTCTGATAATACTGCTCGTAGTAACCAGAAACGTCACCAATACGGCAGTCGTCACCGAAGAACTTATAGAAGGTATACTTCGCATCCAGACCACGACTAGCGTTCTGTGTGATCAGAGTTTTATGTTTTACATAATCGGACTGGTTCTCACCATTACGTCCATTATACCAGTGACCAGAAATCGCAGCGTCAAGTGGGAACATATCGTATTCGGTAACGTAACGTGGAAGGGTACGATTACCTTGTTCGAGTACCTGTGTGATCGCATCATAAACGTTCTGGTTCGGGTTCTGAGCGTAATCTGGGATATTACCACCACCAGCACCAAACCATCCAGAAGTCTTAATCATATTGACAAGAGATTCTGCAGTTGCTGGGTGACCAAACTGAACTTCACTTAAGTTGGCCATATGTGATGCACCATCTTTTGTGATCGCTAAGTTTTCACCACCGTTTTCACGCATCATGATCTGTGCAATGTATTTCTTTTGGTCATCTGTGAATGTATATTTCGGGAAGTTTCCTGGAATTGCTGTGGATGTACCCGTAGTACTACTATCACCACCGGTTGTGGTTGTTGTAGTGGTTCCATTCCAGAATGCATTAAAGTCTGTATTCCAGTTACCAGTTAAGGTTCCTTCTACCGCACGGTTTGCAACTTCACCAAAGAAGTTACCAATCTTATCAATGGTGCTATTACCTTCCTGACCACCACTTGTGGATGTAGATGTGGTTGCACCTGTTGATGTTGATGTCGTATTGGAAGCTCCAGTGTTTGCTCCATTTGCGGAATTACCTTTACCGTCTGTGAAAGTATTTTGCACTTTCATTTTAGATTTATCTGGTTCTGTGACAGTATATGTCTGTCCATCTTGTACATAACGTACGACCTGAATCCATGTACCATGACCAGATGCTACACGTCCATCTGTGTATGTATTGATTGCATGAATACGAGGACCTGGGTCATTAGAACCACCATGTCCACAAAGCATGCCATTACCAATATACATTTCAACGTGGCCGTCTTCACCAGAAGAGCCATGTGCATAGAAGAACACAAGGTCACCAGGAAGCATCTTACTTTCAGATGGATAAGTTCCCATTGTAGTATTCGGGCCGTCAACGACTTGACCAGCACCGATCATATCGCCGGTATAGGAACCAATGGTCATACCAAGTGCGGTTTTATAGATTGCACAGCAAGTAGATGAGCAGTCTCCATAACCATGTCCATCGACACCTTCCATAACTCTGGAACGGTCGCTAGACTGAGTATATGTGTTACGTTCAACAATTGTCAGCATCCAGTTTACTAGCGCTTCACGTGCATCTGCAGCAGAAGAACCTTTTCCACCTTTCATACGGTTAAGTACGGCGTTGATTCCGCCTTTACCACCCATGATCTTATTCAGTGTACGAAGGAACTTAACACCAAATCCACCTTTACCTGCAGCTCCTGCGTATTTGTTATACCAGTTCTGTCCCATGCTAGCACGTTTCGCTTCAACCGCACTACTCTGGTCAGCCGGTGATTCAAATTTATGCAGAACTACGTCAGATGCTTCTTTTAAAGAAGTTGCGGATTTCAGTACATTATATACTGGTGCATAACTACTACTTTGAAGTTCTTGTAACAACCAATCAAGCTGTGACTTGGTATCAGCAATAGATACATTTCTTGATTTAACGAGATCATACAGACCCTGTTTACGTCCAGGTGATGTCCACTGTGCAAGTCCGTATCCATATTGCTTTCCGAGCGGGTGTAAGAAGTCATTCTTACTAATTTTACCACTATCGACATCTGCAGTATACTGTGCGGATGTAGTTCCTAATTTCTTTGCAAGCAATCCCTCGACGATTCCTGGATTGATACCGGACTCGGCTTCCAGGTTACCCATCAAACCAGCAGCACCAAACGGTGTCATACCACCAGTTGTGGTAAGGTAATTGTATACCTGCTCAGTTACTTCATTGCCTTGTAAATTTCCGCTAGTTGCTGTAGTAGGTGTGGTAGTAGCATCTGTAGATGTTGTAGTTGTATCTGTGCCTGTACTTGGATTCCAGAAACTTGTAAAGTCTGTATTCCAGTTGCCAGTCAGAACACCTTCTACTGCACGGTTCGCAACTTCACTAAAGAAGCTTCCCATCTTATCGATCGGAGATCCTTCGGTTACGGTTGCAGTTGTATTACTATTGGTATTTGTACCGGAAATAGATCCGAGTGCAGCAACGTTACCAATAGATCCTTTTCCATCCTTAGAGAATGCCCAGAAGTTGCTACCTTCATTTACGAAAGTACTTGGTGAATAGGTTACCATAGAACGATCTCTGGAAGCACAGTCATTAACCACGATCTTGCCGTCTTTGATACCAACAAGGTCGATAAAGTGACCTCCTTGTGTGAAGGTTCCAGGTCCCATAGAACCAATAACCGCTTTTGCATTCTTAAGAGAATTTACAATACCGGATTCACTTACACCGAGTTCTTCGGTTGTAATACCATATTTGCTACCAATGGATGGGAAGAAGTCCCAAGAAGTACCACTATTCGCGGTACGCATTCCATTGTCAAGTGCGTATTGACAAGTTTCTTTCGGTGTGATGTCAACACCAAAGGAACGCAAGATAATCGCCATAGAGGTCGGACCACATGCAGAAGATGCAATCGTCTGACTTGGATCACCAACGCTTGAATACTGAATGGAACCCCAACGAGAGTCATTCTGTAACAGGTATGGGAAACCGTTTAACATATCTGCGCTATCACCAGCGTAATTTGTAGAACCTGATGAAGTTGTGGTTGCTTTCTTATCGTCTTTCTTATCGTTTTTCTTGTCGTCTTTTCCGTAACCACCCTTTGTATAGTGGTTGTATGCACTTCTTCTGGATCCTGATCCGCCGTTTCCAATAGACCATGCAGATCCTGTATATTTTGCTAATTCCTGTGGTGTATAAGCTCTTGAGAAGTTCTTACCACGCGGGTCGTTGACACGAATACGACCATCGGAATCTTGCCCAACTGCGACTACATAGTGACCTGCGGATGTATATGGAGTTCCGTTTCCGTTACTTGTACCGGAAAGAACGACTTCATTACCAGATCTTAAGGAATCACTAATAAAGTTTGCAGATGGTGCATATCTTTGCTCACTGTGTAAACCGAAGGTATCTGCGGCTCCAGATACGAAGTTCCAGTTTGTTCCGGTGTTATCACGAGTTCCTGTCTCTTGTGCGAGACCAGCCATCTTTCTTGGATCGACATTGGTTCCAGCCATATCTGCAACAACCATAGACATTGCAGCTGGTCCACAACCGCTATCACCAAGAGTTCCACCGTCACCGTTGTAGTCATAACGGTCTTTTGCCCAACGTTTGTCCGTCTGAGCGTAATAGGAATGTCCGTTTACTGTATCAGGTGCGGCATTTCCGACTTTGGATCTTCCATAGCCACCACCCATACGTCTCGGTCCAGAACCAAATCCATGATTCATGGCTTTGCGCATCTGAATCGCACGTCTAAATACATCACGAGTTCCTTCTCCAGATCCACCTGCAGAAACATCTGCGAACTGAGGAAGTTCTCCGTATTCTTTTTCAGAAAAGCTTGCGACGTTATATCCAAATCCGCCGCTAGATCCACGTGTCTTTGGTTTTCCGGAACCGGATCCACCTTTCAGCCAGTTGGTAAACTTAGCCCAACCACCAGTTACAACGCTCTTTGCGGATTCCCAAGCAGACTTCGCTGCTTTCTGGATTTCATCGATCGCTTTCTTAGCAGGAGCATCTTCTGTTACCTCATGTGGAGTAACCATACCTGCCTGAATCTTTGCTTCAAGTTCTTCGTCACTGATACCACTTTCCAGAAGATCACCAGTCTGAGAATAGTATTCCCAAGAAGAACCTTTACGTTTGTAGTAGTTACCTGTAGGCTCAAAATAGCCCATGCTTGTCTGTTTCTTGAACAGGTTCGCTACGGTATGAATCATACCATATTTTTCAACACTGGATCTAAATCTTTGAACTCCGATAGAGAAATTCTGTAATCCAGTTGCTACGGCACTTGCACCATCCTGGAATGCAGTAATTAGGTTTTTACCGTGTTCTACAATGGAAGCCCCGATTTTAGAAATACCGCTATTTTCTTTGTATTCAACGGCTTTTAAGGTACCAGCAAAGATCATGCTTGCTACTTCATCAGCATCCACATTGTCTTCGATGATGTCACCATTTACGTTATAGTGAGTAAATCCGTTTGTAGCTTCTACGTAGTAGGTCTCATCTGGAGCCATCCAACGAGTCTCTTTCTTACCAACGAAGAAAGATTTGATATCACCAACGCCACGTCCAAGTTTGTTCTGAATCAGATCGATTCGGTTACCAACTGCAGAAATCGCATTGGATGTAAACTTAGAAACGGCATCAAGTCCTTTAGAGAAGGCATCTCCTACTTTCTTGACGGTGCTCTTAAATCCAGGAACGATCTTGTTATTCCAAAGCTGGCTTACCTTGGAATCTTCTGTATAGTCCGTTTCCTTGAGAAGACCGTTGTTGATCATTGCAGTTACTTCATCAGCATCCACATTGTCTTCGATGATGTCACCGTTGGCATTGTAGTGTGTGTATCCATAGTTTGCAGCCACGTAGTAGGTTCCGTCCGCGTCCATATAACGTTTCTCATAACGTTTCTCGGTTTTTGATAAGAATACGTTCTTAATGGAATCCCAGTTACGTCCTTGCCAGGTTCTCCATTTCTTATACATATTTGCGCCACCTTTTACGGCGTTGCCTACGAATGAAGAAACAGCTTGCCATGCATCAGATAAGTGACCAAGCACCTTATCTTTTGCTTTTCTAAGACCTGGTTTGATTGTATGCTGCCAAAGTTCTTTTGCACCACTTGTTTTAACCTTTTCACGGCTTAATGCACCTGATGTATACATGCCCTGGATATAATCACCATCAACGCCGTCATCAGATATCAATTCACCGTTTACGTTGTAATGATACCATTTCGCATCACCGCTAGTCGCACCCATAGATTTACGCATCCAATAGGAGCCATCTGCTTCTATGTACTTGTAATCTGTATGGGTTCCAAAGAATTCCATAGCCATTCCAGGAAGTTTTGCAACAATTTTAAGATATTTCTTCGCAATCTTTCTGTTATTTGCAGCCCATGCAAGACCAGCATCCCAAACGTTTTTCGCTGCTCCAAGAGCTGAATCTTTGATATTTTTAAGTCCATCATTGACTTTGTTATTTACACTATCTTTCCATTTCTCAAATCCTGTTTTACTTGCCCATCTGGAAGGAGTAACGAGGTTTGCGTTGATAAGGTAAGATAACTCTTCATTGGAGATACTACCTTCATCAAGTTTCTCTCCATCTGCACTGTATAACTGACCAGTATCATCATAGAATCTACCAGTACCATCTTTCAGATCCCATGTGGAGTCAATTTTCTTATCACGTTTATTGAAGAAGTCCCAAACGTTCTTTCCAGCTTTGACAACTCCAGCACCGAATTCCATGGCTTTGGATCCAAAATCAGATACTGTAGTTGCAATGTTACCTGCAACATTAGCCGCTTTCTCGTGTAAGGATGATAATGCAGAAGATACTTTTTTCGTTCCAGAATCAACGAGTTTTTGGAATCCAGTTCCACCGGTCACCGTCTTATGATCTGTTTTCGTAACAAGTCCTGAACGGTATAAATATGCCAAATCCTGAGTGCTGATCATCTTTCCAGCATCAGTTCCATCAGCATTATGAAGTTTTCCTTCATGATCATACCATTGACCGGATCCATCATTTAAATCATATCCAGTATCCGTACGAGTTTCTTTTTTGGTAAAGAAATCCCATGCGTTTTTCCCAGCTTTTACAACACCAGACCCAAATGCCGCTGCATCTTTTGCAACAGCTGATACAGCGCTTCCGATTCCAGAAGCTACTTTAGATGCTGCGGATCCAAGTGATTTTGCAGCCTTTACAACGGTATCTTTCGCACCTTTCGTTTGTTTTCCCTGCTTATGGAATTGACCAGCAATATCATCTTTGAAGTTGGTCTCATCACCAACAGTACCTAACACTTTACCATCTTTATCTGTAATCGTATAGGAGCCATCTTTATTTTTGGTATAGGTATTACCAGATTTACCAATGTAGCCTTCTTCCTGCTCATCCTTACCATTCCACCACTTAGAAATAGCGGACGCAGGTTTCTTTAAAGCTTTTACGATACCTTTGGTACCTTTCTCCATTACAGATGCATTTTTGTCAGAGTTATAATCTTGGAAGGATTTGTACTTACCGTTGACTTCACCTTTCTCTACGGCATCGATATATGCATCTGCATCATCGTACTTACCCTCTGTAAGTCCAGCTTTCTTAAGGGTTTCGTATTGCTTTGTCAGTTTTTTATCACGATCTTTGATGTAATCTTTTTTGAACGCGTCACGGTCGTCCTGAAGTTCATCATAGTTTTCTTTACCCATGATGAGTTCATATATCAAACAAGCGGCTGTATTTAAGATATCGAATCCGCAAGTTGCAGCGATAACCTCATTAACAACATCAACGACAGTACCAGTAGTTGTCTGTGTAAATCCACCAAGTGCTGCAGAAATAATCCTCATTGTACCATCAACTTTATCCTTACTAACCTGGAAAAGTCTAGCGGTACCTGTAACACCATTGATCGCACCAAGTGTCAAGAAAACAACTTCAGATACACCAAGTGTAACACCGGCAACAGTAACTTTTGCACCCATAACTGCAGATACTTTTGCGGCAATCTTGCCAAAAACACCCTCTTTACTGAAGGCTTTGGTGATTTTACCCATGATCTTGCCGACCCAGCTATCTGCAAGTTTTCCTTTTGTTGCCTGTGCAGATCCAACTTTCTCACCAACTTTGGTGAAGAAGGACTGAAGCATTCCGATGATCTTATCTTTCAACTTAGAAGATGCTTTTTCGGCAGTTGAGTCAGCACTCTGCATAACAACCTGAGCACCTTTTTCAATTGCATCGTCTGTTTTACTAGATGCAACATGCGCGGCAGTATCTAAGGTCGGTCCTGGTAATAATGGAACGGTTGGGCCAGGAAGTGCCCCAGTAACAACATTAGTTGCACCTTTTGCTACATCATCAGCACCATTTTTTACAACTGCTTCAGTCGCATCATCTACATAATTTCCATAGTTGATTCCAGATAAAATACCTGTGGCACCATTGTCTGCTTCTTTTGTTACACCACTAACAGTTGCATCTGCTACAGTACCTGCAGCATTGTCAGCGGTCCCTCCCATATTTGCATACCAATTCGGTTCTTCTGATGGGAGATTGATATCTTGGGCTCCACCAAGGGTATAGCCGTTACTCATAAGCTCGGCTTCTCGAGCTGATCCAAATTCTATTGGATTTGTAAAGGTTGTTCCAGAAGTATATGCATTTTTAAATGATCCTAAGGTATTTGATATACCTTTACCAACATTGCCAATTGCTTGACCAACTCTGGTTTTTCCAAGTGTACGACCAAGGAGATTTCCAACTCCTTTTCCGATCGTTGAAACACCTTTACCGATTCCTTTTGCTACAGCAGCTCCACCTTTAACGATACCTTTTCCAAGTCCATAAAGCAACTGAACTGGTTTCTTAGCCACCTTATAGAGAAGCTTCGTCTTCGCAAATGTTGAATGATCAGCATCTCCTTCATCATTGGTAAGATATCCCAAGATATCTCCAGAAAAGAGTTCTTTGATATCATTTAAGAATCCTTGGAATTCTTCGGAACCAGATTTTCCATTTGTGTTGGCTCTGTTTTCTTTTTGCCATTCGGAGTCTGCACTAGCCTGGCCAATAGCATCACCAATCGCACCACCAACATTTCCAATTCCCTTACCAAGAAACTCTAAAAGTTTTTTCAGTAATCCAGACTTATTTAAGAATGCCAGCAACGCAATGAGTCCAGCACCAATTAAGCCTTTCTTACCAAAGATTTCAGACCAACCTTTGAAGAAATCAAATGTCTTCTTGGCCTGCTCTTTTGTCTTACTTGACATCGCTTCTACCGCATCGAGGATTCGATTCATTCGAGATTCTTTCTTTTCCTCGGCTTTTGCTGCCATAGATTCATCGGCTGTCAGAGCATTGTCAAGTGTTTTATCACGTAATTCCTGCTTGCCTCGAACGATCGCCATCTGAGGGTTATTAATAACAGCATTTGGATTTAACTGGATATCCGTTTGGGATCCTTCTCCGCTACTGTTACCATTCATGATCGCCATTGGTAAGCTCATCATTCCACCACCATTACCGGTAGTCGCATTGTTTTCCGCAGCTTCTCCATCATCAATGATAGAATAAGTATCTGCAGCTTGTCTGGTATTAGATGGTCCTGGTAATCCAGCTGGTGCATCACTCATAGTTGGTCCAGAGATTGCTCCCTGAGATCCACCCATTGTCGGAATTGCATCGGCTCCAGAATCACCACCGCCACCAAAAGAGTTGCGGAGATATTTTGCAAACTTAGATACTGCATTTCTTGCGAAATCAGCAATCTGTACACGAATTGGTTTATTCTTATCGCTGTAAACCTTATCACCTTTATTGGTCCAAACGATTTCTGGTCTACCGGCTTCACCAACTAAGGAGTAACCTTCTTTGGCATCGTCGGTACCTTCGGCATATCCTTCACCGGATGTATTATTTAAAATGGCTGCAAATGCGGAAGCCGTCTTAGAATGTGCATCTTCGGACTCTGGTTCATCTTTTTTCTTCTTACCAAAGAGCTTGGAGAATATTCCAGATTTAGACTCATCGAGTCCAGCTCCATTAAAGTCTTCACGTTCTGCATTTGAATACGTAAGACTACCAAGTCCATCTTCTCCAACAGGGGTTTCAGGTGCAACACCTTTCACACCCATCTCTTCGTCAGTTGGATTTGGTCCACCTTCGCCATATTTATATGGTTTTCCTTTTCTGTGCTTACGTTCAGAACCATCTGGATTTAATCCATTGATGGAGTTTAAGATCTGCTGTAAAAGACTAATCTGACGAACTTCATTGGTTGCATTCTTTGGATCGATATTCGCAAGCTTCTTAGCATTATATGCAGATGCATCGCTAATCTGCTCACGTTTTCTCTTTTCTTCCTCGGAGTCAATCGCTTCGCCTTTCCAGCGAATCTTCTTACCTGCCTTGGCTTCTGCTTCGGCACGGTTTGCAACAGTATCTTCCCACTGGTTTTTGCCGGTGTATTTTAAAATCTTTTGCTGATTTTTCTCACGGTTATGACGTTCTCTGGATGTTTCTTTTGCCTGAGCACGTTCTGCTTGTTCGTAATTCTTCTGAATTGACCAACGAGCTTTGAAGTCCTTGCCCATGTATTCACGTTTCCAGTCGTCAAAGTCTGGAAGATTTCCATTTTTATCTGGTTTGATTTCTCCATTTGCTACCATACGTTCGTAGGTAGTTTCCAGACGTTTACTATAGTCATATCCAGACTTGTTCTGAGATTTGACATAGTTGGCTTTCCAATCCTTATAAGATTGGTCGCCTTTCTTGCTATCCGCTTGATACTTTTTGTAAAGTACGTTGTCGTCGAAGAGTCCGGCTTTTTCCATCTTCTTCATATTACGACGCTGATCAATATCTTCAAGTGCATTATTTGCAGCACCTACAGCGCTTGCAACGCCATCAACTGCTTTGAATGGAGCAGATATAATTCCTTTGGCTCCTTTTTTCATCGTCTCGCCGACAACATCAGCTGCTTTACGAATCGGGTCTAATGAAATACCGGTTGCACGTTCAAAACCAGTTGTGATTGCATTCATAATTCGTTTTGCGAACTTCACTGGATGAAGTACTTTACGAATTGGAGAAACGATTACATGCGTGATGCCATTTAAAACTCTAAATGGAAGTAACACGGCTTGTTTACCTACATTGTAAGTAAGTTTTGCAACGTTCTTTCCAAGAGCAGCAAATGGCCGAATTAATGTCTTACTAATCAGACTTACAAATGGATCTGCAATTTTATCACGGATTGCATCTCCAACTTTATTGAAGATCTGAGTCGTGTGCTTCTTTACCCAGAATGCCATATTCACAGCGGCTTCACCGATAGGCTGAACTGCATTCTCAATAACTCCTAAGATGTTATATTTGAATGTGATTCGCATATCGTCCGCAATGTCCTGGACGGTATTCTTAAATGGTTGAACGACATACGCCTGTAATGTATTTCCAAGCTGACCAATGACACCAGCCTGATATTCTGGATCGTCTTTCTTCTTTTTGTTACCGAAGAGCCAACGACTAAATGTATCCGATTGTGCCTTGATTGCAAGACCAAGTCCCACAATAGCACCACCGATTGGACCACCTGCGGTCAGCATCGCTGGCATAAAACCGATCTGTGATAATAAGGATGCAGTTAGTGCACCAGCGGCAGCACCAGTTGCTCCCATACCTACGGTTTTACCAGTTAAGGATAATCCTGCTTGGTCTTTGTTTTTGTCTTTTACATGAGAGAAGACGTTTTTAATGGAGTTTATAACACCAATAGAACCACGCTTTTCGTCACCGAAAAGGAAATCATGGAATGCCTTAGACTTTAACGCGGTAGTTGCAGCCATACCAAGAAGTGCTCCGGCTACTGGTCCACCAACAAGTGTTCCAAGGAATCCACCTCCAGTAATTGCTCCTTTGATACCACCTAAAGCAGCTCCACCAATTAAGGCATTTTTGTTTTTGCTAACAAACTCCTGAGTCTTTTTAGTAATCAGACCATTGTCTTTGTCTTGATCACCAAAGATAAACTTCTGAAACTTATCAGATTTAGAAGCAAATCCAACGGCAGATCCTAAGATCACACCACCGATTGGACCACCGATCATGGCTCCTAAGAGACCACCGGATGCTAATCCAGCAGCTCCGCCTGCAACACCACCAACCATCGCATCTGGCAGTTTCTTTTTCAAAGAATCCTGCATCAGTTTCATGACGTTGTCTTTTGTTACAGCTTCACCATTCTTATCAGTATCTCCAAACATGGCATTATGCCAGTCTGCAAAAGATTGCTTAATGGAATCTTTAATTCCAGTAAAGATGCCTTTTCGTTCACGTTCTCCGGTCTGTTCATCTTTTTTGCCAAAGATTTTTTCCATGATACCTTCTTTGACGGTTCCAATAATGGAAGTCTCAGATTTTTCATGGGTCTTTCCTTCAGAGTCTACGTATGCTTTACCAGTAAACCGATGCTCCATTTCCAAGAAGGAATCGTGAAGCATATTGGTCATGCTAGATAATGCACCTCCTCTACGGAAACCATCGTCATCCTTGGTTCCAAAGAGTTTGGCTTTCATTGGTTTTAAGAGCTTATCATCAATCGAAGATACAATTGTAGTAGCCACTCCACCAATCATCTCGCCAGCTTCTTGCATCAATGCTTTGGCATCACCATTGACAAACGCATCACCCATACGGGATGCATGTTGTAAGGTTGCTTTCCGAAGCTGATCAGAAAATGCCATCATATCACCATTCGCAAAGGAATCGTTTCGAATAGCACTTCGATAATCAACTTTACCGTATTTAATACCCTTACTGGACATTCCAGATGATTTATTCTCAACGTGATTCTTTAAGAGCGTATCCACTGGAATCACTTTTCCATCTGGTCCGATTCGTTCAAATAAATCGGTCTGTAAAATTCCACTCTGGGTCGGATTTTTACGAAGCTCATCAAGCTTCTTATTACGATTCATCGTCGCATAAATCTGACCTTGAGTTAAGGTATTCATCGCAAAAGGATCGTCGACGGCCATCTGACTTACGATATTCTTGAACTGATTCTTGGATTTATCATCCCCACTGAATCGTTCAATCATCTTGAGCATCGTCCGATTTACTTTACCATTTTTGGATGTAAAGTCTGCATTTGGATTTGCGGAGTTACGATCCAATGCCATGTAAAGTTGCTCTTGCATAGACTGCATGTTTTTCTTTTCTTTGTCGTTTTCCAAAGAATTGATATAAGCAGTCAGGTTCTTACCGAATGGGGAATTATTGAATCCATCTGTAACGGCTTTTGCAAGACCATCGAGAATGTTCTTATCACGCTGGTCATAGGTTTGTAACTTATTTTCTTTGAAATCAAAATAATTACGTTGTCCCATATAGGAGGCAAGGTTCTTCTGATTCTCAGATACTTTACCGTCAGAAGTTCCACCCATACGTTCTGCGATGTATTTTAAATACTGGGTCTGGGTGGCAAGCTCGTTTGTGATCGTTGTCGTGATTGCTACTTTGGTTTCCCCATCAAACGGTATTGCATCTGTTTTTACTTCAATATCGTTCTTACGATCAATGAAGTTTTTACGATCCGCACGATAACCGAAAGATTTTGCAATAGTTCCGGTGATTTTACCGAACCAGTCATTGCTTTGCTGTTCTCCCCAATCATAGAGCTTTTTCATCATCATCGGCATTGCACCAGAAATAGCCTGGTCCATACCTTTGATCGTAGATGAGATAACCTCTGGGACCGCGTACTGAACGAGCATACTGGATGCCATTCCAAGTGGATTTGCTGCTAATTGTTTCAGCATATTTTCATCCATCAAGGATGCAAGCATTCCAAATTCAGAATTCGAAAGGTTATCTTTTAAACGTTTGGTGACATACTTTTTATATGCACTGATATCGAATCCGCCGTTTGCACCGATGACTTTATTAATCGATCCTTCATCGTCATCATCGTCGGACTCTTTCTTGGTCATTGCTTGACCTGCTTTGTCATAGAATGCTAAAGAGCTTTCTATGAATTTATTCATATTTGTCGAGTTGTACTCCACCAAAGCCGCAAGGTTCTGATTCATTGCGCTTAAGTGCTCTAAGATCTGTCCCCCAATTTGCTGTGATTGGAAGAATTGTGCAGACGTTAATGATACGAATGCATCGGTTTGTGCTTTGGATGTACGGAGCGTTAACTCGGTTTGCTGACTTATCGACGAATTTAAAGATGTAAACGCTTCAGCGGTTCCCGCAGCGTTTACATTATTAATTGTGACGTTACCGCCACCTTCATCTCCAAATGACACTCCTGAGCCACCGGAATCAAAGAGGTCATCAAAACCTCCATCTCCCATGATAGCTTGCTCAAATCGCTTATCATTTCCGGCTAAATGCCCACTTTTGAGGTCGTCTAATGCATTCTTAAACGCAGTATTTGCAAGTTTCACATATTTATTCTGATTTAAGTTCGTACCAGCAGATCCTCGTCTGGTTCCGCGGACGGACGTATTCATAGATCTTGCAAGTTGTGCGCCTGTTGTTACAGCTCCAGTAATGGTCGGTGCGTATTCGCCTAACACCTGTCTGGAACTGCTTCCAACCGCAGATAACGCATTTTTAAGCCATGTCGTCTTAATGGCATGCGATTTCACGGGTTGGACTTTTGCACCACGATTTGCCATGATATGACACCTCCTTAGTGTATATTTTCAGTTGCTTAACGCTTATAGCACTGTTTTTTGGTGGGATTTCAGAGGAAAAAGAAGGATACCCGAAGGTATCCTTCTTTCGTTATACGATCAGATCAGCTGGATCGATCATAGAGGTATGAACAACGTTATCGTGGAATTTCTTCATGTTCAAGTTGGTAAGGGTGGTTGCCATCTTACCAGTCTGAAGACCAATGAATTTCTTACCACATGTATAGTAGTACATACCTGCACATTTCGCACATTTACAGTGTATGTCAGTGGTTCCTTTGCAATACATAACAGAACGCATTTTGACAGTTTTGCCTTTGTAAGACTCGATGATTGACGGCTCTAAGCACTTCAGTTTACCATTCTCAGAGATATATCGATAATCGTAGTCATGGATGTTACCTCCAGTTGGAAGTGTGATGTTCAGTAAGAACTTTGTTCCACAATCGGAGTTTGCATCATCGTCGATACGCTCCATCTGCATGATAGCGTTAAGTTCCTTACCAAGGTAGCCAGACTCTGCAGTACCTATAGATTTCGGATACGCACCGTTAACCAACGTATTTGCATGAGGTGTTAAGTCTGTTTTCTTCAGACCATCCATCAGAGAGTTAGCAATGAAATCATACTTTCCGGTAGCTTCGTTGTAGACAGTACCACGAATCAAGTTGATATTCTTATAGTTGTTGCCGAAAGAACCACGAGCACCAGAATCATACAAATCCATACCTGGATCACCTTTCAAAATACGTTTAGCTTCCTTAATCAAGGTTTGCTCTACGTACTCACCAGCTTTCGGGTCACCAGATTTAATCTTTTCTTCGTTTTCCTTAATGAGCTTCTTTTTCAGATCAGCAAGCTCTTTTGGTAAGAACAGGATTCCTGGTGTAAAAGAAGTACAAACCACAGCATGCATCTGAAGTCCAAACCAGTCACGCATATCAATGTAGGTCTCTACTGTATCAGATTCCGTAAGCTTATCTTTTAAAGCATTAGAGATCATGGCTTCCATTTTACCACAAACCTTATCTGTTACTGGTTTATTTACGATTTCAAATCCAATAACAGGGGAAAGACCTGTGAAGTTCACAAGCATCTGATAGAAGACAAATCGACCAACGGTTGTGTTAATTGGTTCTTTATTATTCCAGAAGTTTACTGGAACGATCATGGTATCACCAAGGTTGTAATCTGGGTTACGCATAGACTTACCATTTGAGGTATGACCAAACATGTGGGTCATCTTACCAAATGTGAAATCAGCTTCTGTCATTTCAAGAAGAGTAGCTACTTTCTCTTTCGGGCAAGGTTTTTTATTGTCGTAATCCTTCGTGAATGTATAGAATGTCTGGATTGCTTCTGAAGAAATGACACGAATCAATTTACCAGACGCATTCACGAAGTTGCCAGTACCATGGATGTATTTCTCGATCTCTTCGTTTGCTTCCTGAGAGAAGAGTATCTTAACGGTTACCTGGTCACCGTCGTAGTCACCTCCGATACCTTCCAGATAAGAGTTTGAAAACTGAAGAGAATCGATAAATAAAGATGCCATCTTGTAAGATGGGACATCATTTTCAATCACTGGATACCATTTGTAAATATGGCCATTGACCATCATTGGCTCTGTCTTTGTCGTTGAGTTAATTCGAATCTGATTACAGAAGACAGAGAATTCATCGGTGATTGGGTAACGTGTTGTCATGGTGTGTTTGTCTTTTGTAACATCAGACGCTGCTAAAAAAAGAAGGTCTGTAATAGTCATACGACGATACACAATAGAGGATAACTCATCTTTTCCACCACCAAGACGTTTACCAGATAAATGCAGGTAATAACGTTTGTCGGTTCCTTCTACCGGAATCTCAATTGGATTGAAACGACTAGATGGATCTTTGATGTAGCTATCCATCATATTTTTAATATACTTTTCGTCAAAATAACTTGCTGGGTTTTTCAGTCGTACGGTTTTAACCACTTCGTCATTCTCTGGGTTGTATACGATCTTATCCAAACTCTGAGAGATGATTTCACGATCAAAGAAGTTCTTTAACCAATGCATCATCAAAGGATAACAAAGTACACAAGCTTGTGAAATTGGAAGTGCACAGTGATAGTAGTCAACCATCATATCATTCTTGGATTCATAGTGATACGTTGGGGCTGTAATAACGGTACGTACACAGTTGTCAACGGTTTTACCCATCAAGTATTTACGGATCACACCGTTTTTCTTCTGTAATTTCTGTTTGAAGTAATCATAGATTGCAACGATTGTCTGTTGGATGTCATAGTTTGTAGAGTTAAACTGAAACCCAAACATATCTCGGTCACGAAGTAAGGTCGTTAATCGAATCAGCTTGGTATAGAATCTGTTTAAGTCTCCGGTTTCTCCACCCTTGGAAGAAGATTTGACATCACGATAGAAAACTGGCTCTACTGGCATTTTGGAAATGAAAACTTCATCTCGTTTACAGAGCTTAATTAATCCAGATCGTTCGTTACGCATACCAACAGAGATAGATACGTCGGTATCTTCTCCAGATTTTTTCCACCGAATCTTGTTCCAGTTGTTATATAGAAACTCGATACCTGTTTGTCCGTTTTCTCGGTCTACGACTAAGATTCCTTCTTCGTTGATAGAATAAAATTCTTCTCCGTTTATGATCTTATCCACGTTTCGGAACATGTAGCGGACAACCTTATACATATGGGGATGAAAAAAATGTCCATGTAAATCTATATATGCGAATGTCTCTTTACGGGACTTCACGGTGATTCCAAAGATATCGTTTGATAGCAGTCCTTCTGGATGAGGAACACCTCCACGCTGGAATAGTACACCGGAAGTTACCTCTTGTAAGTGATTTAACTTCACAAATTCATCGACATCATAAAGATTAATCTTCAAGGGGATTCCTCCTTTCTTGTCTTAAAGGGCTGTTTTTAGGTGATAAGTGGATACTGGCCATCAAACGGCCAGTATCCAAATCTTATTTATACATGTGAAGATTTTTCTGTTTAGCAGTTGCGTTGCGCATTTCTTCACGCATCTGTCTATCTTCTTCGGCTTTTTGTTTGTATTTCTTATTGTCGTCAGATAGTTTCTTCTTTAAGTATCCCATTTTTACAACCTGAGCTCCAGTCATCGCACCAATAATTGGATTTGGAAGAACCTTATGCGTAACTGAGAACGCTGCTACACTTGTTGCAACTTTCGTAGTTGCCATTTCCATAATGTCATAACTTAGAAGGTTATTGACAATACCGAATGCCATTGAAGAAGCTTCGGAAGAATAACTTCCAATATACTTTGCAGTGCGCATTGCACGGTTAACCGCAGACTGGGTTACTTTGTTATCAGAAACTTTAGACCCGATATTACGAACATCATCTGCATCGTCACCAACTGCTTCTACGACTTTTACCATTTTTGTAACTTTAGAAAGTCCGGCGTTGACAACTTTTACCAGAGCACCTTCCTGAGCTTTAATAGATTTTGTGAGTTTTGATACATCGTCCAAAGATTCAATACCAGCATCGACAAATCGATAAATGTCATGGACGGAAAGTTCTTTCTTATCTGCAGCGAGTGCTTTCATCTCAGAGATATTCTTTTTCAAGAATTCATCACACTCATCACAGAGCTTGTTGATCTGTGTCAGATATTTATCTGGATTCTTACTGGAAGCCATAGATGATAACGCAGAATTAAGCTTTCTGGTGTAGTTATCGACATACTTATTGGCTTCTGCGATTTTGGCTTTGATCTTCGGACCATCCGCTGATTTAATCTTTTCACCAGCAGCAATCTTTTCGATATTCTTTCGCATCTCCGGAGACATGAATTTATCAATCTTCTTTTTCTGGAGTTTGATACGAACGTTATTAACGGCATCAGTAATATGATCAATTACGGCTTTGATTGCCGTTTTCACAAAGGCCAACAAAGACTGACTAGATTTAGAAGAAGCTTCTAAGATCAGTGACAGTGAGCTATCAGGAGTTATCATAGACTGATAAGACTCTAAGGAAAGATCACATACACTTTCCAACGTAGTCATTAACTGAGCGTAGTTCGCTTCTTCCATGATAGAATGGTACGTCATGTTTAATCCTCCTTAGATTCAGCTTCTTTTTTCTTACGATCCTGCTCGTCAGCAATTTTCTTAAATCCAGCAGCAGCTGCGGTCAATGCACCAGCTTTAACTGATCCTTGTACAACCATCTTTTTTTTCTTAATATCTCTACGTGATTTTAGATGCTCAGCAAAATCATCCAACTGCTTTCCAGCCTTGTCATATTTTTCACGAATTGCGTTGTCCTCTTCCGGTGTTTTACCTGGACGCCATAACGTACGATCTTTTAACATTAATTCTTTTGCGTCTTTAGCATTTTGCTCAGCTGATTCAATATTGCTATCGACCATATGTCGCCCAACAGGAATCATAATCACTTCAAATAATGCTAACGCTGTGCATACGTACTGGCAAGCACGGGCATGTTTATTGCAAAAATTTTTAAGACTATTAATAACCCTCTGAATTCCTGACTTGATGGATGAAATAACGCCTTCATTATAAACACGGAATTCCGTATCACCTTCGGTAAACTCTTTCAAATATCCAGCTTTATTGAGCTTTTTAATGGTTGCTGTCAGCTGTTTTTCCATAGAGTTCATCTTCTTTTTGTACTCTTTCATACTGGTATTGATTTCGTTACCAGCTTTGACCATCGCATAGAAATCTGCTTTCTTTAAGGATTTCTTTGTTGTACCCACACGTTCCATTTCTTTGTAGATTTTATCGTAAGCATCCTCAGCATTCTTACAGTAATCTTTCAAATGCTTGGTGTCATAAGATGGATCGCTTTGAGCTTTACTGATTTCCCCATTTACGGTGCTCATAAACTTATCAATGAACGCTTCCGATTTCTTGGAAAGCTTTAAGAGTTCTACGGTATCAATACCTTTTACGTCTTTTCCGGCAGTAACCTCATCAAACTTTGCCTTCATTTCCGGAGACATCATAGCCTGGTATTTCTTACCATTGACGATGTTGTCGATCTTTTCCACCTGTTTACTGATGAAATCTGCGATCGCTTTAAATGCCGCACTGACCATAGAGATCATAGCGTTTACAACACTTTCTACACCTTCGGTGTATGCTTCTTCGGAATCTTTATATGCTAAAGACTCGATTGCGGATTCAATAATTAAATCACAACCGGTCTGGATCTTGGCTAACTGACCGTCGTAATTGGCATATTCGAGTATTTCACTCATTGTGTAAACCATAAATTATACACTCCTTTCATAAGGTTTTCTCGTTAGATATCTGTTTTCAGGCGGTATTTCGACAAAAAAAAAGAAACCTACCCAAAATAGGTAGGTTTCTTTTATAGAATCAATCTTTTAATGCTTTGATGATTTGCTTTCTAGCTCGTTTGGTTCCTTTCAGGTTCTTATGAGCTTCACGTAGCCAACCCTGGATAACGTTTAAACACTCAATGAAATCTTTGCTATATGGGTGGATATGACGATCTACTAATTCGGTTACAACCATTTCCAGATTCTCACGCATCTGTTTTGGAATCTGATCGGTATCTATATAGAGACTATGCAGTCCTGGAATCATTGGATGCTCGTTTACGAAATCTGCATCAATCACTTTCATTTCATACTGACCATCTTCACCAAAGATCATACGATATCCATATTGGTCATCTTTTCTGGAATATAACGTACCAACGGTATATACTGTATGGCTAGCCTTTTCCCGCAGTTCTACACGTACCATAATGTCATCTGCTGTATTGATGCAATGGTTGCTGACGTCTAAAATATGCGGGTAAGTTGTTGTAGTTTTTAATTCTTCAAGTTTGTCAATTAGATCTTCGTTCTCAGTTCTTATTCGTTTTACCAGTCTTTCCGCGTCTTTAATGTCACATATCATCTTACGAATACGGTCATTAAGATCGTCTATGCCTTCATCACCAACATCATAAATACCATACGCATCCAGGCTACCATCATACATATAACGTACTCCTGTTGTCTGGAATGTTTTCCAAGGTACGTCTGTAGATAAACATTCATCGATATTAACTGTAGAACCATCTTTATTTACAATGGAAAGACCAAGAGATGATAATCTCTGTTTGAATAACTCCGCCATTAAAGCAGCCTGATATTCTTTATCACGAAGTTGTGGATCAACTTCTGATGTAAAGTTTGGTTTCTCATCCTTATCTGGCGTAGTTTCTTTAGATTCCTCTTCTGCTTTGTCAATTTTCTCATTTAATTTTGAGAAATGTTGATCTCTGAGTTGATCTTTTAAAAAATGCGATAAATACTTTTGTCTGATCTTCAGGTGTTTTATTATAAGGAACTGAGAATACCTGGGTAGATGGTATTTTAATTATTTTAATATTGTCACTCTTAGCAAATGCATAGTCATCAGTCTCAGTCTTCGTATCATTCTTAGGTTCTAAATCTTTCCAAATATTTGACACGTCAGTAAGTTCTATCACAGCGCATAATTCTGGCTTTTCGCCACATGCATGAATTCCCAGTACATCTACATCACCTGAAGCAACTTCTGTATTAATTGTTACACCAGTATCTGTTACATATACATCGTAGCATAAATTAGTGTCCGGCATAAACCCAACAACGAAATCACAACTTTTTTCGTAAGTCTCCTGAGTTAAGATGTTGGTATATTTCACGTAGATGTCATAAGTATGTCCTGATTCAACTAATGAAGTAAAGATGTCAGGCTCATCACCACCCATCATAATTGCAGAATCTACGGATTTGATAATGAATTTATTTTTATTCATACATAACGTTTTTAAATGTTTACCTGTCTTACGGCGTGCTCTTATTTCTTCATTCATTGTTGTTTCCTCCTTAGTTGGTACTTCTAAGTACATAGAATCCAGGTATACCTTTCGATATACCTGGATAGTGAATTAGTTTGCTGCTTTTTCTTTCTTTTTGAGATATTTCGGAGTGCTGCTGGATACTTTCATTTCCATGTGCTCTCCGTAATGAGTGGTGAAAGTTCCGAGGAACTGTCGCTCATCTTTTTTACCCGGTGTGTAAGCATCTTTAGTAACAGATTTCTTTTCCACCTTCTTTGTAGAAAGAGTTGCTTCGAAATCCGGTCTGGATGCAAACTGGAAATAGTTTCCGGCATTCATATATTCGATCATGGCAGTTGTAAAGAAATCGTAAAACGGATTCATATCGTCAATTACAAATTCGTCTGTCAGGATCTTTTCGGATTCCATTTTATCAACTCCACATTTTTCCACCTGCTTTTTCAGCCACTTACGGAATTCTTTTGTAACTGCAATTTCTTCAACGGTATACTCCGTGCCGCCGTTTACAGATTTTGCTACCTGTGTAGTAAATGCTGTATCGTTAGCCAGTGCAGTTAACAGGTCTGCAAATTTCTTTTTGTTGAATCTGTTCAGTTTTACTTTTCCGTTATCAACGGTTGCTTTCATGTCTTCCAGTGCTTCTTTAAAGTTTACATACTTACTCATAATTTTGGTCTCCTTTTGGCATTTTTTGTTTTCTCTTGTTCACGATCCATGGTATCCATGAGTCGCTCTGCTACACGATCCAAGACTTTGTCTAACGGAAATGATACCGGTGACACATATTCTCTTGGATCAAATAAAGGTTCCTTATGCGGTTTCTTTTTTCCCATAGGATCTCCTTTCGTTAGAATAACGTGTGTTGGAAAATAAAATATTTTCAAGTACACACTGTAGTAATTACAAAGCAATCGGAATCCAATCTGATGGAAATTACTTATTATTGGTAACACCTCCGATTATATATTGATTTTTGTTATTGCAACTACACCTTCACTTGGGGCTATGGACAGATGGGTGAAGGTTTTCATACTCAGTATTACGTTATCATCGTACATGTACTGGATTCAACCGTCTTTGTAATTCATATAAATAATATATTAATGAATCTCTAGTGGCAATTAAGCTACTAGAGATTCATTAGTCTTATTTTTCGTAAATCTTACGTAAGTATTCTTTAAATCCAACTATCAACTTATTGGCAAATCCCACTTCCAAAATAGACGGTGTCATACGCTTCAAGATGGAGTTATCTGCAATGATCGTATCATATTTCACATCTGGTAAGAACTCAGAGTATGGTTCGTATCCTTTCGGGATAACCTCACAGATTGTGTTCTTCAGTCCAGAATAGTTCGCAATCTTAGAAGCTACTTCCAGTGGTTCCAGCTCCTCAATATAGAACTCGATCAAGACAGAATCTTCTACATTTTGTCCACGGATATTACCATATTTATTTGGTTCGATCTTCTTTGTGGTCTCTGTAAAGAGAAGACCGCACTTCATGATAGACTTTTCAGCTTCTGGATCATAGGATTCCAACAAGTTTTTCTTTTTACGGATCTTACTGTAGTAGTCCTTAAAGATCTTCTGTAAGGACGGAGAAAGTTCTTCCATTTCTACAGTAGAGTACATCTTAACTGCAATGATCTTTCCACCGTATTTACTCTTGATGGTATTTCTGGATCCTTCAGTTACCATCGATTTCAAATCGTTGTCATCCCCAAGAGATGCCAGTAATACGTTTAAGTCATTATCGTCATAAGAGGTATCAAATGCAACCAGAGTATCTCCAACATGGACATGTTCTCCTTCTTTTGCCAGATGAAGCACGTTGGAGTTTTTACCGATTACTGCCTGCTTGCATTCTGTAATACGAGTACCGCATCGTTCCGATAAGGATTCACTGATAAACGTAGCATCCTCATAGGTAGAGTATGCAGACATAATGGCAACTCGTGCAAGTGTTCCTAAGTTGGCTCTACAGTTGTTATATTTGGAATTCGTAAAGAAGTTCTTATGGTATGCAAGAACGTCATCTTTTTTGAATTTGTCACCTTCTTTAAGGTCGGTAACAAGCTGGTTATTTAAGTAGAAACCACCACCACCATTTTTCACGATATTCGTATCGGTAGAGATAGCTCTAACTTTACCAGATTTATATTTTGCAATAACCAGTTTCAGATCTGGATCAACTTTTACGATCTCTCCATCTTCTTCTGCATTCACTACGAAATCAGATGATAACTCAAATCGTTCAATTTCTTCAAATCCGTTTGATACAAGAACTGGGTCTGAATCGTTAACTGGTATTACGTGTTTTGACTGCTTAATTGCATGCAATTAATTTTTGTTACGAAAATACGCGCGAAGTATTTCCTTCTCTATGTCACCATAGATGTTCAGACTATATCTTCATTCTGAATTTCTCTGTTACCAAAAAAATCAGAAGCCTCCCGTTTCGAACCGCTTGGTTCTACATTTCGCCCGCAAGGAGCCTACTCGCTTATCAAACCACCTAAGTCCGTGAACTCATTTCTGTATTTCTACATACATGGTTGTCTAGCTTTCCCTAGTCGTTGAACGTTGTATATATTTGATATTTGCTTTATCCTTTCTTTAATTTATCGAGACATCATATCTGCTTTAAATTCTTCGTATCGTCCTGATCTCGACCTTTTCTTATGCGCTACCATGGTACCTGTCAGTAACTCAACTGAATTCCAGTCATCTTCAGAACAGAATTCACGAACTTCATCTACAGAAACACCGATGATTTTAGATATCTCATCACATGTATATTTCGTTTTTGTTATTAATTCTGATCCTCGTAATAACCGACTTTCATGTTCACTTAATTTGCACTTCGGTTTAGCCACTGATCTATTATATTTACAATCAAGGACATCATATTTCGAAAAGTCATACTCACTAACAACACGCTGCCAACGCTCACCATATAATATGTGTTTCAATGCACGTTTTGAAACACCTGTTAAATTGGATATTTCTGTCATAGTGAGAATGTTATCTTCGAAACATCGTGCGATTAATCTAGCAGTTTCGTTTGTCATACTGGCATTACAGTTATCTTCACCACTATAGTTCAATCCTGTATCGTAACTATGACGTACATTGTACTCCGCAGTACACCATTCAAGATTATATACAGAATTTTTAAGTTTATTACCATTCTTATGGTTAACTTCTGGCAAATTTCGTGGATTTGGTAGGAACGCATCTGCGACTAATCTATGTACAGCACAATGTTTTCGCTTACCTTTGTAATATATCAGTACACGTTGATATCCTCGATTTGTTATTTCTGGCACAAGTTTTCTACCAGTTGTGGTATTGTATATGTCTCCATCTGTACTTACAACGTATTTGGTCTGATGGCCAAACATGATGATTGGTACATAGAACACATCGTTTGGACAATTAATTTTTGGCATGTAGCTCTTATACAAATATCAAATATATACCTTCGCAGCTGATTGTCTCATCGAAATAGTATATCATTATTATCAATGAGGTGTTCCAGCATAAAAGAGGTATATTTTCGTGCGGGCCATGATTTTCGCAGTCATAGAACATATCGATCGCCTGCACGTGATGGGTCATCGTTTCTTGATGCACCCGGCATGGTTAATTCTCCAGCAGAGAATAAGTTTATATCTTGTAAATTGTCAAAATCTTTACCCGTTTCAGGTACTTTTACATAGCCTCGGATGTTTTCAATTTCTGGTTCTAATGTGAGTGATTTATTTAATCCACATCCAGCATCTGGTGATGAGATTGGAGAGATGGTTCCGGTCATCGATGGATCATAGGATCTCTTACGAATCGTATACATATCATCCAAGTTATTACCATGGAATCCTTTGAAAGATACACCGTGAGTATTTTCAATCTCCAATGTCGGGTTCAGTGTAGAGATTTCTTCTACAGTTGCAACATCGAGAATTCCTTTGATAACGCAGTCTCTCTTGAGAGAAAACTTCTTGCGTCCAGATGCATTACGATAGATGACATACTGGGATGCCAATTCTCCATAGAATACCATTGGAATAATCTCGAAACTTCTAATACGTGAAATTCTCTGGTTCAAGTCAGATGTGAATTGTGAGTCAGCCAAGAGACTGACTGCATAAATAACCAAGGATACAAGATCAGTTGGTAAGTTGATATCTTCCAAGATCTCTTTGGTTACTGGATCAATAAACCATTCATAGAAGTTAAATAACGCATTTGAAATAGCTGCTTTTCCGTACATTTTCACGAAATATTCGATGTATGGTTCTCTGGAATCAAAGTCTCCTATATTCCATTTCTCTGTCGGAACCATACGAATACCATTCAGCAGCAACCCAGCTTCCATCGTATCTTCATATACTAAAAATGTATCTTTGAATCTGATTACGTTCTCTGAAGGTTGTACTACTTTTGGCATATGTGCCTCAAGTCGGTAATTGGCTTTGCATTTTCTTAAGATTGTGGTAAGGCCTTCCCAGAATCCAAGTAACATCGCTACGGTAATATCCTGGTTCATGACCTTTACAGATACATACATCAATCGTTTCGGTGCACGAATCTTATAATACGCAGCTCGCATATCTTCTGGTAGAGCATCTACAATCAAGTCACAAATACTCTGTCCAGCTTTTGTTTTCTGTGTTCCAGAATAAGCGACATAAATTGGTTTCTCTTCTTTGTCAAAACCAACACAGAAGTATCCATCCGGTGCCGTCAGGTTTCTCTTTTTGAGGATATCCTGTACATCATGCTGACTGAAGTATAAATACATACCACCAGTATGGATTCGCTTCATGAATTTGGCTAATTCATCATATTCTACGGAAGTGATGAACTCACCACTCTTATTAACTGCATTGCTGTTGCCAAACTTTATCATCTTATCGGTACCGTCTACTTGTTTTAAGAATCGTTTCAAACGTTCTACCGAGGAAGTAGACTTGGTGTCGATACGACGGATGTACATCTTGTTGTAGTTCGATACCATCTGAACCGTATCTTCTTCTGTTTTTACAACTGGATAGAAATACGATTGATTCTTGATGTTTTTCTTACCACCGCCCAGATACATGAATCGATTTTCGATGATCTTTGGAAAATCTACTTTTAAGGTAGATCTCTGACGGTTTGCATCCTCCAAGGCAATGGTATACGTTTCCTTGTAGTTTAATTCATCGGATGTATCTTCGATTTTTACATCTCGGACATATAATGGAATACTCTTGGTATTTAAACAAAGAAGGGCATCCATAATGTCTTTTGGCATGACTTTCTCGATGTACGTCTTATTACGTTCATAGAACGTCATGGTCTTCATGTGTTGATTTGGTGTGGTGACCGCTTTGGAAATGTCTTTGGATTTGACTTTGACTTCCTTGACTTTCATCTTGGAAAGCTGCTCGACGGTCATGCCTTTGATTTCCAAATTCTTTTGCTCATCCATCAACTTCTGGTTACGGGCAGAGGACCTTGGTGACACCGGAACCTTCTCATGTTTCATTTTGTTGTAGGCATCCTCTAAGATCTTTTGGTCTTCATTGATGTCATTATCAACCATCATCTGAACTACCGTCTTGACTTTACCCTCCTGACGAGATATATCTAATCTCTCCATCGGTTTTGCCTTTAAAACACGATCCGCAGTAACAGAAACTTTTTGTTCAACCGATTTTGCGATTTGGTCCTCCTCTTTTTTGACCGTATCTGCTACGTTTGTAACGTCCGTTTCATCAATGATTTCTTTCTTATCTTTGTCAGATAATCCCATCTTCGTTTTGGTCTCATCAATGATCACAGATTTGATATCTTCTTCCTGGAGTTTCTTTTCATCTAATGCCTGATCTGGAACGGAGTGCATGATTCGTTTCATCTGAATCTGTAATCCAGTCACCACATTCTTTGGTGGCATCTTAATTGTAGAAGAAACTTTCTTTGCGACCGCTCCAATGGCTCCATCATCCAGCTTCTCGTCTGGTAAGGCAAAAAACTGAGTTGGATTGATTTTTAAAATCTTCATCCCAGAGAAGAACAAAAAGTCGACATCCACCCCAACCAGACATTCCGGATACTTATACAGCGTATACCAGATCATATAGAGTGGATGATTTAAATTTTCTTGTAGGGTATCCCCTAAGTGAAACTGATCAAGATTTACTAAAACCATTCTGGTTTTTAAGGACGGAACGGCTTTAGTTAAAATTGGTTTCATATAATCCCAATAGGCACGTACTTTACGTGGAACGGACATCTTTTTGGAATACTCATTGATGATAGACACATACGTATGAAGATCGTATAAGAGGTTCTTTTCCTCATCTGGGGAAACGATGCGTGCAATATATGGTTTCACCGTTGTGGATTTTCTTACGGTATCATAATGAGATTTTCGAAGCTGCACGTTTCGGAACCGATAGCGTTTGTTCCAAATCATACCACGGTAGTCCTGTTGGTAGAAATACCATTTGTATTTCTGTCCTGGGATTGCATTGGTATGGCTCTTGATTAAGGCCAAAGAGTCCTCGAATTTTGTTGTATATAAGAAAGCAAGATTGCCAGTTCCTGGAGGGTGCCCAATTGGTAAATTAATTTTACGTGACATCACTTTTCCATACGGAAGTGAGTCTGGATACATAGCTTCCAGCATATAAACTTCTGTAGTATTTTCCATTGATTCTCTCAGAAGTTGCTCTGGACCCATCTGAATTTTACCGCTTGCGACGGTATCAAATAAGCTCATAGTCGCTGTATCCTCCTTTCTGTCGTCGTTATATTGGTGTTTTGAGGCGTAAAACGGAAGAAGCCATTAGGCTTCTTCCTTAATTTTTAATAAATTCAAACGCTTACGCTCTCGACGAGATAACTTCTTATGACGATTTTCGATATTCTCACGATGTATCTCAGATTTTTTACGAATATAAATTTCATCACCAGATTCAAGTATCATATCAAGATGCTTTCTGGACCGGATTCGTTTATAATGATCATTGATAAATACGGTATATCTTTTACTTGAAACCACTTCGTAGAAGAAATCTAGTAATCGTGGGTTCATATTATCATATATATTGAAGTTTTCACGATCCAGCATATGTGATATGATATTATTCTTCAATTCATCCACATATTTAGAATAATAATACTTATGATTGTCTGGTTTTTCTATCATATGTTTATATCTGCCGGTTTCAACGTAATATTTGATAAAGTCGTCTCGAGATATGTACCACTTATTAGATCCAGTACTGATTTTATGATATCCTTCTGGCGCACATATATAGTATCTCGAGTCTGATATTATATGGTATTGATCATATACATAATTTATAGCAACATTTCTATCACAAGAATCATCCATTATAGAATTATATAAATTGCACGGATCGATATACATTATCTGGTATTCGTCATATAACTTACGTTTAGTATCCTCAGCATAACTTGTAATTACAGAATCTAAATCGTTCATATCTGAAAATGCTTTGTCGATGAACTGATCAAAATCAAAACATTCTCTAATCGGTCGATTAAAATACTTGTCATATAAGTTTTCATAGTCTGGAAATCTAAATGACGTACAAATTCGTGACCCATCGCAATCGCTTTGATCTACGAGTTTAGAAAAATCAATATCCAACAAATCATCATCTACTTGATCTTCGTCGTCTTCTCCAATAACGAAATTGTCTATATAGTCTTTATCTACATAGGTTTCATCCATAACTTTTGCCATATTTAAACCTCCTAAATCGTTTTATATAAACAAACGTTCTCGGATAGTTGGTTTATGAAATTGGATGTTATTATCGGTAATCCACTGGTTTAATTCATCATCATTTCCAGGGTGAAGAATTCCTTTTGCAACAGCATCTTTGATTGGTCTACGTATTTTCACATTGAAAATAGTGTCATGTGACATTAGTGGTGTTAATAAACGGCCATTTTGACCAGCACGTTTGATCAATTGAGATCGTGTCAATCCTTCTGGTACAATGTCTACATGAGCATCTAATATATCTTTTGTTAGATACATCTCCTCAATTTTGTAAGGAGCTACCTCATTTCGAATGGTAATGCAATTTTTGGTATTGCTGGAATGCCCGAATCCTAATTCGTATTCAGGTAAAACCTTGATTGTATAGATATAAAACACCAATTCCGATTTTGGTAGTCGTTCAATCAACGATGCAACATCAGCATACTCGGATTCCGTAAGCATGATCTTTGTTCCAAACGAAGAACCCTGATAATGAATCTTGTGAGTCTTTTCAAACTCCATAACACGACAAATTGTACACCAACCAATACAACTGTCTTTATCGGTAAATGTATAGATACTCCAACCAGGTCGTTGTACAGCATTCCCAAAATCAATTCCAAGAGGTTTTAAGGTATCATATTTCTCCAGGGATCCATGATAGACGAACTTATGAAGATGATTTAGTACACCTTCCGTTACCGGTTCTGATCTGTCATATATAGAGGTTTTATACATACGATAACCTCCTATTTCAGTGATGGATTATTTCGAAGTTCTTTGTCTTTTAACGCTTTAGAACGTACATTGTAGTCAATCGTTCTCGATTTATTCGCATTCTTTACAGCATCTTTTGGTGAATATGCCTGCTTTCCATCCATAATATTATCTAAATCTATATTGTATTCGTCTGCTTCTTTCTGACTTGATACAGGCTTCATGTATTCATTCCCATTCTTCTTGGTAGGTTTGATTCCTCTTGCATCTCCACCTGCTGCTTTTACATTTGCATATGCAGCTCTTCCAGAAATATTTGCTTGTTTTATTATCTCCTTTGGTTTTGATGCTTTGCGCATACTTTCACGTAATCCACGTTTAAAATCTCGTTCATTGGTACGATTCGCTGAATATCTGTCGGCTTCAAATTCTTCTGGATTTGAATGAGATCTGTCGATACCATCATCTCTATACTTCGGAACGTACTTATTTGCAGCTTCTCTTGCTTTAGCTCGTATCTTATCCTGCATTTCAGATGCAGTGCTCATATTAATATATTTATTCAAATCACGCATTGTATTATCATGAAACATCTTTACATATCCACGAGATTCCTTTTCACTCATTAAACCAGAACGCATATATGTTTTAAACAACATGTCTTCTTGTTTTTCAAGTTCGTTCGTGAACATCGTTTTACTGATCTTTGAACGATCAGCAGTCGTATTATCAGGTACTTTATTATGTAACTTAGAATGACCTACTTCGTGCTGAAGTATTGCATCTCGGCGCTTATCATTCTTTAATCTGAAGAAATTTTTATCTAAAATAAACTCCCCATTTTTCGTCTGTACAAAACATGTAGATCTCGGTGTAGCTGTATGAATATTTGGATCTGCTGGATCGGCTTGAATATAGACGATTGGCTTATTGATATCGAGATTACATTTATACCGTTTTCCATCGACTTCGATTGTGCTGTCTTTTGGATTAAATTTATATTTGTCTTTAAATCTACGCATAGCGTATTCCATCTGAGTTGCTTTTTCTTCAAAAAGTTCTTCCATAGATTCAATAAAGATTTCTTCATCTGTGGATTCGTTAAGAATATCATCTAACTCATCCATTTCATCATAAAATGAGTAATTCATATGTCTCTCCTTTCAATAGAAAAAGGAATCCGAGACAATTCCCGGATTCCTCAAGTTTAGAAGTTATCGCTTAAATCCATCATTAACATCGCCATTTCGTTGTTAATTAAGGAATCAAAGTCAACAGATTCTTTGACGTCTTTTTCCTTATCCTTGGCATCGTCTTTTGGTGCGTCAATAACATCTTCTTTTCCTTCTTTGGCAGTTGGCAAGGAATCTACCCAACGTTCCAGAGAAGCCATATATTTAGATTTCCAGTCGTCAAAGGCTTTCGGATCTTTTCCGTCATTGGAATACGGTAAGACATACAGATAGTCTTTTCCATCTACGGTTTTAAATCCCCAGTGCTTTGGTGGATCCGGGAAATCGTAATCTCCATTAAACATGATACGAGCTGCAGATGCTAATTTACCGTTTACGATTCCATCATCGTTACGGTCTTTCTTTCCGGAGTCTTTATGACCTGCACAGGAATACTTGGTTTTGTATCCTTTTTCATGAAGTTTAGAAAGAATCGGTTGCATTCCCTCATCTGGGTCACGTGCTTCTAACATGATTCCCATTTCGTTGGTATCAAGTTCAGTATCGTAACCTTCGTTGAAAGCAGATTCAATAACAGCATCTTCTACAGACTCTGCTTTCATTTTTGCCCGGGCTTCTTTTGCGATCTGTTTGAGTTCTTCTTTTCGTTTTGCTTTCGCAAAGTTTGACTGAAGTTTCTCTAACTTATCACGCATGCGGTTGGTCTGTACGATGGTCTTATTTAAGACACCATTTAAGAGACTCTTTCCACGTTCATCTGGATTGAATTCCTCTAAGTTTGCTTTGATTTCTTTGACAGCTTTGACAATGACTTTCAAACCACCAAGTGCATCTGCAACGGATGCAATGGTCTGAGCAGATACCAGAAATGCATTCTGAGCAGCAACACTGGCAGCTGCAATATCAGCGTCTGGCTGAGAGGCAACTACACAGAAAGCTCCTTTAATTACTCCTGCGGCTACGGAATCACCGACTAATGCAACACCGAAAGCAGATAAAATGCCTTCAATGATCAGCATGACAGCACCTATTAAGGTACCCACGATATTGACCTTCAAATCATCTACTGGGTAACTCTTAATCGCATTTTCCATCCGTTCCACTTCACGGTTTAAATCGCCGATGTATTTGGCTGCAAGATTGAAGTCTTTTTTCTTAATGGCTTTTTTGATCTTTCTGGTCATAGTAGATGTACGAAGTTTCGCACTCATTAATGATTGAAGTAAATCCGCATTGGCACCTTCGGTAAGAAGGCCTTCGTCACCAAAGAGTTCTTCTTTGGTAAACTCAGTAATTCCAAGATCACCTTCACGAAGAAACGCATTGACTGCTTCTAAGACACCACGCTGTTCCAAATCCGAACTTACGGATTTGCTTACCTGGGAATCCAGTTCTTTGATCTGTGCTTCGATCTGTTTTTTCTCGTCTGCAGAGTTTACTGTATTCTGGATTCTACGAAGCGCCTGTTCTACTTCTACCAGACGTTTCTTGTATTTTAATACTTTCTCCTGTTTGGATTTACGTTTGCTCATCCAAGAGATTTTTGCTCTTAATGTGGCACGCTCAATGGTAAGCTGTCTTACTTTAAATGGTAAAGTTGCGGCTTTTACGTCTTTGGCGTGTGCACTATTTGAAAACTTGTCTTTTACGTTATGTGCCATATTACTAATGGCTCCCTCTACGGCATACGTATAAGTCGCGTCTTCGTTGTATATAAATTCCATTAATTCCTCTGGAATCATGTCGTCAATCCCTTCTTTCTTTTTTATAATGGTTTTATCTGGAGGTACTTGTGGAAGCATGGCTCCAAGCGTTGCAGAGGAAGACTCCTTGGAAACTTTCATTCCCTGTTGAACTTCATGCACGTGTAAATCTTCCATAAAAAGTCCACCTTTCTTGTTTTCAACTTTAATGGATTGTCGTATCCGTAAATAGCACGTAGTTAGAAAAAAATTTAGGTTCTTACAATTAATTAGCGGGAGAAGTTTGGTTTTTCTTGACTTTGCATTCGAACTGCCGCAAAAAAAGAAGAACCGGCATATCGTCGCCCGCTTCAAACGCTAATATGGTACGAATACGAGAATCAGATGGATTCTCAACTATGTTTATTTAACATTATTTCATAGAAGACGTAAGGGGTTTAACCCTTACGTCTTTCTCCTTTGTCTACTGGTTCCAGTTGTTTCTACGTGGCTCCCAGTCACTTCGATCAGGTTCTCCGAACTCATCTAATGGTCTTATACTCACGGATTGTAAGCCGCAACTACAATCACTAAGATCAGCAATTTCATGAATCGTCAGTTTATGATTTGCCATCCTTTTTGATCCTAAAGCATCATCCATATCGACAAGATGTTCGTTTTCAAATTTATAAGATTTACCATCAACGATAACGTCTTTCATATCCATAGAGATATAATCAGAAGGGGCTTTTGAAAATCCTTCTATAGGATACGGCTCCAGTGGGCGGAAAGCTCTACGATCATGATACTGGCTCATACGTCGTAAAGTATACTTACCACGTGATTGATCCTTTGATATGGACACATGCCGTTTATACAATCTGAAATGTGGCCTCAAGAATCGTTCAAGTTCATAATCATCTTTAACGATCACTGTACTTACTTCAAAATAAAAAGATCCCGGAGCACCTTGAGATTCCTCTACACTTTTATCAGCCATATCTGCAATCATCTGATATAATGATTTATATACCGGATATCCATGATTACGTACTGCTTTACGAATCTCTGGAATTGCATATTTGATGCGATGAGCGGTGTAGAGACAAACATCTGCAAATGCTGGTTTGTTATTTCCAGTCCGAAGGTAATGTCTCGGGCCTGGGTGCCACAAGCTATAAGATTCATATGTTTTTACCATAAAGGAACCAAAATATGTTTTCTTGTATGGTAAATCTTTATCTTCTTTCTTAATCATATGATGTACATATTCTTCAAGATCTTCTGGATCCAGTGATTCTGGAACCTCATCTAAATGCTCATGTTTGGCGATAATTGCAATCGCACGAGTAACGTGATGGATCAGTTGACACCGATATTCGTCACATGCATCATATACACGTTTTTGTTTGATTTTTAACGTGTCTTCTTTTGATACCTGATATACTCGCATGTACCGAAAGATATCATGAACATCACACATATATCGAACGATTTCTTCTACTGTATCTGAGATATATCCACCTGAGAAAATATCGATTGCAGTAATTACTTTGGAACCATATTTTCCAATCATTGCAAGAAATAGCTCGATGTTATCGGCGTAGCTACGTAACTTATCAATTCCTTCCACCCCACAAAGAGTTCCGTCACCAGTAATACTTCCAAGCAAATCTTCATGCGCAAATTTGCGTAGAATGTCATCATAATCCTTTCTGTATGGGATATGGATGTTGAGATATCTATCGTATTCCTCTTCTGTCAGGTATCTACAATTGGTATATGCATAGTTGTAGATATCCATTATTTCTTTTTCATTCAAGATCATTTCTCGAATGGAATGGTCGTACATCGGGATACATACTGGTTCTACATCAATCAAATTATCAATTTGACGTAAATGATCATTAATGTAGTATCTTGCATTTAAATAATATTGATAATTAGATCGTATGAACTTCGCGCATGCTTGAAAAACTTGGTCTAAATACTTGATGGATGGTTCTGAAAGTATTACGCATCCTCTAGGTACATCTCTTAAATCATCTAAATAACTCATGTGATATTCCTCCTTTGTTTTTCTTTATGAGTAATTAGTGTATACATGTAAATGATGTATAAGTTTTCTATATGAAAATACGTATTTAGAAATACTACATGAAGAACATCTACATATTTAGTAGATATTATAGAGATGCTTTTATGAAGTAATTTGACACGTGCAAAGCACGTTCAAATTATAAATTATTAGCGCTCTAACAACCCCGTAAGGGGTTGGAGAGCTTAACGGATGCGAAGGCAGACGTTGTATTTACTAATACTTAATACGAACTGCTGGCCGCAGAACGCGGTAGTAAAGTAACCCTATACAAAATACCTAAAAAAATATTAAATGATTCCTACGGACGCCGTTTCGTAGGGATTTAAATTTTTATTTCAAAGTTACAAAATGTTATATAATAGAATGGGAACCTCAGGTTCCCATTCTATTATATAAATTATTTAGATGTATATACCGAAATAAAAGCTTATTCCGTTACCTCTGCAGATCTCTTACCTACTTCATCAGTGAACTTCTTTAAGTAATCCCAATCATTCCAATAGTAATTTAATAATCCATCCAAGTACGCTCTGGACACATTGCTGTGTAATTTATCGGAACTCCCTTTGCCCTGGTCTCGTCCCACTTTGTTGTCAAAACTTTGCCTGGCGTCGGTTCCTTTCATAACGAGTGGATAGTTTTTAATCTCCTCTGGCTCCATAGCAGCATAAATTGGCGTGCCATCTAATACGAAGATCTGATCTTTATGTGCTTTTGCATACCCAATAGCATGAAGAATGAAATCATGGTTTCCCTGAAGCTTTTCATTTAACGATAAGGTTTTTGCATTCTTACGGTACCATTGTCCATTTGGAGTATTTAAGATGTAACTTGCAAATGGCTCCCCTGCTCTACGAATTTCTACATCCGTCATATTTCCACATTGATCAAAGATGTCAAGTTCTAAATGAACGGCTCCATACTTCTTAGCGATCTCACGACCAATGGTCCCTTTCCCGCTTCCAGGTAATCCAATTACCAATATGAAATTGAATAATCCACTCTCAAAATTCTGTAAATTAATGATAGTGTCACCGGTAGCTGAGGTCTCCACTGTTTCTGTTAAAAGTTTCGGATTTACAATCGTAGACTCCTTTGTTGGCGCAGCCGCAGAAGATTTTTTAATTGGATCACTGATTTTTACCTCTGAGGCGCTGGTTCTTGTGGACATGAAATATTGGTTTCCGGTGTCTTTATAAACCTTAAATCCATTCTTTAAATACATATGGATGGCTTCAGAGTTATTCTTATCTACAGACAGGTCCGTGGCTCCTAAAGACATCGCTTTCTTTAAGAGTCTGGTTCCAAGACCTTTTTGCTGATATTCATTATTGACTTCCAAAGCTTGGATCCAGGTGAATCCATCACTTGGGTGTTTTTCGACGTTGACTGCTCCAACTAAAACATTGCGGTGAATAAATAAAATACCTTTCGTATTGGAGCTACAACGAAAATGAGATAAATATCCTCCGTATTGGGATTTTTTCCAGGTCTTTAAGGTACTTTCGTTAATTGGAACTTCATTTACCTGAAGCCCTTTGTCTTTATGATACATAATGCCTCCTCCTTCGAGAATGGCGCGATCTTCTAACGTTTGAATAATCTCAGACAGCATGTTCTTTAACTCCTTTCTATCTTTGATTTAAGGAATTGTGCCAAAGAAAAAAGAAGGCGCCATTTAGACGCTTTCTATAAATGCTCTCTCCATTCTTGGTTCAATTCGTGATTTTCCTGCAAGATCTTTGGATCAACAGGATCACAGTTCATATCACGATATTCTTCGAGAATCGCTATGGCTTTCTTTAAAATCTTAGTTTCATTTTTATCAGTTCCTTCATCTGATATAAGAAATGATAAAACTCCGATGCTATTATTATAACACTCTCGTTTCTTAGAAACCAACTCCCAAACATCACCCGCATATGCACGTACAGTCAATTGGTTATGAATGAATACAAGTTCCGATGATTCATACATATATGGAGATTCTTTCTTAAATTTCCTTCTGGTTCCTATAAGAATCTCAAATTCGTTGCCTGCTTTATGTTGATTCATATAATCACATAGATCATCATAATTATTGCACCAAGCGACAACTGCTCCATACAAACTTTGATTACGACGACGATTCATCATTGCATGACGTGGTATCAGGCAATAAATGGTATCACATTTTTTAGCTTTCATTGATTTTCTCCTTTTTCGATTTTTGTAGTTCTTCTTTTCTACACAGCTTACCGTCAATATCGACAATTTTCATATCTTGAATCTTTTTGTTGCTTTTTGATACTTTTAGTGATTTGAATAATATGGGTTTTACCATATGATCATTTTTTGGAAATTCTATGTCTGCATATATTGTATATCTACATGCAACTCTCGGATTCGTACTCCAAGCAATACAGATATCACATGGATCGGTACTTTTGTTTGCTAGTGGATTTACAGCCATAACCCCATAAATGATATCATCATTGTATATCTTCATAGTGTATGTAAGGGCTATCTGTATGGATAGCCCTTCTCCTTTCTTAGATTGCCATTGCAAATTGATAGATTCGTTCCATCTTCGCTAAGAACTTCATTGGAACTAACTCTCTAATGGTCTTACACTGGAAGAATAAGGTGATCAAACTCGCAACCAATCTCGCAATCGTTTTTATGATTGGTCCTGCATTCTTGAATAATTCTTCAATGGTTCCAAGAAGATCAATTTTCTTCATATGCTTGTATGCATCCAGTCTTACTTTCTCCATCTCTGCTGTTGGAGAATATTTGGATAAGATTCCATTATAAGATTTCTTAGCTTTCTTTTTGACTTTCTTATCCTTTTTCTTGATCTTCTTTTTTAACTTCATAATCTCTTCTATGGCTTCGTCATGTTTTTCTGTAATGACATCATCCATAGTTAAGTATTTCTCTCCTTTCTTTCCGTATTTTTTGTTTTTGTGTTTCTTTTTAGACATGATAATAATTCCTCCTTTGTTTTCTGGTCTTCTATGAGATAATATATCTTTCATTTGAAGATCTGTATGGAGAAAATTTTTAAATTACTCTACATATTTAGTAGATATTATAGAGATTTTTATGGAGTGCTTTTAATCAATTTGATACGCATGAAATGCGTTCAAATTATAAATTATTAGCGCTCTAACAACCCCGTAAGGGGTTGGAGAGCTTAACGGATGCGAAGGCAGACGTTGTATTTACTAATACTTAATACGAACTGCTGGCCGCAGAACGCGGTAGCAAAATAACCCTTTAAAATATACTTACCCTACTAGAAAAATAGTAGACAGCTTACATTTAACTAATCGAACTGATCAAGAAGTCCGGGTGGCGAGAGCGAGCTAGTTTTATCATAAGATGGGATCACGCTACATCCCTTTTCGAAGAAAAGAATATGACGAAATGAAAGTTACGCGAGGACCGCCGATAAGCCCAACTTGATCATTCGAGGACGAATGATAAACTCCAGATACCAATTCGGCTGCTTAGTGTGTGCAGTAACGGGTATGCCATGGAGAATCCCCTAGGAGTCTGAAAGAGTCTCCTAGGGGATTAATATTGCTTATTTCTTATAGTCAACATGTCCAATGGTTCCACGAACCATTTCTTCGAAGTTATCAATCGCTTTTACCATATCATGCAACTCATATTCATATAAGAGTTCATGTTCTTCATCTTCTGGTTCACTTAACCAGTTGCCTAATGTGTTTGTGACAATTCCAAAGTCTGCAACGCTACCCATCAGGGTGTAGCTAATCATAGTTTCATACGGAATGAAATCCATCATACGTAAGGGATTATTCTGATGATAGGATTCGATCAAATCCCAAGCTTTTTTTGTTGCCTGATTTTTACGAATAGCAAATCCTTCAGATCCCTCAATCGGAACTGGATCTGCTCGTCCAATCACAACCAATAAATCTTCGTAGTCATTGATCATATGTGATGGTAAATGTCTTACTAACCATAAGAACGTTGCTAATGAAGATTTAACCGTAATGGTCATACTGATTTCAGAACATAAGGTCATTCTGGTAATTGGTACCAGTTCGTCTAAAGACATGTCTGCTTGAATATTTGCCCAGTATTTTAATCGTCCAATATTTTCACCAACCTTCTCCGGATCTGCAGCTCCTAAAGAGATACAACCTTCTGGAAATTTAATTTCCTGTAAGACTGGTTTGTTGTAAGATAAGCCGTTGTAAGATTGGAAATGGATGAACGCATTACTTGCAACGTCCTGCCCTTTGATCATATCTCTCCAGTATTTATAGAAGTTGGTTACCAACCCCTGGGCTAAGTAGTCTTCTAACGAAAGTTTCGGTTTTACCTCCGAAATTTCCTTGAAAAGATCAGTCCACAGAGGGAATTTTATCTCAGGAAGTGCTCCATCGTCACTTGGACGTGAAACAATTTCCTTTAACCAACCTTCAAAAAAGTCCGTCATATTTGTACAATGCATCATACTTAAAATCTGAACTCCTTTGAAACGGACAATGGCTTTGCAACGATCCATTGCTGGTACACAAACCATATCTGCAATATAATCATTTGCGTTTTCATTTGTGATAATCTGTGTGTGAAAACCAAGGATTTTTGCAATCACATCTTTTTCTGCTTGTGGCATCTCTTCTGGTAAGGATTCTACAGATGAGAGCATTCTTTCTCCACGATAAACAGCATGTCCATCAGAGAATCCCTGAAGGATTAAAAATTCGATTGGTGAAATATCTGAAATTTCATAGTCAATTTCGCAGTAGTTTAATGCTCTGGAACGATTTGTAGATCCATAAACTCTTCGTTTTGTCCAATCTTTGTATGACTGCTGGAGATATTCATATACCTCCTGTAATCCACTATAAGATACATGATCAATAATCATAACTTTTCCCTCCTTGTAGTATCTAAGTATTTACATGTCATAGTACCTGTGATGTACAGTAAATTCGGGCATCCAGTACAGCGTTGCACGTCTTCTTCACTTTCCATAAACAGGTCGTAAATACTATGTTCCGTATAGTGATTCGCACAATTTTTCAGTACCGGATCTTGAAATTCTTTATTTGCCATCTGTGGCACCTCCTTATTTATCGTTAAGAGAACGTCAGATCGCCAGTGTTTTACTAGACATTCTTCTAATGAACTTACGAAAGGAGACTTAACCATGAAGAAATTTTTGAAGTCTATCGTGAAAGCATTCACAGAAGTAGACTGGGCAAACGTTCCGAAAGCGGTTTATGTACGTTATATTTTAGCGTTCATCGCAATCATTAATAGCATCCTGGTTGGATGCGGCTTACATCCATTAGATGTTGCAGAAAACGATGTCTATATGATAGTAAGTGTCATCTTCTCCGTTCTGGTTATCATCGTAAATACTTACAAAGATAACCCGACGTCTAAAGAAGGTATTATGTCTGCGTCTATTCGTAATATGCTCAAAGAAATGGACGACTTAAAAGAATCCGGCGTATTAGATGAGCTGGAAGAATGGATTGTGTCCAAGAAACGAGACGAACCGAAAGAGAAGTCTGATTCCGAAGCGGATGTGAATATAAATGATAAAACAAAGCCCGAAGATGCTGAATCTTCTGACGCTGAGGATAAATGAGTTCTATGATTGAAGTATGGAGAGCAATCTCCATACTTCATTTTCAGTCATATATTATTTCATAGACATTGAGACATTCAAAGAAGTGAGGTGACTTTATGATACCAAGCGAATTACGAGATCCGGCAGATGTATTAAAAGAAATTTTAGAAATGATCAATGCCGTAGATGAAGATTTGATGCGAGAATCTTATACCAATGATCAAATCAAGAAAGCTCGTAAGCGAGCAAAAAAAGAATTGAAACTTCTAAAAGAAGGAAAAATTCACAAATCAAAATACTTAACTGAGGAGGCTAAAGACCTTTATGACGAATGACAAAACGTATACGTATTGGTTGATCTATCTAACGGATCCAGCGTTACATGACAAGTTCTTTACAGGTAAGACGTCTACAGATCTCTATGCATATACAGACAAGAAAGAGCATTACAAGATATGGAAGTCTCAAAGAAATAGTAAGGTCTTTGAAGTCAAACGAAAAGACTTATCTCAAGACGAGATACGATACTTAGCTTCCAAGTTTCAACGACAACGGATTGAAATCGTGGAAGGTGAAACCCGAGGACATGATGCGTTTCGATTATTTAAAGTAGCAATGACCACACATGAACGAATCTATATCACAAGTAACATGGCGTTTTATTTAAATACGTTAATTCAACGAGAACATGAACAACTGGGATTTCTTGTAAAGGTCATTCGACCATCGTATCGATTTGTATTGGATAAATTCTGTTTATCTGATCTATTTGACACAGAGAAAGAAGAACCGGATTACGATAAGTTGAATGAGTATGACATATTCAAAGAATTTATTCACACATATAGTGAGCTATTAAAATAAGGGAGGTGAGAAAATGACCATCTATTTTATTTATGCATTTATGAGTCAGCATGATTTAGTACGGGTGAATCGATATGGGCAATATGACATTTTTAAACATAGCAAAGAACTGGATGGACTAAACTGTGTGCTCTGGGGATTCACAGACAGTAAGAAAATCAAAAACCAGTTCTTAGAAGAACGACCTGTAGCACGACGGTATATTGTAGAAAAGAAAGACATGAGTGAATCTGAGTACAGCAATTATATGATGGATCATTTTCGATTTGAATTATTACCAGCGTACTTAGACAAACGCATTAATATTGGATCAAAATCTGGTTACCAAAATACCACGGTTATGAAAACAAAGGTTTCGGATGCAGAGAATGATTTCTATATTAAACGCATCATTACCAAATATGAGTTCGATTATATCGTTAGTAATATGGGTGAAATCTGTACATCTATGGAGGAAGACGTGTATGCGAAGATAACACTTCCAGTTGATATTTCAGTTTATGTTTCTCCAGTCGCGAAATTGATGGAACTTATGAACTTCGAATTTGAAATGAGCCTCTATCAGTTGCCGTTCAATACAGTCCATACGACAGCGCAAGTAAAGCGTATCACAAACGTACGAGACACATTCTCGATAGCAAATCTCTTTTATTATGTATTTGCTGAGATGATTTACCGGGAGGTTATCGAATGAAAACCGTATATCTATTCTATATTAGCGAAGAAGGCTATGATACAATTAAAGACTGGTGCTCACCAGATATTATTGATCCCAATCCAGCAGTTCCAAGGGATTGGGAATTATATGCCCTAACAGCGGTACCAAAGTATGCAAAGGTCTTTCGGAAGACCAGAAACCCAGAATATTTCCGAGAGCGTCACATTCGAATTGACGATGAGAAGTATCAGGAATTTAGAGCAACCTATTCAGAATACCTATTAGGAAAACATCCGATTCGCTGTAACATTGGACGGAAAGCATCCATTGTTGTGGTAATTCCAGAGTTTGAATACCGACACGTCAAAGAAGATTATTATTTATTACTCGGATCTTCTCTTATCACAGATGCGGACTATGCAAAATGTCGACCGATCTTTGAGATGTTGATGACGGATATTACCGTATTAAATCCAATCTTTAAGTTTGCGTTGGATACTGTTGGTTATACTGGTATATTATTTGATAGTGATGTACCATTAGAAACTGAGATGGATAGTGTTGCTGATCAATTCAATGAGTTACATGGTTATTATGAATTATACAATTGCACATATACAAAGAAAGGAATCATGAAATTATGCGAATATGGAAGTATTATTTAGATCGAGCCGCTCTTAAGGTTAATGAAGGTGTAGCGTTTACCACATCACGGGAACGCTACGCTTTATATGCCATCACGAATGATAAGAAGAAAGCTCGAGAATTCAAGGCAAGTAGAAATGAGAAAGCCTTCATTGAGCAAACCGCGAAGGTCGACAAAGATGAATGGAAAGCTATCTGTCAAAAATATCGTGGATGCGTTTTACTTTATACCGATTTACTTACAAAACAAGACCGCGATAAGATCGAAAACCCAATAACCTTGGATGATTATACGAAAACCGTTCGAATCTTAATGACTATGGATGAGAAGCTTCGTACTGAAACTTATGGAAATGGTGGCGAAGATCTTTGCATGTTGCCAGTCATTAAAAAAGGTACGTTCGAAAATATGCCGTGCCCAAACATGTTTACAAAATTCTTTGATGGAATTATGCGTGAGATGATCTACCAACAGCAATACAAATTTGCGTTTGGTTACGGAAGTAATAATCCAGCATATATCCCAAATCGTCATGAAGATGACTATGCACCCTTTGATTTAAAATTCGGTGGAGCAGATACTTTCTACTTTGATGAACTTACTATGTTTATCTGGGAGTATGGAGATCTCTTTAAGTAACCTAGGATTCCCGCAATGCGACAATCTACATAACTGAAAGTGAGGTGAAGCATTGTGGGAAAATCAGAATTTGTTAAGAAAGTCCATATGGCAAAACCAGAGGGCTTTGAATATGTAACACAATACGAAACCACGAAGCAACGTAGAAGATTGATTAACGAAGTCAAAAAGTTGATTCGATCTTCTATGGAGTATCGTGATTACGTGCAATACTTAAAAGAGTACGTGGACATGGATTCCTGTGCTTTTTTTCGAAAAGTGACATCGAACCCACAGGAGAATAACGAAAACAAGAAAGTGAAGATTGAAATTCATCATGAGCCATTTACATTGGAAGACTATGTCTCTGTTGTACTGGATAAGTACATTGCGGAAGGAATTCCAGTGGATGCGTTTGATATCGCTGAAGAAGTGATGGAACTTCACTATACAAACGAGATCGGTCTGATTCCACTTTCAAAGACCATCCATCAGACCGTTCATAATACGGGAAAGATTCCGATCCCAATTTATATGTGTTATGGCAATTACGTGCAGTTTATCAAAGATTATCGTCCATATATTGATGATGACCTGATGGATAAATTGGAACGAAAACGCCAGCAAACAAAAGAACTAACACCAGAGAGCTTCGATGCCCTCATGAAGGAGTATGTCTATCTGGACATCGATGGACGTTCCGACGTTACTCCGATACCTGAAGAGGAAGTTGAAGCCGCTTAATTTTTTTTATATTGAAAGGAGAACCACATGGCTATTTTAACCAAAGCAGCGATTTTACAGGCGATCTTATACCAGAGAATCCGGATGACTCCATTTAACAAGGATATCTCCGATTCTCAGATTGGGCCAAACTCTATCGACCTGACATTAGGAAATGCGATTTCATTTTATCCATTCGTGAAATTGGAAGATGAAGGAGAATTCTCCGGTGGTGGAGATACCATCACAATTGGTCAGACATCTGTAGATACTAGACCAGAAGACTATGGACATTTCGCAATGAAAATGCCGATGGATCCAGATGTGCAGTACTTACGTGAAATGCCGTTAATGGATCTTGGACGTTATCAGGATACTTACCAGACAGAGATTCCGGAAAATGGATTTGTATTATGGCCTGGAAACGTATATCTTGTAAAAGTCAACGAGACCTTATGGGCAAAAGATCTGGTAATTAAAGTATCTGGTCTTAGCAGCTTAGCAAGAGCTGGTCTTTCTGTAAACCAGTCTGCCGATATGGTGAACGTTGGAGATGAAGTACAGCTTGTCTTAGAACTGTCTGCTACTTATCCAACCGTAATCTATCCAAATATGAGAATTGCCGCTGCATATTTTGAAACAACAGAAGGTGAACTCTTACCAGAGAACGAATATCATGGCCGCTATGAGCAGAAAAAACAGCCGAATCCAGGTATTATCGCAGGATATGTACCGGATCGTTGGTTAGTTGAGAAAGTTGCTGCGATGCGTGCACAGGCAGCCGAAGAAGCAGCTGCTGAAGAAGCCGCATATAGAGCAGCTCATCCAGAGGAATTTGTAGATGAAGCACCTCCAACAGATGGATTCGTAGATGGAACCATCGGAATGCAACCGGTATCTGAGGAAGTACCAGTAGAAGAACCGGCAACTCCGTTACAGCCAGGGGAGAGCATGGATATGAGTGATCTGATGCCAGGATTTTCCGCTGAGGTTGCTTCCACTGAAACAACTGGTGAAGTAGATCCACAGGAGTTTGACGCAGAGATTACATCTACAGAAACTCCAGAAGCATAAATAAACTACCTAGGGAACATACAAATTCCCTAGGTAGTTTAATTCTTTCGCGTGCAAGAAACCTCATTAATACGGTGTTTAGGTATTAAAATCGTATACTTTCGGAAACGATTTTATTAAACCAAGCTATTGTCTCAAAGTTATACATTATTTTTGAGTATAGCAGGTACATCTATAACTATGAAAGGAGATGAGAACGATGCCATCAATTGGATTCGGCGATGAGGAAAAAAAGGAGCTCACCGAAGAGCAGATTGAGCAGCGATCCGAAGAGATCAAAAAAGCACAATCTGCGAAACCCGAAAGAGACCATATAAAGTTCTCACAAAAACGATTGGACAGATTACGGAGTATTTATTCCGAAGTTGTGGTCCATGATTATGGAGACAGCTACCATAAGTCCAAAGAAGAACTGAAAGATGAAAATCAGTTCTACGAACTCTTCCAGGAGATCAATGGTAAGAAACGAAATTACAGACGATTGCCAGAGTATATCATCGCATATCGTCATTGTTTAAATTTCTTACATGCCGTAGCTGCAAAGCAGGACGTCTACTCGGAAGAGGAATTTGTGGATTTGTACTTTAGAGGTAAGATCCACGTAACCGGAATGTATATTCCAGCATATAAGGGAAAAGACAGAAAACGTATTTCGCAAGAGGCACTGATGGAGTACATCTTAAGCGATGGAGATCCGAACGAGTTTATCGAAAAGGATCCATTACCAGAGATCACATCCAAAGAAGAGCTGGATGAAATGAGAGCAAGAGTCTTTTCACCCGAGCAGTATAAACGTATGATTGAATCTGCGTTTATTGATGACTATCAGGATGTCGAAGATACGATGATCGATCCAGATAGTCCAAAGACCTATGAAGATAAACCAGTTGCAATGGATCTGACCAAGGAAGAACAGAAGAAGATCTTTAGTAAGAATCCGGGTCTTTCTATGATCGTCAAAGAAGTCGCAGATCGAGCAGAACGTTCACAAGTTCGTGGATATTCTTCCGAGTATGTATTTGATTTTGAATCAGATGATCTGGCAACCTTTGATAAGTACAACCGTGTTTATGGTGTCAAAGATATGGATGAAGTTCCAGAATTTCATGGCAGTGTCCAGAGCAAGAAAGACTTCAAGAATTACTTACGTGACATTGAGGAATGGGAATTTCGAAATATCCGCGTGAAAGTAGATGGACGTTATCGTACCTTAGAAGAACAGAACGATGCAGATGCAAAAGCAGCATTAGATCAGGCAGGATATAACATCCGTATGTTCTGGAATAATCAGGAACGAGATCGAGAGGTCAAGAAGTACTTAAAGACAGCCAAGCAGAAAGAAAAGGAACTTCGTAAGAGATTATCTACAATGGAATCCCTTAGCAAGACGACAGATCCAGATGGTAGAGAACGTAATCTTTCCGATTCTGAACGTTATGAACGTTGGAAGCAGTTTGAGAAAGACCAGAAAAAGAAAGAGAAGCGAAAATCAAAACCATCCAAGAAAGATAAAAAAGCAACAAAAGTTTTGAAAGATGGCGTGAAGAAAAAGAAACGAAACGTTGATAATTTTCTCTTAGGCGTATCTGGAAATGGAAATAAATCCATGAAAGAATACAAGAAAGAGAACCTTGATTTTACATCTAAAGGATTCAAACACTTCCAGATTCGGGAGGATAAATAATGGAAAACCAGCAGGAAAAGAAAAGCGTACATCGAAAGTATTCTTTAATTAAAGATACTTTCCCGATGGATGCATTGATTGAATTAACAGAGATTACCATGCTTGGTGAAGACAACAACACCAAGTGCGTTTATGTAAGAGAAACCTTGCATAAATATCATATTGAGTTCGAGGGCTTAGGTTCTGGAACGAATCGTTATGGAATTAATATGCAGTCTCCGATGGGTATGGTGGCTGTAAAGATCGCGCTTGATAAAGATGGCATGATTGACAATCGTAGGGAATTCCTCTATGGCCGGTATTTATATGAGCGTTATGATCGGTGTGTTTGTAAAACCTATGAAGCATTACCAAACGGATTGATCGGTGTGTTCGAATATGTACAGCCGTTTACGTTAGCGGATCTGCATCGATTTGAAGATAAGATCCGTGATATATTACATGAGATTTCCAATGTGTTTATGATTGGAGATGTCGGTGTAAATGAAGACAATTACAAAAACTGGGGCATCAGAATGGTAGATGGAAAAGAAGAAATCTGCATGTTAGACTTTGCATATATTTATTCTTTGAGTTATAAATTATTTACATGCAACTGCGATAACATAACTCTTGTGCAGTATGACAAAGACTATGTAAATCTGATTTGTCCAAGATGCCATAAAAAGTATCGATTTGCGGATATTCGTCGTAAGGTAACGACACAGGCACAGGAAGAAGAGATTGGTGATATCCGTCGTCTTGGTTATGTACTGCATAGTGCATCTGAGATGGTGGAAGATAATCCTGAGTTTATGCCGTCATTCGAAAAGAAGAAACCGAAGAAAAAGAAACTTACCGTACATGATAAAATTAAGCAGTACGATAAGGTTCAGAAGAAAGATCCGTATGGTGAAATCTGGGATCAGTTGCAAAAATCAAAATCAAAGGAGAACTAATTATGGGTAAGAAAAACAAGAAAAAGAAACAGGAATTTGTAGATCCGTATACCTTAGCATACATGAAATCACAGGGTGATATCGAGAGTGTTAGCTGTGATGTCAGTGATAACGTAGAAATTGACGACGACGGAACTCCGTTTGTTGTTGATGATCGTGATGACTATATTTATGAGGATGCACCACAGACTGTGTCTGTGGTGACTCCATCTTATATGGATTTCTTGATGCAGGGTGCTAAGAACGGCAAAAAGAAATCCAAGAAAGAGAAACGTCAGGAAGATTACGAGGATCGTGATTTAAGTGAAGAACGTCCGAAAGAACGTTCCGTCGAAGAGATCATGAATTCAAGATCTGTGGAAGTTTCCAAAGTAGACATTCCAGCTGATCTGGAAGAATTATTCCCAGGTGCATTTGATACTGCCGGAGAGGAAGCTCAGGTCGATATCGATCGTGATGAAAACGATGGATGGTTTGGACCAGCTGAAGCGTATGAGGATGACGATGAAGATGTAGATCCGGAAGAGGAAGCCGAAGAAGCGGCAGAAGAAGAACCAGACTATCAGGTTTCCCATATCGAACATGCATATCCGATTCCAGAGGAACCGGTGATTGAACCAAGTCCAGTAGAATCACCAAAGATCGAAAAACCAAGTTGGGTAGAACTCTCAAGATTTTGTGCAATGCATTTTGAGCCGATCGAGAAACTTGGAAGATTGATCATCGACGATCGTATTGCACCAACTTGTGTCATTGACAGTGTGATCAATATGAAGTATTTCGATATTGATCTGGATGCAGTTCGTGAAATGTTGTATAGTACAGATACCGAAGGAAACGTAACGTTAGATCTTACGTATCTGCAGAAAGTGCAGGATGCTGTTTGGATGTATATCTTATCTTCCAAACATCCAGCTGCGATCTTTACACTCAAAAACTTCATGGAAGCATTTGAGAATATCGATCATATCGACAATAAGAACTTTAAGTTTGTTTATGATTCTCGTAATCGAGAAAGCATCGGAGATATGATCTATGCATATCATATTCCAGCTGCAGAGCAGAGACATTTTGACAACTATGTGAAAGCAGTGTCCAAAGGATTCTTAGATGATGATGAGTTCTTCCCGGACAGAGTCATGGCAGAACGAAAAGCGATTGCGAAATTCTTAGTGATTGTATGGATTGCAGAGCACTTACAGGAACAGCGTGAAGTGTTCCCATCTCACGATGCAGATTATGTAACCACATTCCGTACAGCAGGGATCAATCCGGATGATGATATGAGCTTCCCGACATTCAATAAGCTCATCGATTTCGTAACACTGATTCATGATCATCGTGCAACTGAATATGGTACACCAAAGACATATAAAGATCTGGATAACATCTTTGGAATCTATGATTTCGATATGTTAAGAGATGTATGCTTTGATGTCTTTGATAAGTTAACCCCAGATGAAGACGACGATGACGATGAGGATATTGATGAATCTGAACTGGAAGATGATACCGAAGAACCAGTACAGCCGTTCTTTCCAGACTTTTCAAAAGTAGCACCAACGACAGAATTAAAACCAGAAGAAATGGTTGGTACACATCCAGAACCATCTCAGGTAGAAACACCTGAGATCGTAGATGTGGACGATGATGTAGATATTGATTTTGATCCAATGGAGTTAACATCTCAGATCGATCAGTACGCAGAAGACGAAACAGATTATTCTAGTCTGATTGATCCGGATGCGAAAGAAGATACTGCAACTAGCTTAGCCGATGCCTTGTATCAGGATTATAAATCAGAAGTTGTGAAAAACGGTGGAAAGATTTTAACCAAAGAAGAGCTCGCAGATCAGGTTCGTGGCGGAATCGTTGGAGAAATGCATGTTCCGTCTAGTGTAGCAAAAGCAGAACCGACACCAAAAGAAGAACCGAAGAATGACATTGGCTCTTCTACTATGATGGAAGCACTTGCAAAAGCTGGCTGCAAGACAACAAAACAGGAAAAATCACCGGTAACATCCTTGGGATCTGTACCGGTATTTAGAAAATAAGAGGAGGTGAGGGTCATGCTGTTCTATATGAATGGCAAGACCTTCCTTCAGACCTACTTAGACCGCGAAGAAGATTGGAGAATTTTGGATGCATATTATATTATCATGGCTGATTCCATCCGTGTCTCTGACAAGGAGAAATATCCAACGATTATTTATGCTCCAAAATATCTCTTTCCGCGGCCTGAAGTATTATGGGCGTCTGAGTGGGAAGAGTACAAGTGCGCATATATGCATCAGCTGGATGATTGTAGAAGTTTTCTGGGTACATTGGTACATGGATCTTTGACAAAAGGATACAACGTTGTTTTCTTATACACCGAAAAAGACAAACACGAAAAGTATCCAAAAGTACTGGCTCAGTACATCATGAAAGAGTTCAAATATCCAGTCTATGATTACTTAAAGTACGTCAAAGGTAAATGTAAGATTTGCGAGTATGACCCAGACGAAGTCTTTTCCATCGTTGAGCCAATCAATCAACAGCTCAAAGAAGATGAGAAAAAAGATCCGGCGTACAAAATGGAGATGCGCGAGAAGATTAAGAAGTGGCCGAAGAAGAAGCTCAAGAAGAAACTTGAGAAATTCGGTTATTATGTGGAACAAGAAAGCAAGCAGGAGATGCTTGCCTTATATTTATCATTAACTGCCGATGAATTACCGGCATTAGATTAGGAGGAATGAATTATGAGAGCAGAATATTATGATTTTAGTATGAGACAACTGATGGGAGCTTATGCAAAGTTACTGTATGAGATGTCCCCGGGAAATAAGCCATTTCGAGCAGACGATATTATGACTGAGGCGCGTGAAGCGTTTCAGTCCCATATGATAAAATCTTGGTATTGTGATTTATTAGTCATTGAAAAAGACAAGAAGTGCTTGAGCGACTTTTTCGGTGAATTATTGAAAGACCAGCCAGGATTTAATTTATTAAATTATACAAAAGTACAGATGCGTACTAAATTCAGTGATGAAGAACTGGCAACTAAACCGTTGGAAGAAATCTACAAAGTGATGTTAACGGTTCCAAATGATGGATTCCGTTTCGCTAGTATGTATTCAAAACCAGAGACTACACAGGAAGAATGGGACAATGATTTCATCGATCTGGATGCATTCATCGGAAACTTTACATATGAGCTTGAGAAGAGGGCAGAACCTGACGATTGTTTCCTTTGTAGATATGATCGCAAGAAATCCGTATTATGTACGAAATGTCGTATTAATGGTGATTTAAAAAATTATCGCAAACCCACCAACTCTTATAGCAAAGGATCTACTGTATGTGAGGTAGGCTGTCCGAGAGGATTGAAAATCTGCTGTGAAGATTGTAAGAAAGATAAAGTATTCAGCGTAAAATATGCTGATTGTCCATATGCTTGTGATGATACCCCAGATAAATGTAATAACTGGAGATTCAAAGATACCGTTGAAAATCCAGAGTTAATCGAGAAAGACAAGCAGGAAGAAGCTGAAGCGATTGCTGCTCTGAAAGGAGAAGAACACAATGAATCTGATGACATTTGCACAGAAAGACTCGTGGTCAAATGCAGCGATTCCGTTTCTGTTCAACCGTCAGATCATTGAATATGATATGAAACGAGCTGGTCTCTCTTTAATTAAGGAGTACCAGCTCCTTCCAAAAGAGACGATCAAAAAGATCGAAAGTTATCGATCCAAACACGAACAGGACGTCATTATTGGACGTATGGAACGTACGAATAAAGAACTGGTGAAAGCAAAGAAGGATGCATTCGCTGCAGCACGTGAGCAGTTCTATCGGTTAAATGACTTAGAGGAAACGGATATCTTAGATGTCCGAAAAGATGCCATCTTTGTGACCAGAAATTGTCCGCATAATAAATTCGGAGACTATATCGAGTTTCGGCCAAAGAATGTATATTCCTCGTTTCTAAGAGTTGGTAAACGAAAGATCGAGCTTTTCTATCGTGCACCAGATATCATCGATGTGAAAGGAATCAAAGATGAAATCGTTCCATTACACAAAGATGGGATGTTGACGTTCTTTACAATATTTATACGGAAAATGGAAACCGGAAACACCATTGATGCAATCCGTTATCTTCGAAGAATGATTGATCATTATAAGAATCTTGAACTCCCGCTTGATTATTACCGGGAGTTTGATCAAGGATCTTCCTATCGTTCAATAAGAAACGAGACCGCAGAGGAGTGGTGGGATGACCGTGTTTCCGAACTAGATATATCATATAACTATCAGATTCTTTGTAGGTTAGCAAAGATTCTGATCTAAGGAGGTAATTATAAATGAAATATGAAGACGCATTACGCACATCGTTAGATAGTTGCTGGAGCTACGTATACCACAAGTATACAGTTAATCCATCCATCATGACTATGGCTATTACGGTTACAGGTTTACAGTACAGCTTTTGTCCATTTGCTTTAAACAAGCGTACCGATGGTGCGTTAGCTGGCTTGATAGATACAAGCGACATCACTGACGGGTATACTGACTTATCTCTTGAGGGCGCTTTGCCTGAAGATTGTGCCGATGCAAATATTGCATTAACACTTTTACCGTATGACTTTCCAATTATCAATAAGGTATATAAACCATCGGTATACGTATCAACAATTCGCAACTTTGAACAGCGTACGAAAGATACGATTGCTATGATTGAAGTGGGAAGACTAGCATGTCACAAATTCTTTAATGGATTACGCATGCTCCCAGTATATCATAAGTGTACTGTAACTGCGCTAATGCATCAGCTGTACGAGCAGTTAGATGATGATCCAAACTTTGATACCAGTTATCAGGCAGAAGAGTTTCGTCGTATGGCTGGACCGTCCGACAAAGAATATCTGTATTTATTAACGAAATTAAATGATTTACTGGTTAAAGAATTATATGAGCCGCTTCACCTGACGGATCCGGATGCGATCTATTATTTGTATAGAGATACCAACAGATTTTGTGAAGAATATAGAATGGATGGTGCCAAACGTGAAGTGGTTAGTCTTTACAGGGACGGCTTCTTACCATTCTATCGAAAAATCTACGCGCATGTCATGCACTATGGAAACCAGAGATTTCTTCGCATCGATGATAGTAGAGAAGAGGTTCTCAATGCCTTACGAGAGATGAAAAATGGATCCGACTATGGAATCACAGTAAGTATGACATCTTTTCCAAAAGGTTCTAATAATTTAAATGACGCGGAGTTTGAGGGATCTGATGCTATTGAATACAATCAGGGCCCATGCTCAGTCGGAATGAGCAGTATTTATTTTATGAAATTGGGAGGCAACGATGAGTCGATTTGAAAATCAAGTCTCACTTTGGTGGGACTATATTGATCATATTGCATTGTATTATTTACGTTCTCCGTTACCATTTGCAGATCCGACATTTGCGATTGATCGTGAAAACAAAGTCACATCGACCGCTCACTTGATTAATTGGTATTCACCAGTCGATCGTATTGAAAATGCAAATATAAATGCTTTGATGACATTTATGATTCCGAAATGTGATCGTGTGGTTCTGGATGATCTGATTCGATCTGGAGAAACGTTTGATCACCAAGATCCTTCCGGTCGATATGTTGTATATGGTCATATAAAAGAATTAACGAATTTTAAGAAAGACATCTTTAAACCAATTGATGTTGCAGTATATCAATATTTGCAGAAAGTTTATGATGCCTTTGAAGAATTGAAGCCAGCGAATGCATGGATACGAATCGCACAATCGGAAGGACCAGACTCCAAAGCATCCAGGATTATGAATGTGCTAGACAATCATAATTCCCCGATTTCGATGTTTAGTGGAATATTTGGAAATTATGACTTGTATACAGATCGTTTGCTTACAATGAAAAGTGAAATACTTAGTATCTATGATGCACTTGGTGTAACTAGACAGAAAACCCGTGCAGACTTATACTTTAAGGGTGTAGACTATGTGATGGAAAAACGTGAACGTGAATTACAGGATGAGATGGATAAGAAACTTTTCAAGTGGTACAATCGCATGTATACAATTTTATTGGATTTATTAACCACCTACGTTCATATATGTCGTCCATTTATTCACGATCGTATGTATCGTTTAATTCTTACAAAGGATTTGGAAGCTGTTGATATTGACAAGGTATCGATTGTATTTGATACGGACAGAGAATCTTGTTGTCGTTCATGGTGTACATCAAAACAGTTATACGAAAGTGGAAAAATCGAAGATAGGTTAACTAAAGCAATACAAATTATGGAAGATACAGTAGAATCAAAAGATGGATGTACACTGAAATTTTACTTCCCATGGGAAGTTCGATTGATGCGTTTTAATGATGGAGGAACTGAAAGTGAGTGCCATAACTGATCGATTTTATATTATTTTACAAGAATGCTTTACAGAACGTGATGCATATGATTTAGTCAATGAGAATAACCGACGTCCAAGAGAGAAACGCTTGGATTTTGTAGCTAGTAAAATGGAACGTATTACACCGGAAGCTAGAAATATCTTAAAAGAGAATGACATTCCGGTTGTCTTTTATTAATGGAGGTATCCCTATGAAATTATTTAACGTACACTATTTTCCGAGTATTACAAAAAGAAATCGATATATGAGAGCACGATTTCGTAAAGCAACTCAGGAAGAAGGAATGAAGTTATCTGATGGATATATGACGGAAGAACGATTAGCACTTACACCGGTATTAGTTTGCCCGTTTTGTATGGAACGAAACCCTGTTGAGTTTTACACCAAACAGAAAGAGAAGTTCTTAAAGGCCCAGGAATCTGGGAACACTTCAGAATTTAAGCGTGACATCTTGAATATGAGACGCTTGGGTGAATCCGTGGATGAATACTATAATCGTGGATTACTGGAGAGTGAAAAAGAAACGTCAGCTCCACATTTCTGGCAGGCAGGAGAGCCGTGGTTTAAACGTGAATTTATATGTACGACCTGTGGGTCCGCTTATGAAACAAATCCATACCGAAAGGATCGGTATGTATCACTTCGATAAATAGAAGAAGAGGACAGCTGTCCTCTTCTTTTTTTGGGTGATTACAATGATCTAATAAACTTAAAGGAGGACTACCAACATGGAACAGGTTATTGACGGTGTAAACATCCTCGTGGATGATGAGAATGAACCGGTAAATACAATTGTCGATGAAACCCCAGTAGCAGACGGAGAACCAAAAAAACTGGTTGTAGACCCAAAAATGTACGTATACTTTGATTGTGAGTTTACAGGACTTACCAGAGATGCGCAGCTTCTTTCAATCGGTTTATGTGATGCGGAAGGACATTCCTTTTATGCGGAGTTCACAGACTATGATATGCAGGTGATCAGCGAATGGGTATTCAAAAACGTTCTGCAGAAGATGTCTAATCCAACAACTGTACTGGAAGGTGATCATTGGCAGATTAAGGGTACATCCAAAGAAATTCGTCAGAATCTCTTAATCTGGTTGGATTATGTACATAAACATAGCCAGTCTGGTATTCAGTTTGTATCAGACTGCTGTCATTACGACATGGTCTTATTAATTGACCTTCTCTGGAAATCTGCTCTGAACATGCCAGAATGGATTGCTCCAGTTGCAGTAGATATCAATATGGATCTTTCCAATCTCTGTAAGAACAATGCAGATGAAACCAACAAAAACATCCCAGACGGATCTGCTACTTATGCATTTAATCCGTATTTTGAAGCATTCAACTTAGATCGTGATGAATTCGCTTCTCATATCAAGAACGCTCCACAAGGATTAAAACACAACTCCATGTATGATGCGTACGTAATTCGTGCGATCCATCAGTTCACATGGCAGTACGATATCGAAGCAACTCCATTAGTCACAGAAGGTTAATTTTCTACTTTTGGAGTAACGTTATAGTAAGTGAATAACAGACTTATTTACTTTTATTTATATCTAACAATGTACAATCTTTGTACGTGTTTGATTATCCTTCATACTGGGATCAGATGGGTCCCTACGCGGTAATTTATAAAGTTACAGTTACTAACAATTGCGAATTAGAACCAAGAGATACGCTCTCTTGGTTCTAATTCCTTTATTCATCAGTCATAGCCTTTTGTCTACGACTTCCATTGTATTCACGAGCTTTGTCGATTAATTCTTGTGTCATTACACGCATGATGTATTGCGAGATATAGACATGCGTGACAAAGAGGTTGCTGTCTAATAAGTTTTCTTTGGATAATCCATTCATCACATTGGTGGCTCCTTCTTTGATATCGACATCTAATTTCTGTAATGGGTACTCCTTGCTAATCGTTGTATAAGAAAAAAGAATTGCTGCGACTTCGTTTGCAATCATTGCGTCAATTAATTCAAATAGTCTGGTGGTTCCTTCCATTCGTATATGCACCGGATCCACACGCTTATTTGATGGATTCTCTGGTCCAACGACCCATTCATATTTCTTGATCTCTAAGGCCGATTCAGAGATCTCATGTGCTGTTTTTGCATCAAAGTATTTCTTAATTGATAATAAAGTAATAAGTACTGCAAGTATCACAATGGCAGTGATAATTGCGAATAATCGGTTCTGTAATAAGAATTTGTCTACCATTGATAAAACCTCCTTTGGTTAATTAAGAAGCTGTTACAACCGTAGAGTCCTACCAGATATTGATATATAATTTTCGTGAATCTGTGAAACAAAATAAATTTTACATAAGAAAAAAAAGGAGGACGTTATCATGATGATGACAGAAAAACAGATGAAAGCACAGGCACAGGCAAGACGAGCAGCTAAGAGACGAAAAGCAATTAGAAATAGAATGATACTTGCTGGTATCATCGTTACATTAGCTGCATTATTAGTTGCAGGTATTGCTTTAAATATTAAGAAAGCAAACGCTGCATATGAAGCCGAGGAAATCGTGTACACACCAACACATTCTGGTGTATTCGTTGAATACTACCATGAAGTAAAGCTTGGAGAATCACTTGGAACAATTGCTGTAAATTACATTCAGCAATATAATTCCAGTGAAACAGTTGATGATGTTGTAAACCGCATCATCAACTACAACGGACTTGACCGCAAGGAGGCAACATATCACCTTCAGGCGGGTACAAGAATTGTTGTACCATTATGGATTGCGGAAGATCGCAATCCATATCACACAACAACAGAAGAGTCTCAGAATTAACTGAGACTCTTCTTTTTTTATTCTTTAACGTCGTTTTTAAACAGATTCTTGCTGAGTGTAAGTACGTCGTTATCATTTGTATCGTGGAGTAAGCATTTATCCAGATACCGATTGATCTTGTACTTGTAATCATCACTGATCGCATCTCGATACTTATTAATAAATTTATTCATATCTCCCCATGCTTGATGATAGTTGATGAAGATATTATGTGCGTGCACCTCTTGATGAATGGTGGCACTAAGCATAACTACCTGAATCATATTATCATGGTGATCCTGTAGAACTTGCTTTGCTACTCGGAATGTATTTGTCTTCCATCCTTTTTTTAGGAAATATTCGGTTACAATGGCACAAACATCAAACAAGGTTAGGATTGGTCCATGATGCATTTCGATATCTGCATCGTCATCGTCAATATTACGAAGTACCATACAATGATCCAATTTACATTCTTTTTTTAGATAAGAGATGTATTTGGAGTATTTATCAGATCCACGAACTTCTCGTTCCACACCTTTAACGAAGTTTGTCCAGTTGGATAAACTTTCAAAATATTCTTTGCTTTTGTTGAATGGGATCTGGTAATAGGATTGATCGGAGTCTACAACGGCAGACCCATCACGTTCTTGTTTGTAGATAATGTCAGGTAATGTGATTGGCATAACTGATTCCTCCTTTACGTTAGGATATTGTGCCAATTATAAATACGGAGTTGAGACCAGCTACCACGAAGGCAACTGGTCTCTCTTCTTTATGGAAACAAATGATTTTTATATGAGCAAGTATGGGAAAAATGATTCCTCGAAAGAACTATACTTATACAAACTTCGTACCTTTAAGGAAATATTCATATACTTCTGCAAGAAAGCAAGGGATCCAAAGCTCCCTAGTATGAAAATTAATGAAATCAAAAAAACCATACTCGCTTAATAAATCGTTATCACTGTTATAAGTTCTTAGTGACAGGAGTGAGACCAACACCGTGTGATGGTGTTGGTCTCTTATTATGTCTCAAAAATGCCATGCGACCCCAGATCTCGAAACTTTTCCAGATACATTCAAATCACTTGAAAGGAAATTCTTGTTTCAGAGGCTAGTAATCACGTTCAGCAAAGCGCCTCCGTACATCCACAATTCAATTATTTAAGGAGCTCCCGCTCAACAAATCGTAGTGTTTTGGTTCATATTGACCGAGATGAGTTATATCATGTATATGGTCGCATTACCTTACAGTTACAAATAAAATTTATTATCAAAATTTGGATTTCGAAATCTGGCACAATCAATTAAACGTACAAAAAAGGTGGTGAACAACTTATGACACGAAACATCGACCTTGATAATACGAACCCTTTGGAGGATTTATATGAAGACTTTGAACGAATTGTAAAACAAGCCATCATCAAATTTCAGGTAAAAGCCGAGATGTACGAGACCATGGAAACAAAAATGTGGGCAGATCAGTACATCTCTGCGAAGAATAAGACCGATACTTTCTATTCCTATACAGACTATGACGAAGATGATGTACGAGAAGCAGGACTGATGCATTCTCTGCATTTAATTGAACTGGTACGTGAGGGACGCTATACAGAGATTCCCCAGATGTATCATCAGCCGTTATTGGAAGTTCGTCGAAAGAATATCCTGGATACCTTCGAAGAGCAAAACGAATATTACCGATGTTTAAATGGTCTACCTCCTCTTGACCGTGAAGCAAAGTTTTGGTATTACGTTCCAACATCTATTGCGAAACGATACAAGATTGATATAGACATCCCGATACATAAAATCCAAGATCATTATAACGCTATTGAACCAGGACATGGCGATTACTTAATTCATGCATTAGAAGGTCTTGGTATCTTAGATAAAATCTACAAAGAGCACCCTTATGACGAATATGTACGATACATTGGATCTAAGCGAATCAGTATTGAAGATGCCAGAAACGCAAAGAACTTTGAGATCATGTACATGAATCAGGGTGCATTAAAAACCATCGAATACGACGAGTTTAAGCGTATCTATGAAGAATGCCGGTTATATTTTATGACCGTTATTTATCAGAGAGAACACCGCAAGGTTATCGAATACTACGATAACTTCATTGGCATGTGCATCATGCTGATGGCAATCTGGCATCTGGTTCAACGCGCAATGCCACTTGGAATTAACCGTGAATTTTTTAGAGATTCTGGCATCCGTATGCTGTATGAAGCATATGGTGTTCCGTATGATATGAGCATTGATGACATCCAGCAGAAACAGATTACGCAAGATCTGAACTTATTGATTCAGTGGAAAGCAACGAATAAATGTCTGTATGACATTTGTGACCTTCTTTCATTTACTAGAATCAACATCTATAAGTATTACTTATGCAAGGTTCAGAAATATGATGTCTACGGTGCACCAATCATCGCATACAAAAAGATGTTTAATAACGATACTGGTGAAGTAGATACTGTTCCAGACTACGATAAGATGTTCGATGTGTTTTTCCAGAAACTGGAACTAAACGATGAAAATTTTATGGAATCTTTCTATTCGAACGTCAATCGTGAAGATTACGACCAGATCACAACCGATGATCCATTCTGGTGGGAAGATTCCAAACTCTATAAAGAACTTTGGGAAACCCAGTTTAACTACGTGGAAAGTAAGTACATCAGTCTTGGAATTAACTACTCAATGACCGAGATGATGTATGAATGCATCATGGTGTTAAAGATGCTGATGAAATTCCGTGAAGAGCTATCTAGTATCACATTCACATTACCAAAGATCGATCCAGATCTGAAAGTCACGATGTTTGATTGTGTAATCTTACTGGAGTGCTTATTCTGTAAAAAGCATCACCTGAGGGGAGAAATTATTGCGATCCCAACGCAGGTTTTGAATGTCCTCGAGTATATGCACGACATTGATAACCAGGACTTTACCGTTGATGCGTTTGGATTTGACTTTGATCTTCTTCAACCAGGAAACGAAGAAGGCGAAAAGGTTCTTCGAAACGTCCTTGATAATCTAAATGAAGATGATTACAAGAAGTTTCGTAACTACTTATCTATTCTTTCAATCGATGGCGATGCAACAAACGAAGAGAAAGTCAAAGCATTCAACGAGATGTTTAAGAACTTACGTGGATTATCTGACTGGATTTCATATAAGTTATCTGAAACGCATTCTCGTCAAGAATATGAGGCATTAAAAGAGTTTTATCGTACAGCGTACTATGCTCGTGAAATGAAAGAGATTTTCACAATCAATTCCGAGGATGAGAAAAATGAACGTACGGCATGGACATACTTTGAATATCTCTACTATATCAACCCGAAGCTTTATAGTTGCTTATTTAAGGTAGACTTAGAGAATCAGTATGCGAAGTATCTGGAAGACAACAAACTGGATGGTGATAATTATACCATTGATGACTTCCAGAAAGACGTTGATTATGGAACTATCCAGATCAACTATGATACCTTAAATACCGAAAACGAAAATATCCGTGTTAGCGAAAATATGTTATACTACTACATCGATCATATCATCTTCAAACTAGAAGATTACATCGATGATATTGATATGCTGTACTTACGTAATGATACAGAGACACCTCTGGAAACGTTATTGATTAAGATGATCCGGTATTTTAAATCCTTAACGGTTGATCTTCTTGGACTAGACTTAATCTTTATTTGTGATTTCAAGAACGAAAACATCTTGAGACTCTTTGATGAGATTCCTTATATGAAGAAACTGATCGAAGTACATGAGCATCACAACTTCAAACTCTCAGATGTCGTTACGAGAGCCATTGCAGAATACAAGATGAAGGATACGTTAAAGATGCGAGACATGTTTGCAATCATTTCTTATCTGTATTGCATTGATCGTACGGATATCCTCTTTAATGGTGATGCAGTCCGAGTGATCGAAAAGTATATTCAAGCAGGCGCTCCATATGAGAATGCCCTTGGATTATTTGATACCGCTCACTTAGAATCTGAAGTACATGCAAACGACAAATTACAACTTTCTGACAAGATCGTTGCCAAATGGTATAGCGATTGAGCCAAAAAACATTGATTTTAAGAAAATAGAACTTGAAAGGAGTTATTATGGAACTTGAAGTTAGACATGTAACGGTACCACGTACCATTAACGTAGATGACAAGCTTCATTTTGAAGATAAGGTTCTCTACGCAAAAGAGAACGGTCCACAGGCAACTCCGCATAGTGGCATGTGGAAACGCACCGAGGTTATCGGTGGATTTGGAGACTTTGTACGAGCACAGTCTCCATTCGGAAAAACAACTTTAACAGATACATCTTGGCATGAAAGCAACATGGTTGTCATCGGTGGTGTTCAGTGGACTATGGAGCAGATATACGGTGAAAAATGCACCCAGATCGAGATCCCAACCCTGTATTCTGAAACAGGTATCGGACATCCAGATTCTCTGCCTCCGACAGATACTTATGAAACCCCAGATGGACCAAAGGTAACTCTTTATCGTCCAGGTAATCGTGTTTGGTTATTTGGTGTTGGTATCACTGGAACTGCTGAGAATGATATCACTGTCCATCCGACAGACTATCGTGAGAAATCCATTGAAATGGCGAAGGTTTCTTCTGATGGTCTGACTATCCGTGGAAACATGGTTCCATTTAGATATACTGCAGCGCAGTTAACTGAACTGGAACGTAAAAGATATTTCGGAAAGAAGACTTTTACAGATGGAACCATCGGATATTACTTAAAGAAGTTTGAACAGCCAGCTCAGATCAAACACATCTGGAAGACTGGTGAAGAGTACGAAAAAGAAACCCTGGTTTCTTCTGCAGATGTTTGGGAGAATAACACCGGTATCAATGCCGTAGAAACCTTTACAGAGATGCTTTTACGTGTTAGTAAAAAAGACGTTAAAGAGTGGTTTATTAATCTGGAACAGAAAGACAGAACCAGAATCAATACACTGGCACTGTACTCTGGTGAGTTCTATCGTACGGACGAAAGCGACATCGATGGTGATTATCGTGACGTTCGTCTGTTCTCTAAGCTCAACATCCCAGTTGAGTTCCTTGTCCTGAATAAGGACCTTAACATCATCTATCGTGTTTATGGTAGCTAATTTCTTGCTTTTACGTAAACTATATGATAGCTGTCATTTAAAGAAAGTGGCCTAAAAACCACTTTCTTTTGATGGTTATACATTATTTTTGTGCCGAGAGAAAACCAGATACATAATCGGCGAATAAAATCCACAAATTTGAAAGGAGATATCAAACATGTTAAAAGTTGGATTTATTGGAGTTGGAAACACAGGAAATCAGATCGCAGCAATCGCACAGACAAAAATCGCAGATCTTCCGGTAGTAGCAATCAACTCCTCACAGAAAGACCTGGATACCATTCCAGAAACCGTAAAGAAGTTCCTGATCACCGACAAGAAAGGTGAGTCTCAGGGAGCTGGCAAGAACAGAACTCTTGCAAAAACTTATTTAAAAGATTCTATCCTGGCACTCATTAACGACCAGGAGATGAAAGCATTCTGTTCCACATTGGAAGTCGTATTCGTATGCGGATCCACAGGTGGTGGAACAGGATCTGGTGTTACGCCGTTACTCTTAAGTGCTCTGTCACAGATTTATCCAGACACTCTGTTTATCTTAATTGGTATTGGACCGGTAGAATCTGAGGCACTGACAGCACAGGTAAATACACTGGAATACTTAAAAGAGCTGTACGGTAATATTAAGAATGTACACTATATGCTCTATGATAACGACAACTTTGACAATATGCCATCTCATAAGATGATGGAGCATGTAAACAACGAAGTTGTAGAAGACATTAAAGTTTTAATGGGCATGTACAACAAAGAAACTCGTTATGACAGCATCGATACCGAAGATGGACTGCGTCTGATTTCTTCACCAGGAAGAATCGTAGTTGCTCGTGTGGAAGATGTAAAAGAAAAAGACCTTGATCAGGCTTCCTTAGAGGAACGCCTTATCAAAGCTATTAAGAACAATGCACATATGGAACTGCAGCGTGATCAGAAAGTTATGGCAACTGGTGTCATTTCTAATCTGTCTGAGCAGTTCTCTGCAGAGTTCAACGTACACATTCCTCGTGTACATGAACTGATTGGCGAACCTGTCAATGAGTTCTTGCACACATACATCAACGAGGATAAGAAAGAACCAAACTCCGTATATCTGATCATGACTGGTTTATCACCAGTTAATGACAAGATCACAAAGATTACAGAACGTATCAATGAGATTGAGGAACGTCAGCGTATCCAGGAAGAAGCGTCTGTGCTCGATGAAAGCAAAATTGATACTTTAAGCAACATGGTACGTTCTAACACAACAAGAGATAACAAGAATGAAGACGGTGGAGACCTGAATATGGACGACCTCTTCAACAGCTTCGGAGTTTGATGAAATAACCTGACATCAGTGAGATCTCCGATAATAACTTATCGGGGGTCTCACATTTGTTTAACTTGAAACTATGAATAGCCAAAAAGGAGAACTAATCATGAGCAAAAACAACAGAAATCGAAACAATGGACCACGCAGAGAAGAGGTATTCAACGATGCCGAGATTTTCGCAACCTGCGAGTTTAAGAAGTTCTATAAGAAAAATAAAAAGAAATCCGGCTGGGATTCCAAGAAAGAAGCAAAGAAAGAGTTCTTTGATCTCCTGATGGAGAAATTTCCGACAGTCATCTACTGGATGCTCCGTGAAGGATTCAAACGTGATCAGAAGACTAAAGAAATCGCAGATGGAATCCTGGACAAATTCTCAGATAAGGACTTCGTAAAACGTCTCACCAAAAAGGTCCAGAAAGGCGAGGATTACAGAAACCTCGAACTGTTCCCGATCTTCTTACGTGAAGCTATTAAACGTACCAGCGAAAAGAATGCCAAACTCAGATCTGAAGGAAAGACCAAAGAGATGGTTTCCCTGGATATTTACTATGATCTGATCGATGAGCTGGTCGGTAAAAAGATTAAGAAACTTGTCAAAGCAGGTGTTAATGAAGACATTGCAAGAAACCTGCGTGAAGTAATTCCATGCGAAAACGCCCTGCGTTATTCTACATCTTTTAGAATCAAAGAAGTATTTGATGTATTATACAGTGCTGCTAAAACCATGGAAATTCCGTTTGACACTATCATTAAACATGTGATTCCAAACGAGTATTGGACAGACCTGATTGTCATTGCTCTGCTGGAAAAGAAAGAGTTCTACGGCGGACTCAATGATTCACAGAAGAAATTCTATGTGGATGTAACAAACTGGATTTTCAAGACCATGAACGAAATGGAAGTTCAGGATATCCAGGAAATCTTACGTCTTTATGTCGCTGGTAGAAAACGTGATGATGCCAACGGTAGAGACTGTAACAGAAGATATTCTCTTTCTACATTAGGAGAGAACGAGTACAAGAATATTGTGACTTGTATAAAAGCCATGATTGTGAAAGACCCAACCATCGAGAAATTCATGTAATTCATGAAGACTGGCAGATTAGAACAAAAAAGGGGACTCGACATCTATGCTGTACAACGTGGTGTTAGGAGACACAAGACATGTCTCCGATAAATGGAAGCTCATCAAGGAGGGTGACTTCTACTTTTATGAGAAAGCGGATCTGGGACAAAGGATCCGCCTTTCACAAGATTTTGAAAATCCAAACGAATTGGTCTATGAATGGGGAACAGATTCAATTCAGTGTTACAATTTTGGAAACGACAAAATCTGGCGTAACAATACATCCAACATGAATCCGATCTTTCGTAAGTTAGATCCGACGAAAGCAAGAGATGTAAGCGAACGCATCGTTGTCTACGTGACAGTAATGAAAAATTACAAGATCGTGGATTTTAAAACGAATTATCAGATCCGTTATACATATCACAAGAAAGGATATTATCAGGGTTGTGCGATTGTCTTAACCAGGGAGCAATTAGAAATCCGCGGTGCCAAAGATCTGTTGACACTCTTTGTGTATGACAGAAAGAAAGATGCTGCTAGACAGATTTCCATTGGGTTTAAAGACACCAAAGATACCCACTTACAAACAAAATCGGTGAATGTAAAAGATCCGGACGAGAAACAGCGTATCATCGAACGCATTCAGGAATCTCGTGCAAGAGATCAAGAATCATTATTGGGCTTTAAATGCGTGTGTGAAAAGAATACCTTTCTGACTTCCGTGTATTTCACGACGCCGGAATACTACGGGTATTTAAAGAAACGCGTGCGCATCTGTAATAAAGATGTCGTGTGTGTCAATGAGGAAACTCTAAAAGATCGTGACCGCCTATTAGCGTTGGTCCGAAAACATACGCACGGTAAGCAAGTACGTGCCATCACACAAATGGGATTGAAACTCCCATTGCAGGTAATCAAAGGGGCAAATATTTTGTATGTATTTAACCTGTATCAGGATAGAGATGGAACCGTACATTTAAGCTGTATTAAATCAAATTGAGATTTTAAATACAGACATATATTATCTTAATGAATCAAAAGATTCAAATCACTTTATTATATTTAAGGAGGACTCACAAATGAGTAGAAATCGTAATCGTAAATCAGGTAGACAGAAAATGATCGTTTACAAACAGACACTGAATGCAGCAAAGCATGTAAACAAGCATGGTGAGATTAAAGTGAAGCACGCTTCAAAAAATGAGAAAGAACGCGTGCTGACAGGTTGTATGCATCATGATCTGAAAAAGAATGGTATGCCGAAGTCTCGTGTTATCGTACACAATGATGGAACTTGCACATGCCGTATGTGCCATGAGACATTCGCATACAAATCCAAAACCAAGAAAGAAATGAAAGATGATGTGAAGCCAGTAAAGAATACTATCCAGCTGGCAAAATGGACCGCTCAGGCTTGCGGTGCAGTTGACCAGAAAACTGTAGATATGTATCAGCAGTCTTTAATCATCTTAGATAAGCTTCCGAAAGTCATCGCAAGACAGAACAAGATCTATAGCAAGACAAAGGCAGCTAAGAAGAAAAAGAGAAACAATGGCTATGATTCCAAATCTGGTTCCGCATACGGACAGTGGGAGCGTAGCTGATAAAAAGTACTTATTTGGGAAGATGGACACCTTTGTGTGTTCCATCTTCTTTTTATATGTGCTTTCTACTCACGGTCTTAGGGGTTGCTAAGGGTTAGCATATTATTTTCAAAACAACAAAATTGTAATCCTGAAATACAGGAAATACTAGAACGTGAGGTTACAAAACAATGTCAGATGTAAAAATGTTCTACATTGAAGACGATATTTCCAAGATTCAGACCAAGACCAATCTGTATATCAAGCAGTATGGTCCGGAAGGGGCATTCCATCTTGTTCGAGAAGTCGTACAGAACTCTATCGATGAAGATATGGATAAAGATTCCCCAGGTCAGGAAGTACTCGTCACATATGATACAATTACAGATAAATTAACTTGTGAAGATGATGGACGTGGGTTTCCGGAAGCGGATTATCCCATGGACATCTTTTGTACGAAAATTCAGTCGGGATCAAAATTCTTCAGAGACCAATCCGGTGTAACATCTGGAGAATTCGGGTTAATGGCTAGCCCCAAAATCGCGTAAGCGATTGGACAAACTATCCTAATTGCGGGGACTTCCGAAAAGGATTATAACTACCAACCAAGTGTGGTGACAGACTTGGGGCAAAGGGTAACTCCGGAGATATGGTAATCAAGGTTATA
>ERZ779746.39-NODE-39-length-92404-cov-5.613585_pt1 | contig 92404 bp, 93 predicted proteins | sample MGYA00511888_ERZ779746 | MGnify/ENA primary metagenome ERZ779746 (study PRJEB29588, sample SAMEA1964695) | human gut metagenome | biome: human gut; feature: human-associated habitat; material: faeces | place: Denmark | collected 2008/2010 ... | reverse complement strand
TTATTGATATTGTTCATGCTCTTATTTAAAGGAGATAATGATGATAATAATATTGAACTTGCTATTGATATTGTTATTACTAAACATAATGGAGAAAAATCACCATTAACAAAATCATATTTAAAATCATTAAAATCATTAGCAAAATCATTCATAAATAACAGAAGCACAAATAGAACATAAAATAACAACAGGAGAATTATATACAAAATCATTATTAACTTCTATATTTTCAGATTCAGAATCGGTATTAAATTCTCCTGTTTCTATAGGAATAGCATTATGGATAGCTAAATCATAGTTATCAGCACTGGGTTTAGTAACAAAACTATCCATAATCTATTCCTTTATAATTAAAACAAAGAATATAAGTAAGATTTTAAATAACAAAATCATATTTAATTTCATTAAATTGATTAACAAAATCATTTATATTTACTTTTTTAAAATGAACATTGACAAAAGGAATAGGAATATTAATGAAATTAGCATGTTGTTTAGTGGATTTTACAATAGCAAAATCATTAGTTCCTATTCCTTAACGATAAATAGGTGGAATAAAAATAAGATTAAGAGAAAGAGAAAGAGTAAGTTGGAGCATCTGATTCACCTCCATTAATTCTTCATTCCACTTCTCTTTTCATCATCATCTCCACAATACTCTTATTCCTGTTAAACATTCATTTTATTTCATTCCTGTTAAACATTCATTTTATTTCATTCCTTATAAACATCCTAACATTGCAATAATTTTTCACTATTTCACACACTTTCTTCATTCCTATCTTTATTCTTTTCACCACTTTTATCTTCATTAAATCCACTTTTATTTTCACCACAAGATTTATCCTAACCCAAAATCATATATAATTTCAACCTTTAAACAACTCAAAACAAGATAAACTATGGATACAATAACATTAGTAACTGCATTACTATTAGAAATCACTCTTTATATAATAGTAACAGCAATAATTATGTTACAATCAATAGCCGTAATATGGATTCTAACTACAATAATTAAAAAAGTATTTAAAATACCAACAAAATAAATCACAACTTATGTTATTATACGCAGGAGGAAAATTAGCCGATTATACAGAATACTCACGAGGCTTATCTTTATCAGAAAGAGGAGCAGACGCATTACCTTGGATAATATTAGCCATTGTACTAATAGTAATAGCAGCATTTGTACTCAAACATACAGACTCAGATAAAAACCCTGATTTAGAAGAAGGTTTATGTATATTTATAGCATTTATGTTTGTATGGGGTTTACCTTTATTGTTAATGATATTAATATAACAAAGAGTAAATAGTACATTATCATATTTGTTAGTATTTGTACATTTGCTATTACTTTCCTCCCCGTAGAGGAATGCACTTCATTCATAGTCGCAGTAGTAACAACATCGGCAACTCAAGATGGATCAGTTCCTCTACGGGGGAACATCATTAAACAACCTTTTAAATCCTAACAAATGGACATTGGTGCATTCATATTAGCAATAAGTTTTGTAGTTATAGTAAGTGTTGAAATAATATCATATTTAATAAACTCTGAAATAACCAAAACAAAGACAGAAAAGAAACTATTCTTTTTCCAAACAGTATCTAAAGTACTATTTATCGTTGTTATAATAACAATGTTTCAATTAATAGTAAAGATATTGGAAATAGTAAAAACAATATAAGCGATAGATACGGCTTTAACAGTATCTAAATTAACGTTAATTATTAAATTATTATGGAACAACCTATTGTACAAGGTGTAGAACAAGCTACTGCTGTTCAGCCTGAAGTTAAGACAAGCGATTATGATGCCATCGTTAAAGGTATCATTGCTGCCGGTGGCAAAAAGATTCCGGGTATTCGTGTTAAGAACGCGAACTTTACTGAAAAGGATAACTATACTATGGTTTCCTTTACTCTCGCAAACAAAGTTCGTGGTTATGTTCGCGATGAAGAAACCGGTACTTACAAAGAGGGTATGACTAATGTTATTTTCACTTCTCTCTTTGCCATTTGTGGCGCACTCAAAGAAGATGACGAAAAGGCATGGATTGCTAATCATCTTCTGAACCATCCTACTGCTCTTCCTCTGCTGTTCGCAGGTTCCACTATTGACATTATTCAGAGTGAGATTCCCGCTGGTGTTACATATCGTAATCCTTTTAGCACTCGTGAGAATATTGAAGGTGTTACTTACGACCATGACACTATTATCAATAATCTTATCCGAGTTCGTTTCGGTAAGATGGGAGAAATTGCAGCAAGTCGTCTTATGGACAAGATGCTCGATTTGTAGCTATATATTAGTAGTGCTGGTGTAATAGCTGGCACTACTATTTTTACTTTATATAATGGATTATATTGCTGTTTATTGTATTTATATTACCATATTTCCAACTAATAGCATTATTATCGGTTATTGAGTAAAAAATATTATTATATAGTTGCATATTACAAAATAAAGATTTATCTTTACACTGATTTAATCACAAACCACCATTTTATATTACTATTATTATGAATACTGAAAAAGCAGTAGAAAAGGCAAATATAGTTGCCAAAGAAGCAGAAGTTAGTGAAGCAAAAGAAGTATCTGTTGAAGCACCTGCTGAACAGATTGCTCCTGCTGAAGAAGAAAACGCTACTCAACAGAACAAAGTTGAGAAGGAAGACAAGCTGGGTAAAATTGCCCGTAAACTGAAAGAAAATCCTGCGGTTAAAAACATTCCTACTCACGTGCTTGAACTGGCATGTATTGTTAAGGATAACGCGGAGATTCGTCGTTTCACTTCTCTCGCTATTCTTAACTATCTTCATCAGAAGAATGAACTTCGTGGTAAGAAAGGTTATGTAGACTTTCTTTGGAACAAGTTTGCTGTAAAGGCTGGTGGACTGTCCCGTGAATATCGTTATACTGAGCCTTTCTTTATTAAGGCTCTTGTGAGTTCGTTTACAAGTTTTGCGAACTCTGCAAACAAGACTATCAACAATTTCCTCGAAATCGAACTTAACACTGAACTTAGTGAGATTACAAACAACGATGAGATTATTGAAATAGTCAACACTGTTACAGCCGAAAAAGAATAAGATTCAACTATGAGAGATTACGATCCTGATGGTGTAGAAATCAATAGTGAACTTTATACTACTGATTTTGATGAAGTAGGCTTCGAACCTGAACATGTTACTGATGAAGATAATGAAATGGCAGATAAATTCGGATATTAATTTGTTAATTTAATTGTTTTTGCTTATGAACAAGTTTTGGTGGAGCGTGCTGATGATTGCCGCTATTTGTATTTTAGGTGTCATTGATATTAAGACTATGAATACTTGGGTCGTAGTCGCTAATGTTGTTCTTGGAGTTGTAGCTGCATTTGCAGCTTATAAACTCGGTAAGTTTCCTGCAAGTAAGAAGTAGGGTCGTGTTCATTCCTTTACGGGGAGAGAAATACGAACTACTTTAAGTTATATTGTAGCATTGGTCTGTCATGTTATACAATCTGCCATTTTTAGAACGTGGTGGATTCAATGCTACAAAAACTGTTCTATGGTGTAATGGTAACACGTCAGATTTTGGTTCTGAAATTCCAAGTTCGAATCTTGGTAGAATAACTATTACTCTATTCAAAAATACTGTTGTTTGTATACAATAAGTATTTAGGAGTAAGAATAAGGTAAATTGATTATTTTAAACCTTGTAATGATAAAAGCCTCATCAGCAAACTTGTACTATTGCTAATTGCGGTAGTATAATTAGAACTAAGTTATCTATGAACTATGCGGTATTACGCTGCTTACAAAAAGTCATATGGATTATATGTTCTTATTTGGCCTTTTCGTCTAAGGGTTAGGACGCGAGATTTTCATTCTCGAAATCATGGTTCGAATCCATGTTAGGCTACAGGGTAGACTCATTACCCGTTAGGCACATCCATTTTATAATGTTGAATCAGTTTATTTGATTTATTTGTCAGTTGATCTTCCATACCTTTCGTTGACTGATTCATTTAGTGTCCATCTGCTGCGGACACATACTCCTCTTATGTCGTGATGATATTGGAGGAGTTTTTTATTTTGTTTAACTTAATACAATTCAAAACTTATGAAGTACGAAAAATGTAAAATTATTCTTGTTGAAACTACCGAAAAGTATGGCACTCTAAAAGTTGGTCCATCGGGTAAAATGTATCCGTGTCATGTATGTTGTGGTACATCGTTTGATTTCAAGTTCTATCATATGATGATATGCTCATACGAACCTGCATTTAATTCTGATATTAAAGTTTATGACAAAGAAAGTAATAAATTATTTAAAGTCATAGCTACCACAAATGAAAATTTGAATCTTCCTCGTCCGTCTAATGAATTTATTATTAAGTTCTGTAAGAATAAAGGTAATATTTCTGATATTCTTGTAGAATATGAAACTCTTAAACGAGTTGAAAGTTCTACTAATTACGAACTTGATGATATTATTAATGAAGATGGAGAAAAAATTGCTTCTATTGATAGGTTTGAATTTTTCAAACTTACTACTCTCAAAATAGCTAAAGATAATACTATTACTATTCGTAAGATTAAATCAGAGTTTACTCGTGAGGAAGTTTTAATTCTTCTTGAAAAGGCTTACGATTTAGGTAAAGAATATCATAATAAAGATATAGATAAACATAAATATTTTAATTATTTTATTGACGAAGTATAATTATGAAAGTACAATTTAAAAGAAATAATGGTGGAAAAATTTTAATGTCTGATATTTTTAATTTAAAATATATTCCTTATAGAATAGGAGACGTTATTAATATTCGAGGACTTATATGTCGTAAATATACAAACGGAGATACAGTTGATAATGATTTGGTTTGCGATGATTTAGTTAAAGTCCGTGACCCTGAATGGGATGGTTTATATAAAGTAATTGGTATAGTTCATAATATAGATATAGATATGGAATATACACTATCTCAAAATTATACTTATAATTTTACTATCATAGAAATAATAAAAATATAATTATGTCACATCTTACAACTCTTGAAGATATTGGTCTTCTTCCTAAAGAAATAAAATACGGAGATGAAACTTTTATGTTTAATACTTGGATTACTTTTAAAGGTAAACTTTGTATTGGCTATAAACATATAACTACTAAAGATGCTATTATATCTATTGTAGTAGGCAATAATCCTTCGTATGAAAGATATATGAATACTATAAAAATCAATGGGATAGAAAAAGATATTGAAAGTATCATTATTGAAATGACTACAATAGAAAACGCTTTCAATGGACTTTATGACATTGTAATTAATGGAAATTATAAACTTAAATAATATGATTTGGTTATTACTTATTATATGTATTGTAGTCACATTATTTTTCTTTGAGAATTTAATGATGATGATAGCTAATTATATTGTTTACGGAATTGCTGCCGCTAACAATAAAAACGCTACTGAAAATAAAGAAACTATGACAAGACAAAATATTATTAGCACAATGCTTGCTATTATTTCTGGTATTTTGTGGTCATGTTTTATGTATTATTGGCATTGATTTACTATTATGAAAACAAATGAAGAAGTTATTAAACTTACTAACAAAGAAATAGCTCGTTACGAAATATTTATTGAAGCGTATGATCGTAATAAACATATGCGGTTTCCTATTAAACGAAGTGCTCTTATTGAAGATGAATTTAAAGCTGCTATTGATATGTGTAATAATGAAAATAAAAAAGATATTTTTACTCATATTTACAAAGCAGTTAAAGTAATTGATAGAGCAAAAGCTAAAATTGTTATGGAACAAATATTATAATAATATGAAAACTAAACTATTAAATATATCATCTTTAAATGTTATAGAATTAGATATACTTAAGTTAAATACACATGTTAGACTTAAAGAATTAAATTATTATAGTACTCATACAAGTCTTATTAAGTATTTTAAACTTGAACATTTATGTGATAAAACATCTAAACTACTTCAAGATTTAGGTATATTTTATCGTCTTGAAAGAATACATAAAAAATGGCAAGTTACTGAATACATTATTAAAGGCGCAGCTCTTATAGACGAATATGTTATTGAAAGTATGACTATTAATTCAAATAAAACAAGAGAAAATAAATTAGTTTATTATATTAAAAGTGTAGATGACAAAAGTCATTTACTTGTAGATGCTGATACGGTTGAACCTATTGAGGAATATCATTCTCAATGGAGTATTGATTAATATGTAATATGGATGGAGGAATGGTGAAATTAGGTAGACACGTCAGATTTAAGCTCTGATGGACAGTATTGTCCATGTGGGTTCGACTCCCACTTCCTCTACAAATACAAATAAAGATTATAATATGGAAACACCTTATAAAAATTGTATTATATATGGGCCATATACTTCTAAAAAAGATGGTCGAAAAAGAATAGTTGCTAAATATAAAAAATGGTATTAAGAAAACTATTTCTTATCCTAAATATTTAATGGAACTACATATAAATAAATATTTAGATGAAGATGATACTGTAGACCATATTGATGGTAATATCAAAAATAATGATATATCTAATCTTAGAATTTTAAAAAGAAAAGAACATTGTAAACAAGATGTTTTAAGAATTAAAGATATAGTAGTTAAATGTTCTTATTGTAGAAAAGAATTTACTATTAAAGGCAATAAAATAAGATATAGAAATAGACATGTAAGTTCTAAAAATCTATTATTCTGTTCAAAAGAGTGTACAGGAAAATATGGAGCTATGATTAGATACGGTAATAATAGAAATAAATTACAAAAAAGTATATTACCTAAAATAGAAAAACATAAATTAAAAGATATTTAATATAACATTGAACCTTAAATTTATATTAATATGTGTGAAAAAGAAAATCTTACAGAAGCATTTAATGCTATATTTACAAGAGTGGTTAATATAGCAAATAAAGAATCTATGGATCTTGTATTTAAACAACTTAATGAATATCATAAATGTATAGCTGCTGATAAAAGATATAAAATTAAGATTGAAATGTATACATCTGATAGTTGTCTTTTCGTTTATAAAAATAAACGATATTTTGCAGAGTTTTCATATACTCAATATAGCTGGATAATTAAAAAATCTTAATATTATGTGTAAATATTGTGAAGCATTGCAAGAAGATATGGAAGAAATAATTCTTGCTAAAAATGGTTATTGTTCTCTTACTATGAAGTTTGAACATGAAAGAGATAACATTGTTATTGATTCTTTTATTCTTAAAGCTGCTGAATCTAATGTAGCTGGTATTGTTATAAACTATTGTCCTATTTGTGGAACTAAATTAAAAATAAACAATGTTAATTGAATATAAAGATAGAAAAATTATAGTTCTTCCTAATGTTACGAGTATTGAAAATAGTTTTCAAATTCGTAGTATTAAGGAAATGAAAACTGTTATTAACACTGCTAAAGCTATATCTAAAGGACGTCATAAAAGATATAAAGAATATGCTATTCATGTTCGTACTATGTTTGGTATGATTTGTGAATGGCGAGCGCATAATCTTTTATGGTCTTTAGGTATTAAACGAGAACGTACTAAAACTGTTGATTTAGAGCTTAAAGTTAAATGGTACTACAAAATAGGATATTTTATATTATCTTGTTGTTATTTAAGATGGTAATATAAAAGTAGATAAAACGAAGATATAATACTCACATAGAATAAAATCTACTCAAATAAGCTAATAATAGCTTGTTTTCTCTCAATCTATCGGTTTTATATATAAAGTTGAACATCTGTATCGCTTTACTATATAAAACCGATATTTCGTCTATTTTGCGTTATAATTATAAAAATATTATATAATGAGTCTTAAAATTATTCAAACTGAACTTCCTAAAATAATATATGATAACTGTATTCATATACTTAAATGTATAGAAAACAATACTCCTATTAAAAGAACTATACGTAGAGAAATATATAAATGGGCCATTAATGAAATACACGAATATAAAAATCAGGAAAGATGCGCATTTATATGTATTATAATAAAAAATATGTATTTTACTATTGTTTCTATGGAACGTCTTGAATCTGTTTGTAATTTTAATCTTAATAACGAAAAACAAAATGTATTTCCCGAATTAAACGTTAATAAGATTAAACGTTATGCTATAAAACATAAAATTAAAATAAATACTACAACTACTAATGCTGCATGGTTTGATGGTTATGATTATTATGCCAGAATTGATGTTCTAACATATTGTATTAATACTATTAATAAGAATATTAAACAGAAAAAGCGTGTTGCTCTTCTACGGGGGAACAACATTAAACAAACAATATCAAATAATAACAAATCTAATTCATTGTAAAGTTATGGCTAAGCGTCATTATGAGGAAAATGAATGTATCGCTGCTTTAAAGCGTCATTCGTGTGTTAACATTAACACTGCTGACAAGATTATTGTTATGGCAGCGGAAGGAATAGGTATTCATACTCTTGGAAAAATTGATTGTCTTGTCAACTATCACGGATATTTTTCTCGTGTAGACAAGGGTTTTAAACCTCAAGTTTATGTTCGTGAAAGAATAGATAATAAACCATCTGAACCTAAAGTCAAAAAACTTCGTATGGCTTCTATGGTAAAGATGGATGTTCGTATGCCTAAAAAGTAATGGCATATGCCAACTTTTAATTTCTCTGTTGTTAAAAAGAAAGACAAAAGAGAACATAAACCGGCTAAACAATATATAGTTTTAAAGAAAGGAATGACTGGTATTGTTTGCATTGATATAAATGGTAAATTTTATGTTAATGTAAATAATGTAAAAGTTCCTATTCTTAAAGAATGTTATTCTACTAAAGGTAAAACTTATATATTTTCTCGTAAGTTAAAAACTGATGGTAAAAAACTATGTATTGTAAGAACTAAAAACGATGCTACTACTGTATTTGAAGAATACTTACCTTTTTGTCCCGGTTGTGTAGTTGAAGGTAATCTTCTTCTAAACCCTTATGGTACTACTTTGTTTAATATAAAGAAAGTACGATTGGAATATGAAAATGTTGATGCTAAAGTAGCATTTTTGTATTGGAGAACTCACTATAACGAAATAGAAAGAAATAGAAAGAATAACAATGGAGTTTAACGTAGCTGGTGAAGCTTCGGATAAACGAATTGAATTTACAAAGGACCAAGAGGTAGCTATTAAGAATCTTATTGATTTTATTGCTACTCCTTGGTCCGATGTAGATTTTATTAGAGGTTTATGCGGTGCTGGTGGAACTGGTAAAACATTTATTACTGATTATATTATTAATCATTGTAGGTACAGTTTAAGTGTTATTAAATGTACCGCTCCTACTCATAAGGCTTGTCGTGTGTTAAGCGCAGCTATTCATGGTAAGAAAGTAGAAACTATTCAATCTACTTTTGGTCTTCGTCTTGATTTAAGACTTGAAGATTTTGATCCGGAACATCCTCAATTTAATCCTATGGCTTCTCCTAAAATTGCAGACATTAGACTGCTTATTATAGATGAAGCTTCAATGTTACCGATTAAATTGCTAAACTATATTATAAAGACTTGTAAAGAGAATAAAGTTAAGATCATAATGCAAGGTGATGCCAGCCAGCTTCCCCCCGTAAATGAGAAGAAAAGTGCGGCATTTACTAAATGCACTAAAGTTTATTATCTTAAACAGATAGTAAGACAAGAAGCTACTAATCCTATTAAAATTTTACTTGATATACTTCGAGAAGATATTGACAACAGAACTTATCGTTTTCTTGAATATATTAGTAGAATGCGAGGCGCTGCAAATTACAATGAATTTAATGAGGGATTTATTGTTTGTGGTAAAGCTAAATTTAAAGAACTTATTGATAAATCATTTAATGATGAATTATATACTAAGAATATAGATATGTATAGAATTGTAGCATATACAAATAATTGTGTTACTTCTTGGAATAACTATATTCGTCATTCTATTATTGCTGACTCAGATAAAAGTATTATTACTAAAAATGACTTAATCATGTCGTATGAAACTATTGTAAATGAGTTCATGGAAACTGTTATTAACAATAGTGAAGAATATGTGGTTAAAGATATTGTTGATTATGTAGATGCTACATATGGGTTTAATGGATTTCTTGTTAAGTTCCAAATGGTTCATGGCGGTATGATTACTCGTCCTCTATTTATTATTAATCATAGAGATAAATTTAGTATTCAGAAATATTATCAAGTCATTACAAGTTTGATAAATGATGCTAAAACTGCTCGTAATGGAGATAGAGGAGCTAAATGGAGACAATACTATGACTTTAAGAAAAAATATATACTCGCTACAAATATTGTAGGTCGTGACGGAAAAATACTATTTTCACGTGATATTGATTATGGTTTTGCTATAACAAGTCACAAGAGTCAGGGCTCCACTTATGATACAGTTTTTGTGGATGTTAATGACATGGTTTATGATAGATATGGTGCTCCATATTCTAACCAAGACGATCTTCTTCGTAGATTATATGTTGCTTGTTCTCGTGCTCGTAAAGAATTAATACTATGTTACGGAGAATAGTATGGGTAGGAGAGGACCAAGTGCTGAAAGATATGGACGAGATGGTATAAGTTTTGTCCAAACTAAACTCGTTAAAAGCAGATGTGAATACTGTTCTAAATGTCCTAATAGACTTTTTGCTAAAGACGAGGAAACTATTGTATTTGGTACTGGAACTATTGTAACAAATACAGTATTAGTATTACCTACTATTGAAGAACAATATTTTGAAAATAGTAACATAATAAATATATTAGCTGCTATATATAGTTCTTATACTAATAGAAATATGTTTGAAGATGTTTATATTACTTTTGCTACAAAATGTCATAGATTAAATGATTATAATACTTTTGCAGAAGCATATAAACAATGTAAAGCTATTCTAAAGTATGAATTATATAAAATTCATCCTACTGATATTGTATTATTAGGGCCATATACTCATAATTTATTAGGTAATGAAGATAATTGTGGATATGCAAGACTTCATCGTCTTATTAATCCTAATGTTTTTTATACTGATAAACAATTATGGGAAATATTTAAAAAACACTTTGGTTTACTTATGGTTCAACTATTAAATAGATGATATGATAAGATCAAAGTTTTACGATGTCGAAATTCTAAAGAATTTCTTTTCTATTACTATTATAGATATTACTTCCTATCTTGAAACAATGAAAGATATTTGTGATGAAAAAGGAAATCCAATACCTCTTGTTCAAAAACTTACTGTTGCTGAAATTAAGAAAAGATTAGATTCAGTTAAATTTGAAAGTTATTATATCACTGATACTGATGATAGTCAATTATTTGCTATGCTTAAAGCTATTAGTGATATGAGACCTCATTATGAGAAAAATGATAACGGTGATGATATTCCTGTTACAACTCATATGTATGGTTATAATAGTGGCAAATATGATAAGTTTATGATAGCAGCTTTGCTTATGCACCACAATAACGTTAATGGTACTAAAGAACTTATCAAAATATTATATGAAACTTCACAAAAAATTATTCAAAATCAAAATGAAGATCGATCTTATAATAAGAATGATTTTTATATTAATGCTTTGAATAAATTTAAATTACCATATACTGATATTGATATAATGCAAATATTTGCTTTAAATAAAGCAAGTGTTATTGTAGATAAAAATGGTGAACGTAAACCAGTTCCTAAAAGTCTTAAACAAACATCTATTAATTTACAATGGTATGAGTTATTAGAGTTTGAGTTACCTCCTATATGTGAAAAAGACGCACATTATTATAATGCTATTGATAGATATAAAGGAATGAGTATTCCTCAATTAAACTCTCTTATTGGAAAATGGGAAAGATATATTATTGATGAATATATTCCTCCTATGATGTATTATAATAAAAACGACTGTTTTATTGGTTGTGAAATGATACGTATTAATATTGATGAAATTCGTTTGAGATATAATATTGCTCGTTCTTATGGACTAAATGTGCTTAGTGCGAGTAGAAGTAATATTTCTGATGCTTTTATTGAAAAGTTCTATTCTGAAATGAGTGGACTTCATCCTTCTCAATGGAAAGGAAGAAAGACTGAACGTAAAGCTATGGCTTTTAAAAAAGTTATATTTGACTTTATTAATTTTAAGACAGAACCTTTACAGAAGATGTTACGAGAAATGAAAGATGTAGTAATATATTCTATTGGTAAAGATGCGTTTAGTAAAGAGATTTCTATTAATGATGGAGTTTATACTATTGCTACTGGTGGTTTACATAGCAAAGATATCCCGGGAGCTTTATATAGTCATTGGCCGACAGATGATGCTTCCTCTACGGGGGAACAAATAAAAGCTTCATTAAAAAGATTTAAATATGTCCATTGGGACATCTCCAGCTTCTACCCGTCAATAATGGTACAATATGGTGTAGCACCTGCTCATCTTGACCAGAAAGTTTTTGTTAAACTTATCAAATGGATTAGAGATACTCGCGTTACAGCTAAACATACCAAAGGAGATATTGATGGAGTTCCAGCTAATGTATTAGCCGCTGTTCTTAAAATTGTTATTAACGCTATTTATGGTAAACTTGGTTTTGAACATGGTGATTTATGTGATAGACTTGCAGTACTTAAAGTTACTATTAATGGGCAGTTAATGATTATGATGCTATGTGAAGAATTGGAATTGAATGGGATAAAAGTAATTAGCGCTAATACTGATGGTATAGTTGTCAAACTATATGAAGATAAAATCGAAACTTTTAATACTATTGCTAATAATTGGAAACAACTTACTGGACTTGATGCTGATAGCGAAGAATATAAATGCTATATTAATAGAGACATTGATTATTGGTGTCTTAACTCGGTGAATTGCTGGAACTCTAAACAACTATTATGTTGCATGACAATCAGCAGCCAAGCGTCTTAATAAAGATAAAGGTTCAGAGACTATCGAAAAGCAACATTTTACCGATGTTGAACTTAGTAGAGTAGGCAATAAACATATTATTGTCGAAGCGCCGAGCATTATTTATTGTTAATAATTATTTGTAAATGTAAACAATTATTTGTATATTGTACAAGTATTAACTTTTTAAACTTGTATTATTATGAAACTTACAGAAAACATTCCTACTGTTGTTTGCATTTACAAAATTACAAATGAAATCAATCATCTAATTATTATTGGTTCTACTACTAATCTAAAAAATAGAATTAATCATTATAGAAATGATGTAAAGAAACTTAACCCTTTAAAATATTACAATGTTCGTTTTTATAATGATTTAATTAAATATGGAATTAATAATTTTAATGTTGAAATTCTTGAAGAAATAGATTCTAATATAACCAATAAAGAACTGAAAAATAAAGAAACTAAATATATACTAAAATATGATTCTATTAATTCTAAAATTGGTTATAATTTAAGATTAGATGTAAACGGTAAATATATTTGTAATAATTTAACTAAACTTATAAAAAAGTTACAAACTAAACAACAATGGCTTGAAGGTATTAGAGATACTCATTCTGATACAATGAAAAATTACTGGAAAGACAATACTAAAAGAAGAGAACAACAATCTAAAATTATGACTAATAATTTAAGTAAATATTTATATAATGTTTATAATATTAATAAAGTTAAAATATATTCTTTATTAACTTATAAACAACTTAAAGATATTGGTTATGGGGTAGCGATTCGTAAATTTAGTATTTTTACTAATAATAAACGTGTGAATAATCAATTTGCCAAGCCAGTAACTATTGTAACATATAAAGATGTTTATGTTGAAAGAATTAAAGATGATAAATAATGAAGATATAGTCCGACACTCTATGAAAGTAGAGATAACAAATACGCAATAATTATTTCATTCAAGAATATAACGGTAAAATTACTGCCAAAGGAGCTTTAAATCCAAAGATGTATCTTGAAGATTTAAAAAAGGGTTACGATATGCCTATTGTTGCTGAAGCAGTAGTTAACTATTTTCTTTATAAAACTCCTGTAATGGATACTTTGTATAAAGCAAAGAACATTCTTGATTTCTGTAAAACACAAAATATTGGCAAACAATTTCATGTTGAAGAAACAGTTGTAGAAAATGGTAATATTGTTCATAAGATTTCTCAACGAAATTGTAGATTTTATGTTTCTAATAGTGGTACTGTTATAGAAAAAGTTAATCCTTTAGCTAATATTAGAAGCAAATTATGTGCTGGTTATAATTGTACAATTCTTAATAGTCTTGACGATAAAGATATTTCTTTAAGAGATATTAATTATCAATATTACTTTAATGAAGCTATGAAAATTATTAATCCTATTAAACTTGGTATTTCACCTTCTCAAAAAGGTGACCCGATACATAAAACCAAAAGTGGTAAAGCTCTTCTTAAAAAATATAGTGGAATAACTCAAACCCTATTTGATGAAGATGGAGGTTCTTAATCAATTTTATGAAACTGTTATTGATAAATGGCGAAACAATAAAGGTAAAGGTACTATTCATTGTAATAAGCCATTTAGTTATGCCACTTTAGCTGTTACCACCATTGGTAAATTTGTAGCTAAAAGAGGTGACGCGAGTATATTTATAGTCGTACAAAGTTTTGATATGAGGAAAGAACTTATATCTGAATTTGATAGACTTAAAATTGATCATTCACGTATTACTTGTGTTAGTCAGAATTATATTCGAACAAGTTATAAGTATAATTATAATTTGGTAGTGCTTATTGATGTTACACCTTTTAGCATTATTCAAATGTTTTGTGATAGTACTAAATTTGTTATGAATATACTTACTAATACTAAAATTCTTGCTCCTCAAACTTTAAGTAAAGTTTATATTATACTTCCATCTATTAATGGAGAAATTAGTGTTCAACAAGCAAAGAATGCTATTATTTGCTCCCCCGTAGAGGAACATCGTATAGCAGTTACTATTTCCGCTGATGATAAAGCAGAATATGATAAACAGTCTGCTTATATTAGCAATACTATGGTTATTATTGGTGATATTAAAAATATTGACAGAATAAAACATGGTGATAGACAATTAGGTTTGTCTGGTGCTGAAGTACGTGATAAAATTGCTCGTGCTAATGGTTGGTCTGAAACTCTTGATATGTCTGTTCCTTTTAATAAAGAAGTGGATAGCGCATATAATCCTACACTACTGTATGAAAAAGCATGTACAGTATATGAAGTTATGAGAAAACGAAGAGATTTAGTTACAGATAATGAAGCTAAACTTTCTCATATATTAGATATTATTAAAGATAATCCTGATAAAAAATTCGTTATTATTTCTAAACGAGGTGAGTTTGCAGCTTTGATTACAAAACATCTTAACGCTAATGGTATTAAGTGTGGAGATTATCATGATTGTATTGAGAAAGCTGTTGCTATTGATGATGATGGAGTTCCTATTCTTATTAAATCCGGTGCTCACAAGGGGGAGCCTAAAATCATAGGCTCACAAGCCATTTCGACGGCCAATTTACGACGATATATTTCCGGTGATATTCAGATACTTTCAACAAAAAATAGCTCGTTAAACGGGCTGGAATTGACGTGTGATGCGTGGATTATTACGTCACCATTATGTGAAGATATTCGTACTATTAAAGGTAGGTTTGCCGACCTACATTTTACCACTAACCCTAATATCATTTACAATCTTTATTGTAATGGTACATTAGAAGCTACTGCAATAAGTAAAATAAAAGGTAGCGCAATTCACGCAATAGTGGAGGATGAACAAAAAAATTTATATATAGATGAAAATACCGGTGATATTATTTTGTAAATTCGAATTTAATCCTTATAATTGTAGTACCAATTAACGTTCTTTGATACAATGATGACGGAACAAACTAACAAACCGAATGACGAAGCTACTGTTAACAATGCCAAAGTAGCAATAGTCAAAGAGGATGTTAAACAACCCGTTACTGCTGTTAGTAATTTTAATGGCGGTTCTATTAATTCTCTTAATCTTTTAGACGAAAAACAACTTGCATCTGCAATTAGTTTTCTTGATAGGATTATGAGAACTGATAAAGGTGGAATTAAGACCGTGAATGAGGGTCTTGCTGTTCTTATGAGAGCAAAAGACCTCGATATTCCTTTCAGTACTTCACTTGAACATATTCATGTTATTAATGGTAAAACTGGTGTTGACATTCATATCATCAAAGCATTATTGTCGAGGGCAGGTGTTACTTGGCGTTGTACTAAAAATTATTCACCTCTGTATGAATATACAGACGGCATTAATGTTTATGTTGATAATGCTCTTCCGGATTATACTGAAAAATGTAGAAGCCGTAAAGAAGCAGAAGAGAAACAAATTAATTCTAAAGATAAAGATGTAGTTTATGTTTATCCTGTTCAGTTTTATAGTGATATGCGAAAGACTGTTTATAAGAGTTATCAATTAGATGGTCGTTTTGCTATTGCAGTTACAAAGACTGATGTTGACACGATAACTAAAAGTGGGAAATGTCCTATTTATCGTATTCCTAATCAAGCAGTCGATTATATTACTGAATATGAATTTCGTCGTACTGTAAACGGCAAAGAAGTTGTTGCTGTTAGTAGTTTTAGTTTTTCAGAAGCTATGACTGCTGGTATGTTCGAAAAAGATACTTACAAAAAATATCCTAAAGTTCTTATTGGTCATAGAGCATTTACTTATGGTGCTCGTGATATTGCTTCCGATGTTATTATGGGTTGTATGGAAACAACTGAACTTAAAATAATTTCGGGTAAAGAACTTAATGATACTGAAATTGCTGACTTTGAGGAAGTCAAGTAATGGAAAAAGTTATTCCTCAAAAAACAAATCAAACAATTAATTTTTAAACACAAAGAATTATGAAAACTTTTGGAAATGTTAAAAGCTCGGGTTTTGGTTTTGCTGTTGTTGCTGCTGGCCAGCGTAATATGACTGCTGATCCGCAGGTAATTGCTACCTCTACTGAGGGCGGTTTCCGTATTACTGGTCCTGTTACTCGTATTCTGGGTATTCAACATGGTGATTATGTAATGTTTATCAATAACGTTGCTAATATCGATCAAGCTATTGCAAATAAGGTTGAAGAGCTTGTCGCTTTTGTTGAAGAGAATGGTCTGGAATGGGGTACTCCCGAAGCTGCTATCGCTATTCATAAAGAGTTCGATATGTGGGCTATTGCAAAGGGTATTCAAGAATATGACAGCAAGGGTCTGCCCGTTCTTGGTAAAGAGCGTCTTACGCAGGCTGATCGTCTTCGTCTTGTTGAAGCTCGTTTCGATGAGATGCTTGCTGCTGCTCTTGAGAGTGACAACGAGGAGCTTATTGAGGCTCTTAACCGTGATGGTATTACGGAGGCTGAGCAGAAGAATCTGCTTTGTCCTTTTGTTCAACCTATCGAGGTTAACAAGTTTAAGGGTTCGAAAGCAGCCAGCCCTTCGAATGTTACGGGTCTTGGTGTAAACCTTACGTTTACGGATTCGAATGTTTGGGCACAGCTTAAAGCTGACCTTGGTGAAGCCGCTGATACTGTTAACCGTATCTATTCTGTTGATATTGATGACATTCAGAAGTGTATGATTAACAACGGCTACAAGGATGTAGAAGTTTCTATGCTTATCCTTGGTGAGTCGGAAGACAAGAAGCCCGTTCGTGTAGGTGCTAAGAAGCCCGCAGGTGAGGGTGAAGAAGCTGTTGAAGAGTAATCCGTTCATTGTATCTTAAATTGTAGTCGGAGTAGTGGTGATAATGCTACTGCTCCGGCTATTTTTGTCTAATTAAACGTTTAATTAAAAATTTACAGAACTATGAGTGAAGAAAAAGTTGCTAATGCGGTTGCTGGCCAGCCCGCTGAAGTTACTAACAAAAAGAAGCGTCGTGGTATTTCCAATGAAACTCGTGCTACAAGTCGTTTGAAGTTTGATGATGTTCGTGATGCTAATAAAGCTAATGGTTTGTTTCAAGGTCATCTCGAAAGTGTTGAAGTTAAGGACATTACTATTGGTGAAGAAACAACTGGTATGCCGTCTTTTAACGGAATGACTGTACCGAAACTTGTTCTTACTTTTGCAAGTAATCATCCTGCTGCTACTGAACGTCGTTATGTAACTATGCAGTTCTTGCCTGCTGAATCTAATGTAGATACTATTCCTAATGGTTCTAAAGCTTGGCAGGTTGACCGCATCATGGCTTACATGAAACATATTCTTGATGTTTATCTCCTTAAAGGTAGTCCTATGACTGGACAGCAAGAAGATGCTCTTACTCTTGCTTTTGAGGATTTCGACGATAACGGAGAATATGTTAGCGTAGATCCTGCTGAAGTAATTAATGGTTGGCGTGTTCTCTTTGAGAATTTCGTTAACATTATGAATACTGGAAAGAATGGTAAGCCTGTATATGTTACCGCTGATGGTAAGATTGTTCCTGTTTGGATGAAACTGCTTCGTTTTATGAAGAATAAGGGGCAATGGAAAGCTATTGAGAGTGGCAATCGTGCTGGAGACCTTGCTTTCCCCGGATTTGTTGGTGAAGGTGTTCTCGAACTCTTTGTTACCAACAAAGCTCCTATTCTTAAAATTGATGCAACTAAAGAAAGGATTGCGCCTATGGATATTGCTAAGACTCCTACTAACCCTGCTGTTCCCGGTATGCCCGGAGTACCTATGGGTGGAGTTCCGGCAGGATTTGCAGATGGTGCTGCTGCATCGGATGGAGGTCCTATTCCCGCATTTACTGACGCAGTAAGTGATTTACCTTTCTAATTCAATATAGTTAATATTTGAGCTTTCGCAAACCCCACACATACTGTTATTTATTATAATGGTTTGTGTGGGGTATTTTTTTATTCTATGCGCAGAAATATAAATAATACTAATCTTAATAAGAATTATATTCTTTCAAAGGTTAGCCAAATCAAAATATTTTCTGTTTATCTTGGTATTCCCGAGCAACTTATTCAACATTGTGTTGACACAGGAGAACTTATCTGTTCTACATTAAGAATAGACAATCATCCTACTGTTGGTTTTAAATATGACAATAGAGGCAAACTAAAATATAAAGACTTTTCAGGTTTTCTATGGGGTGATTGTTTTGACATAGCTGCATATGTTATCTCAGGTACATATAATAAAATTATTAATGTTGAAAATAAAAGAGATTTTATTGCAGTTCTAAAACATATAGCTCTTACATTTAGTGATATTATCTATGGTACAGCTGTTGACCCAAATCTTGCTGGGCATCTTGCTGAAGGTCGTATTCGTATTCAAAAATCAAAACCAATTATTGAATTTGTTAATCGTGAATGGAACACAGATGATATTACTTATTGGGGAAATATAGGAGTTGATATTAATTGGTTAAACACTCATTTTATTTATGCAGTAGACCAATATTATATAAACCGACGTATTAATCCTCAACCAAAATATTACTATGACTCTGACGATCCTTGTTATGCTTATGTTCTTGGACGAGATAGCAATGGTATACACAATATAAAATTATATTTTCCTAAACGAGATAAAAAAGATACTCGATTCATTACTAATTGCAATCATCTTGAAGGTATTTATAATCTTGAAAGAGATGATTATGATTATATTATTATAACGAAGTCTACAAAAGATAGAGTTAGTCTTGACAAGCAACTATGGATGATGCGTTTCCTTTACGGGGGAACATTCCCATATAACATAGGTGTTATTAACATACCTGCTGAAAATTACAGACTTAGTACTGCTGAATATTATTGGCTTTATGACAAACTTAAAGAAAAGAATCCTTATAATATTGTTAGTCTTATGGACAATGATAAAACAGGTTTTTCTGAAGCTTGTAATTTAAGAAAACAATATCGTATTCCAGCAGTTTTAATTCCTAAAAACTATGGTTGTAAAGACTTTTCTGAACTTCGTGCTAAATATGGTTCAAAAGAATGTACTAAATTTATAGTAGAAACCATTAAATATATAAAGAATTATGTTAAAAGAATTGAATCTATTAGGGATAAGAAAGAAAACAATAGTAGCCCGTTTTGATAAAGCGCAAATTGCTGTAATGGAAGCTATTGATGAAAAAACTGAGAAAAACCTTGACAAACTTTATGCTTGGTCTAATGGTAAAGAAATAATTAATAAAGATAAAGTATTTTTATACGGAGAAGTAAATATTGATGATAATGAAGATCGTAAAGTTATTAGGAGAGTACTTCCTATGTCTGATGATATTGCAGGAAATCAAATGCATAGTGGGTTTGATTACGAATCCGGTATTGTTCATCCTATTGATAATGAGTTTCGTTGGCATCCTGCTGTTGACCCTATTAAATGGTTTAAATACAATCATTGTTTGTTAGGTAAACCTAAAAGGGTTATTATATATAAGACTACATTAAGTATGTTATGATTATAGATTATAATGGCGAAACTTATGAGTTTCCAGATCATAATTTAAATCATTTAGATTATAGAGATTTAAATAGAAAATTACAATCTGAAATAACATCTTCTATACTTACTACTTTACTCAAAGATATGGATTGTACAAGGGAATATAGTTGCGGTCGTCCTATGATGACTGATTATCCTATGTACGCTCGTCATGTACAAGCCTATTTATATATTATTAGTAGTATAAAAGATGATAGTGACGATGAAGTTGTCAACATTAATCTTCGAGCTAACAAAGAGAAATGGATTAGTAAACTCATTGAAAGACATAAAGAAAATCTTCTATTTGAACAAAATAATCCTTACACTCCTCCTGCTCCTAAAAAGAAACAAGTTAAACGTGGTAAAATAGTAAAATATAAAACTCACGATTTAATTACTGGAGAAGATGCTTATCTTCTTGAAAATACTAAAACTAAGAAACATGTTATTCGTAAGAACCCCGATGCTTTAGATAAAATTAAAAAGAGTAAGGTTGAAATACCTTTAAATATGATGACATTTAATTTTTCAAAGAAATGACTGATAAAATTATTTACAGACGTAATAATCATGGTAATCCTTGTTATTGGTATGCTTTACCTTTAACGGAAAATACTTATTGTATTCATCACGGATTAGTTGGTGGTAAAGATATACTTACTACTGTTTGTACTAAACGTAAATCTGTTGATGAAGTTAAAAGTAAGTATAATGAAAAATTAAAGCAAGGATATAAATATCTTAATGAATTAAGGGATGATACAAGTTGTCCCCCCGTAGAGGAACACTCCCTTATCCAGTACTTGCAAACCTATCTTCCGCATGACCGTACTACTGCTGATGGAACTTTGCTTCCTATGCTTGCTAAAGTGTATAATGATAATGTGTTTAATAAAATAAGTAATCGTCTTGGTCAATTTAAGATTAATGGTCTGCGTTGCCTTATTAGTGCTAAAAGAAATGAAGGTGATATTTTTACACCTTATAAACTTTTGTTTCAATCTCGTGAAGGAACGTATTGGAAAAGTCTTTATCATTTAGAAAATTATCTCCTTGAAATTCTTCCTGATTGGCTTCTTGATAAAATGATTGACGAAGATTATGTTTTAGACGGAGAAATTTATCTTCCCGGATATTCTGTTAATGAAATTAATCATTTTGTTAAAGACCCCAAATGTATTGAAAATGCTATGTTGCAATATTGGTGTTATGATATTGCTATACAAGATTATACTCAATTTAAACGTATTGAGGAACTTTATACAATCAAATCTCCTAAACATATCAGATGTAAAGAAGATCATCTTAATAATATTGATAGATTTGTTGTTCTTCCTATTGTTGAAATTAGTTCAACAGAAAAGGCAAGACAAATACGTGATAAATTTATAGATATTGGTTTTGAAGGTCTTATTCTTCGTGATCCTAATGCAGAATACCAATTTGGCAAGAGGAACAACACTATGATTAAATATAAGAGAACTACTGATGGTATATTTGAAGTTATTGATATTTATCCGGAAGGTACTAAGCGTAGTGACATTCCCTTGCTTTTATGTCGTAATGATATTAATGATAATACTTTTGAAGTTCATGTTAATGGTACGTTTGATTACCAAAATGAAATTCTTATCCATAGAGATAAATATATTGGACGTAAACTATTCATTACCTTTGGCGAAAGGTCTGGGGTGGATAAAGTTCCGTTTCATGTAAAAGAAGTTAAGTTTATAGATTAACAATCTATGCCTGATATTTTATCGTTTGATGTTATAAATCCACTTACTAATAATAAACTACCGTTTTATAACAATACTAAAGGTTTATTATATATTCCCGGTCTTAATCCTAAATATAGATATTACATAGAATGTGCTCGTAGTGTCCCCAATGTAGGTAGAAGATATTATCTTTTACTTAATAGTGCTAAATTTAATAAAGACTGCCGTATATGTCATACGGACGGATATGGTAGACTTGTTATACCTGTTCGTGGCGAACTAAAAGAATATCTTAATGATTGCTGTACAAGAACAAGAAATATTGAAGTAGGTATTGTAGAAGCTACTGAAGTATATGATATTTATTATATCAATGCTGATAATATGTAACAAAGCGGGGCAATTTCTCCGCTTTTTCTTTGCTTAAATGCCAGCAATGATGCCTCCGGGCTTATATAATCAATTCTATATGCAAAGTAATACATTCGTTAAGCCTAAAATTTAATACGCTTAAATCGCCTAAAATCTACTAAATTTATATAATAACTTTTTCGTAAAATATTATACGAAATTGGATAATTTTTCGTATATTGCCGTCATGGAACAAAAATATAAAATTGTTATTGGAATTAGTGGTGCTAAAAATAGTGGTAAAGATACTGCCGCATCAATGATTCATTATATCTTTAAAAGTGGTATTACAAATGCTACTTATAAAGAATGGGCTTTAAGGTATGAACAAACAAAGTTTAAACCTCCTGTTATTCATTTTGCTGATTATCTTAAAGATATGCTTTCTATGTTATTTAATATAGATAGAAAACATTTTGATAGTAGAGTGTATAAAGATGAACTTTGGTATGAAGTTCATGGCAATATTTTCTTTGATAAACCTAAACATGATGCAAGATTTGATAAATCTGAAGATATTTGTAAAGATGTAAGTATTGAAGATTTACAAAATACTCCTCTCGCTTATTATATTAATAATTATCAGTTTGTGTTTATTAAACTACGAACTCTTTTACAATACTTTGGAACAGATATTGTTCGTAATCAAATTGAAAATAATAGATGGGTAAAACTTACTATTGGTAGAGCATGGACGCTCGCCCGTAAAGAAGGACTTTGTCTAATACCTGATGTTCGTTTTGCTAATGAACAAGAATGGATTACTAAAACAGGAGGTATAGTTATTAAACTTAATAGACCATCTAAATCCACTGATAATCATTCTTCTGAAGATATGAGTGATATTAAAGCTAATTATGAAATTAATAACAATAATACTAAGATGGTTTTATTTTACGATCTTCTTCGGATTAGTAGTGATATTTATAATAAAGCTATTAAAAGTGCTGAACGTATAAATACGCTATTATAAAGATGTTATCCTTTACGGGGAGACTTCATTTAACTAATAATAATAATAATAATAATAATAATAATAATTATGAAAGATGACCATATACAAGTAAGTGAAAAACATGGAATTAATCCAAGTATATGCCTATGTCCAATATGTAGAAAAGATAATGGAATAGCTATTCTTGGAAAACTTAAAGGAGATATTAAAGCTCCAAAATATATTATTGGTAGAGATTTATGCGATGAATGTAAAAAACAAGTAAGTGATGGTAAAATGTTCTTTATTGAAGTAAATAATACTTCAGATGGAAAAGTAATAGGTTATACAGGACGTACTATTATAATGAATAAAGAAGATGCTAAAAGACTTATAAATGATGATGAAATAGCAGTAGGTTATATTTATATTAAAGAAGACAATTTTAAACGTATATTTGGTAGTATTATAAATTCTCAAAAAGGTTATGAAAATAATAAAACCATCAGTTGAATTATTACCAGTTAATCACACTATTGAGCAAATGTGGTTAAATATGGAACGAGGAGCAAGACTTTGTTATGCTTCTGAACCTAAAGAAGATAATACTTGGGAAGATGCTAAAAGATTTTGTTTAAAGCATATTAAAGCTGGACATGTAAGTATTGGACGACATGGTTCTGTTTATCTTAGAATAGAAGATCATGTATTTGCAGAAGAAATATATGATAGATTTAAAGAATCTCCTTTTGTTTTAATGAATTATGATGATGGAAATTTATATATTACTACTAATTATCAATTCGCTTCTGAAAATTTTGGAGATGAATTTATAGAAAGATATTGGTGCAATATGCCTATTCCTGAAAATGAAAGATATACATTTGTAATTACTACTCAAATTTCCACTTCTCGTGAACTTAATCGTACTTCTCCTAATAATATTATGGAACAAAGTACAAGATATATTAATTTCTATTCTAAAGGTGGAGCTATTTGTCAACCTTGGTGGTTTGATTTATTTATAAAAGATGATGAAGATATTGAAATAACTATACTTGAGAATAATCTTTATATAACTATTGATGGTAAAACCAATCCTTGGTGTAACACTCATTGTAGAATATTAGGCCCTAATATTGGATATTATGATTCTACTGTTGAACGTTCTCTTATTAAGTGGTATAATGATTTAAAATTTTATAATTCTCAAATAGAATATGGTATGCAACCTCAAGATGCAAGAGAATATTTACCTCTTGCAACTGCTACAAAAGTTGCATATTCTTATAATATTAAAGAACTTATTGAAGTTATAAATAAACGATATTTTGGTACTACTGGAAAACCTCATCCTAACGCTAAAATTATAGGACGAATGTTCTATGATTATATAAAGAGAAATCCAAGTTTTTATAATAATGTTGGAAAAGATGATAAAGTAGTATCATGTCAATATTTAAAAGATATTAATTCTATGTACACTAAACAAGGTTAATATGAAATATGTTATAATATCCTATATAGATGGTATAAGACAATATTATACTCACTATGAAAATAAAATTCCTGAATTTTCTGCTGATATTAATGAAGCAATGAATTTTAATACCGTTGTTGAAGCTAAACAAGTAAAAAACATGATTCTATTATATTTTTTAATTAATGTAAAGAAGAATATTAATGTTGATATTATTAATGTAGAACTTAATGATTATATACTATGAGTTGGGATTGTTTTATATATGGTCATAAATATCAAATAATTGAAAGACATGATTTGTTAGATGACAGAGGACTTGTTGTTGGAAAAGTTATAGTTTCTCGTTGTGAAACTTGTGGAAGAATTACAGTTAAAACTATTTATACCGTAAATACATATGTCAGACGTAAATATTGAACAAAGTATCTTTAATATTGAAGCAGATCTTGAAGCTATCTTTATGGAGCTTGAAGATAATGGTGGAGAATTAACTCCTGAAATAGAGGAGAAATTAAAGATTACACAAGAAAACTTTGAAAATAAAGTTTCTAAATATGTAAAAGCTATTCGTTATTATGAAGATAATGTGTCTATTCTTAAAGGACGAAAGAAAGGTATTGATGATCTCCTCAAAGTACGTGAAAATCGTGCTAAACGTTTACGAGCAGTAATTACTGACGCAGTATCTCGTTATGGAATTAAAGGTAAATCTGGAAATAGAGTTCTTGAACTTTGGGATGCAAAGTTATTCACAAGAAATACTGAAGCTGTAGAACTTAATGAAAAACGTATTGCTATTCTTACAGAAGAATTCTTTGAATATGCTCGTGAACTTTATAAACAAGGTATTCTTGAAACTGGAGAAGATATTGACCCTACAGGAATGTTAGAAGCTATTAATAATATATGTATAGCTAAATATGGTGAAGATTTTGTTCCTTTTACTGTTGGTGATCTTGTTAATACTCGTTATAAAATTTCTTTTAATTTAACTCCTAAAGAATTACTTACTGATACACAATTTATTCTTAAAGCATTTAGTGCTTTAACTTATTGTTCAGATGTTGAATTCTGCACTCCTAAAGATTCTATTAAAGGATATGTAAAGACTGTTAATGAAGACGATTTAACTATTGCTGAACTTAAAGTTAATACAAGTATTAATATTAAGTAGCATGATTAAAAGCGAATTTATTAAAAGAATTGAAGATGAGCTTATACTTGCTGCAAAAGAACAAGTAATATCATCTTATACTGCTGAAACCCTTGAAGAACTTTGTAGAGTTTGGGATAAACATAGTATGGATATTATAGTTAGTACTGATTCTACTGATAGAATATTAAAGTTATTTACTGATCTTTGTAATGGAAAAACATTGTTTCCTGTAGACCTTGAAACGGATGAAGTTATAAATATTGGTGGAGACTTTTTTGCATATAAAAGATGTAAAGATATAATCAAGAATAATGTTACTAATACAATATCTTATAAATCTGCTTATAAAATTATTTGTAAAAAGTTTTATAATGTTATTGATAAAATTTGTAGCAATTGTGCTACAATTCATAATCCTGATAAAATATATCTTTCTAAAGGAGGGGTTATTACTAATGAATATATAGAAAAAGTTTATATAAGAGGCAGCATTTTTATGCCTAAAAATCCTGTAAATCTTGATTGTAGTAAAGTTATGATTAATCTCGCTTATAAAGATATTTATACTATTGATTCTCGTTCTAATAAACTTAAAGCTTTAATGGAATTTTATGAAGTTCCTATATTAAAAGATGATAAGTTTAAAAATATAGATTTACGAAACTTTAAATTTGAAGATTATGGAAACAATGATTGTGGTAATTGAAATATTTGGAATATTTTGGTTACTGATGGCTTTTGCTTATTTATTTAAAGCACAAGGTATCAAAGAAGCAAATAAGTTTGTAGTAAATAACTACAAACCTAATAACGTTTACAAGAAGTTTTTAGAAACTACTGCTGATAAGTACAAAGGCTATATGAAAGAATGTAAATATTGTACTTGTTATGCAATAGTTATATTTGCTGTTTTAATAACTGTTATTTTATGTTCAGAATAAAAGGTGCACCTTTTAGACATTCCGGGGCTATTAATGTATCTGATTGTGAAACTGCCGAAGATGTCATTAAGAAAGCTAATCTTGATTGGAATGTTGCAAAGTGTGAGTTGGTGGCTAAAATGCCACCTGCTCATACTATTGATGAAATAGAGGGAAGTCATTTCCTCTACGGGGGAGCAGAATATGCAGATATTGACAATTTTTACGCTACCTATCGTACTGACCTTAATTATCCTTTGGGGATTGTTAAAGGAAAATATACTCCTGTTCAAAATATTAAAGCATTTGAGTTCTTTAATGATGCTATTGGTTTTAATAAAGCTATTTGGCAAACAGCTGGTTGCTTTGATAAAGGTCGAAGAGTGTTTGTAAGTGCTAAATTACCCAATACTGTATTTGTTGGTGGAGATCCTGTTGAAAACTATTTAGTGTTTATGAGTTCACATGATGGTTCTACCGGAGTTAAAATATTATTTACTCCTATTAGAATTGTATGTGAAAATACATTAAGTGCTGCTATTAGAAATGCTACTAATTATGTAAGTTTTAGACATACTGCATCAGTTCATGATAATATTGTTATTGCTAAAGAACTTCTTGAAATTTGTACTATGAAAGCTACGTTCTGTCAGAAAGAATATACTAAACTTGCTAAAGCAACTGCTAAAGATGAAGAAGTTATGCGATATATTTGCAATAGCGTTCTTACTGATGATGAACTTGCATCTGTAAATGCTTACGGATATAATATTAAACATGTTATTGAACGCAACTTTAATTGTATTGAAGCTGCTAATATTTCAATGCGTAAAGTTAATATTATTAGTAATATGTGGCGTTACTATTTTGAAGGTCCTGGTCAAAAAGAACAAGTTGGTAATTGGTGGGGAGCTGTAAATGCTATTACCGGATATTATTCTAACGTTGATAGTGCTGAAGGAGACAAACGTATGGATAGTCTCCTGTATGGAGATAAATCTCGAAAATTAAGTAATGCGTTTGATAACGCTTTTGAAATTATTAATACTAAAAAAGCAGTATAATGAATAAATATATTGGTGTCAAACTTATTGATGCAGAACCAGCTATTTGTTGCAATAAAAACTTCTTCAAAAGTATGGAAGAAGCTATGGAATATCGTAATGAAACTTATAAGAATACAAGTAAAGTCTACGATATTGAAGATGGTTATAAAGTTGTTTATCCTGATGGATATACTTCATTTAGTCCTAAAGATGTATTCGAATCTGCATACTTCCAGCTTGGAGATGAAAAAGGTGAACGTATTACCTCAGAAGATGTAGATAACTTTGTTAAAGATACTTTTTCTGCTAAAGTTGGAAGTAAGACTACAAACACTACTTTAGTTCTTTTGAATGATTTTGAAGTTCATGGACAAGCAAGTTGTGTTAAAGCTGAGAATTATAATATAGAAATTGGTGAAAAATTTGCTGTAGAAAAAGCTAAGGATAAAATTTGGGAAGTTCTTGGTTTTGTATTGCAATGGGGAATTAATGGTATTAAAAAGAAATAAATAATGGCACGAGAAATTAATTTTAACAGTAAAGAAGAAGTTAAAGCAGAAAAAGACGCTCCTGTTGAAGTAGAGAATGAAAAAGTTTATCCTGTAAAATATGAATTTACAGATAAAGAAGCTCATGATGAAGTGTTGGCTTTAGTTAACGCTAATCGTGAAGCTGAAGGTCTTCAGCCTCTTGAATCTCTTCTTCCTATTAAAGCTTACGATACTGATGCAAAATATGATGTATTTGCTATTAAGCGTACATACGATATTGATAAAGATTGCTGGATTTATGATACTTGTCTTCGTCTTGAACCTCAAAAAGGTTATTGGATTGCATTAGTTCCCCGTAGTTCTAATCGTAAAACTGAATGTTATCTTCCTAATAGTGTTGGTACAGGTGATTATGGTTATCGTGGCTCTTATCTTTTCTCATATAAACCTCGTACTTCTGCTGCTGTTCGTAATGCAATTAATGTATTAATACAAGCAGTATCAGCTATTTGTAGTGTTACAGGTCTTACTCGTTGGCGTTCATCTGTTGAAAATCTTCGTATTACAAATAATCCTCCTTTTGAAGTTGGAGACCGTATTGGACAAATGTCTGTTGAAAAAGTTCATACTATTGAATTTATAGAAGCAGATCTTAATCCTAATAAAACTGAACGTGGAGCAGGTGGACATGGTTCTACTGGAAAATAATAACTTATGACTGTTGCTCTTATTCGAACAAAAGGCTGTCAAGGATGTAACATAATGGTAGATATTCTTATGGAAGTAGTAAAATCTTATGCTGGTGTATCTGGAATAAGTTTTCTTATTTTCGATAAAGAAGATTTACCTTCTACTATACTTAAATATTTAGAGATTAAAGATTTTCCTACTTTAGTAATCACTTCATTTGAAAGAATTGTTTTTGATGAAGAAGTAGTTAATTGCGTTCTTCCTAAATCTAAAGGAGATTATTTTACTATTCTTGAGGGAACACAACGTTATGTTGATGTTACAACAGCTATTGAAAAGTATAGATAGGCAGGGCTTCGCCCTGCGCTCCCCCGTAGAGGAATTGATGCTCTCCATCTGTTGATATTGTTAGTGATATTATTGTTGTTAAAGTTCATGGTAGGTTGTATAATAATTATATGAAATCCTCTAAATCCGACCGTTTAAGCATGTCAATATTAAAATTAAATAACTACATCTATTTAAATAATTAATAAACCATATAGCTTATAAATACTTATTACGTCCATTTAACACCTCGTTACGCTGATAATATCAATATTTCCTTTACGAACAACAAACAAAATAGCCCGTATTAGCACTAATTACAGTGTTAATACGGGCTTTTTTTATTAGTACGAGCTACAATTGGTTATTTATTATACCAATCTACAATATTATCTACAACAGCATTTCGAATTGAATTGTCATCCAAACGATAATATTGATTATTCTTTTCTAATTGTTCAAGACGATTAATATTACGCATAAGAGGAATATTACCAATAACAAGACGTTTAAGTTTGTTTTCACCTTTATAACGTCCAGTAGTATATTCAGGATTAAAATCATCATCAAATATAGCTTGTACACCAAGATTAAGTAGTTTAAGAATATCTTCAGGTAATTTAAACGAAGCAACAGGCGAACTCCAAAGAGTCTTACCCTCAGTAAATAATCCCCAAGGAGTATAAGAATTAGATTCAGTAATCCATCTATCAGCAGTATAAAGCATAAAGTTATACCAAGTAGTATCATAAAGTTCATCGTCATCATCACCACCTGTAAGTAATCCAAGAGCAATAAGACCAACCATACCGGCCATAATACCACCTAAATCACCTTGGATGCGACGAATATTAGCTTTTTCCCATTCGGGAAGAGCTTTATAATTAAGCCGTAAATTAGTAGCAGTATTAATCATAGCTCTCGCTATATTCTTAATACTTTCCATAATAACAGCTTGAGTATCATCTCCATAAAGTTCTCGAGCTTGTTTAATTGTATTTCTAAACTCAGTACTAAGCAATGAAGCTAAAGCAACATAAGAACCTCGTTCAACAGAACCTCTAAATTCATTATAGTAACCACGTCTACGCCAACGTTTCATAATACCGGGATACATATGTTTATGATATTGCATAACGACACTACCCCACCAATGTTTTTCAATGTTAGCAGCACCAATCTTATCATAAGCACCATGTATCTTTTTATTAACAGAAATAACTGCTATTTTAAACTTAGCAAGTTCGTCAGAAGTAAGTTTAGATTCAGGCTTAATAACAGCTACACCATTATCATACACAAATTGATCTTTAACATTTTCAAAAGAATCAAATTCAGCTTTAGCTTTTTTAAGTTCTTTATCACGTTCTTCAATGTATTTACGAGTAATTTCTTTATCTCCATACATTTGTAAGAACTCAACATTAAAGTCTTTAGTAAATTGAGCATAATCTTTTGCATTTTTAACGTCATTGTCGACACTTTCAGCAAATTGATTATAGTCTCGAAGTATTACAGGATTATCAGCAACTAATCTACGAAGAATTGCTTTATCTTTATGCCAAGCATAATGAGCAAAACTACCAATAGTCCAATTACCTTTATCATCTTGGTAAAGTTTATGACTATACATCATAGCAATCATAGCAGTATTTTGCATATAATGCTCACCGGACGATTGCATAGAATAAAGGAAATTACGTGCTCGTTGAATCCATTGTTCCCAGTTTTCACCTGATCTACGTTCAAGCATTTCATCAAGATTGACAACATTCATAGATTTAATAATGCCATCAATAAGATTTCTATGGCCATCATCATATAGACCAGCAAGGATATAATGAATAGAACCGATATAATCTTTATGAGCACGTGCCCAATCACCATTATCAAAAAATTCTTTAGCAAAACTTTCTCCAAATATATTAGTCCAACCAGTAAGTACGTTAGCAACACCACCAGTATGGTTGAAAATCATATATTTAGCAGAAGTAATATTCTGAAAAAAATCAGCAACTTTAGTTAATGTTTTATTACCTGATTTAAATTCACCGTAAATAAAACGATTAATATAAGTTTCAAGAAGTTCAATATTCTTACGTTGTTCTTCTTTCTTATATTCAGTATAACCTTCAACAGAATTAGATCTATCTTCACGAAGACCACCAGTTAAAGGAGCAGTTTTATAAGCTTGATTATCTTTAAGGTCTTGTAACAATAAATAAAGATAAGGTTTAACAGCTTCTTTAGCATTATATTCAATAGCCCTTGCAACAAATGTTTCCATTACATCTGACATATTGTCATTAGCAAGTTCTATATCAATACGTGCATTCTCTCTTTTAATCTCTTCGTTTTGTTTATTAGTAAGTTCTACATATTCTTTATATTCAGCATCTGTTTCATCAGATAACTGAGGACGAATATTAATAAGATTTTTAGTACCTTTGCCTCGTAGTTCAGCAAACATATCAAAATCAGCAGGAGTATCATATTCATAACCTACTTCATCTCTCCATCGCATACTATGAGCATTAGTTGCAAACCCAGCAGCACCTAACAACTCTTTAGCGACTTCTTTAGGACTAATGTCTTTAAGACGAAGACGAGGAATATTATCTTTTCCTACCCAATTAAGCATACGGTCATTACCTGAATAAGCACGCATAACACTTTGCAGATAATTAACCATTTCTTTTTCAGCAGGACTTTGTTTAACATTGCTTGCGTAAGTAGGATTACCATTATAGTTATAACTATATTTGTCGTATTTAGAATTCTTTTTATCGTCTTTTACTTCAGACGTAACATTATCACCAATAGGATCATATTTATACCGAGAAGTACCATCAGGCCCATCTTTCACAGTTAAATTAGTCCATATAGTAAGAGGTTCATATTTACCCGTATAAGGATTAAAAACATGATTTTCTCTAAACCATTCATCCCAGCGTCCCTCTTTACGGGCGAGGTTCATGGCTTTAGTATAATATTCAGTAGGAGTAAACTCTATATTATCTTGAATAAACTTAACTGCTTCAGCTCGTTTATTATCAACATATTTATCATCTTTAGGTTCAAAGTATCCAAAAACATTATCTCCGGGTATTAATTGACCGTCTTTATTAGTTTTTAAACTACCTTTTTCCCATTTAGCAAAAATCTGAGACCAAAGAATAAGATTGTCTCCTGTAAGATTAGTAAGAGCCCAGTTATACTCTCTATTGAAAGCATCAGTATTATGTTTGAAAGTAACAGCATTAACAAATTTCTTACGCCAACCTTTATCACTTTCATCCTTAAGAAGTTCTTTACGAGAATTAGCTAAATCATAAAGTTCAGCTAAACGTTGAACAGTATCTTTACCTAAATCAAATAGTTTCTTAGAACTAATATGACCTTGGTCATCAACAGCTTGTTCAAGAATATTATTAATTTCTTGATTATATTTATCTAAAACTTCATCATAAGCATTAGATTTACGAGTACCAAGTTCTGCCCAGAATTTAGCATTAACTTGTTTTCTATCAGCAGGAAGTTCTCTAATAGTAGCAGCGACATGAGGATTATCGCTATCCATAGCATATCGACGTTCAAAAGTAGCTTTTAATTCTTTAATAACTGCTTCAGGCACTTTAGTTCCATCAACAACGCCATCAACATCAATAATTTCCGGATGTTTATCTAAATACCACTTATAAGCATTTTTAAATTCATAATTAGCACCAAGGTCTTTAAATGCTTGAGAAATCTGATCTCTAAGTTCAGAATCAACACGTCTAATAGTATTAGCTTTAAGCCAGTTATAAGCATCTAAATAATTATCATCTTTAAGCCTTTCATCAAGAGTTTCATAAGGATGATTAGCTTCATATCTTTTAATAATATCAAGATAGTACTCAAGATTCTCTTCAAAACCTTCAACAACTTCTTTTTCAAAATACTCTTCATTAAGATTACGCATAGACATAATATAAGTATTAAGAACAGAACTTTTATGGAGGTCTTTCATATTCTTCATAGTATCATCTTCATAAACATCGCTACGAAGAAGTCTTAATTCTTTTACAAGTTCATGACGACGTTTAAGTTGTTCATCAGATAAATCTGCTCTATTAAAATTACCTGTTCCATAAAGTTCGTGCATGATATATTTATAACGAACAAAATGTTCAGGAGCATATTTAAGAACATTAGTAACATAAGCATTTTTACGAGTATAATAATCTTTTTGAATCTTTTGTTCAACATTATCATTATACCATTTATCTTTTTCAAGAAGTGCTTTATAATACTCAATAGAATATTCACCATAAGTATCACGAGCTTCTTTTACAGCATCACTATATTTTCGTTTATCCTCAATGAATTTCTCATTATAAGGAGTAACAAATTTACCATTCCTTCTAACATTATTCCAATCAAAATTGGGATCTTTAGCAATAATATCTGCAATCTTAGTTTTTACAGCTTTAACACTTTCAGGAATATCTTTCATTCTTACTTTCTCAACTTGAGCTTCAATAAAACGAAGAACAACTTGGATTTGAGAATTATTTAATTCATGAATATCACTAAATACATAATCAAACCAGTCAGCATCACCAAATTGATCACGTAAATTAACAAGACCTTCTTTAATAACAGGATTACGACTAAATTGAGCAAAAGTAATATCAAATACATTCTTCATTGCCGTAACAACTTTAATATTGTTACGAATAGAATTTATAGATTTCTTAATAGTATCAAGATTTCTCGCAGTTGCACTATCAAGACTTGTAACATCATATCTAAATATAGGGTCAAACGATTTACCAATAGTACGAGCTTCAAGTAAGAAATTAACTAAGTCCTGCAACAATTCCTTGTCTTCAGCAGCACGTTCATAAAGCTCAACATTATCAATACTTAAACCAGTATCTTGGAAATTATTAATTTCAATATTGATATAGTTTGATAAATCACGATAAAGATTTGCAGCACGAGCAAATATTACATTAGTGTTTTCAGCAATACTTTGTGCAGTAAAGTTCTCAATACCATGACTTTTAAATATTTCAACAACTCTTTCAAACTTAGGATTCTTACGTGCTTTACGTTTAATATCATTATAAACTCGAAGAGCAATACGATCTATTTCATCAAGTTTATTTATTTCAGAATTAGCATCATTAAGAGGAACCTCAGAAGTAGTAGCATAGGCTTCATCTAAGCCGAGGTGTTCCTCTACGGGGGAGCTTCTTTTAACTTCATATAAAGTAGGAGCAAATTGACTTATAGGACTAAACTCATCATAAATAGCTTTTTCAACAGGATTAAGTCTTGCAACAGCTTTAGGAGTTCTATTAATAAAAGCATTACTAAGCGCTCTTCTACGTCCAATACGTTTAACGGAGAACAATTCCTGCCCCCCCGTAGAATAAACACCAAGATCCTGTACAGTAACATCACCAATATTAGGTAACATACGACGAACTTCAGTATTCATTGTAGGAATAAGTTTAACAGTCGTATTATCCTTTACATTAGCAAATTCTCTAAGTATTCTATTAACAAAATTATATTTGTCTTGAGTACCCAATCTCTTAACAAATGCGTTCATATCTGTAATAGCTGTTCCAGTCTTAGGTTGAACTATTCTTCCAGCAACATATTCTCTAAGATTATCAACTGTTATATATTTAGGATTCTCAATAAGGAACTGAGTAATAGAAGTATAATTCTTTGCAGCATCTTCAATTAATCCCTCATAATAAGCAGGAATATAATATTTATTATTCTTAGGATTAACACTTACATCATTGATCTCATTAGGATCAAGAGTATTAAGAGGATAATAAAAAAGACCAATACCCGGCTTGTATAAACTCTTATATAAAATAGTCGATTTAGAGCCGTTTGGCATCGTCCTTTGTATGCGGATGTACTTTTGTACGTCGATGTATTCTTTGTCGGTATATGCAGTATCGGAATCCTCTAAAGGACTATTCTTGCCGTTCTCAATATCTTGTACGGTGGCATATCCGGTAAAGTCGAGGAACTCATATCCAAGTTCATTAAAAGGAACTTCAATAATACCATTATTGAAAAGTTTATTAAAACGAGTATCACGTTTAGGAATAGTTACAAGTTTAATAACATTAGGATTTTGTCTAACAAACTTTTCAAACATATCATAGGATGCATTATCACCTTTAAGGAATGTAGCTAAATCAAAAGTTGTAGCAAAGTTCTTAGTAGCTTGTCCTACAATATTAGTACCTTTTTGAGCAAGTGATTGTTTAAGAAATTGAGCAGTTATAATTTTACTAATTGAATTCTTTTTAAATTTAAAGCCTTCAACTACAAAACTATACTTCATTAAATCATAAGCAGCAAGACGAATAAGAGGATTTTTAGAATAAGCAGCTTGATTGAATTTAGTAAACACATTTTCAATGTTTTCTGCTTTATCATTAAAATACATGTATTGACCACTAATACCTTTGTTTTTAATTTCAGAAGTATTAGAAGTATTAACTTTAATATAAGCAAACACACCTTGATCCCTTGCAAAAGCTGTTTGTATAGCCATTACCTTTTGAACAGGTGTTAACTTAGCAAATCTATCAATATCATCTTGAGTAGGTTCAATAAAATTAAAACCTGCTTCGTTAGCAGTTTCATATGCAATTAAACCTCTAACACGAAGTTGTTCTCTATCCCATCTATTCTTAAATGTTTTACCTTCCTCTTCAATACGTTTACTATCAACAACAAACTGATTAAATTCATTAAGTGTCATAGGTTCATTAATACCTTCACACATATTGCAAACAAAGTTAACAGCGTATTGTTGAAGTTCTCTATATTGACTACCAGTAAGTTTAGTATGAATAGAATCTTCAAGAGCTTTAATAATTTCAGAAACATAATCACTCTCAAGTGTAAAAACAAGTTTATTTACTTCAACACTTGTTTGTGTAGAATATCGCATAAATGCAGCAATATAAGGATAAAAACTATTATCAATATCAATATTGCCATCAGTATCTAAAGGATACAAAGCCTCAATAAGATTGCGCCCATCTCGTACAGTTAATATATCACCACCTGTTAATTTGTTTCGATACTCTTTAACTCGGTCTAATATATCACGAGTGGCTTTAATAGTTTGTTTAGCACCAAATTTATCAGGATTACAGCATTGTAAATTAGATTCTATCTTCTTAGTAGTATTATAAAGTTTATTAAAATCAAGAATATTCTTAACAACGGCACTTAAATTAGGTTCAGATTTAAGATTGTTTTCCAAACCTTTTTGATTAAGAACTACTTTATATTTAATTGCTTCTTTAGCATTAGTAGGAATTTTAACATCAGAAACTTTATTCAAAGCTTCTATAACCATAGGAATAGGAGTGTATGCAGTTATACTGGAACCATCTGCAAGTTTAACATCATATTGACGCGCTACATTCTTTAATGCGACATTAATTGCATTACCATAAGAAGTAACTACTTGAGACTCAAGAGAGTTATATGCTTCAACAATAGCAGAAACTCCCGGTTGAGCAAGGAATAATTCAGCAGTATAATAATCAACACCTAAGTCAATAAGAGTTTTAAAAGTACCAAAGGTAAATTTATTCTCATTGAACAAAGAACCAACTTTAACTGCATCAAGAATATGAGCAGTAGTCTGAGAGCTATACGCAGTAACTAATTGACCTACAATATTTCTATTGTTTTTACTATTAGCAAAACGATTATGCGTTACAGTATATGAATCTTTATCATCTTTAACATTATCATAAGCTTCTTCTATAACAGATAAATTATAACTATCGTTTTTAGGATAAACAACAGTTACAGCATCATCCATACTTAAATAAGCTTCACCAACATTACAAATAGAATTAAATGTATCTCTATTGACAGAAAATGCTTTAAGTGTAGCACCTTCTTGAGCCTTAGCTCTATTTTCAATTTGAGATAAAGGATTATAAGGATTATCAATAATATTATTTCTACCAGCAATAAGTTTATTTATTTTAGTAGCTGCATTACGAAGATCATCATATTTACTACGGCCAAGATGCTCCTCAATAGAACTATCATCTGACATAATAGTTTTAATAGCATCAACCATTTGATTTTCAAGAGCAGCAGTAGTATTTTGATCTTCTATACTCCAAGTTTTAAACTCTTCATATGTAAGATTTTCAGTACCACTTTCGTTAAGTTTATATAAATTATAACGAAGTTTAGTATTAGCTTCATCAGTCTTATCATTATATTCTATTTTGAATAGTTCTCCGCTTTTAGTACGTTTAGCTATATTATAACCAATACCATATACGGAGTCAATATCAAAGTCAGAACCTGTTTGAGTAACCCATTCATCAGGAACAATAATAGTAGAACCATAAGCCTCAGGTAAGAATTCTTTTACCTTAATAACAATAACAGATTGTTTACCTTCAGTAGGAATACGATAAGCAATTTGGAACTGCAAATCTTCGGGAAGTTCATCAGCACGCATACTCTCAGGAATAAGTTTACTCCAACGAGGTAAACGAACTTCCATATATGCTTCTTGAATAACTTCGCCATCTTTAATTACAGCAGGATGATAAGCAAGATCATCACTATAACCAACATTAGTAACCTGAGCAGCATGCCATCCGGGAAGCATTTGTCGTGTAATACCTCTATTAAATATAGCTTGTGCAATACTTTCGAGTTTAACACTAACATTATTCATCCAGTTTGGCATAAGAGGAGAACCCATTTTATCAGTAGATAAATACTCTAAGAAATTACTATCTACTCCAAGACGTTGAGCTTCTTCTCTTGCTCGACGATAAATATTTTCAACATTAACTACTCCATGTTTAGATTTAACAGAACCATTAGGATTCATTTCCAACCCAAGATTACGAATAGTTTTATCAAAACTACGTTTAATCTTAGCAACATATGCTTTTTGGAAAGTATTAAACGCTTCTTGAGTCTTCTTAGAACCAGTAGAAATATTATCAAAAATTTTTTTACTAATCTGAACAGCAAGTTTATTTTTAGAATCCCTCATATGATCAGGAACTTCTTGCTGTTTATAAAGATGATTATAATAATAATTTTCAATACCATAACCATTCTTTAAAGCATTAGCAAACTTCTCTTTGTTTTCAGCAGTAACATTACCATTGTTATCCCAGTATTCCAAAACATTGCGTTTAGCAGCTTTATCAGTTTCAACAGTATTAATTTGATCAATATCATTTGCGACCATCATATCATATAATTCTCTAAGAGAACTATTTTCAGGTAAAAGTTTAGGAATTAAAACAAACTCTGCGTTCTTAATTTGACGAGGTTTAATAAGACCGTCAACAGGATCAAATATTTGATCATAATAAAAGTTCTTTTGAACTTGTATAAGTCCAGCTACATCTTTATAATTAATATCCTCAACTCCAACATTAGGATCAACTAATTGTTTAATAAGATTTTCATACTTATCATAAGTACCATCTAAAACTCTACGACGAATAAATTCATCAATAGTAATATAAGATTGAGCATCATTAGCCGTAGTTTTATCAGCAAAACCATCAACAATATTCTGAATACGTTCTAAAGCAGCAGCTTTCTCTTCATCAGTTTTAGCGTTAGCCATAAAAATACGTTCAAGATACTTACGCATATCAACAATATGTTTACTTGGACGAACAGTATTTTTAATAGTAATAGCTTTAAAACCATTACGAATATTAAGAACATCATACTCGGCAGTGTTTCCTCTACGGGGGAACTTCATTTTACCAGTCGTACTAATACTATCTCCAATAGCTCTATCGAAATTATTTCCACCATAGACTTCACCACCAGCTTGAATCTCTTTATTGCGCTTAAATAAATCTTGGGGGTCTTTATAATATTTAGCATTACCTTCAAATATATCATCAAAAGCCATATAAGCTAATGATTGATTGAAGATTAAATCTTCTATGTTTCTATCATTAAACTTATTATTAAGGATATTGCTAATAGGCTTAACATAATCAAGAGCTTGTTTAGAGACATGTTTAATCCATTGATCTACAATATCTTCCAATGCAGCTCTATGTTCATCAGTAAGTTTAAGTTTGTAAGTATTGGTAGCTTCGTCGAAACTATAAATGGGGTTCACTTCAGTCCCCCCGTAGAGGAAAGCAAACCTTTCATCGTTTGCCAACAAAGAATTAACATCAAAATCGGTAGTAGCATAAAGTTTATAATACTTAAATGCGTTACCAACAAGATTACCATTATCATCAAAAATATTACCACCTTTACGATAATATCTATCAGATAATTGCATAATATCTTTATTGAAATTAGCATAAGTTTTACCATTTCTACGTTCAAAATTACTGAGAACAGAAAGAGCTTTAAAACCTGCTTCCATTTCAGCAGTAAGCTGATTATAAACCAGTTTATAATAAGCGCTATTACGATTTACATTCCTATTAACAATTCCCTCACGAATACCATATTCAAGGAGTCTATTATCAATTTCAGTAGTAATATCAATAGGTAATTGAGTTCCATTAGATTCAATACCTGTACGTACAACATTAATAAATTTACCTGTTGCAGTGCGTGTTCCTTTAAATTTTACAGTAGCAGAATGACCAGTAGTACTATCTGTATACGTAAATTTAATTTCAACAGCATTATTATCGAGTTTAATAACTTTATAATTATTATTTTGAATTTCGTTAGGAGAATCAGTAATTAAATCTATAAGAACATCAGATTTAACATTATTAGTATTTTTAGTATCTAATTTAACATTATAAGTTACATTCTTATCATAGAACTTTTTCTTATATTTATCAAATGATTCATCATCAACTTGAAGAAGATCAGAAATACTATATTTAGGAGCACGGAAAATATAGTTCTTAGGCGCATCAGAAGGAGTACGAGCTATATATCCAGCAATACTAAAAGGATGAGTTTTTTCATCATAACGAGAAATAGGATTGTTAAATGCAGTAAGCATAGCAACTAAATAGTCAGCGCTACTCATACTTGCATAACTCGACGCTTTACCAGTATCTTCATTTTGCATACCAGCATATAAATAAGCATCTAAAACATCCTTAGCGTAATCATTAATAACAAAAGTGCTATCACCTGTTTTTCTAAACATACCATACGATAACTGATTACCAGTTTCATCGAATTGGTCAAATAGAATATGATTAGAATGTGTAGCAGGAGATTTAATATAAAATTCACCTAATGTACGAAGTCCAGCAAAACTATCTTCTTTATTGCCATATTGAATTCGTTCAACAATAGAAGTAATCCAGCTCGCATTAATAACATCAGAACCAATATTACCCTCAGCATTTCTACTGTTTAATTCATTCTTTACGTCAATAAAAGGAGTAAGAGCTTTAACAATCTTATCTAAAGCATTAGAAAAGTTACCACCAAAATATTCTTCAATAGTAGGCGATTCAGTTTTATTCTTAAAAGCATTAATTCTTGCTTCATCATAACGTTGAACGGCATCATCGCCTTGCTGTAAAAGATCAATAAAATTATTTACAAGACTGCGATAATTATTTATTTTATCTCCATAATTTAAATAAGAATCAATATCTTGTTGTGAAATATTAGGAAGATATATTGCAAATACAGTTTTAAGTTTATCATTAGCAGAAGCTAAATTAACATCATAACCAAAACCTTCTTTTGCTTTATTAGCACTATTAATATTATCTAAAGCACTCATAATCATACTAATATGATATTGGAGGCTTTCGTCTTGAATAGTAAACTTTAATCTATTATAGCTATCATAGAATACAGAAGTCTCAGGATCAACAATACGATTACTCTGATCTATATTAATTTCATTTCCAGTAACACTAATAATAGCTTTCTTAATCTTAGGTTTATTAAGTTGAGTATATATTTTATTAGCAAGATTAGAATTATTTTTAAGAATATCATAAAGATTGATTAAACCGGCTTTACTCCTATCTTTATAAGCAATATCTTTAACTGATTCAACAAAATTATCAATAGAAGATCTATCTGCCTTATTAATTAAGGTTTGCATTACCTCTCGATAATTCATACGAGTAGGAACACCTAAAGGATTATTAGTATCAATAATTCGAGAATCAGCAGATTCTAAATTAACAAGACTATTAAAAAGATATTTAACGTCATCGCTGACAATTTTATCAAAACTACCTTTAATCGCATTATCACGACTAAATTCACGCATCATATTATCGACAGCATCGCTATCAGAATTGACTAATTGCAAATCTTCTTCATCGCTTGCAATAACCTCATCATAATTTTCAGTGCCATCAAATACGGATTTATTCACTACTCTATCTAATTTAGAAGCACTGAATACATAATCCATAAAATCTTCATTATTAGCACGAATATTACGAATAAGTTGCATGAAGTTTTTCTGATGCGCATTTCCAGTACGACGAATAAGAGAATAATCTAAAGCATAAAGCTGCATTTTAGCTTTATTTCTTTCTTCAGCAGTTTTAGTAGTATCACGAGCAGTATCAATGAGTTCTGTTCTACGTTTAAGATAACCGCTTCGTTTAGATTCATAAGCAGGACTATTGACAATATCAATAATCATAGCTTGATATTTCTTTGTAAGATCAGTTCGCACAGGAACATAAAAATCCGATCTCCTACGAAACTCAGTATTACCATTTCGCACAAGATCGGATATAATATCAGCTACATAATTGCGTGCAGTTACAGCTGCACTGCTGGAATCAAAACCGTATAACGGAGTTCCAGCTTTGCCGCTCACATAATTAGATACAGCAGGGAATTTAATATTATAGAAATTACGAAGAAGACGTTTCAACGTATTTCCATTAATACCTTCAATACCTTTTTGCTCATATTCTTTATTAGCCACATCATCCTTCTTAACATAATCAATAAATTCTTGATTATTGTCAAGAAACATGGCCATAATACGAGCCTTTTTAAAATCACCCTGTGCAACATCATCAATATGAGCTGCAATTTTAGGACTTAAATTAAGTCCAAATTCGATACAAGACATAAATGTTAGTTTATAAGTTTCACCAATACAAACATTAACTGTTCGTCTTAATTAGTTAATAAAAATATTATAGGAAAAGCCCATTTTGGGCCTTTCCTATAACATATAAAGAACGTACGGAATAAGAGTATTAACAGCGGAAATTAATGCCGCCATTTTGGACGAAATCGGCTATTCCCGGCCTTTCTCGCTCATCGTAAGTATCAATTAAAGACTTAATAGAATTTACAGCATGAACAATTCCATCATCAACTTCAGTAGTAAAAGCGCCTTTAATAGTAGGTATTTCAAACAATTCCAAATCATCATCAAACTCAACCTGTTGATTCATATTTTCTTTAGTAGCAACTTCGATCGCATCTTCATCAATATCAATAGGTTCTTCAGTTTGCTGAGTAGTATCCTCATTGTTAACTTCTTCTTTATTAACAAGAGTAACATCATTAGTATCTGCAAGTTCTCCAATATTATTACCAAGTAATTTATATTCTCTTGCCAATATACTATTATTTTCAACATTATCAAAATTTATTCCAAATAATTTTAGAATAGCATCAATAAGTTTTTGAAAAATAGATTTTTCTCCAGCTTCAATATTACTATCTCCACGAGTAGATTTAAGCTCATTCATAGCATTAAGAATAGCTTGTTGAGAAAGACTTTCAACTAACCATTCCTCAGCAAATAGTTGTCTAAGTTCTTGTTCATTAAGACTATCCCTAAGTTTCTTAGGAAGATTATTAATATAATTATCAACAGTAAAGTTATTCTTTGCAATCCATTCAATAATGGATTTATATTTGTCAGGTTCAGCATTAATCTTTTCTACAAACTCATTGTAAATATCAATAAGTTCATTAGTAATATCAGCACGTTTTCTATAACCACTTTGTTCAAAGTATTTATGAAATTGTTCATGCATAAGAATAGTAACAGCTCTACGAGGATTTACATTCGATTCAGAAACAAATCCATTGAAAACACTAATTCTACCAGTGTTAGCGTTGTAAGCTCCACGAGCATTAGCAGGGCCAGTTCTACGATAATAAATTTCAGTAGGAATAAGATTATTAGCTCTTAATTGTTTAATAAGTTCATCAGAAACATTTAAACGTTTGAGAACTTTATCAGTACTATAAGCAGTATTAGGATTAGGATTACTAAATAATTCAAGTGGAGCAACAATAGCCGGAGTGTGTTCCTCTACGGGGAGGCTACCCTTTTCTTTCTTTATATAAAAACGATCACCGTTTCTTTGAAAATAATTACCTCCACTATCTACACCTTGATAAGTATTAAAAATATTATTTTTAATAGCAAAATCAGTAAAACTATTATAATCCAATTTTACACCACCGAGATCAATACTTAAAGCATTGCCATTTTTAGTAGTATAATAAGTAGGTTTAGCACCATTTTGGAATTGTCTAAAACCAAGATATGTTCTGTTAAAACGAGTATTAGAAAGAATATTATCTACAAGTAAAGATATAGCAGCTTCATTATCTTTAAACGTACTAAATGAAATTCCTTTACCATTGTTATAAACAGTAATACCAGTTCCATTTTGAGTAGTATTATTACGATAACGATAAGCAACAAAAAGATAGTCGTTGGTTCCTTTTTTCTTTAAAGCTAAAGCATTATTACCGCTTTTAGTAGGCCCATAAACTATATCAAATCCAGTAAATAAATTATTATGACTGTAATCTTTGCCTTTACCTCCAAATAAATCTTTGACTTTACGAATAAGATCATCGAAGTTTTTACCTTCTAATCTATCTTTTAAAATATTAGTAAGTTCCTGACGAAGACCATCAGCAAGTTTACTATTTTTATCAATAAGATTAAAATTAGGTTCAGACAAAGCATATACAGGATGTTCACCATCACGAATAAGTAAACCAATAGTACCAGTTCTTAAACCATTAGCTGGAAAAGTTTCAGTTCTACCTTCAACTTGAACCGTACCACCATCAATAACAGCAATCATAGGATTATGAGTAGCAGTAAAATGTAAACTCTTATTTGCAATACCTTTAGGAGTATTAGAAATAATAGCTCTACCTCCATCAAGATTTTGAAGAGTAAAACGAACCGGTTTATCTGTCTCAATAGCATCTTGAATATCATACGTTTCCATATAATTATTATAAACACTATCAATCCAATTATGTAAACTTAAACGTTTATCTTCAATAGTAAAAGCATTTTTATCTTTAGTAAATAACTTACCTAATTGATCTAAAACATATGTAGCTTTATTATTAATATTATCTCCTAACTTAGACGGAAATTTAATACCTCCATCATTAATAAGTTTGGCAATTAATTCATTATTAAGTACACTATCTGCAACAATACTTGTAGGAGTTTCTCCATATTTCAAAGGATTAGTAACTCCACTTGTAGTATTAGCAAGATAATTATAAAGAAGTTCACGTAAATTAATACCATCTTTTTGTATACCAGCATCACTACCAGTAAGAATTGCTTCAAATACTTCATCAAAATTAGAAGTATAAGAACCATTATTATTTTTAGTAATAGTATAACTTAAACCTGTAGTTTTATAATCACGCACAGTAGAACCATTATTAGAGACTTCTACTTTGGATAACAAACCAATAGGAACTCCAATTTTATTTTTATATAATAAAATACTATTTCCATTAATACGAGCTTCAAGCGCATCACCATCTTCAAGAGAAGCAAGAATAGCTTGTCTTTCAGCATCTGCTAAACTATTAAAATCATTAGATGCAGACACAGTAATATAAGAACCTGAATTATCATAAACAGTCTTACTTTCAATAAGTTCATTAAGATATTTATCAGCTCTTTTAAGTTTATTAGTTAAAGCTCTAAGACTTGCAAAGCCTTTATAAGCATTACTACTATTAATAAACTTATAAGGAGAATTAAATCTTGAATCCTTAGAATTTTCAATATAAGAAGCAAGATTCATATAAATAAATCGAGCATCATCAAAACTTATATCTTTATTTTCTAAAAGATTAGCAAATATATGGTCAACATTAATATAAGTTTTAGCATTTTTATTAACAGGAATTTTATTGGTTTCAACAAATTCTTTAAGAAAATCTTCAATAATTCTACGATCTTGAATACCATCAATAGAAGTTGTTAAAGCAAATGTAGTACGATTTCTATTCTTTTCAATAAAACGAAGAGCTTCTTCAATAGCACCATTAACTACTCTTTCATAAACATCAGAATCTACATTATAATCTTTAATCTTATTATCTAACTTTTCACGAATAAAACGATATTCTTCGCTTTCATGATTAATACCGTCTTTAATAAGTTTATCGAATATATTCTTATATTTTTTATAATTATGAACAATAATGCTACGAATAGTATAAATAGTAGGAGTTTCTCCAAATTCAGCAGTATATTCTGCATCAATATCTTTAATTACTTTAGCTTCAGTAGGAGAAGGTTCAATAGGAGTTTCAATTTCAACAGGAGGAACATCTGCAAGTACTGCCTGACCAGTATCATCTGTTATTACTTCTCCCCCCGTAGGGGAAGCATCTCCGGCCTCATCAGTATTTGCAGCATCATCTGTAACTACTTCAGGAGCAGGTTCTGGTACAGTAGCTTTTTCAGCAGAAACAGGTTCTCCATTAACTTCAGCAGTATTAGCAATAATTTCATCAGTCTTTCTCTTACCCTTTAAATCAGCTTCTAACATAGCATGCCAAGTACGACCACTATGGAATCCAATATTAAGAGTTTCAATTTCCTTTTGTAAATCATTAAATATACCGCCATTATTTCGTAAATCAAATAAAATGTCTTCATCAGACATTCTATCTGCATTTTGCAGGATTCTATCTTTTACTTTATCATAAGCAGAAGTAATCTGTTTTTTAACAGCTTTATCAATAGTAAAACCTATCTCATTATATCTATCTTGAATTTCAGCATCACTTTGATTAAGAAGAGCATTTCTTAAACCAGCAGCAATTTCAAGATCATTTTTACGAATAATTAGATCATTAAGAGCTTCACGTGTTTCAACCTTACTCTTTAAATAATCTTTAGCAATATTAACAACTTCTTGATTACTTATTTCATTACCAAGAGCTACACGCTCTGCAACTTGTGTAGCAACATAAGGATTCTTTTTAAGTTCTTCAATATAGAAATTATAACTTTTAGTCGCATTATCTGTTTCGTTAATACGTTCTGTAATATTTTTATTAGAAGGTTTAAGATTGATTTGGTCAACCTTTTCAATAATCTGAGCTACTTTATCATACTCAGCTTGAGGATTATAATTGAAATTATCAGTATTGATATTATCTATTTCAATACCTACATTACTTGCAGCATTACGAAGTGCTTCGCTACGAAAACGATTACGTGTTCTTTCACGAGCTATAATAGCAGTAATGTTTTCATTATCTCCATTAACAGTATTAGCTACTTTCCAGAGTTCGTTATAGTATTTATCTTTAACGTCTTCAACTCTTTCAAGAATAGCTCTATCTAATTGGTTATTATCTTTGAAATTCTCATTAATATATTTATTAAGATTAGGATTTTTAAGATATTCAATAAGAAGCTTTTCGTTACCAACCTCAACAGCAGACATTGTAATATCAGTTACAAAGTCATTAATGAGCATTTCTTTAATAACAGCTTTATCAGCAACAGGATCTAATTGTCCGTATATTTCAGAAGACTGATTTTTATAATTAGTAATACCTTCAACTGTTTTCTCAGCATAAGGATTGCGCCCTTCATTTTCAAGAATAGAAAGATCATTAAGTAACTCATTAAATTTAACTTCACGACCCTCAATTTCCTGTTCTCTTAACTTTTCATAAGTAAGTTTTTCAGGAACTATATCATTTTTATCTTTAGCTTGTTGTTTCTCCCAAGCATTAACTATTTTATTTTTAGCTCCACTAACTCCTTGCCCAATAGCTTGGAAACCAATACCTCCAACATATCCCCAAAAGGCTTGTTCCCATATTTCGGAATCAGAAAGATAAGAAGCTAAATCACGAGTTTTATATTTAGGGTCAAATATCTTTTCAGCATATTCTTTACCTCTTTCAGTCTGAATACCTTGCCAACCCTCTTCAAAACCCTCAGAAAGTTCAGCATAAAGAGGACTATCTATTTTCTTTAAAGATTGTCCAATTTGCCAAAGTTTACCATATTTTTTACTTGCTTCTTTAGCGCCATCAGCAGTAAGACTTGCAACAGAACTTAAATTCTTTGCACGAAGCGCAGAACTTGCAGCAGTTTTACCAACACCTCTATAAAGATTAGTAAGACTTTTTAATTGAAAAGCGTCTAACGCTAAAAACCACATATCGTTAGTAAAGGTTTTACCGGCCGATTCAGAAGCAATAGCTTGTGCAACTTCATCATCAGTTAAACCTTGCCAATCAGGGCGACGAGAAAGTATATCTTCTTTTTGTTTCTCGTCCATTTTAGCCCAACGTTCTTTAGCGCTATCATAAACTTCTTGATAAACACCACGAGCTTCTTGATAGTTTTCAGCAGTACACATAAGTAAAGCATCAGCACCAAGTCTGCCATATTTTTCTATCATAGCGCCATTAAGAATAGAATTCGTAGTAAACTTAGTATTCTTAGGCAATTTAGTAAGAGCAGCGCCTATACCATATTTACCACGTGTAGCGTATTTTAAAGCTTTGTTAGCTTTAGTAAGTTTTCCCAACGCATTAGCAGCACCTGTAATACCACGAGCAGGAATAGCTAAAGATAATGTAGAAGCAATAGTAGTGAGACCATTAATCCACCAACCGGAATCAGTAAAATTAAAAGTAGAATCAGGGTCTTGTTCATATACTTCTAATCTCTCTCTAATAGAATTTTGTGCATTTTCAATAGCATCACTAACAGGATTAGTATAATCGTTATAGCCTTCATTTGCAACAACATTATAAACAGAATCAAATATATCGCTAAATCCTCTAAGAGAACCTAAAACTATTTCATTAGTAACAACTTGACCAACACCTCGACCAACTTGTTCAAGAAAACCTTGGTTCTTAGCACGTTGTTTATCTGCTTCTTTAAGATCACTATTAACATTTAAATATACATCGTAATTACGATATTTATTATAAGTTTCGCTGTCAATAGACTTTGGTGTGCGAGCAATAGCATCTTTATTAAGACCAGAATAAGCAAGAGGATTTTCTTCTATATTATTAGAAGTGGGGACTTGCACTGATGCAAGTCCCTTATCACTCTTTAAATTATTAATTTCTTCACTACTTAGTGGTTTCATTGTTTTGGAAATATTGTGCTATATAAGCATTAATATAACTATTTCTCATGCCTTCTGACATACCGGTAGCATCAAGTAAATCTCTATAAGCAGCAACAGCAGATAATTGTTCTTCTTCTGTTCTTAAAAGACCACTACGAGCAGCGGCATCAAAAGTTTTCCAAGTAGATGCTTTATTAACAAAAGTATAATCTAATCCACTATTGATAGGAGATTCAATATCGCTTGCTTCATAAATAGCATAACGACTTTTATCTTCAGGATCAGTACCTACAACAAATCTTTGACCAATAATAGGAACATCAAATGCTACGTTTTGATAAAACAATAATTCAGAAGTTTGAATAGCAGCAGCTTCTAAACTATTATTATAAGCATTAAATGAAGGGTCGTTAATACCATCTATGATAATAAAACCTATATTAGATTTAGTATCTTTAAGAGAACTTTTAAGTTTCTCAAAACCACTTCTTGCAGCAGTAGCTACTTTACTATCATCAGGCAATAAAGTAATTAAAGGATGATTACCTTTAATGGTAGGAATGTGTACTTGTTTATCTGCAATAATTTTATTGTCCCCAATACCACTTCTTGCAGCATCTAACCAACGAAGTTCTTCATCAGTAGGTACACGATAACGACCAGTAGGATAACCCTTTTCATCTAATTCATTAACATATATCTTTTTATTATTAAGAATACCAGGAATAGCACGAAGATGAGTAATATATTTATTTTGTTCATCTTCAGAAAGTTTATCATAGTAAGTAATTTCTTTACTATTAGAAGCACCACTCTTATATTGTTGTAATTGCCAATCACGAGGATTAACTCCAAGATTTATAGTAACAGGAACTTCTTTAGTATTATTTTCAAATACTTCATCAGCATTTTTAGTAAGTTTCTTTACTTGTAACTTAAATACATCTGCCCAATTATTAGGACTTAATGTAGAAACAATATTATCAATAGGCTCGGCTATACCTCTAAAAAATTGTCCAGCAGATGTAGCAGATTGTCCCATAGCAGTCATCCAAGCATTACGATCATAACTTAAATCTTCTATTGAACTTTTATCTACTCCAAGTCTAACAACTCTCATTTGAGGATTACCGCCAACTTTACCTCTAAAAGAATTCCAAGCACGAGATAAAATACCCTTTTCTTCATAAGCATTACCAGCAGCAATCATAAAGTTTGAAAGACCATCAGACATTTCTTTAGGAATAGTTACACGAACTCTACCATCAGGAAAATTAGATTGTTCAATATTATATTTACTTAAAACTTCTCTACCTCCAAGATTTGAAACAAACGCATCAAACATACGTTTATCAGCTAAATCAACTCCAACATAATCACCATTACCATATATGGCATTAACTATGTTAGCATATTCTTGTTTAAATCTTTTAGTAGCTTCATCATCATTTTCATCTATAGGACTAATAGAACCACTTTGAAGTTCTTGTAAAAATTTATATGCTGAACGAGCTTCTTGAGAAACACCAGAAGTAGCTTGTTGTAAAGTAAGTCTGTCGGCAGCAGTAGCTTCATTAACAGCAGCATATGCTTTAAGTATATCATCTTTTTCAAAGTCGCCAAGTGATGTTTTATTAAGTAAATTATTAACATCATCAAGCGACATATCAGGAGTAACAAAAAGATTTAAATCTTTATATTTGTTATTAACAATATCATTAAATTTAGCATAAGCTGCTCTGTATCTTGTTAACGTTTCCGGATTAGGAGTAGCATCAATGGTTACTAATGGACCTGAAACATCAGTTGTAGGAGGAGTAGCAGAAGGAGTCATTTTAGTATTATTACCTTTAGCAGCAGCTTTAGCCTTAATGGTCCAAAGACTATTAAGTAAACTATCATTATAATTATTTTTACTTACAAAATTATTATATTTCTTTGCAGTAATAAAAGGATCAATTTTATCTTGAACATATTCATTAAAGGTTTTAAGTACACCTTTATTATTATATGCATCAGTAAAAATATAAGGATTTTGTTCATGCTTCCATTTATCAATTTTAAAGTCTTGTTCGAGACTTGCTTTAATAGCAGGATTAGCATTCATAGCAGCAGTAACAGCTGCTTGAAGTTTATCAGCACCAAGTTTCTCATAAGAATTAGTAACAGTATTAAGTCTTACTAATTCAGCTCCAGGAGTATAAGTTTTAGATGTTTTACCCGTATTAGGATCTAAAAACATAGTATTCTCATAAGTACCAGAATCAGGAGAAATATATTTAAGTGCAATAGTAAATACTTCATTCATATCAATCTGACTAACAGGTCTTTCATTAGGTTGCCATTTTGTGCCACCAACTACTTTTCCATTATCGTCAGTTATATCTTGATAATTATATTTAGTACGAGCACGATAATAATTCTTATAATCCTCAGATAAATCTGTACGCTTATCTAAATTATCAATATAAGTCTTATAATCTTGTTGTGCTCTAAGTCTACCAAGAAGAGCCGGGTCAGAAAATATATCTCCTTGTGCTCTAACCAAATCATCTACTGCTCCAGCAGCATTACCATATTTAGTATTCTCACTCAATGTAGTTCTAATACCGTCAATCTTTTGTTGACGCCAAGCATCTTCGGCTTCGTTAAGGTCGAGTTTAGCCATTTCAGTTTTAAGAGCAGATTCAAATTGAACAGCTCTTTGATGGCCTTGTTCTAATTCACGATATGTATTACCGAAAGTATCAATGTCAACAGGGCTGACATTACTTCTATGAATAGGATTAAACGCTTTCATAATAGTATATTATTTCTTTTTGCCTTTAGCATTACTCTTTTCTTTACGTGTACGTTTACGTGCTTGACTACGAGTTTCATCATCACGTATATAATAATCTGCATCAAATCCTACATCCCTTAAAAGTTGACCAGTAACATTAGGATTAGCAGCAGAAATCATAGCAAGATTATTATTAGTATTTCGACGTACTTCAATTCTACCAATAAGATCTTGAATGCCGCTATTAAGACCTTCCATAGTTGAAATAGTATTTTCAGCAAGCATTTCTCGTTTCTTATTTTCAAAATCAGCTTTACCAGCAGCCCAACGATTATATTGTTCAATATTACGAGCACGAACGGCTTGCTGATTCATCTTATCTTGGTTAATAAGTTGAGTTTCTATATTCTCTTTATTGGCATAAAGTTCATTACTCTTTAAAAGAGCATCGACCGAAGCTCTTCCTTTACGGGCGAGCGCCACTCTACTACTTGCAGTATTAGCATCTACGTCTCTGTAATATCTATTAACAGTTTCTCGAAGTTTATCAATCTGAGGATTAATATTAATTCGAGTTTTCAATTTAGCAGCAGCAATAGGAGTAGGAGTTTTGCTATATCGCATACCTTTTATAGTATTACGATTTCTAATACCACTTGCTAAAGCTCCAATAGTATTAGCTCCAAGTCCAATATAATCAGCAGGAGTTAAAGTTTTGAAAGCAGGAGTTTCATGTCCCTCATAATCATCAGTCTTAGATTGAGGAATAATACCTTCTTCATATTCAACAGGTAATGCTTTAAAACCAAGTCTATTATTAATCTTATCTTGTTGATCTTTGCTAATAATAGGATCGTAACGTTTATATTCATCGGTTCCCAAAGCAGCTTTTACTTTTCCCCCCGTAGAGGAAGGCACACGGATAAGCCGCTTATTCCCACCAATAGTAACCTCTACAAGTTTATGTTTAGGACTCTCTCCTCCCATTTCTTTTTTATTTTTACGAAGTTCAGGATATTTACTATAAACTTTACTTTTAACATCTGACCTACCATGAAGCCCAGCTAATCGCAAAGCGTCAACAGCATCAGCTTTTGTAGGAATAGGATAACTTCTGCCACCTCCAGCAAAATCTCCTTTCTTAACTTTAGGATAAGGTTTTTTAGAAGAGCCATAATCTTTTGCTCTACTTAAACCTCCAGTACGAAACTTCCTACTACCGTCATCATTAAGTTTGTTTCTGTCTTTAAACTCTTCTTGAGCATTAAAAACATCATTAGGATTGTCGCCACCAAGAACTTTCTCAGCAGGACTTTGCCCATTTAAAATAGGCTGCGCACTAAAGACTTTAACTCCATCTTTAGAGAGGTGCATTACTTCACCATCTTCTACCTCAAGACCGCTCTTAGGATCAGCACCAATATCAATACCACCTTGCTCGTGCTTGCGACCTTTCATGTAATAGTAGTTTTTTCCAACAGGAATAGCTTTTCCTCCAGACACTACTTTAGGTTTAAGACTTTTCTTAGCCATTGTAAAAATATTATATAAAAATTTGTATTTCCGGCTCTCTGTTTAACTCATATACATAGGCTTTACATTTGTTCACCTTAATATATAATATGCAAAGAATAGCCTGCAAATACTTTTTATTTACGTTTCATACGTTTACGACCACCGCAACGGTAAGCATCGGTGCGGTTCTTATAAACATCATTAGTAGGATTAGCACCATTAACAATATTACCATCTACAATCTGTTCTCCATTTCCAGCATTTTGCTGATAATCAGGTTTTTGAATACCAACTTTAGGAGCACTACTACTGAAACCAACAGCTTTCTTAACTTGTTTAGGAGCAGTACTACTTTGAAATAAAGAACCTACAAGACTTCCAACACCTCCAGCTGCTGAACCAATTTCTGCACCAATAGCGGCTTTTCTACGACATCCAAGTCGAGCAGTTGAAGAAGTAAGATATTTATTACCAGCATTTGTAGGAGCAGCAGGTTGTACAGTATTACTATCTATGATACGTTTATTTTTAGCATCTTGAGCTAACTTATTATTTTGTAAAGTAGTTGCTCCACTTTTAGTAATTTGAGGAGTTATAGGATTATAATTTCCAGCAGAAGCATTAATACCATTTTGAATACCAGCAGAAAGACCGCTAATCAAATTTTCAGTATCTGTTTTATTCCATTTTGCGCCAGAATCAGCGCCAAGTTCTGCTTTTTTTCTTCCACCACAACGATAAATGCGGTTTACAGCTTTCTTTTTACTCTTAACTCTATCAGTATAACCACCCATTTTTAAAGTAATCTTTTTTTGATAATCTTCAACATAACTTTGGTCAGCAACTCCAGAACTTAAAGCTTGAGCATTTTGATAAGTCTCAATTTTATTTTGTTCTTCTTGTTGTTGTTTGAGCATAGCTCTTTCTTGTTTACGTTTCTTAGCTCCACCAATTAAAGAACCAGCAATTCCAGTAACAGCTCCAATAGCGGCACCAATAAAAGCTTTTTTACGTTTAATTACAACTTTTTTCATAATTGTCTATTTTTAACAACACTGCCATCAATATTTTCAAACTCTATACGAAGATTATCTATATTATTAAATCTAAATTCAATAACAAAGAAATTCCCATAAAGTCTTGTATAAATATCTTTAGCAGTAGGATTAGGTTTATTAATATCATTACGGAAATAATTAAAGTTCCAATTACCAAGTTCAAACCAAGGTTTTCTATAATCACCTGGATTATAAATATTAACTGAAACATCAATATCTCCACTGTCACATATATCATTGAAGATTCTAATAATATCTCCAGCATAAGGAGTTTGCTGTTCCTCTACGGGGGAGTAAGTAAAATCTTCTTTGGCAATACCTGCAACTTTTCGTAATTTATATTTAATAAACTCAATAAGTTTAATTACCTCGTATTCGCTATTAATAATAATATTTATATAGCTACCAAAAGTATTATTATTTGTATTATATTTTTTAGAAGGAGTTTTAGTATTTCGCATTTGAATAGGGATGATACCATACTCATCCTGTTCATTAAAAGTATAAACTTTATCATTATTATTAGGAGTATTAAAATCTCTACTTAACATATAAAGTTTTATTTTAGTATTAAATGCTTCTGTAAAATAATAATCATGTAATGAAACAAAACCTCCATTATCATAATGATAACTCAATACATCAGCATTAATTCCATCAGTATAATCAAATTTTATAAGTATACGTTTGTTAAATTTATCATTAGCAAATCTTACATTCTTAGCGTTAATCTTTTTAAGCCATAATGTAATATCTTGGTCAATAACATTAAGTTTACCATTATCAAATTGAAATAATTGACGAAAATCATTATTATAGAAGATATAACCAAATTGATCAACAACAAAACTTAAATCATCTTGTAGTCCTCCATAACCATGATCTGAAGTAAATACTTCAACATAATTAGTTTCAAAAGCATCAGGTTGACTTAATTGAATATCTTTATTTTCTGTTTTAAGAGTACTATCCCCATTAAACATAAATAAACTATGTTGAGTATGTACAAGAAGATAAGTACCAATACCTATAAGATTAGTAATAATCCCTTTATTTTCAGTAATATTTTTATAACCTTCAACAGGAAATGTTCTCCAAGCATTAACACGACTCTCATCTTGAATCACATTACTACGACGAACAGTTTTATCATATTCTTCTACTGACAATACATCTTCTCGGTAGTTACTGTATTTCTTTATGTTAAAGTCATCAGCAGAACCTTGTGAATTAGCAAATAAGTCAATACTATTTTTAGGTTCTACAATAGCACCAGCCCAAGTAGATTTTTTATCAGCAGTTTCATTATTTACAGGAAATACATATGCTTGAGGCGTATTGTTAAATTGTTTACTCTCATAGAAATATGTATCATAACAAGGGAATTGAACATAATTAGCAAAAGGAATCATGTTCTTATATACTCTACGAGGATCACCAGTAAACTCACTCGCTATATATTTAGAGTTATTTCCTCTAAGTCGACGTATAGTAAAATCTTCAGTATTGTAACTCATTCCGGGATTCTCATAAATAATAACTCCATCATAAGTTATAACACCGGGAAGACCATTAATAAATAGTTTCTCTCCAGTCGAATATTGTATATCTGTCATTCGAATAAGTTCTTTATTCTTGGACATATACAAGTTTAAAGTATGGCTGTATAATGTAGCTAAGTATACATTAATATCGGGTTTATCAGAACCCGATTCATAAGCAAATAATGCAGTATTATCTTCAAGTTGAAGAGCGGAACCTAAACCTACACGATCTCCTTTAGCAGCATCAGCAACTACTAATTCAAATTTAGGCATTGCAATAATATACTGAGTTTCAGTTGTTTCTCCAGCTTGATTACCAGTTCCTGTAACAGTTTTAGGAACATCAGTAAGATCGTAAATAATTTTATTTAAGTCAAAAGGATAAACAGTAGAACCATTTCTCGATATACTATCGTAATAACGAATCTCAGGTGTATAACCACCTTGTAATTCAATTTCAAGAACATTATAATCAAGTTTAATAGAATCAGATATGTCAAATTTACTACTATATAAAAACATAATATTTGCCATCTTACAATTAGAAGTATCTAAAGTATCTTGGATATTACCATTGGCGCCTCTAACTTTACTAATAGTTCTAAAATCATTACGAGTTAAGAACCCAGTAACACGTTGGATAGGTTCAAATTTCTCATAACTAATAAACCATCCAATATATCCATCAGGAAGTTGAGGAACATCAACATAAATACCATATGTATAGAAACTATGAGTACCCCAATCATAATCGGGATCAGTATAAAATTTCTTCTTAGGTATTCTATGAAGACGATCTCCATTATTATTTATATAAATACCAAAGTTATTTCCAACAGCAGTATTTACAACTTGATATATACGTAAACTACTGTAATCAGAATCACCCATAAAGGTATTATATATCTTGTTTACAGTAAGTTTAATTTGATCTAAAGTTCTTGAAGTATAAGGAGTAGTTAAATCAATGTCAGGTTCTTCAGAACCATCATTAGCAACTTTATATAATCTGTTATTAACAATAGCAGAATTTAAATTACTAAATGTAGTATCTTCGGGAACAAGAACATAAAACACATCTTTATTTTGACTAACAGAACTTGTAAAATTAATAGGAAGAGGTACAGATTTTTTACCACTTACGGGATCAATATATGTTTTTTTATTTTCAAGTCTATAACCATTAGTTACATGACCATATTTATCAACAAAATGAATAAAGAAATTATATACTTCATTAGGAATAAGTGTAGTCCTTGTACGTCTGTTTTCAAAAGTAGAAGCATTATCATATACTTTTTCAACAGATGCCATTAACCAATCTCCTACATTAATTTCAAAATAATAAGAACCGTCATTAGGATCAGAATATACTCTAAGAATATTACCAGTAGTACCAGTAAGACCATTATAGAATTCTACATTAGCGGGAATCGAAACAGTACTACCACTTGATTTAGCACGTAAATATATTCTACTTAAATCAGTATCAGTAGCAGTATCAGTAGTACTATCTCCAGATACTCTAACCTTACGTACAGTACCATAAGGTAAATGTAAAAATTCAGCAGCAGTAATACTTGTACCATTGCTCATTCTACTATACGGTACAAAATACTGTAAAGGAGAAGCTTGAGCACTGGGATTATAGAACGTAACACAATATTTTATATTGCTATCTAATGTAGGCCCATAATAGTTACCATCATTACTATATAGTCTTACATTTATAGCATCAATAATAGATTGAGTTATCTTATTATTGTTAAGAGAATGTTCTTTATAGTTAGAAATATAAACTCTATTCTTATAGTTTATAATGTTTCTAACATTAAAGTAGTTATAATTTTCTTCAATAAAACTTTGAAGATCAACTTCAACTAATTGTTGAATATCAAAAATATAATCTTGACTATACCAACTTGAAGTTTCATTCTTAATAACTCTTACATCAGAAGTTCTCCAAGATTTAGTATATTTCTTAGAAGCACAAACTACACCAATTTGATAATATTCAAAATTATCAACAATATTATTAATATTTAATGTTATTTTGAATGTATTAGAAGCTACATCTCCATTAGAGCTTATATCATCAAAACATCCAGTACAAAAACCATCATCGGGCCAGTTAGTAAGAATTTTATTATTATCAGTATATCCGGGTTTAGCTCCAAAAGCATATCGCATTATTTGAGTTTTCTCATAAGTATCCATAAATATAGGATAACCTATATGAAACCATTGAGTATAATCAACTTCGTTAATCTTAAAACGAATATAAATATAATGCCAGCCTTTATAACAAGAACCTGCTATATAACTAACATCACTAAAACTCGGAAGTTTAAGTTCAGGAGAAATAGCTAACTTACCATCAGGAAGGTCTAAATCTCCACCTTCAACATTCTTAGAGCCATCAGTAGGAAAATGACCAAGATTAATAGTTTTTAAAGGTATATCTTTATTTTCTACACCATATTCGGCAATAGAAACAATAAGATCATTTTCAACATTGTAAGTAAATGTACCTTTAATTCTACCTCCAGACCAAATCCAATTAGAAGTACAATAGTATAAAGTATTATCTTTTTCTCTATATCTAAATATATGATGATTTTTATCATCATAACCAGTTAGAGCGCCATCGACAAATAATACAACTTCGTCATTACATGGAATATAGCCTACAATCTTCCATGCAGTACTTAAACGCTCATTTAAACCAGCTTCTATTCCAGCAATATTTTCAATACCGGGTTCATTGGTAATGCAACTCATGTCCCCACTAATCATCACATTCTTTGCAAGAGTCAAAGAAAGATTCTCGCAATCTTTAGGATGTTTATTAAGATTAAGTTTAGGAACAATATTCATAATTATTCATCACGTCTAAAAGTGAAATTATAGAACATACCTCCCCAAGCATTACCATTGTATTTTCCTTGACCATCAATAGCCACAGAACTCTTTGCTTTACTACGAAGTTCAACCCAAGCTACATAAGGATTAATAGCAGGATTGTTAGCATTAAGATTTAATACAGGATGTTTCATACCACGAGTAAGCATTTTATACATACAATAAGCACCAATAGCTTCAATCAATAAACCATTGTTAGGAATCTCAGGTAAATCACAGTGGTAATAATCACTATAATAAGTTTTTACTTCTTCACTTTCAATAGTGATTTCATCTGTATCAAAATTAAGTTCTATTTGATTTTCACTAATAAGAACATAATTATGATAAGTTTTACCATTACGTTTTATTTCTTTAACATTATAACGATCAGGGTAATCTTTATCAATACGAGTCTCAGCAAACATATCAGGTCCATAAGCCGCGTTAGGATTATAACTAACACCAGCAGTACCAGTTCGCATTCCACACTGTTGCTCCCCCGTAGAGGAACAACACCGTTTCCCATTTGCATTAGACATCATAGGAATTTTACAACCTTGCTTATCATAAACAACAAGTCCTTGCACTTTAATAGCACAAGGAGAATAAGCAATACGGTCAATAACTTTTAATGTTCTTTTCTTTCTTTCAGTACTAAGAACTTTTAATTGAGACATAGCATCAATAGACCAAGCAGCAACACGCGGAATCCAATCACTTGTATCTGGATTAAAGTCGTTGTCTATTTTTGCTATTATGTGCTCCACGTTTGTATTTATCTTGTTCAGCATTTCTAATATACTTTAAATAATCCGTTGGATATTTAAAAAGAGTAGCATTTAATTTATATGCTATATTAACTTTAAGATTAAGAATATCTTCCCTGTCTTTACATAGTTTTGAAACTTCTTCTTGACTTTTACCTCTAAGAGGAAGATCAATATATTCAACAGTTTTAAATTCTTGTTTACTTTTATGTAGTATTTTGCTATTAACAATATCTATTTCATAATAAAAATTATCTTGCCTATAAACCCTATAATCTTCTACTTCATATTTGATGCCTCGTGCTTCATACCAAGCAGCTTTTTTAGCATCATAGAGTTCTTTGCCTTCAGCAAGTAGTTGTTTCTTCTTAGCAGCAGTAGCGGCAAAATCAATAATCATTTTAGGTTTACCAGTAGTCCAACGACTTATAAGAAGATCACCTATACCATAACTATAAGCATAAGCGTATCCATCTAATATAGCTTTATGAACGCCATAACCATAAAATTTATTAACTAATGCTTTAAATTCTTTAAACTTTAAAGAAGAAGTACTTTTAGCAACTTCATAATTATTAATATGACGATTACAATGTTTAAGCAAACCACAGTATTTAACAACTTGTAAAACTAATAATCTTTTAGGACCAACTTCGAACTCTTTAAGCATCTTATGTGCTTTCTTAAAAAGTAATTCTTCACTATTATATTTAGTCATTCCCCATTCAATAGGAAAATCAATAAGTTTGATACCAAGGTCATAAAGTTCAGTAACATTCTCAATCAAACGATTTTTACAATCTAAAAGAATAGCATAAGCGGTTTCATACTTTTCTTTATAAATAGGAATGTTTTGTTTAGCTTGGTTAACAAACATATAATAGTAGTCATTTATCTTATAATCGGGTTTCATATTTTATCCTCTAAGTTTATTAATTTCAGGAGTTTCATTAGTTTGACGATGAATCTCTAAATGAAGCCTTTGATAAACCATATCTTTAACAGCACCTACAAGATCTTCCGGCAATAAGAATTCATCGTCATCAATAGTAAATTCGTTAATAACTTTTTCACCTTCAATAGTTTCAGTTTTAATAATCTGAGGGTATTCGAATACAGATTCAATAATAATATTTTTAAGATTAGCAATATAATTGCCAGGAGAAATACGAATATAAATATATTCATTAATGTAATCATAAGTAGCAAGATTACACATACCGGGAAGAAAATTATTAAACCTTGCAGAAGCCTCTTTTGCAAAAGGAATTTCATGAGGATTATTAACACCAGCAGTTCTTACAGAATGAAAAGGAATATTATGAGGAAGACGAGTAGGACGAAGTACTTTTTGAGTAGTACGTTTAATAACAGAAAGTTTAAGATCATCAGTACCTTTTAAATCTCCATCAGGAACATCAATAAGACTAAGACGAAAACGCTGTTGAAGCACTTTGTCTGTAATAGAGTGATTATTATAACTCTTACGAATAAGTTCGTTACGAGCATGAATAATCTCTCTTTTAATTGCAACACGAAGAGCATTATTATTAGGCTCTTGAGCAACATGTGCAATCTCAGAAACAAGTTGATTAATAGAACTCATATTATCATTAATAAGATTATGATACACAATAAAGATATAAAAAATATTTGGAATAACTTGCATTTCTGCAAAACTTTTATAATAAGACAAACAAAAAGGCTCGACGTTAATACGCCGAGCCACACAAAGAATAAGAAAATAAAGAGTTTAAATAGCTTTAAAGTACTCCCAAACTTTATCATCATCTGCATCTACATCCTCAAACCAATTAACGATAGTAGCTTCAATGATTTTTTCTTTCATTTCGTCTTCACTAATATTGCCAAACCATTTTTCATATAAAACTATATTGTCATGGTATTGAGCATTAAGTGCAACATAAACATCCCATACAGTAATATTGCTATTGATATTTCTAACACGTTTATCGTAAATCTTTTTAGCATCTTCCGGAGTAAACATATGACGAGTAATTTTATTTCCTTTACCGTCTATATGATACATTTCTTCAACTTGCCATTCTCCATACACTTCATCAAAGTGAGGACCTTTAATCTTTTCATGTATATTACACATAATCTCCCAACAAGCATCTTTATCCTCTTGAGTTTTATGTTGAAAATGACTATCAAAACTACTAATAATATCCCAAGCAGTTTCATTATCTAATCTATGTGTAGACTTATAATGGTCTACCATTTCTTTAAACTTGTGCATAATCTTAAACGTTATATTGTTTTAAAATATCTTTAAATTCTTGTATATCATCCTTATCTAAACAAATAGCTTTGCTCATAAAAGGAATCTTAATTTCAACAGCTCCATTTCCAATTGCCATCCCATGTTCTTCCTTTACGGGGGAGGAAATAAGATTGTCAACGACATCATTAAGAATACCGTCAGCATCAATCATCCCATCTTCATTAGCAATCAAAGATAACGCTTTGTCTATTTTAGAAATATTATTATTTATAATTCTTGCAACAAAAGGACGAACAAAAACATTAACCAGTTGACTATCGCTTGATAAAACTGTAAGTTTATTATTGAAAAATTCAATAAGTTTATTGATAATAATTTCTTTATTTACCATAGTTTACTTATCATTAATAGTTTTAATAAATTCTTTATATGTTAATTCGGGATTAGCCTTAGCTGCAATTTGAAACTTTTTAAACATTTCAATTTCTTTATTAGATTGTGCAACAATTTTATCCTTACTACTTTTAATAAAATTCAATTGTTTAGTCAGTAAATCTTTACCAACTTCTGAAGATTCAACAACACTCTTAACAGAATTAATAAGAGCCTGCTGAATAAGTAGTTTTAATTCAGTATCAATAGAAGAATAAGTTTCACTATTGAAAAGAATATTTCTTTGATCTTCTGTAAGACTTGAAACTTCTCTATCAATTTCAGTCCAAAGAGAATTAGTAGCAGTATGTTGTTTAATTTGACTATACTGCTCTTTCATGGCTTGTAACTTTCTCATTCTATCTTCAATTTCACGTTCATAGTCAACGTTATTAGGACTATAAGGATTTTGAAGAAGAGGGTCAACGCCAAAATTAACTGTATAATTGGGATTAGTCATAGCTATTTATTTCTTATTGTTTGAAAAGAAGAACTACTTTGAACCGAAACCCAAAGTAGTTCCCCCGTAAAGGAAGCATCACGGCCGAATTACTCAGCAGCAGGAGCAGGAGTAGCAGCAACCTGACGGCAAGGGCTATAAGAAGGATAACCAGTAACAGTAGGTTCGTTAGGCAGAACAAGCTCACCCGTAATCATACGGCAAGTACGACGGAACAAGTTGAAATCAGCATGTTCAGCAACACGACGAATATCCGACTGAATAAGAGCATCTTGATAAGGACGAGTAGCCGTAAGAACAGCAACCTTAGTTTCCAGATCGCTAATGCGAGCATTAGTAATATCAAAACCATCACGCGTACTCTTATAAAGACCAAAGTCTGCATCAACTTGACTCTTATAAAGACCAAACATCTCCGAGTTAATAACCTGACGATCATTAAAACGAGCATTCTGTCCCTGATAAGCAAGCGACCACATACCATTGATAAGTTCACACTTATCTTCTTTCTCTACAATACCCTCTGCACCTAAAGCAGCAGCACCAGCAGCACCCATGCGATTACCGAACAGACCTCCACCAAGGCCACCTTGCAACAGCCAAAGAGCAGTACCAGCAATACCGAGCCCAAGACCAGCACCAGCTACACCTTTGGAAGCATACTCCTTGTGAGAACCAACCTCAACAAGTTCTTCACCATTCTCTTTATTAATCAGTTTCATAAAGGAAAATTTTAAAATGTTAATTTGTAATTGATTTTGTAAACGTTTACAATACAAACATACATTTACCCGGCGAATATACATAACGATAACAAAAAGCCCCACAGACGTTAATCTGCGGGGCGTGGAGTTGGCAATGAGTGGCCAATAAGGTTTTATTGCTTTACAGCATTTCTTATTCTCTTTAGTTTAATACCAATAAAATCACTTTCAATCCATGAAAGTTCTTTAAAACCAGCAACTTTACGGCCAGGAGGAATAATACCTTCACGAACGTAATTATCAAAAGTAGATGGACTACAATGAAGTATCTTTTCGCATGCGATAGTTTTACTAATACGTTCTCCGCCTTTGTTTATAGTAGCAAGAAGTTTAACAAGTTCAACCAGTTCTTCTTCTGTAATTTCACTATTTCCGGCGTCAATGTTTTCAATCGAGTGTTGAAGTTCTTTTTTCAATACTTTGAGTAACACGCTCATCTTTTGTAGTAGTGTTAGTTTTTTTTTGTTGTGAAGATACAGACCAATTAGAGTAAAAACGCCAGCTAATATGTAATATAATAACAATAGCAGCGAATACCCACATTCTATACTTGTATATCTAATGAAAAACGTTAATAGCATAACAGAGGCATTATAACTAATAACAACTCTATGCCAAGTACAAAAATTAAAAGCATAACTACAAGAATACATAAGAGCAATCCCTGCAATAGAAACTCCAATTGTAAAACTCATTAAATCATTTACAGCATCAGGAGAATTAAAGTAAACAAGTGTAGCATTAATAAGGATTCCGATAGCAGTAACTACCGGAATCCATTTGGCAAGTAATAGAAAAACTTTATGTTTAGTCAACATAATTTATTTCTTTTTACCACCTTTTCGAACATCAGAACTGCGAGGTCCAGCAGTACCAACTCCAATCATAGGCTTACTCTTCTTTGCCATAATATTAAAAATTAGTTGATTGTTATATTGACAATATTGTCAATTCGAATATAGGAATAAATTTTGTATTTACAAAATTATTTAGAGGAATATGAACGAATTTTTATATACTCAAACCAAGCATAACATTTTCTTTGTTTAAGATAGTCAAAATTAGTATCATTATTGTAAGCTTCTTCTTCAAATGAAACATCATGATAACTATCATTTTGTTTTTTATGGAAAAAACGAACAATTAAATATTCAATACTATACCAAAGATAAAAACCAATAAAAAGAGTTTCTAACATTTGACGTGTATGAATACGTTCATGGTTCTTTGTTTTAGCGCTAAGAGTATCTTTATAGAATACTATTCCACAAATATTAATAGCATTATAAGAACCAAAAGGAAAAACTTTATTTTTAATCCAAATCATAATCAATTAGAATTATCTTGTTTATAACCTATTTTAAGTTTATTAATTATAGGTTTAAGAATCCAAGTCCAAATAACAGGAGCAGCAATAGAACTATTAATAAGCTTTAAAGCATCATCATAATTATTATATTTATAAATGCAAAACATAATTATTGTAGCAAGAACAAGAAAAATACGTTTAGTAAGAACGGGGACTTTTTTGTCCCCGTTAAAATAATCAGCAGTTTTAATAAGAAAATAAGTTACAATATTAATCATTAAGATATAGATAATATCAAAACTATCAAATACTTGTTTAATAAGAGTCTGTTCCATAAGTATTATTGAGTTACTGTCATATCTATTACTTTAGCAAATTGAGCATTAAAAGCCGATTCAGTAGTATATTTAGTACCACCACCTAATTTATAAGCATTGAAAGCAGATTGTAAATATACGTCATTACTACTTAACAAATTAGTAGTAGTGTTAAATGATACTCTTGCAGCTATTATATTATCAGAATTTGCATTTTGCATATTAAAGAAATAAATCACATTAGAAGTTACAAACCCTTTAATATGTACTTTATAACTACTGTCAGTAGAATCTTTAACAACCAAAATATTTGCCCTCTTAATACTATCTTGAATAGATGTATCTGTAATAGTAGTATTAAGTAATGCTTTATCTATAATATAAGTTCTATCATATAAGAACGCATTAATAGATTCAAAATTACTTTGATCCTTTATAGTTCCTCCATGAGTTGCATACCATTGATATGGATTAGCAACACTTGCAGCAATTGAAGCTATTTTACTATTTTTAATATATTTTAATTTATTAAAGACTACATTACCATCAATAGATTCAGATGTGTTTAAAAAACTTATTTGAGATGTTTGGTCGTATCCTCTTATGAAAACCATTGGTTTATTGTTAGGATAATTACTTACTATAATAGTAGTAGCATTTAATATAGCAGTATCTTCTTCATTAGTAAGTACAGTATTTAATTTAGACGAATCTATTACATAAGTATTTTCTGTAAGTTGAGCAGCAAGCTCTTTATACATTAGAGTTTTATTTGTTTTAGTACCACCTTGTGTTTTATAATTATCAAAAACTCCTTCATCAAATTTAGAAATACTAATAGAACTTAAAATATTAGTTTCTAAATTTAAACTAATCGAAGATATACCATACCCGTCATAATTACAAATATAGTTTATCATACGAGTACTACTCGCCCCTCTTATAAAAATTTTATTAGTCTTACCTTCATCTAAAATAAGATAAGTAGCATTCTTAATATTCTCTAACTTATCATCACTATGTACTTTATTTAAATCAGAAGAAGTAATATTATAAGAGTTCATATTAACTAATCTTGCTACTTCTTGATTAACAGCAGAAGAGGATTTACCTGTGAATCCAAAAGAAGTGTAAGCCCCATAAGGTAGAGTATAGTTCTTGGTATTTATTACCCATTTTTTAGTAGAAGTATTTACAGATAGTTCTTTATAGACTATTTTCTGGTCAGAGCCATCTATAGCATCAACCTTAATAAACTGCAAATATGTATTTGTTTTTGATTTAACAACATAAATAGATTTATTATTAGGATTATTAGCATCGTCATTTACTAAAATCATAGATGCTTTTTTAATCTGTTCAATAGTTTCGTCATCTAAAATTGCACCTAAAGTACTATAATCAAGATATACAAAATCAGGAAATTCCTTAACTTTTACAAGACTATAATTATTATCTTCTTTGAGAACTTTATAAGTTTGTAAGTACCCTTGATTATATATCCTAAAACTTCTTTCAACAGGATCTACATCAATTATAGGAGAATTATAAGCAACGCCATTATAATACCAAAGCAAATTTAGCAATTGAAACTTATATCTTTGATTAAGATATGTATATAAGTTAGCAAATTGTGAAGTATTTGTACTTTCAGACAAGTCAAGAGTATCTGTAATAGTTCCTAAATCTAATGTATATGTCTTTAATCCAAGATACTCTATCCTATCAGACCAATTTTTATCTAAATCAATAAGGTTAATGCCGCTCCAACGAAAACTATGATTTGAGTCATTACCAGAACCAATCTTTATATAAATTTTTCCTTCTTCAGGTTCAATAATTGTCCAATCTTCTTCAGAAGTATTAGCTCCAAAATCAATAAATTTATTAGGATATTTTGCACCAATGCTTCCAGAACTTGTACTTTTTGTAATAAACCACATTCTATTATTATAATTAACATTATTTATAATGATACTAATAGAACTGGTACCGGTTGTTATATCCCAAAAATTAATAACATCATCTACATAACTCGGCAATTGCTCAGCAGGAACTTTACCTCCTACGAGGTCAGCTTTGCTATCAATACTTGAAGCAGCTTCATCAACATAATCGATAATTAAAGTAATAACTCTTTTAATCCATGCAGGCATTGTTAAAGAGTTAAACGTTTTTAAAACACTTTCTTTTGTTAGTTTCATAAATTACTTTACAATTAATTTAGTTTATTATATATCTTATTATAACATTATTAATTTCGTTTGTTTGCTCTATTATACGTCCCCATGCTCAAAGGTTAATAAACCATCAGGATCTTTTTTAATTTTAAATTGATAAGATTGATTTTTAAAATCTACTTTAAAGTTATAATAATTAATAGAATTTATACCATTATTAGTGTACATACATTTTACAGGAACTGATTCAGAATAATAACGTCTACCACTAATAACATATGTTTGTTTACAAACTAAAGGAAGTTGATTTTCACAACAATTAATCATAAATTGAATAGGATAACTGCATTCATATAAATCAGTTTGTATTCCAGAAGCAGATAATTCATTAGCAAAATCATCTTCACTTATAGCCCAAGTACCATCAATATCATTGATTTGCTGAACAATCCAAGTAAATGCTTCTCCAAGTTCAAAACCTTTTTTAGTAACAGTTTCTTTATAGTATACAATAAGTTGAGTATTAGCTTTTGTTGCACCACCATAATGCTTAATAATAGCATAATATCTATAATGTTGTTTAAGCTTATTAATATAAGTATAAACTATATTATATTCTCTATAATCTGCAGTATTATTATCAGTAAAAGATTCTACTGTGGCAGTAATAGTTTCTCCAGTATTTCCATTTTTAATAAAAATAGCAGAAGCTTTTTTAAATAAATTATTACTACTTATATTAGCCCATTGTTGACTACCGATAGAAATATTTGTTCCTATTAGACGATAAAAAAATTCAGGTCCAACAATAGTTAATAATCCATTAACAACTTGCTTTTCAATAGGACTAAGTAAACCAGCTTTTTGTTCAGTAGCAAGAGGAATATTTAAATATAAATCATCTCCAATATAAGTTTTAGTATTAGAATCATAATATTTAGTTTTAAAATGTAATTCAATATCAGTAGAAGCAATATCTACACTTGCTCCAGTAGATTCTAATAAAGTACTTGGCAAACTATCTACTAATGTTTTAAGCTCTTTACCTTTAGCTCCATCATAAGCTGTACCAGCAATTTCACCAATAACTACTGAAGCAGGACCAATTTCAGCAAAACCACTACCTGTCCAACGATAAACTTTATTAGTAGTTCTACTTACATAAATTTTATCAGCTTCAATACTTTCATAAACCCAATCAGAAATAGATGTATTATTATTTGTTTTAATTACAGTATTAGTATAAGGAGCAATAGTTTTATTATTTGCTAATATAGTTTTATTAGTATATGCAGGATGATTTACAATTTCAGAAATATTAGCAAAATCTGTATTAATATCAAATTCAATAACATCATCAACATACGACGGAAGATATTTAGCATCTACTTTAGAACTTGCATTAAGAGGACAAATTCCACTTGCAGCTCCTTTTTGATTTTTATTTATAAATTCAGTAGTGCTATAATTAACAATTTTGTCAAGAATCAGTATAGAAGAATTTATATCTGCCCAACTCCATTCTTGTTTAACAAGTAAATTATCATTACCACTTTCACAAAAATTACAAACTATTTGAGCAACATTAGTATTTGCACCATCACTCATAAATTGCATAGTACCTTTCACAGTAGTCCACATAGGATCATCAGTTTTATAAGTTATTATACAATCAAAAATATAAACTTTATTATCTAAAGGATAAGCTTCAATAAGTTTTTGTATTTGAATAGTAGCATTATTTTCTATTGAAAATTGTTTGCGATTATCACTTAAAGAAGTTTGATAAGTAGCTTTGATATAAATAGTCCCTAAAGGTTTTTCTATTATATATAACTGAAAAGAATTAGTTTCTATATTGCCCTGAAAAACAATTTTATTATCAGCATTATAGTCATAACCAATAGCAGTTATTAAACAATCATTTTCATGCCTTATAATAGAACAATTTAATTTGTTATATATAATAGTTGATTCTACAATAACATTTACAATACAAATTGAAGGCATTCCAACATTAGATAATATGTAAGATTTTACTTCATCAATATTGCTTATAGTAAGAATTGATCCATCAGTAGTTTCAAAATTAATAGTAGGTATAGAAGAACTTTGTCCTCCTCCACCTGAACCAGCTTTAATAAGAGCTTTAAGTGCAGGATAATCATCTAAATGATTAAAAACATAATCAGTTCTATTGTAAACACTTAAATCGATAGCAGACTTTAAAGTAGGATAATTATTTATATTATTAAAAACAGAATTAATAAGAGTAGGAGCAATTTCTACAATTTTATCTGTAATTACTTTCTTTACAGCTGGATAACTATCAATATTAGTAAATACAGATTTAATTGCGTTTTCAATAGTAGTTTTTAAAGTAGGATAATTATCAATATTATTAAATATATAATTTACTTGATTAACAACATAAGTATTGAGAAGAGTTTTTAAATCTGGATAATTATCTAAATTAGCAAATATATCTCCAACTTTAGTTTCAATAATAGCTTTAAATTTAGTATAAAGGTCTGGATGAGAAGCTATATCGTTAAGTACATCGTTAGTAGCAGTAGTAACACTCTGTACAACAACTTCCTTTACGGGGGGATAATCATCAATGTTCGTAAAAATCTTTTCTACAACAGCAATAATTTCATCCTTGGCAGTATTTAAATCCCATCCCTCCCAATTATCAATATTAGACCAATTAATGTTACTAAAATCACTAAGTTTATAACGTTTAGTCCAAATAAAACCATCAGCGTCTTTATAAGTAACAAGAGTTCCAAGATTACGCATAACCAAAGGAACTTCGTTAACAGTGGCAGCAAAATTACCGTTCCAAGGAAGAACAAGGTAATTAAACATACTAAGAAGAGAACTTAAATTTTTACCAGATTCAAGATCAAGAATGGCCTGAATAAGAGTAATAGGAAACGTAGTAAGTTTATCACCAAACTCTACAACATAATCTTTAAGCACTTTAATATTTTCTACCTTTCTATCTTCTTTAGGGACTGAACTGTAAGCAACAGTACTTAAAGAATTATATACTTGTTCATGATAATCTTTGTTGTTTTGAGTATCAATAGAATCAATTATATAAGTCTTTTTAGTATCTAATACATAAACCTCAGCTCCAGCATTTACTTGTTCAATAGTTAAAGCATTAAGTTCGTTATCATTATTAACTACAATACGTCCAGCAATTTGATGTTTATTTAAATCAGCAATATCTTCAAGAACTTCTGCTTTAAAAGTTTCATAATCAATTTTAATTTCTTCTTGGAGATTAGAAAGTACTTGCCAATAAGTAGTATTAGTAAGTTTTGTACCAACAGGAACTTTTTGTTTAGAGATATAAGAAGCAAAATCGTCATATACTACACAAAGACGATCGTATTCAATATTATCTTTCCAACGACCGTTAAGTGTAATACTAACTTTACCTAAATATCTAACGATAGAGTTAACAATATCTGTTATATTTGCCATATCAGTTTCAATGCTGCTCCCCCGTAAAGGAAGACCATCGGTTATTACTTATCAGATTGAACATCATCTTTAGTAAGTCCATAAGTTTCAGTATAAACTTCTCCTTGTTTCTTAACTTCTTTAAGTAAACCAGTTTCAACATCCACTTCAAAAGTAGGAACAGAACCACAAGTTACCATAGCATACAACTCACCATTCTCGTCAATAGGCATAGTAACACTACCAAGATTTTCAGGAACTCCAGAACCTTTATAAATGTTACTAATTTGAGCTTTAATATAATTAATTAAAGTATCTGCTTCTTTAGTCCTATTGAGAGAATGCGCAGCACAAGCTGCTTGAAACATATTCCAACAAGAAATAATATTTTTATTACTACCAGAACATCCAGCTTTACAATCTTGTAACATTTCATAGCCAAGGTCGCTAAGTAAAACTAAAAGACGAGCATAAACACAAGCATAATCCGCAGGAATAATCATATAGACATACTGCGGATTTGTAACATTATTTTCATTTATATCATCCATATGTTAATAATTTACAACAATATCTAAATTTTTTACATTTTTTACCTCTAAAAATCTCAAGATTACCACTACCATTATTTTCTCCTGTAACAGTAAAATGTATTATATTATTTACAATATCTGTTTTACTAATTTTAAATAATGTAGAATAAGCATTATAAATAGAAATACTATTAGCATCTGTAGTAAGTTTTGTACTACAAGTAACATAAACATTAATAATTTCACCAACTAACATTTCTATATTATTAGGCTAAATAGTAAAATCTTCAATAGGAATTTTAATAGAATTTACATAATTATAACCACCTATAATTTTATTATAAATAGCTATAAGTTTTTGTCTACGTTCTTTATCGAATAAACCAATATTTTCAAAAGCTGTTTTAAGCAATATCATATATTGATTATTTACAAAAATATTATTAGAAGAAATGAATCCAGCTTCTTCATTCTTAACAATATCTTCGTTACCTTCAATTAAATAAATCGTAGAATTTAAAACAAGTTTATTATAATTAACCATATGCTAAAGAGCTTTGTTAGTTACATAAACAGCAAAATCTTGACATTTAATAGTCATTCTATTATTAAAAGTAAGAATCTTAGTTTCTTTATCTAACTTTTCGTTAAATATAATATCAATAGCATCTTTCTCTATTTCTTTAATCCACTCTTCTTTAAGATATTCATTAACCTTATTCCCATCAATAGTATAAAGAGAAAGAGAATTATAAATATTATAATATTCGGCATTAACTAAATGTTCAACATTGTTAATAATATTATCTCTATTAGTAGCAATATGATTATTTATAATTGTTTTTGTAACAAATTCAATTATAGTAGACGCAAATGAAAGAAAAGCCTGTCTGATAGCACAACGGCATTTATCTCTATCTTTATCAATAATATTTGTAGTAATATTGTCAAGAAAGTTACTTATTTTATTTATAGCTGAAACCAATTCATTAGTAATTTTAATATTGGCTTTTTCTCGTTTAGAATCAATCAGCTTTACTATTAGTAAATAAATAACTACAATAATAGCAGGAGTTAAACCCTCTTTTAACGCATAAAGTATTATATTGTCCATATGTACTTAAACAAAAAGGAGCCACTAATATTATCCATTAGAACAATATCAGTAGCTCCCTTTAATTAGTTTGTTGTATTAATTACTTTACAAAGGTTATTAACTACAATTTAGCCATAGCTTTAAGAGCCGTTTCAATAGCAGTTACTGCATCTCCGACTGCACTTGCACTATTATTAGGAATAGCAATCTGTACAATTTGATGAACTACTTCATCACGAGTTTTCGTTGCACGAGGAACAGCAAAACGCAAAGTAAATACCGTAAAACCGTAATCAGTTTTCTTGGGTTGTGCAAGAGGATCGAGAGGATAGTTAGGATAAAGATATACATACGAATCACGATATGTATATTCAATACCTGCATCAGCAGCTGCCATATCTGCAAGTTTCTTAATACCTTCAGCATCGTTAAGTGCAGCTTCGCCACGAGTAGTATAAGTAATTTCCATACCAAACAAAGCATCGGCAGGAACAAGTTCGTAATCTACACCAGGTTTAGTAGCAGTAACAGTAACCTTAGCAGCATCAGCTACAGCAGTAAGACCAAGCAGAGGATTGTTATTAACATAATCAGCAATTTTCTTAGCAATCATGTTAACAGTTTCCGAAGTCTTATAAGCATGAACAGTAGCAGTCCAATTAGCACGTTCGTTAAACTGAATACCTTTCTTAATAAAGATAACAGAATGATCTTCCATTACAGTAACATCAGGAATCGTAAATTCAGCTACAAAAGTCTTAGCGGCTTTATAATTCGACTTAACGAAACTAAAATGATTATTGTAGAAAGGAAGAATTACTGGACCTCCCTCAGCAGAAGTGCGACCAAGTACGATAGCGCCCTCACCTTTCATTTCAGCACCTGTAGCACTAACAGTGAGTTTACCATCTTTAAGATAATAAAAACCTACAGCGCCAGAAGCAGCAAGTTCAGGCGTAGCTCCAGTCGCATAAGCAACATCTGCAGCACCCAAAATAAATTGTCTCATATTTGTATAATTTTAATAATGTTAATTAGAAGTTATTCCAACACTCCTAAGATATATTTCAGCAGCAGCTTTCACTATATCAATGTGCATGTAGTCAGGCATATCACAATTAACTCCATCCTCCTCAACATCGCTATACATAACGACAGCGGGTTTAGAAATAATAACTGCATTAGCCTTGGTCGGTATTAAGCCATTCCCCGTAGAGGAAGAATAAACCTCAACATCAACTCTATCAACTTGCCCCAAAAATACAACCACCGGAGATTTATAAGTTGGAGCATTACAATAATCTTCTAACGTTCTACCAAGAAGTTCAGCTTGTGTAACACGAGCATCATAAAAGCTATTAGTTTCCTCATATCCAATTTCAACAGCAGTAATATACATTACTGTATCTAAAGGAACATAAGTAGTATAACAATTTCGTTGATTACTCTTAATTGGAGCAGTTAGACTAAGTCTCTTAGAAAGAGTACTTAGCCCATTTATCTGCCCAACACGCGCATTATAGATTGTAACTTGCTCATTACCGGCAGAACCAAGGTTTTCAGCAATAAGCTTTTTAATCACATCATTAATGGCGATATTAATACAAGCGTCAATCTCACTTGGAAGAATAGCACGTATAGTCTGCATTCCCATTTGCTGGGCAAGTTGCCTAAACATTACGTGCATCTCTCCAATAGTCATATCAAATAAGTTTTAACTTATTCTTATATCCAGCTACCATAGCACTATTGGCTGAATCTTTAAACCAAGCAACAGCTTCTTTCATATTAGCTCCAATAAAGTCACCTTCCGGTGTAAGAATATTCTGATTGTGTTGTGCTCGAATAAATTCTCCACGTGCAATAAGGGTTTCAATAAGCGCTTTAAGTTTAATATCGTTATCACGGCAGATATGATTAAACTTAATCGGGTCTTCAATAGAGAAACGGTCAAGTTGATTTTCTTTCGTAATACGGTCTTCAAGCATAGAGCTAACAATAGGACGTCCACTAATAACACAATATTGAATATAAACTGCGTCAAACATGTCAGGATCACTAACAACATTGACATAGTTTGCTTTAGCGTTATTAATTTCAGTACGAAGCTTTTTCTGAAGCTCGGCTTCCTTATTATTATCTTTGAAGTAAAAACGAATACTTGCATCACTATTAATGAGTGCAGTATCTTTCGCAATATCGTTATAAAGTAAACAATGACGATAAAGGATATAATCTTCAAGATTCAAAGGATAACCAAATTTGTGCTTTGAACTTTCAAGTTCATTAAGAAGAGTAAGTTTTTCTTTAAGAGCAGCCCGAAGGTCTTTATTATTGCTTTTATTAGCAAGTTTATAATTACTCTCAATTTTTTCTTCTTTTTTCTTAATAGCAAGATAATCAGAATAATGATTATAATGAAAACTACAATCAAAAGTCTTTCCTAATTCGTCAACAGCAACTTGAATATTATTCAAATACTGCTTAACACGATTCATAAAATTATCGTTATTAGGAGAAAGACCAACCAAACGAGGAAAATAGGCTTCCACCTCTTCTTTATTAGAAGAAAGAACACGCGAACTCGAAACAGAACTACCAATAAAATCACGACGTTTAGTCATAACCTTATCATTTGCACGACGATAGAAAGAATAATTCTTAACCAAAGCGATTGTAATACTCTTACGTTCTACATAAGGTTCGTCATTCTTTTTATCAATCTCTTGTTGAACTGTAACTTTAGGTTGTTCTTTACCAGCTCCAACTTCCTTTTCTTCACTGGGTGTTTCCTCTACGGGGCGACTACCATTATTAGGTGTTTCAGTAGAGGGTTTCTTGACAAATCCAAATCCAGTTTCAGCACCCCCTGTACCTTTATTATTTTCCATATCAATAGGAGTTTAAATGTTAATTACAATTTGCACTGCAACAGGAACATCTTAGTTGCATTGTCCACCTGCAAGCCGAGAGAGTCTTTTACCTCAAACCGCGACATGTCAATCTCAGTCGAGATAAAATTCGTTTCGGGAACACCCCACGAAGCAGGAACATCAGTCAGACCTTTAAGAACCTTTGCTTTATAGATTTGACCTTTCATACGAACCTTACGAACATTCTGATGTCCATTGTACGAAGAGAAGTCAATAAAGCAAGCTTGGTGAGAAGTAATAGGAAGACCCGAACGAGGATGAATCATACCATTCTTCTTAGCAGTTTCAGCAATCGTACTCTTATCAAAGAACGAACAATGCTTAACGGTAATAGTATGTCCATCAACAGTCTTATAACGACGGAAATACTTTCCGTAAGTAAGACCAGCATCCGAACCATCAATCATCTTGTCGCCAAGAGGAGTAACAAAACCATTCTCCGTTGCATCCATACGCATAGCCTCATCGAAATCCTCAATGAAACCTTTACCGCCCATAAGAACAATGTTCATCGTTCCATCATCGGTATCACGGTCAAGAACATCACCAACGGTACGCTTAATCTTATTCAGAGTAAGATATTCACCGTAAGTATCGTAATTAGACTCACGACAAATCTCCAACATACCAGCAGTAGTAGGAATAGGTTTGCCATTGTCCATATCTTTTAGACCAACCTCACCATTAGCATTACGGTTATATTCAGCCATCCAAAGACGCTCTTCATTAGCGATACGCATAGTAACGTTAAATTGTCGCATCTCTTCGTTAATCCAAAGTTTGTTCTTACCGCCATCACCACCTTCAAATTCATATTCGGTAACAACATTAGCAAGATTACCAGCAATCTCTTTAGAATAACGGTGGAACTCAAGCTGAGAAGTCATTTGACCAGGACCCATAGTATTACTCCGGTTTCCTTTCGAATACGATTCAGAAACAAGCGGAGCACCCATAGACCAATACTTACCAACAGCAAGCATTTCGGGATCAACGAAAGCATCAGGATTAGGCGACATAAGACGAAGAATGTAACCATAACCATGAGCAGATTCTCCAAGATCACGCTGAATACGAACTTGCGTGTGACCGTCAGGAGCAGTCAGAGTATATTGTTCGATAAACCAATGAGTAGAGAAGTGAACCTCAAAATCACTACCACCAACACCGGGTTTATTATTAGCCGTATTAAAGTAAGTTACAAAGTCATCAAACTTTAAACGACCCATCGTTTTCCAAGTCCATTGAACAGTGTCAACATCGACAACACCAGCAGAACCACGACCCTCAGTAAGAAACGTCAGAGGAAAACGATCATCATCCTTACCATAATTGTAAGTAAGAAAAGCATTAATTTCGACAGGCTTCTGTAATTGAAGATTAGCAATACTCTCTTCATTAGAGTATCCTCTATCATCAAATTTACCTACCGAAAGAGTGCGCATTGAATACATAATCAATCAGTTTTTTAAATTAATAAAAAGTTACTTAAAACCTAAATCAATATCTTTACCTTTATTAGTTTGAGGTTTATTAATTTTAACACTTGAATGATTACGGCTTTTAGCAATCAACTTAAGTTTCTTAACTTCTTTATCATTGATAGCCATATCAACAAGGTTGGTATAATTACCACCTACAAACTTTAAATAAGCACGAAGTATAGCATCGTTTCGTCTGTCTTCAAGACTTTCTTTTGCAAGATCATTGTCATAACGAGATTTACCATTGCTATCAACTTGGTACATGTAATTAAAGAAATCATCCGGTGTGGCACTAATCTTTTTACCATCACGTTCAATGATAATAGTATCAGGAATTTTATATCCTGCAATATTCCTACTATCAATAGTTTCTTTAACACCTGTCCAAAACTGTGTTTCTCGTTCAATAGCTGCTTGTTCAGCCTCTTCTGCTTCTTGTGCAAGTTGTTCACGAAGAGAAGCATCTTTTTCTTGCAATGCGGCAAGTTCTGTTTTAGCAGTTTCGAGTAGCATTCCATTTGCTTTAAGATAAGCAATATAATTATCTACATTACCACTAATTTTTTGCTCAGTCCAAGACTCACGAATAATACTTTCTTGTTGTGCTTCGTTAGATTCGTCAATAGTAACACCGGAACGGTCTTTAATATCAGTAAACCCTTCAATAGAACCTCCATTAGTTGCAATGTAAGGAACTAAAGTTTCTAAAATAGGATACTTGGCATATAAAGTATTAATAGCAGCTTCTTGAATTTCTTCTTTTTGAACTTCAATAATAGATTCTACATATGCTTTAACGCCATCGAGAGTATTTTCAAACTCAATAGGTTTACCGTTTTCATCAGTAAGTTCGACATCAAAAGTTTTCTGCAAATTTTCAATATTAATTTCATCAGGATTAGTATTCTCAACTTCAAAACTTGCAACCCACTCTTTAACATCTTTTGCTTCTTTAAAGACTTTACCATCTTTATCAAGAATATCACCGTTCTCGGCTACAGAATAAGTAGAACCATCTACTTCAATTTCAGTACCAGCTTCATAATCATGAGGAATAGCATTATTGCTATCATCACCATTATTACCACTATCACCTTCATTGCCGGCGCCATCATTTCCAGTAGTATCTCCAGCACCATTGTTCTTATTAGAATCATTATTGTTATCGTCATTAATATCAGGAGGAGTTAAACTATTTCCTCCATTGTTAATGTCGTTAACACCATCACCGGCTTGTCCTCCGGTAGCTCCAGCATTATCACCAGATGAACCGCCACCAAAACCAAAATCAACTTCGGGCATAACAACTTTTTAATTAGGTTAAACAATCTATGTAAATATAATAATAATATGTATATGATGCAATAGCAATAGCAATTTTTATTCAAAAATCTATATTATCGTTGACTATTATATATACTGTTATATGAAATTTTGATTTTCCGCCCCGTAAAGGAACGAATCCTATTCTATTGCCGCTTCATTCACTTTATTAATAAATTCATATACAAAGCCTCATATAGCTAAATAATAAAGCCCGGAACATTGCTCCGGGCCTTAATTCAGTATTATTTTTTAGTACTCTTTTTACTCTTAAAATCATACTTATTTTTATTCTCTTTAGCAATTTTAAGTTTAGTATCAATATCATGCATCTTAACAGCACGGTCAGCAGCTTTACTTGCGGCATCAATATAACTCTTTTCTCGTTCAACTTGTACTTTATCACGTTCAACTTGTGCACGAGCTTCTTCGAGACGAGCTAATCCAGCAGTCTTTTCAGCTTCAGGAACATCAGCATTATAACTAATCATGTTAGCGTCAGCGCGAATAAGTTCAATTTGCTGGTCAAGATAGTTCTTAACTTCAAGCGTTTTACGATCTTCTTCACCCTTAGCTGCAATCTTTTGTAACTCAAACTCTTGTTCCATTTGCGCGAGTTGTTGGTCCATAGACTTTAAGGCTTCTTCGTGCTGTTGTTTTTCTGCTTGGAACTTCATAATTAAATTCTTAACAGCAGAAACATTATCTCCAGCAATAGAAGCAATAGCCATATTCATATCACCATTTTGAGCAGCACTAAAAGCAAATTGCTTAATTTGATCAAGCTTTTCTTTTTCTTTAATAGAATTCTTAGCTTTAATAATATAATCAGCATAAACATGACTATTTACGTCCAAGCTAATATATTTAATATTATTATCTGCATCTCTATAAGATGTATTAAGACCATCTATCCATGCAAGTTTAGTAAAATCAAGATCACGAGCACAATCTCGTTCTCGCATAGCATCGAACATAAATTCGATAATAACAGAACCCATAGACCCTCGCATAATAGCTTCTTCAGTAACTCCTTTACCAGCACTATTAGCAATTTGACCATAACGTTGCGGCGTCATGTCTACACGGTCTTTTGCAGTATTCTCAATTTCAGTAATAAGATTAGTAAGCTGTGTAATATAATCTCCAATAGAAGCATTAAGCATTCTGATTTGTTGAGCTTTAAGCATGTTTTGGTCATCACTATCATCTATATATAAAACACCATCTGCAGCCATCTTATATATAGCATCCTCAACATCTTCTTTAGAAGAACCAAGAAGTGATTTACAAACAAGAAGAACGCTAAGTTTATTCTTAGCAATAGCCATTTCTCGATGATAATAAACAATGTTCATAAACACCTGATAAGGGGTCATTGTTTTAACAATAGAGAAAGGACCAAAACCTTTAATGAGTTCTACAAGACCATTGTAAGGTAATTTACCTTTACGATTATAAACAATAGCTCTTGCTTTATAAGGATAGATTGCATTATTACGTCCTCCAATACGAACAGATTCATAAACTTGAGGTTCATAAATATATTCAATAGAAACATCTCCTATTTCAGGATTAAGAACATAATCATCATTTACTACACGTTGAGCAAGGAAACCATTTGCAGCATATGTAACAATAGCTCTTCGAACTTCACCTCGCCAAACGACATGCCATACGTCATATAGACCAGTATTATTATCGCGAGCCATAATACTATTAGACTCAAATGCTTCACGTTCTTGAGCAGTAAATTTAGAACAAATATCTCCATAGTAACTTGCATACATTTGATAGGTAAGTGGAGTAGCATCATTGGCACTATGACGAGCATAATATGTTTCTAAAAACTTTCTATCTTTTTCACTAAGATATTCATCAAAGTTATCTACAATTTGTTGATACGTCATTTTCATACGTTCAGCAAACATATCATAATCTTCAACGAATTGAGAATCATTAGGAACAGGAAAAGCATCACGAGGAGAAACAACTCGTTTAATAAGTTTGTTACCTACTACATCGGAGTAAGTATAACATTCTCCAAATGCTACAAAATCGAAATATGCTTGTGAATATAAAACAAGACTTTCAGTAATATCATCTATAACATTAAGAAGCTCTTGTCCTTGTGCAGAAGTTTTATCAATATATTCTTGCTTAAATTTTTCAATTTCAGCATTTATATCAATAGCTTCTTGAGGATTAAATTGCTGAGGATCATTACCTTTATTTATAAAACGTTGATAAGACTCAGATATTTTAGCTGCAATTTGCACTTCAGCAAGACGAAGCATTTCTTGTTTAATCTGAGCATCGCGAGCCATAACAACATCAGGGTTGTTAGCTCCAACAATAAAATCATGAGGGTTCTTAATATATTCAGAAACATAACGACGAATAACTCCAGAAATAATATCATAGTTACGCATCGTTGCAGGAAACCTTTTATACTTTTCATTAGTAGCGTTATAAGGATTAAGAATTTTAGCATAGAATTCATCAGGAATATCATTCGCTAACATTCTATACATCTTTTCTAATTCTTCTCTATCAGGTGCAGCAGCTAATCCAGCAGAAATAACATAATCGCAACAATTAGCATACCATTCTGGCTTTTCTTTTTCAGCATTAGAAACACGTTGATTAGGAAAAGCGTATGAAGCAAAATCATGAAATACAGCGGCCATAATTATTTTTTGTTAAAACCAAGGACGAGATAGTATATCTTTTTCATCATCATAAACATTAATTTTCTTTCTTTTGTCCATTTCTTTTTTGGCATTGATATCCATAGCTTTCCACTCAATACCTCGGACAATCATTTCAGAAACTCGGTCAAAGTTTCCAACAGCATTCCATTTCTTTAATTCAAGAATAGTTTGATAATCATAAATACGATGAAAGTTCCTAATAGGATTTCCATTTTCATCTTTACCTATTTCTTCATAAAGAAACTCTTTAAGTAATCGAAGAGCATCAAGTTTACGTTGAGCACCACCACCTATACTAAAACCATAGCTCGAAGAAACTTTACCTTTAATAGTAGAATCCCAAACAAATAAAGGATCATAAGCAAGATACTTAATAGCTTTCCATTGTCTAAAGTTTTTAACCGTTTCACCACGGTTAATTTCGACACAAGTAGTTCCAATACAGTTATAATATTTAGCAAGCATATAACAAATTCTATCAGCTTCTTCAAGACTATCAGGACGACCGTAATAAGAAGCTACAAGTTTTTGTTTATATCCGTTATTAATATTAGGATTCATCCAAACTTTAATACTATTGTGAGAATGTCGAGAAGTAATTTCTTTTCCTTCTTTATCAATACCAACAGGGTCATAAGATATACTATAAGTACCTTGAGGTATATATCTTTTAACACCTGATTCAGTATACTCTTCAATATATTCTGGAGCAAACCATCGTCGAATACAACCATGAGGTTGTTCATTAGCACGACGAGGAACACCATTTATATAGTCATAAACTCTTTTTCCTTCTTTATATAGACGCTCATTAGATTTAAATTGAATTTGTCCTATTTCGCTTTCTTCAAGCATACCATCAACATAAAACTTATAGAGTTCATCATTTCTAAGTCTTTCTTCCCAAGCAGTAAGTTCTTCAGAACTAAACAAGTTTTCAGTAGCACTACTAAAAGACTCAGAAGGAGTTAAAGCATACTGACCAAGATAGTTAATATAGTCAGCATATGTTTTAGATGTAGATTTACGTTCTTCTCGTTCTCGTTTGGCAATAACAAGTCCTATTTCAAGATTGCTATTACCATCTTTATCTACACCTTTAATTTTATTTATTTCACCTTGCAATCCCCAACAATAGGGTTTAAAGAAACCGCAAACTTCATTTCTACTATCTTTATCCCAAACGTTTTCAAAAGGCATAAAATGAAACGCTTTAGGATTATAAAAGTTTGTTTCAAAAATCTGCATGTTACCAGAAGTAGCAGTACCCCAAGCCATAAGAATACCAGTAGTATAAGCACCAGTACGCATAGCAGGTTCAGTAACATTCATAAATTCATCAAAATTATCCATAGTTGATAACTCCTCAACTTTAACACAAACAGCATCTTTACCAATAGCACAATCAGGATTATTCATTGCACTAACAGAAAACAAAGAAGATTTCCAAGAATTATCAGCTTCCATACCATTAGGTAATTTATAACCTAAACGGAAATCTTCTTTATTAGTACTAAATATACCTCGAACAAAAGGAGTTTTCTCTTCATAAAACTTAATCCCACTAATAGAGAAATCAGATAAACCTTTATCGGCAGTAAGGAATTTTTTATCAGCAGCAACATGGATAACCATCTTACGAGATTGAAGATTTACTCTATTAGCACTATCAGAAGCCATAATATAAGAAAAACCTCCACGACGAGTTTTGTCAATAATAAGATGAAAACCATTATTCTCTGCAAACTCCATTACATGAAAGGTCCAAAACTGAGCATCAATAAATTTAGGAAAACTATAATATTTCTTTGCAGTATTAGTATTACCACGTTTAATAGTAGTTTCATCCAACTGCTCCATTCTACTATAATTAAGAAAATTATAATGAGCACCAGTAATACGAACTTCTTTAATAGAACCATCAGGCATCATTAGACATGGAGCAGAAAAACCCTTTTTACGTCTATATTCCTCACGTTTACGAAACTGTCTATGAGGAATACTATCTTCTTTATAATGACAATATTTATTACTATTAGCAAGAAAATAATTAGCTACTTCTTTAAAAAGATGTGTATTTACAAAACGCATTCCAGGTTGAATATTCATAAGAAAACCCCCGCTATCTCCTACAAGAAAAAGATTATCGGGGTCTACAAATCCAAGCTCTGATGCTTTTTTATAATGACTTTTATCTTCATTAATATATTCAAGAAAAGGATATTTATCTTCGGCCATAATAACTTATTTAATCAGTAAAACAAGTATAGTAACAGCAACTGTTCCACAAGTTGTACCTACAAGTATTTTATTTTTCTTTATTTGTTTTTCAATAGCAGCGTGCAACTCTTCGTTATACTTATTAGCATCAGTTATTCTACTCTGCATATCTATAACAACATTATTATATTCGTTAATCTGCAATTTCTGCAATCTAATAATAGTATCTTGTTGACATATAATTTTAGCAAAACCTTTACGCTCTATAAGTTTAGCATTAGCTTTACGAATAAGTTCAATAGGGACAATACATTTGCCATCACCAATTAATTGAAGTTCCCCCGTAGAGGAAACAATCGGTTCTTTATTCTGACAATAGCTTTTGAAAGTTAATAATAACAGTACTATCGTCAGCAGTTTGATTAAGTTGTAATTCATAAATTATAGAATCTTTAATGTGAATAATAATAGAATCTCTTTTAATTATATTATATTTAATAGAATCAATAACTACTCTATTATAACTTGTATCAATAGGTTTGATAGGCTCTACCGGTACATCTTTTTTAATAGATAATCTCGATACTAAAAATATAAGAACAAATATAATAATAAGATAAATTAAATCTCTAAATGTGAGATCTTTCATAATATATTATGATTTAATTTTAACAAGTGTAGTTATAAGTTCATCTGTAACTTTAGTTGAAGTAGGTAATCCACATGCTTCATAAGCAAACTTAACAGCAGTTCCAACTCCCATGTTTACAGCAGTATCAAATATTTCTTCAGCAACACGTTGAGAAGTAATAAGGTCTAATTGAATAGGGTCCCAATATTTAGTCTTGTAAATATCATCAACAAGACTCATAAGTTCTTTATCAGCAAATAACTTATCGTTAAGCCTCGATAATCCTTGTGGCAACATGATACCAACTTTATGTTTATCAATAATTGCCCAACCTTTCCAAGTTCTATTATTATTTCTCGAAACACCAGCAAATGTTTCTCCACCTGAATCATCAGGATCATTTACATATCCTGCTTCCCATTTAAGAACTTTATTTAGAGCTGTTTTGAAATCCGCCATATTTAATCATTTTATTATATAAAGTATAAGCCCCCATCTTAGCTAATATAAGATCTCTATTAACATCATCTTTATCAGAAGTTAATGTATTAAGAACTCCCCAAGTAGCAAGAGTAATCCACTTATGCCAAAAAAGAAAATAAGGAATACGAATTTGAATAGTATAAGATGTAGCAAAATCTTCAATAGTAGAACCATTAAATTTTCCTATAACTCTTTCTTCTTTTATAAGTCTAATTTCTCTTAGACCACAAAGACCATATTCAAGAACTTCCATAACTTATTTAAATTAAACATTATTAATTTATTCTTTAATTTCATTACAATGTTTAACTAAACTATTAAAATTATCTTCATACATAAAGCAATATCCTTTACATCTATAACGTGGAACAGAAACTTTAGAATTAGCTTTACAAACTCTACTAATATTAGTGGAAGAATCATTTATAGATTTAGCAGCATTCAATACACTGTCAAATATTTCAGTATTATTATAATCTTTATATTTAAATTTAATTACTTTTATCTTTCTATCAACATTATAAGAACGAAGTCTATTTACTTGTTTGGAAACAGTAATAGGATTATTATTATTTTCTTTTATTGTAGCCCATTTAAGATTTTCAATATTGTTATTAAACGTATTCGTATCTATATGATCAACGCATTGTTTATTATCAGGATTAGGAATAAACGCAATAGCAACAAGTTTATGAACAAAATATGGAATAGCTTTTAATGAAACTTTATAATAATTTCCAACAATAAAAGTAGACATTAATTTATTAGAAATAATATTCTTAATTCTTCCTTTATTAGAAACATAATAAATATCATCGAAACCTTTAATTGGTTTCCATATTTCTCCATCTATATTATTTGGAGTTCCATTTTTATAGTGCTTAGTATTAAAATTAGAATTATGTCTTTTATTTTTAATCTTGCTATTATTATTATTAATAGTAAAATTAAAAATTACTCGTTTAACGTTCTCTTTATCCATCCTTTATAAAATTTAATTTGTGCAGGTTTGTCATCAACTATTTTTGTATAATATTTAATTCGGGCAAGTTTATAATTTGCAATAAATAAATTTTCACCAAGACTATCACGTACTAATTTAAGACTATCTTGATAAAGAGTAATATCATGTTCCAAACGAATAATACGAGCAATATTAGTTTGTTCATTGATAGTATCTTTTACAGGTATGTAGATCACTTTCTCTACGGGGGGACTACATTTACAAGCAGTAACAACACTTGCTATTACAACTATAAATAACTTTCTCATAATTCTAATGAAAATTGTGTATTAATTTGTTGTGCTCTAAGAGTCTTTCGTCTATCTTCAAGAATAGCCATAACTTCAGCTTTACGATACGGCATCTTGTGCATAGTAACTTTCTCAACAGGATTGTCTTTAACTTTAAAACTATTATCAGGAAAACGTTTAGGCATACCATATTTATTAAGAATAAAATCTGAATCTATATGACAAAGCCATAAACCAGCGCAAGGAATACCAAGAATCATTTCAACATAAGCAGCATAAAGAGAAAGCTGCATATTATAAATAGAACCATTACAACTCGGTAAATTATTAAGAGGAGGAAGTAACCACTCTTCTTTAGAAACCCAAACATCAGTATCTTGAGCAGGTTTCTGAGTTTTATCTTTTTTAAAGTAACCGGATTCAAATTTAAGACCACCACGATTAGTCTTATAATCACCTATAACAAATTGATCGTCTCGTATACACAAAACATCAATAGTGCCAGACAAAAGATAATCAATAAGAAAGGCACCAATTTCTGCATAGATTTTATAGCCGTTCTTGGTATAATAATCAAAGACATTATAAAGATTAGTATACTTTCCTTCAGTATAATCAATAAAAGCTTTAATATCGAGTTCTCTGACATGTTTATCTATTTGAGGTAAATCTGCAATAGTACTCATAGAATTATCGTCATGCGTTTGAGCGTAACGAATAGCATCATTAAACTTAGAAACGAGCTTTACTCCATCTTCAAGACCATTATGAGTTTTACTTCCTCTATCACAGGCTTCATCTCTAATAGCGTCCCATTGAGCTGCAAGTTTCTTTTCACTAATACCAAGTTCTTTAGCTTTCTTACGAAGCCAATAAGATTTATCAAACTTCGGAGAATAATCGTGAAGAAAGGTAGTAGTAGAAAGATACTCGTTACCTAAAGTATCAGTATATTTGTGTCCATCTTCTTTAAATATAAGACGAACATCATTATAACGTTTATCTCTTAATTGTAACATAACTTATTTTGCAGTTGTAATAGCTTCTGTTAGAAAAGAAGAAAAGGTAGAAACAAACTTTTCATTTATAGATAATTCATTTTCACCCATAGTATCAAGAATAGAATGAGTAAGTTCGTGAAAGAAAGTATTTAGTTTATTACTTTCACTTTGTTTAGTATCTTTGTTGCATAAATCTGCAATTTCAATTCTACTTGCCGCAAGTAAGCAATTTCCTAAAGCATTATTATCACAACGTTCAACATGATTAATATTGACAGTAACTCCGCCAACATTAAAAGATTCAGGTATTTTAAATTCCATATTACAAACTACTATTAGCGTCCATACTTGAAGTAACACCTTTACCACCACGAGCCATAACTTGTTCAGATTCTTCTTTAAGATTCTCTTTAGCAACAGATACAGCTTTCATAAGTTCAGGAATTTGTTTAGCACGAGAAGTAATCTTATCAAGATTATCAATAACAGGACCAATATCTTCTTGTGTAATACCACCATTTAATTTCTCAGTAAGCAAATCATGACATTTATTAATAATAATGTCGGCAGTATGAATAGAACGATATAAATTTTCTAATGCTACACCAGCAGGACCTACTGCTAATTTATAATATCGAGCTGCTATTTTAAGGACAAGACTATCTGGACTATAATCTTTGGGCAAATCAAAATTCTCAATAGCCTCTTTAAGACATTCTGCATCAGTAAGACCTTGTTGTCTTGCAGGACTTCGAGGATCAGCAAGATAATATATTACTCCGCACTCTTTCATATACTTAAGTTTATCTTTAGTATTATCACGTGCGTAAAGTAAACATATATCTTTATCTAATAATTGATGAACAGTAGGAGGTTTAGGCATCCCGCTATCATCAATACTAATTATGTTTTCTATTAGTAAGCTCATCGTATTTTTCTTGTAATTCAAAATTAAAAGGAACTTCTTCAAATATACTCATACAATAAAGAAAAGCATCAGCATAAGCTTTTCCTAAAGTCATACAGTATCTAATATAACGTTTATTGTTACGTTTTTTAATCTTATCTAAAACACGTTTACGAATTGTTTCAGCTTTGATTTTATTTTCTTCATAAAAATACAAGCCTCTGGCATATTCTTTATACTCATCTTTATCCATAACTTGTCGGGCAAGTTTAAGTTCTTTATAATGAGCAGTCATTGCCTTATCAATAGGATTATAACGAAGATTGCCAACAAAAGGCAAAGCCATACATTTGAAATCTTTGACTCCTTTAGAAATAGTTTTCTCAATAAAGTCAATAATCATTCTACATGTATCTTCTTCTTTTTTATTATTGAACTTTAAATCATTAAATATATCATCTGCATCTTTACAGATTAATACATATTCGGCATCAAGTTCATCTAAGTTTTTAATATTAACTATATCACTCATGTAATACAATTAAAAATAATAAAGCTGATATGAATAATAAGCACTCGCTTCGCTCGTGCGCTCCCCCGTAAAGGAAGCACCACGTTCCATTATTCATACCAGCTCTAAAATCAATATATTGTTAATTAACACTTTCGTTATTCTTTTCAACAAAAGGATGGAGTTTATTTCCGCCTATTTCATAAGCTCCAATAACATTATTAATAGGTACAATCTTAAACTCAACAAAACAGCATTTAGGACTTGCATTTTTACTATCAATAATAGCTTTGCCTTCTTCTTTGAAATAATCTCCAGTTATAATATCATTTCGCAATTCTTTGTCATCATCAATAAAATTATTAACTGCGGTTAAAGTAATATCATTACCAGCAGAATTATAATGAGTACCCATTTCAAGAGAACTTCTATTGATAACTGCTCGATAACCAATTTTTAGTCTTTCTTTAATATCTTCATTAGGTGTACAAACCTTTGCAATAATAGGAACAACTTCAACCGTGGGAGGATTTTTAGCATTAACTACACTTGCAAGACTAAATAATTTAATCTTATGTACAAGAGCAATAACACAATAATGATCTTGGAGAATAAGACTATTTAGCATAGCTTCATAATGTTCGGGAGTAATTTCCTTAACACTTGTGGGAATCAAAAGTGAATAGTCTTTTAATTTACTTTCTAATTTAATCATTTCTTTGTTGTTTAATTGTTATACGTTTAATAGGAGGAACTTCTGCATCACCCTCTTTAAGTTTTGTTTGAGTAGTATTAATTAGTACCATATAAATATAAATATTAAAATGAAACAATGGAATAAATTTAATCAATATTTATATAAGTACCAAATAAAAACGCTTTTATTTTATAATATTATAAAGATGTCAAAGAGTAATAACTATACATTCAACATTACTTTCAATAACATTATCAGGAGTACGATTAGGATTAAGTATAGCACGGTCAGTATATAATTTCTTATTAGGTGTAGTCATTTGTCCAAGTATTTCTTTTTTAATAAGCATATTGATAGCATTTCTTGCATTACGTCTATTAATACCATGTTCCGCTTCACACTTTAAGAAAAACTTATCATCAAATTTAATAATACGAGTATTAATGCCTTTAGTATAAAAGTTACGAAGAGTAGAAATAATATTACCATAAACAACAGTTTCGTTATGATTCAACTCATATAACATACTTGCAATAATAACAAATTTCTTTGTAGTAGAAATAACACTTTTAGGAACAGCAAGATTAATAACTTGTTGTTTACCATAAACTTTATAATTGGCTTCGTCTATAACTTGGCCATCAAAATTATTACCAATTAAATACATAGCAATATAAATTTAACAATTATTTATGTACAAATATACAAATAATTTTGTCAATACCAAATAAAAATGTTATATTGTGTAATATTCTAATACCTAAATAATATTATTATGAATGATTATGAAAATGAAGAAGTAGAAATCATTAATGGAGAAGATGTTGGTAGTGTTGATGATTTAATTGATGAAGCTCTTAAAGAGCGAGGTTCTTATTGTAGTATTTGTAATAATGATTAATTTATAATTACTATGGATTTTATAAATAATAAGTTTAATCTTTCTATTCAAGATATTGATAAACTTTATCATATAATGAATAATCTTAAAAAGGATCGTGGTTATTCTTTATCTACTATTACACTTATGGTTATGGAACGTTTTGACCTTACAGGAAAAGATATGTATAATTTTCTTGTCGACGTTTATTATAATTGGGATACTTATTTAAAAACTATGAATGATGAAAAATAAAATAGTTTGGAGGATAGGATTAATAATGATGATATTATTGTTATTAATTATTGTAGTTGTTATTGGAGCAGTTATTCATACTGGATGTACAATTCTTGGAATTGGATGATATAGATAAAGAAAATGAAATAGGAGGATTGACTATGTTGGTGATACCTGCCATAGTTATAGTAGTTATGATTATATTTTATATTATAGATTTTATAATCTGATAAAGAGTCGGGCTTAGGTCCGACTTTCTTTTTGTGGGTGTAGGATTGGAAAGGGGAAATGTAATGATAAAAAGAACTATTTTAATTATGGAGAAATGTATTGTAAAACAATAGTTAATTTTAATGAATAAAGAGATTATGAAATGAATTATTTTTATAAGGGTAGATAGAAAGAAGTTAATAATAAATTTTAAGTGGAAGATGATTTAGGAGATTAAAAGGAAATGATATAAATATTGTGCGACATATAAGATTAAGAGTTTAAGTTGAAGATATTATTTGAGTTTAAATGAAAATTGTTATTTTGGTTTAAGTTTGAGTTGTTATGTAAGATTAAGGTGGAGATGCTATTTGAGTTTAAGATGGAGATAGTAAATTGTAGTGTATATGTTTAAGAGAGGGGACCTATTGTATATGAACCCCGGGGTCTTGGATTGGACTTGAACTCCCCCCGTCTTGTTTCTACAAAATCAAATTAATTTGATAATGATTATATTATTATAAAAATAAATAAAGATGTTGATAGAACTACTGTCATCCCTCCAAATAATAACAATCAGAATCTTGGCATTGAACGTTTCATTGCTGTAACTAAAATCCACTATGAAAAAGTACATTGGAATCTTGAACTTCATCAACCACATCGTGTGCATGATTATATGCATTGTGGTTATCGTATTAGCCATCGAGAACGATGACGTGCTGTACTTCTGCGGTTGTATAATCGCAATGCCGTTACTGATGTGGAACCTGAAAGTATTTGCAGAGAAGTTGGCAAATGCGTTCGATAAGTAGATGGTGATGCTGGGGCTGTATGTCCCAGCATTTTCACACACAATTCATCCTATTATTTAACTAAACAACTTACTATTATGTGGAACGTATTTATCGTAGATGACCAAACTATTAAAAGACGTGTAGACATTTGTCTTATAGACAAAATTGAAAACCTTGACATAGCTCGTAAAATCCTCAAAGAAGATCACGGTTTCGAATTTGCTGAAATACCAGAATATGATGAGGAGGACATTAAAGTGTATCCTTATCTTACCGAAGATAAACGTGTTGCAATGTATGCAGAGCTTATATAACATATTGCCAATAGTGTGTCTAAATGACATGCTATTGGCAATATTTATATCTATTCCCTCATATAATAACAATAAAGAATTTGGCATCGTTAGTGATGCTCCGGCTGTTCGTACTGGCAATACGACCGTCGTTAATTCTAATGCCCGTGCCAAAGGAGCACGTAATGTTGTTATGGCAACTAAAACTAAAGATGCAGCTACTGCTGCTGTTGCTATCGTGAAGACCAAACTGGTCCGCGTTAATGTGTACGAAGGTGTTGACGGTATTCGCTACCGTTTCAACTTTGCAGATTCTTTTCCTGCGTATCGTCGTGGAGAAGATGGTCAGAATGTTTTGGCCACTGCTGACTACGTCGATTTCCTGCCTAACGTAGCTATCGCTCAACTCATCAACTGTCTGCCTGAACTTGCAGATCTTCACGTTGATGCTCGCGAGCGTGCTATTCGTCAAGGCGTGAGTGGTGGAGTCAATGCTGCTCAATTGCAGATTCTCTGTCGTGGTGCAGAGTTCGTGATTGAACGTATTCAATTCGCTGCTGGCGATCCGTACAAAACGTATGACGGCGATGATGCTGTCCACGAGCACGAGGGTTTCTCGACCAACATCAAAGAGGTCAAATTGCTCGACAAGCAGGTAAAACTGCTGGAGAACATGCAGATGCAGCTGCTGATGAACCAGCTGTGATACAACGGGAGAGGCGGTGAATAACCGCTTCTCTCCTTTCTGTTTTTTACCCTCATATAATAACAAGAAAGAATCCGAGCAAATAGGACATGATATTAAGAGTTCTATATAGTGCTCGTAATTAGTGGTCGTAATGGACGAGACACAAAGGGTAACTGCCATGCTGTCGCTGGTAGTAAAGTGTGTAAATTGAGGTCTAAATTGGTTCCTTTCCTCTCTCCTTTTTCCTCCTCTTTTCCCCCTTTTCTCTTCCCCCCTATAACCCCCTATTACTATACCCCCAAATCACCTCCTTTTTTCTCTCTCCAAACCTCCAAAGGAAACCGCTTCGCGGTTGATTTTATTAATGATTTTCTTAATAGAGATGATATTGATTTTATTATTGATTTTATTAATGCTCTTATTTATAGATTTTATTATTACTTTTGATATTAATTTTGTTATTGATAAAGTTAATGATATTATTTGTACTTAAGTTCATATTTGTTTTTACTTCTCCCCCCGTAAAGGAATTACTCCATAGAAAGCCTGAACTTGCTATTGATTTTCTTATTGATATTGTTCATGCTCTTATTTAAAGGAGATAATGATGATAATAATATTG